>ENA-OQIR01000152-OQIR01000152.1-human-gut-metagenome-genome-assembly--contig:-NODE-152-length-32176-cov-4.615121_pt1 | contig 32176 bp, 34 predicted proteins | sample MGYA00242580_ERZ504745 | MGnify/ENA primary metagenome ERZ504745 (study PRJEB26092, sample SAMD00036214) | human gut metagenome | host: Homo sapiens | study: EMG produced TPA metagenomics assembly of...
AGGCGTTCTGGTCGAGGCCGCCGGTGGAGGCGCCGGCCATGTCGTTCTCGGACTTGATGCGGCGTTGATCGGCGTCACACGACCGGCGTCGGAAGCGCCGTAGCCCAAGCCGTACACGTCATCCAGGGCCAGCGCGGTCGAGCAGGTCATGGCGGCGGACGAGCTCAGGCCCGATCCGAGCGGCACGCAGGAAGAGAATGCCGCATCGAAGCCTTGCACGGCGTTGAAGCCGGCTTCGCGCAATGCCCAGCCACACCCACCGGGTAGGCGGCCCAACCTTCCACACCACCGGCCTGCAGACCGTCGAGGTCGGCTTCGGTAACGTTTTCGGAGTCGACGTCGGAAACCACGCGCACCTTGGTGTCTTCACGCGGCTTGAGCGCGATGAACGTGCGGTGCGGCAATGCGATCGGCAGGCACAGGCCCGCGTTGTAATCGGTGTGCTCGCCAATCAGGTTCACACGGCCCGGTGCGGCCCATACGCCAGCCGGTTCCTCACCGTAGGTGGCCTTGAACAGGTCGACGGCGATCTTCACGCCTTCGTCATGCGAAAGCGGCTCAATGAATTCAACAGCAGTCATTGGTGTTTTGTCCTTTGGGTTTTATTGGTTTTCAGCCTTCGATGTCGATTGGTCCGAGCTCGTGGAAGCGCTTGGCGATGAGTTCCGGCGTGGTGTCGGAAACCCATGCGGCCATGCCGGATTCGGATCCGGCCAGATACTTGATCTTGTTGGCTGCGCGGCGGAACGAGAAGAACTGCAGGTTCAGGCGGTAGTTTTCACGGCGTGCGTCGTGGATCGGAGCCTGGTGCCATGCTGCGATGTATGGCAGGTCCATGCCCTTGCCGTCGCCCTTGTCGAAGAACGCGTTGCCGCGCTTGAGCAGGGTGGAGTACATGACGGCCAGATCCCAACGTTCCTGGTCGTTGAGCTCGTCGAGGGTGAGCACGTCGCGCACCGGGGCCACATGTACCTCGAGGGGCCAGCGGGCTGCGGCTGGCACGTAGGCCACCCAGCTGTGGTTGCGCATGACGATGCGCTCCCCAGCTTCGATTTCGGAGTTCATGAGATCCTTGAGCAGGTTGCCGCCGGTCTTCTCATGGTAGGCTTCGGTCTGCTTGAGTTCAGCTTCCATCTTCGGCGCGATGAACGGGTAGCAGTAGACCTGTCCGTGAGGGTGCGCCAGGGAGACGCCGATTTCCTGTCCGTGGTTTTCGAACGGGAAGATCTGTTCGATGCCTTCCATCTTGGAGATTTCGGCGGTACGGAACGCCCATGCTTCCACAACGGTGCGCAGACGGGAGACCGGCAGATCCGCCGGCAGACCGTTTTCGTCCGGGTCGAAGCAGATCACTTCGCAGCGGCCTGCGGCGAGCTTCTTCTCCCACAGCGGGTTGCCGTTGACGTATTCCACGGCTTCGGAACGGCCCGGCACTCGAACCATCGACGGGAAGCGGTTTTCGAACACGACCACGTTGTAGTCGGTATCCGGCACTTCGCCGTCCTGATACGGGTCGCCCGGCTTGCGTGCGGCCAGCGGGTTGCCTTTGGCGGTGGCACCCGGTCCTGCGGTGATCGGGCGGTTCATGCGTGCGGTCGCCATCGGAATCCAATCGCCGGTCAGTGGATCGCGACGCATTTCCGGAGCGGCGTACGGCACTTCCTCACCGGCTGCGTTGAGCTGGTTGGAGAAGCGGTATGCCAGCTGACGAGGATCGTTCAGTTCGCGCGTCTTCGCGCCGGAAACATATTCCGGATCATCGTCGAGGTAGAAGAACGCACGGCCATCGGCGAGCGTGGTCGGCGTGATGCGAATGTGTTCCTTCGCGTACTCTCCCGGAGTGTAGTTTGCGAATTCACTCATTATGGTTATTCACCTTCCTGAATAGGCTCGTTCTGGTGCGCCAGCACGAGCTCTTTAACCAAATCCCTTGTTTTCCCAACCGAATCGGGGTCTAGTCCATCATCGGTAATGACCGTGTCCACCTGGTCGAAGCGTGCGAAAAGCGACAATGATGTGCAGCTCCACTTGGTGTGATCGGTCAAAATTATGGTTCGATCGGCAATGTCCATCATTGCCATATCGGTTGCGGCCTCAAGCGAGTTCGGCATGAGGAAGCCGCGCGGAATGGACACGGAATGCGTGCCCAGGAAGACTGTGTTGACGCGCAGGGAGGACACCACCTTGTCGGCAATCGGCCCTACGAGCGAGTTGGATCGGGTGGTCACGCCGCCGGTCACGATGACTTCCACGTCTTTCGATTCCAGCGCCTGCACCAGTTCTGCCACCGGAATGGAGTTGGTGAGGATGGTTATGCCCGATGACTGCTGCGATTCAAGCAGATGTTGCGCGAACACGTATGCCGTGGTGCCGCCGCCGACGGCGATCACGTCGCCGGGCGCCACATATTTGATGGCTTCCTGTGCGATGGCGTCTTTGAGGCCGATGTCCATCTGCGACTTTACAGAGAACAGCGGCTCGCTCAGCAGCGTGCTGGTGGTGACGGCGCCGCCGTGCACGCGTTTCAGCAAACCCTTGTCGGCCAGATCGGCGATATCGCGACGGATAGTCATGGCGGAAACACCCAATTCTTTGGACAATGCGGTGATACGCACCGCACCGCGGGTACGCAACCTGCTCAAAATCAAATGTTGACGTTGTGACGATATCATTCGAACATTATCGCACATGTTCACTCAAAATAAAAACTGAGATGAGCGTTTCGCGCGTTTTACTTGCAGAAAAGTGTACCTGAATATCACACAATCCTCCGAATCGCACAAAAACGAACGTCGACATACCGTCAACGAAACCGATCACCATGTTGCCTTCTTTCAGCAAACGATGCGAGAATGGTGAACCATGACGTATGTTTCTGAGAATTTCTGGCACGACGCGGTGAACAAAGCCACCACCGATCTCTTCACCTTCGGCTACAAGCACATCATCAAACCGTTTTTCGTTTTCAATCAAACGCCCGACGTGGCGCATGACCAGATGATCCAGTTCTGCAAGATCACCAAGAACATTCCTCCGCTGATGTGGGCGTGCCGTGAAATGCTCAACTACTCCGACCCGGTGCTGGAAACCAATGTTATGGGCATCGACTTTGTCAATCCGTTCGGTCTTTCCGCCGGTCTTGACAAGAACTGCGAGATGCCGGTCTTGCTCGACAATGCCGGTTTCGGCTTCGAAACGGTCGGTTCCACCACGTCCCGCCCATGCCCCGGCAATCCGAGGCCGTGGTTCCATCGCCTGCCTGAATATGATTCGATGATGGTGCACGTCGGTCTTGCCAATGAGGGATCGGAAATCGTGATTCCGCGTGCTGAGCAGGCTTGGACGAAAGCTCGCGACATGCAGATTTCCGTATCAATCGCGCGCACGAACGACACCAAAACCGGCGATTTGGAGGAGGGCATCGAGGATTACTGCACTTCGATGCGTCGCGCCGTCGGCCGCACCGCCATGGTCGAAGTGAACATCTCCTGCCCGAACACCATGCCGGCGAACCGTTCAACGAAAGTCCGGAAGCGCTCGACAGGCTATTCACCGAACTCGACAAAATCGAACGCCCGCAGCCCACACTGGTAAAACTGCCGTTGAACAAGAGCTGGGAAGAGTTCAAGGAACTGCTTGACGTGCTTGCCGAGCACAACGTGCAGGGGCTATCGATCGCGAACCTGCAGAAGGATCGTACCGGCATGAACATCCCGCGTGATTGGGAGGCGGATTGTCGGGCTCGCCTTGCTATGCGGCCAGCAACGAACGCATCAAGCAGGTGTACCGCGAATACGGCGACCGTTTCACAATCGCAGGCATCGGCGGCGTGTTCACACCGCAGCAGGCCTATGAGAAGATCCGTTCCGGCTCGTCGTTGGTGATGTTCATCAGCTCGCTGATGTACCGCGGTCCGCAGCAGATCACCGTTTTGAAGCGCGGTCTCGCCGAACTGCTCAAGCGCGACGGTTTCGACCACGTCAGCCAGGCCGTCGGCATCGACGCCTGATTTCAGCCGGCTTCCCGATAGATGAAAGCAGCAAAAATAATGCGTCCCGCAACCAATACCATGGTGCGGGACGCTATTTTATTGCGATTACCAATACTGCCTGTTTTTATCTGATATTTATCTGACGATAATCCAATCTATCGGTTCCATTTAATACGCGCCACGCACGTATTGCGGCTGATAGGGCGCATTTTCGGTCGGAATATCGAGCTTGGCTGCGGCACGCAATGGCCAGTTCGGATCACGCAATGCCACACGTCCGATTTCGATGGCGTCGGCAGCACCGGATTTGAGAATCTTCTTGGCCTGCTTCGGTTTGGTGATCAGACCGACCGCCGTGGTTGGGATTCCGGCACGCGAACGCACCTGCTCCGCGAACGGAACCTGATAGCCGGGCTTGACCGGAATGGTCACGCCCGGAATCATGCCTCCGGTGGAAACATCCACCAGATCGACGCCATGCTCCTTCAATACTTTGGCAAGGTCGACGGTCTGGTCGAGATCCCAACCGCCGGCAGCCCAGTCGGTTGCGGAAACGCGCACCAGCACCGGCATGGTGTCGGGCACGACGGAACGCACGGCGTCCACGACCTCGACCAGCATGCGGATGCGGTTTTCGAACGATCCGCCATACTCATCCTCACGCTCGTTAATCAGCGGGTCGAGGAACTGCGACAGCAGATAACCGTGGGCCGCATGAATTTCCACCGCGTCAAAACCGATATCATAAGCACGCCAAGCGGCATCGCGGAACTGGTCGACAATGGCATGGATCTCGTCAACGGTCAACGCGCGAGGCTTGGGCAGCGAGCCGAACGCGTTGGCGCTTGGCCCCACGGTCTTCCAACCGCCCTGCTCCTCCGGCACGCTCTCATGCTCGAAACCGATGGAGAAGCAACCGGTGGAGGCTTTGCGTCCGGCATGGTTGAGCTGCACCGCCATGGTGGCGCCGGCGGCCTTCGTATCGGCAACGATCCAACGCCATGCATCCATCTGCTCGTCGGCCCACAATCCCAAGTCACATGGCGAAATACGACCCTCCGGCGCCACTGCGGTAGCTTCCACGATAATCATGCCGAAACCGCCCATGGCACGCGACACATAATGCTGGTAGTGGAATGGCGTGGGCAGACCATCCTGGGCCAACGCGGAATACGTGTCCATCGGCGGCAGCCAGATACGGTTGCGCACGGCCACTCCACGCAAAGTCATAGGATCGAACAGGCCAACCGTGCCATTGGTTTTGGCCTTCTTCGACTGCTTCGTCTTCTTTTCATCTTCGCTCATCGTAGTAGCTCCCCCTCCGGTCGCACCTACCGGCTTCATGCCGATCAGCTGAACCTTCTTTTCGTATTCCCCTTGAGCTTCTCTGGAGATTTCGTGCCGTAGAACCGGCACTATCTGCATTCTACGCAGAACGCCCGCCGAGCATGGCGGGCGTTCATTGATTGTTCACTTCCATTCACTGAATTGCGGAAGCGTCACTCATCTTCGGTCTGCTGCTGATCCTGATCAGCCTGCTGGTCGTTCTGCTGGCTTTGCTGCTGAAGCGACTGGCTTTGCTGCTGAAGTGACTGGTTCTGCTGCTGGATGATTGTGCTTTGCTGCTGTGTGGCATTCTGCTTTCCACCGCCGATCCTGGTGACCGCGCCGGATGTTGCGGAATACTTGGCCGCAGGCTGCCCATAATCGTTATCAATCGGCAGCTGTTTGCGTTCCGCATAAGCATTCATAAAGTCACGCCATGCCGGGGCCGCGATGGTGGAACCATCCCAATAGCCGTGGTATTGGCCGTTGATAGCGATATTCGCAATCGGGTGTCCAACCGGATTCTGCACGTCACCGACGAGCACGAATGTAGCGATCTGGTTCGGAATGAAACCACCTGTCGTAACTAGCTGATCCTCGTGGGTACCGGTCTTGGCGAAGGTCTTACGTCCATTGGCCAACTGTGCCACACCGCCTGCGCCGTCAGGACGAACAACGCCTTGATTCATGGCCCAAGCAAGCGTTTGAATGATTTCCGGATCAACCGCCTGATGGCAGTTCGCGGAAGGCACCTTAATATCATTGCCATCCACATCAGTCACCTGCTTCAGCGCGATCGGATTGCATTGCACGCCATTGGACGCATATACAGCGAAGATGCTTGCCATCGTCAGCGGGGACACGTTGACGTTACCGACCACCATGGCAGGCACGAATGATGAGGTCTTGTCGAGCGTCTCACCGGTATTCGCATCATGATAGCCAAGTTCAGTTGCGGTATCGGCAATCTTGCACAAACCGATGATGGATCCCATGGAAGCCTGCGTGGTGTTATGAGACCTTGCCAAAGCCAATGCCGGCGTTTCCGGGTTCACCGTTCCATTGGTTATTGCGTTGGTGACGTTCCACGAATCGGTGCCGCCGGTATAACGATCGCATGCGAACAACGAGGTCGAATACCTCGTGGACGTCTGCAGGTTCTCGTTGACGGAATGCCCTGCTTCCATCCATGCCACCAGATTGATAGGCTTCCACGACGAGCCGATGGAGAAGCCCATGCCGCCGCCGTCTTCTCGGTCCACGGCATAGTTCATGGAATCCCTGGTCTGGTCGTTCTGCGCCGCTTCGGTGGCATCATACGTTCGATTCAGACCGAAGCCCAACACTTCTCCGGTACCCGGTTTGACGGACGCCATCACGATTTCCATGCCGGAGGAATCTTCCGGCGGAATGGTGTTGCGCGCGGTTTCGTTCAACAAGGTGTTGGCGTCGATATCCAACGTGGTGACAATCTTCAGACCGCCCTCTTTCAGCAGTCTTTCCCTGTCCTCGCTGGTCTTGCCGAATTCCTTGGAATTCAAAATCTTATGCACCACGTAATCGCAGAAATAGCCTGCATCATAATCCGCTGCCATGCAACCGGTGGAAATAGGCTGGACATTAAGCGTATCCACGAGCGGAGTATTGACCGCTTCCTGATATTCCGCATCCGAAATATAGCCCTGCTCGTGCATCAGCTGCAGCACGATGTTGCGTTGCTTCTCGGATTCCGGCTGGTTCGATTCGACGGAAGGATCGTACGCGTTCGGATTCTTGGTGATTGCCGCAATGGTGGCGGACTGCACGATGTTCAGCTGATCGGCGGTGGTATTGAAATACCGTTTCGCAGCCGCCTGCACACCATAGAGCTATTGCCGCCGAACTGTGCGATATTGAGATATCCCTGCAAAATTTCAGGCTTGGAATACTGCTTTTCCATTTGCACGGAAATCAGCATTTCTCTCAATTTTCGTGCGATGGTATCTTCCGACGCATGGTATTGCGCAATCGGATCGTCATCCTGCTGCGCCTGCAGAATCAGCACGTTTTTGACATACTGCTGGGTAAGGGAGGAACCGCCCTGATGGTCGCCCTTCACGTATGTTTGGACGAATGCACGGAACACACCCTGCACATCAACGCCGCCGTGAGTGAAGAATCGCCTGTCTTCACGCGAGACCACGGCCTGCTGCATGTATTTGGAAATCTTCTTCAACGGCACGACTTCACGATTCTGATCCCAGAATTCGGTGATTTTCGTGGTGCCATCGGAAGCGTACATGGTCGACTTCTGCGGCAAGCTGGTCACATCAAAATCAATACCTTCGACCGACAGCGACGGAATAACCGCCTTGGCGACGCTGTTCGCGCCGAAAACCGCCGGTAGGAGGAACAAACTGGCGGCCACGCCGCCACCCACACTCAGCGTGATGTAGGCAATCACGAGCGCGAGCACACGTTGAACGGTCAAAGTCTTCTTTTCGGGCATGGTGCCCATTCTAAAGTGGTGGGTCTACTAATCAACCGCTCGCCCACAGGCGTCACGGATTTCTCACAAACAACCGTAAAACTTGAAAAACACTGGAAAATAGCCGAAATTATCGTCTCGCCCGCCGAATAAGCATACCCGGCTGATAGATGACGATGGAACGGCCCTCACGCGCAATCCATCCACGGTTGGCGAAATCCATCAGCGCCTTGTTCACCGTCTCACGCGACGAACCGACCAGCTGCGCCATTTCCTCCTGCGTCAGATCGTGTGGCACCTTCAACCCCGCCTCGACCGGCTCACCGAAACGTGACGCCAGATTCAGCAGCGTTTTTGCCAAACGTCCCGGCACGTCCATGAACACAAGTTCCGAAATGCGCTCGTTGTTGTCACGCATGCGATGCGCGAGCACCTGAAGCATGTCGACGGCCACGCGCGGATGCTCGTCAAGCCATGCGAACAGGGCGTCATGTTCAAGCCACACGACTTTCGTGTCATTGGTCATGGCCACGGCGGACGCGGTGCGCGGCCCACCGTGCGGATCGAACACCGGAATCTCACCCAGCACTTCGCCGTACGCATGAATGCTCAACAACTGCACACGTCTGTCGGACGATTGCCGGATTAGTTTGACGCGCCCGCGTTCCAGCAGATACATGCGATGATCGGTGTCGCCTTCACGGAAAATATAGTCGCCCTTGTTGTATTCGGCATGTTGCAGATGCGGCAGCAGTTCCTCCGCCTCTTCGGAAGAAACCTGCTTGAACAACGCGGTATGCAGCAACATTGCACTTTCGCCACTGGGTCCACTATTTGTCTCGTTTGGCGTAGCCATTTGTCACACCTCCGTGTTCATAGGCGCATCCTCTGGCACGGCCACCAGACGTGTTGTCGGGCGCGCTGCTGCGGCTTCGAAAGCTTGCTGCGATTCCGCATGCCCTCGTGGAACACCAAGCCTTCGTAGCGTTCTCATCGCCCTTGACATTCGGGCGGCTTCTATCGTCGGGCTACATTGTAACTCGCTTGGCGGCATCGAGCAGCCGTTCAACCACGTCTTCGCGGCTCATGCCCGTCTGCGAGCGCATCGGATCGACTCGTTTTACCGCCGATCTCACTGCTTTGTCCGACATTTTTTCGCGTGAGGTGTTCAGCACCCGTCCCATTTTTTCCGCGTCGATATCGTAGGCGAGGGTCACATGGTGCAGTACGGCGCCAGGCCCTCCTCCTACTGGCGTGAAGCGGCGTTGCGCGGCTCCGCCGAGTTTGCCATATTGCGTGGCGATGTCGTTGAGACCGGCGAATCGTACGTCGAGACCGAGTTCCTTAAGCGCGCGCACCAGCCAGAAATCGCAGAGCCGGTATGATTCCTCGACGCCTATGCTTTGGGTGAAATCGAGCGGCGCGTATAGCGAGTAGGTGATGGTGTTGCCCGGTTCGATGAACATTGCCCCGCCGCCGGTGCAACGTCGGACCACGGTGAATCCTTCCCTCTGCGCGACCGCCGTGTTGACTTCGTCTTCGAGTGACTGGAATTTGCCGATGACCACCGCCGGCGCGGCCCATTCCCAGATACGCAGCGTGGGTTCGCGTTTTCCTGCCGCCACCTCGCGCGCCCATGCGATGTCGGTTTCCATTTGTTCGTTTGGATTTCGCGGTTTGTCATGGATGACGGTCGGTTTCAGGGCCCGCCAACGTTCCAGATATTCCTCTTGCGTCAGCGCATTATGCGTTTCCAGTTGTTCCCCGGAATATTGTTTCGCGGACCGCACGATATTCCCGTTGTTCGTTGCATCTTCCGCATTGCGCGATTCGCTTCCTGTGATTGCGCGGAGGAAAGCGATGGCGATGCCCTCTTCCGTCATACCCACCAATCGCACGTTCGGATAGTTCGCGGTAATCGCTTGCAATCGTCGCGTAATATCGCGTGCGGGCGCGCTTTGCTGGCTTTGCAGCAAGTTTTCCAAATCCTGCAATAGTCGGCGGGAATCCTTGTCATTGCCGTCAAGAAAGAAATCGCCGTCGATCCGGCATTGTTCTACGGATTGGGTGGAGCTTGCGCATTCGCGGGAATATGCTGGAACGGCATCAGAAAGCCGGACGGAAACCCCTACGAGTTTTCCACCCGGCTGCTTGTACAGGCCTCTGCGCATCAATCTTGGAGCTCTTGGCCACGCCCGTCGCGGTGCCAGCTGGATCCGTAGCTGGAACACAGGATGAGGACGGCTTCGATCAGAGCCCAGATTCCGGAAATGATCGGTCCGACAAGGATGATCCATCCGATCAGGGTCAGCAACAGCTGGGCCACGGCCTTGCCGGTGTAGCCAGATAGAAGTTGTGTATGCCTAGGGTGCCGAGGAACAGGCCAAGAAGGCCGGCGACGATCTTCGACTTCTGCGCGTAGCCGTAGCCTGGCTGCTGTTGGGCCGCCTGATAGTAGGCTGCTGCGCGTAGATTGGCGGCTGATTGTATGCGGGCTGCGTGTATTGGGGCTGCGCCGGCTGCTGATCATAGGGGGTCTGCGCCGATTGTGCGTAATCCGCCGGTCCATACATCGGCTGGCCGTAGCTAGGCTGAGCTGGCTGCGTAGGCTGCGCGTAAGCGGGAGCGGCCAAGCCATCTGCGGGCACGGACGAACCGTAGGCAGCCGGCTGACCATATGGCTGGGCATTGCCATACGTACCGTCGGGAATGTTGTTGCCCTGCGCGTCCGGGGCATGTCCCTGCACAGGCTGCTGCGATGCATACTGGTTGGGATTGTACGGTTGCGCTGCAGGCTGATTGCAGCCATCCTGGAATTGTCCGAAATCAGCTTGGGTCGAATCATTCGACGCGTAATAGTTGTCTTGTCCGGAATTGTTGTAGCCGGCATTGTTGTCACTCATGTTTCCAACAATATCCCATAATTTGCCTTATCTCTTTCATCTACCCTGAAAGCAATCCCTGAAATCCCCCTGAATATACGTGAAGCCCGTCGAACCAAGCATGAAGCTCGATTCGACGGGCGTTTCAACAGGCGAATGGATCCGGCAAAATCATATAATCCGGATCATGCCCGTCACATGCGGGCCAGAATGTCGCGTCCGACCTCGTCGGTGGAGCGGGTGGTGGATCCCAGTTCCTCAATGTCGGCTTCGACGGCCGCATCGATCTTGGCTGCGGCTTCGTCGAATCCAAGGTGGCGCAGCAGCATGGCTGCGGAAAGAATCGCGGCGGTCGGATTGGCCTTGTTCTGACCTGCGATATCTGGAGCGGAACCGTGGATCGGCTCGAACATGGACGGGTATTCGTCGGAAGCGTTGATGCATCCGGAAGCGGAATAGCCAACGCCACCGACCACGGCGCCGGCCTCGTCGGTGATGATGTCGCCGAACAGGTTGTCGGTGAGGATCACGTCGAAACGGGACGGATTGGACACCATGAAGATGGTGGTCGCGTCAATGTGCAGATAGTCATGGGAGACTTCCGGATATTCCTCGGCGACCTTGTCAACGATGCGCTGCCACATGTCGCCCGCGTTGACGAGCACGTTCTTCTTGTGCACGAGGGTCACATGCTTCCTGCGCTTCATGGCCAGCTGGAAGGCGTAACGTACCACGCGCTCCACACCGTAGGCGGTGTTGATGGAGACTTCGGTGGCCACCTCGTTCGGGGTGCCGCGACGCACCGCTCCGCCGGCGCCGCAGTACAGGCCTTCGGTGCCTTCACGCACTACAACGAAGTCGATGTCGCCCGGGTTGGCGAGCGGGGAGGTCACGCCCTTGTACAGCTTGGAAGGACGCAGGTTGACGTACTGGTCGAGATCGAAGCGGAGCTTGAGCAGCAGACCACGTTCCAGAATGCCGGCTTGATGCGCGGATCGCCTACGGCGCCCAGCAGAATCGCATCGGTCTTCTTGATGCGCTCCTCTTCCTCTTCCGGAAGAATCGCACCGTCGCGCAGGTAACGCTCGGCACCAAGATCGAAATTCTCGTAATCGAATTCGGCGACGCCCTCGGCCGCCTTCTCCAGCGCCTTCTGGGCCCACGGAGTCACTTCCTTGCCAATGCCATCGCCCGGAATGACGGCGATGGTGTACTTCTTTGCAGAATCACTCATAGCACGCGACTCTAGTCAACGGATCAGCACGTGGACACGTAACGCTCAACTAGTGGACACTCCATATGGCGTCGTCGGCGGCCACGAACGTGTCACCTTCATTGATTTTGACGTCGTATGGCACTTTCCAATGCAGTTCGGTGTAGGACCCTCAAATCGGGGGCCCTACAAGAAACGCCGAACATACACGGTCGGACACAAACGAATTAATGCGTAATACCCATCATCGCAAGGCACCAAGCATTCTCATAGGAAATCTCCTCCCACTGCTTATACCTTCCGGACGTACCCCCATGACCGGCCTCAACCTCAATCTTCGCCACGGCATCCACACCAGCGCGCTGCAGGCGAGCCAACCATTTCATCGGCTCCACATACAGCACACGCGTGTCATTCATCGACGTGGTGATGAAAATCTTCGGGAAAACCACAACCCGATCATCATCGGCATCAGCCGGCGCATTCTCATACGGCGTATATTCCTTCATATACCGATACACGTCCGCATTATGCAACGGGTCGCCCCACTCGTCCCACTCCGTAACCGTCAACGGCAACGACGGGTCAAGAATCGACGTCAACGCATCCACAAAAGGCACATCCGCCTCAATACCGGCAAAACATTCAGGAGCCAGATTCGCCACGGCACCCATCAACAGGCCACCGGCGGAACCACCATCGGCCACCGTGCGAACAGGAGACGCCAAACCGGCACGTTGCAACGCACGCACGGCATCAACGAAATCCTCAAACGAATGCTTCTTATTGAGCAGATGCCCCTGCTCATACCAGGCACGACCCATCTCACCGCCGCCGCGAATGTGCGGCACCGCATAAAGCACGCCACGATCAAGCATACTGATGCGAGACACCGAGAATCCCGGATCCGAACTGATCTCATACGCGCCATAACCAGTAACGAACATCGCCGAATCACAAGCAGGCACGTCCCGACGCCACACCAAGGAAACGGGAATACGCTCGCCATCGCGGGCGGTGACCCACACTCGGCGTTCCATATATTCGCGCGGCTCAAATCCACCAAGCACGGTGGCACGCTTCAACAGGCGATCCTCACCGGTTGCCGGATCGACATCATGCAGCTCGCCAGGGCGCGTATAGCTGGCGAACGAGTAGCGTATACGGGGCGCATCATATGAAGGATTATCTCCCGTACTAATCGAATACAGGCGCCGGGTCTCCCCCGGCATCGCATCGGCAGTCGCGCCATCCGACGAAGTCATCGCCTTACGGGAAATCCCATGCACGGCCGATCCTTCGCCTTGCGCAGCGGCCAACTGGTCGAGCGCACCCCACACTTCGGCACGCTCCACGTTGATCTCGTCCACCGACTCATCAACATCCCAATCGCCTTCCAACGCGTGCGGAACCAGCTCGGTGAACCGCCATGGGCGACCTGCAAGAAAATCCTCCGCGGCCGCATCCTTCGTCATCACCGCAATATGCGGCAGACTTTCCGCACGGTACTGCAACGCCACGTAATGCCGATGAATCGAAATTCCCTCGATGCCAAGACCATGCGCACCCTGCAAAATGGCGGGATTGCAAGGATTCGAATACGGCGTGCCGATCGGCATCGAAGAAGCGCCCGGTTCAACATCGTCGCCATGCTCGCATCCGTACGGCGAACCGACGGCCACACGCACACCCTCACCCAAACGATACGGGGCTCATGCGAACGCATGTCGATCACATCGATTTCGAAATTCGGGTTCAACGCATTGTGGTAAACCACGGCGAGCGGAATGTCCTCGCCATGCTCGCCGGCACCTTCGAAACGGCTGAAGCTCACGTCATATTCCACATCCGGCTCGCGCGGAATGAACGCACGGGAATTCACCTTCCGGATCGTCAGTGGAAAGCAGCAGCACTTCGGTGGTGGTTTTCGATCCGGTGCCGATCACCAGATTGCGTTCGTCGAACGACAGGCCGATGCCCACCCAGAATCGTTCGTCCTGTTCGCGATACACTTCCACATCGTCGGTGACGGGGGTACCAACGCGGTGTCGCATCACCGCATATGGACGCCATGCGTCGTCGAGCAGCACGTAGAACACCCATTGCGCGTCCGGCGTGAAGCAGGCGCCGCCGATGCCTTCGAACACTTCCGGCAGTTCATCGCCGGTTTCGATATTGCGAATACGGAAATTGTAACGTTCGTCGCCGCTGGTATCAGTGCCGTACAGCATCCAACGTCCGTCTTTGGAAACATCCATGCCACCAATGCGGAAGAAATCGTAGCCTTGCGCTTCGGCATTCGTGTCGAACACCACTTGTTCGCCGTCGAGGGGAACGCCGATCTCAATGGTCGGCGGATCCCAATCGTCTGCGCTTCGAATCGGCACACGGCATTGCACCGCATACTGCTGGCCTTCCTTGGTGCGTGTGAAATACCAGTAGCCGTCCATGCGCGTTGGCACGGACATGTCGGTTTCCTGCACATGCGATTTGAACTCGTCGAACAATGTGGTGCGTAGGTTTTTCAACGCTTCCATGCGCTGTTCGCAATACTGGTTCTGTGCGGCGACGTAATCCTGCACGTCCTGCGATTCCTTGTCGCGCAGCCATTCGTACTCATCGATGAAGGTGTCGCCGTGGAACACGCGCTCCGTCGGCACGCGTTTCGCGATCGGCATTCCGCATTCGCCCAGACGGCTCTGACGGCTCTTGTCGTTTTCCTGCGCGCCCGTTGCGTCCTGTTCACCCCGAAAATCAGTCATGCAGGCGATTATACCGGTATCGCGCTCCCAATCCAGCGCAACGCGCATCCCCCTTGCTGTAAGTGGAAAGAAAAAACGTCAGACACCCAGCTGTTGTTTCAGGAACGGCAGCATGGTTTTCATCAGATTCGAGCCAGTCGTTCCCGTAAATACAGGAACGTCGGTGACTGGAATCGGCTGCGTGGCCGCACGCCCCGCAACGGTGCCGAGATTACCGGAGGCCTCGCGTGGAGACAGTTGCCGTATGCCGATCGCAAGCACACGCCCCGGATACCGACGTGCGATCGTGGCGTACGTGGTCGGATCCTTCTGCCCATCATCGCCGATCAGAATGAACTTCATATCGGGAAAATCAGCCATTAATTGTTCGGCATACTCAAGTTTGTGCTGCACTCCGGAAGGAATGAACGTTTTCGGGCGGGGATCGAGGTCACGCAGCAGCAGCGGCCCTTCCGGGAACCCATGGTCGGCAATGAAATGCCTAATCGAGCTTTCCACGTTCCACGGCGACGTCGACAGATAGAAGAACGGGGCATCCGGGAACATGTCCGCAATGCGGTTGAACAGCAGATTCATGCCCGCCACCGGCATTTTCTTCTTCGGATCGAGCAGCAGCAGATTGTAGGCCGCTTTCATCAGGCTTGGCGCCTGCGTGACCATGACGGTGTCGTCCACGTCGGAGATTACACCGACTTTCGTGCCGCTGGGAATGGTGAACAGGTTGGCTTTGACCGGCTTGCGGCTACGCACCTTGTACGACACGTCATGCACGCCGGGTTCGAGCGAATGTTCGGCCACGAGATCGAGATAGCCTGCGGAATCGGATGCGGCGAATTCGCTGGAAACATTGCGCTGCGCATCCACTTCGTCATACACTTCCGACGCCCCCACCTGCACGGTTTCGAGGGGCACGCCGTCGATGGCGATGCGCACCTTCGTATGCGGCGAGGGGATAGTGAGCATGGCGCGGATGCCTCGGGTCAGGCGTCCCGCCTGGCGTTTGAATGGGCCGTACACGGTTCGGCAGATCAGGCGCGAGTAATGTTCGGTGCCATAGCCGACATACGGTTCCACGCGCGGATACCAATTGAGATTGCGTACCATATTTGTCGAGACCGTCACCCACCCGTTGAACGCTCTGGTGAGGGCACGGCGGAACAGCTGTGTCAGCGGAGGCTTGACTTCGATACGCTCATGTTTTGAAGCGGCATCAAAGGTGGTGACCACCTTGCGTGCGGGAATGGGCACGGTCGGCATGTCATCTTCGGATATGACATCCGGTTCACGCTGGGGCAACGGCTGTGGTTCGGTCATATCCCCACTATAAAGGCGATTGCCGAACTACTTAGTGCCCCAGCCATGAAAATCAGGGATTATTCAGGGAACGGTAACGATTTCATACCTGATTTCGCATGCGGTTCCCTGTTCCGAGACGTTTTGCCGAATCTTTTATTCCGCCACGATGTTGGCGTATTCCTCGGAGGAAAGCAGTCCCGGTTCGTCATCCTCAAGCTCGATTTTGAAAATCCAGCCTTCGCCATACGGATCGCCGGTAACGATGCCCGGATCGTCGGCCGCTTCGCTGTTCACATAGCGGATCACGCCAGCCACTGGAGTGACCAGCGGCGTGACGGCTTTGGAGGATTCCAATTCCGCCACTTCGTCGCCGGCCTGTACTTCGGTGCCGACTTCCGGCAGATCGATGTACACGAGTTCGCCAAGCTGGACGGCCGCATATTCGGTGATGCCCACCATGGCCGGTTCGGTGGAGGCGTCCACCCACACATGCTCGTCGGAGTATTCGAGATGCTCGGGAACGTCCAGATTCGGCCTGTTTTCGTTTTCTTCACTCATGAAAACTCATTCTATGTCAATTGCGCGCATTTCCCATAGCGCGGTACCGAAACTTGTTACGGCAGATCGTGGCCGAGCCATTCTTCGATCATGTAGCGGGCGATGGTGGCCTTTCCGGGGGCTTCCATACGCCCTGTTACCAGCTCGTTCATATATTCGTCACGGGTCATCCAACGCGCTTGCAGGGTCTCGTCACCGTCCACATGCACGTCGGTGGTATTGGCCACGCCCTTGAACGCCATCATGAGCGAGGCTGGGAATGGCCATGGCTGCGATCCCAAATATTTGAGTTCGCCGAGGTCGATGCCGACCTCCTCTTTGGCTTCGCGCCGGCATGCGTGCTCCAGATTCTCGCCCGCCTCCACGAAGCCTGCAGACACGGAATACAGGCCGGTGTTGCGCCATGCGCTGTTGTGCTGCAGCAGCAGACGGTCCTCATGGTCCACGATCGCCGTGATAACGGCCGGCTCCACTCTGGGGAACAGCAGCCGTCTGCCATCCGCTTCGCTGGTGCACCGCTGCGCCCATCCGCCCAACGCCGGTTCGGTCGGAGCGCCGCACGTGGGGCAATGGCGTTGGCGCGCATGCCACACACCTAGCGAAATCGCCGTTGTGGCCTGGCCAGCCTCACGCGCGCTGGCATGTGGGGCGAATCCGCGCAGGTCAACCCAGTCGAATCGTTCCGCTGCGTTTTCCAACAGCGATTTCGACGTCTTCGCTTCCGGCTCGCGCTGTTCGTCGAACGCGTCGTCCGCGCCATATGCTCGCTGCTTGCGGCCACCGGCTCTGCAGCCTTCACACGAGACACGTCAACGGCCACCACATGCTCGTCACGCTTGCCGCCATATGAGCCGAGGAATATGGCGAGCGCCGTCGAATGCGTGTGCAATTCCGCCGCTACATAGGATCCGGGCAGCTGTGTCAAACGCATGTGCACGTTGGCGTAGTCCGCGATGGCGCCTTGTCCGCGTGGCACAGCCACCATGCCGTCTTTGACGAGAATGACTTTCGTAGCAGGTTCCAGCAGCACTGTGTCGAACAGGTCGGGTTCGTCGCGTCTTGAAACCTCATAGTCGATGTCGCCTTGCGCAAGTGGCAGGAACGGCAGTGCCTGAGTCAGCGCCAGTGGCGAGAACACGCTCATCGATTGCTTCTTTCTTTGAATACGATATATAGAAGATTTTTTCTATATAAATCGTATTTTCTTTATATTTTTGTATATCTGATTACGCTATTGACGGTAGTTGCGGGAATATCGGCTACTGCACTCTGCGCACCAATGCAAGCAGTGCGTCGGCAACCGCCTGCGGATGCTCATAGGCGCTGAAATGACCGCAATCAAACACCACCGTCATATCCGTGCTCGTAGCCGTCATCGCATCGGCGATCGGCGCCATCACGCTCGGCGGACTCGACGGATCCTTGTCGCCGCAGATCACCGCGACCGGCGCTGTAATCGACAACAGCACATCGTTCAGGTCCGGACGGCCAGCAGCCATGCGTTCACGCCAGGCGATGCCTTCGGCCGGCTGCTCGTTGATCCATGCAGTGAACTGTTCACGGTAAGCGTCCGACTGTTTGATGGTTGAATCCTCAGGCGTGGCGGCGGCGAATCCCATAACCGGCTCATGCGTGCCCGTCGATTCGCATTCCTCGGCGATCGCGATGCGTTTCGCACGCATCTGATCGGAATCAGCGGCGGCCTTTGTGTCGCATAAGGCCAGTGCAGCGACGGCCTCGGGGTGCAAACGCTGAATGTCGAGAATCAGGTAGCCGCCCATCGAAAGACCCACCCAAATCGCCTTGTCGTATCCGGCAGCGTGCAACAGGTCGACGTAAGCGTCGGCCATGCGGTCCAAACCGTTGGGGAAAGCGCCGTCCGTGTCTTTGCCACCGCTGTTCTCGTCGGAAGGAATCGGCCCTTCTCCCGCACCGGGCATGTCGGGAGCCCAAATCGGGAATTGTTTCACGCCATGTTCCGCAGCGGTCGTTTTCAACGCATCCGCGCATTCGTTCCACATACGGTGGTCCACGGGGAACCCGTGCACCAGCACCACGGGAAGCCCCGCCCCTTCGCAATACACATTGTTATGCAATTCGATCGTCATATGCGCTCCTCCATTACTCTCCCCTGTTGTTCATGCATTCGCAGCCTATTTGCCGGTCCAAGCAATCGCCTGACGCACAATCGTGCCATATCCGTTGCTCATCTGGTTGACGAAAGTGTCGAGAATCTCGCTGTTCGGATTGACCCATTCCACGTCGAGCGTCTCGTCCTGCGGCTTGCAATCGCCCGCGATCGGCACTACATAGCACAGTGCGATCGCATGCTGGCGGGAATCGAAATAATCGGACAGTCCTGGCGTCGGGAAAAATTCAGCACGGTGAATGGCTGCAGGCTCACTGGCAACTGCGGCAACGCGATATCTCCCAAATCCTTGGCGATATTGCGCGCCACGGCCTCACGCAACGATTCGTGGTAGAGCACGCGGCCGGCGATCAGCGTTCGTTCGATGCTGCCGTCGTCAGACACACGAAGCAGTGATCCGACCTGTGAGACACGTCCCAGATCATCGGTGCGCACCGGCACCACAAGCACGTACGGGATCGGCATTTCACCTCGCATACGGTTGATTTCGCCGGAAGCAAGCCATCCTGGAGGGTTTCCTATTCCGCGGATGAAATCCTCCGGCGTGATGTCGTCGAATTCTCCGCGACGGCGGCCTGCATCGAAATCGCCCTCGTCGGGCACTTCATCATTCATCACTGGCATAGTCCCATTATCACGCATCTTGTGTGAATTGGCTGGAAAAGCGTGCGATGGAAGACGATTCCTCTGATAGCGGATCTTGCGCATGCCGGGAATGCGTCGGGTTGGGGCACGGTTATATACTCCAAAGCAATCGCATACGAGGGGTGCAGCCCGTCACGCGCGTCGATGGAACGAACAGCAAGGAGCAATCATGGCAACGCATGCAGTCACTTCCGAGGATTTCAATCAGATTGTGGAATCCAACGATCTGGTATTCGTGGATTTTTGGGCGACCTGGTGCGGTCCGTGCCGCGCATTCGGTCCGACGTTCGAAAAGGCGAGCGAAGCGAATCCCGACGTTTATTTCGCCAAGGTCGATATCGACCAGAATCCGGATCTCGCTTCCGCGGCCAAGGTGCAGGCCGTGCCGACGTTGATGGTGGTCAAGAACCAGCAGATCGTGTTCCAGCAGGCCGGTGCGTTACGTGCGTCGGATCTGGACGATCTGATCGCGCAGGCCAAGGCGTTGGATGTCAACGCGGCCGCTGCCGAAGAGGCTGAGGCGCAGGCGGAGTAGGCTGAAAATTACAACGATTTCAAAGGTGTCGTTCGATGGTAAACATCAACGGCACTTTTTGTTTTGCCCGCCTATTGCGTACGCTGGCTTTGCCCGCCTGTTGCATATGCGCCCGCTCGGTTTCCATGGCGTGAGGTAAACTGGCTTGCTAGATGTGCGCTTTCCGGCGAAGCTCGTGTGGCAGCGCACCGCATGCCGGGCATGCGTGAATTCGCCGAGGATCTGAACGCGCGTTTAGGAGCAGAATGGCTAACCACAGCAAGCACGCCCAGTCGTCTACCTTCGCCATGCCGAGCAAATCCTCGCTGGTGAAGATCGCCGCAACGGTTGCGGCGGTGGGCCTGTTGGCTACCGGCGGCATTGTGTCGCGCAATCTTTACACGTCCGCGGAGCGGAACACGGCCAATCAGGTCACGGCTTTCTCCGTCACCGATTCCGCGGAAGCGTCCCGTGGCAATGCCCGCGAGCTGCTTAATGGAGACACCTCGTACGTCACCGTGAAAATCAACGGCAAGTCACGCGTGGTGCCCGGCACCAATTTCACCGACGTGAAGTCCGTGCTTGACGCGGGTGATATCACGCTCGAACCGGAAGACACGGTCTCCCCTTCGCTCACCACCAAGGTCGATGAGAAAACCGTGATCACCATTCAGCGTGCCGGCGCGAGCGTCGAGGTTTCCGACACCGCCATCGGCTTCAATGTCATCAAGAAGGAAACCTCAAGCCTGCCGGAAGGCCAGGAGAAGGTCGAGACGGAAGGCGAGGAAGGCGTGATGGAAACCACGAACCTCGTGACCAAGTCCGGTGACACCGTGGTTTCCTCCAACATGATCAGCTCGTACGTGAAGAAGGCTCCGGTCGACAAGGTCATTCTCGTTGGCACCGGCTCCACTTCGTCATCCTCCTCCAGCGCTTCCGCGTCGATCGGCACCACCGTGCGGCGGGCGAAATGCAGCAGTGGGCGCACGATTATCTGCTGTCGAACGGCTACACCGAAGCCGATTTCACCGCCACCGTATACATCATTACCCATGAGTCCGGCTGGAGCGTCACTGCAACGAATCCAAGTTCGGGAGCCTATGGCCTGCCCCAAGCATTGCCTGGCAGCAAGATGGTGAGCGAGGGCGCCGATTGGGCTACCAATTACCAGACCCAGCTCAAGTGGTTCTGGGGCTATTGCGCACAGCGTTACGGTTCCATTCAGGGAGCCTATTCGTACTGGCTTGCTAACCACTGCTACTGATATGCGTTGCCATCTGATTTCAACCCGATCAGATGGCAAGCTCGTATTGAAAGTTTATGCTGACTGGTGATTGATATTTAATTTTCGTAATTCAACGCATATATTAGCCTTGTAATATTTGAAGATATTACGAGGCTCAAACTATATTGTGATTCGATATACCACTAAGATACTATCGGTTTCACAGGGCGTTGTTGGCGCCGATCACCGTAGCTTCCTTGACGTCGTCGATCTTCCTGCGCTTGCGGCCTCCATGTCCGGCCTTCGGACCGCGCTTGCCGACGGTGCCGCTACGAACCCCGTTCTTGGCGTCGAAGAGGATCACGCGCTCATCGCTGTGATATTCGCCTTCCAAGGCGAAGTAGGCGATCTTGTCTGCAGGCACTTCCGGGAAAGTGAAGAACTTCTGCGTTGCAACAAGCAGGTCAAGATTGCGAGTGGTCACGGAAGCCGGACGATCAGCGTTCGGATTGTTGAACTGAACCGCGAAATCGTCGTTCTCGTCGCACACCTGGATTGCGAACTTGCCGCGCTCGTAATTCACCAGCAGCTTGACGAATTCCGGACGGCCGAGCACTTCGGAAACACCCTTGGAAAAACGAACGGATTCAAGCATGACCGTCATGGTCAACTTGCCACCAGTTCTTTCGCCAACTTCTTTGAAACCATCAAGAACGGACATGTAAATCCTTCCTTTACTGTAAATAACTACGTGAAATACTGTACCTCATTGTCAGTAATAAAACGAATCGAATCTTAGGGAATATATCCATATTTTCAAGAAAAAATGATTGCTTTTTCCGCAAACGCTTTCAGCAAGGCTTCCCCATCCCTCAGCCCCCCTGATTATGAGGCACGCCCCGAAACAGCCGCATGCGAACGTTTCTGAAAATCTTTTCACCGCATGCACCCGCCAGCAGTCTCTCCCCGCAATCACACCCCTCTTCAGGGCAACGGGTACAATACGGAATCGTCGGAAAACACGAAGAAACACGGCAGGAAAGGACAGACCCGTGACCTTTAACCGCTACATCCTCTTCCGTATGGTCGTTGAATTTGTGGGAGCCATCGCCTGCGCCATCCAAATGTTCCAGCATCACACGTGGCCGGGCATCATCACCATGAGCGTGTTCGCGCTGGTGTGGGCCGTGGGTGAAATCTGGTTGAGCACGGTGTACAACCGCGCGCACCCCCGACGCGACGAGCTGTCCGACGAGCATCAGGCAACGGCCATCCGCTTCACGTTCTTCGTGCTTGTGGTGGCGCTGGTGGCGTTGGGATTCGCTGGAATGATCGCCACCTTGTTCAGGCACGTGCCGTTCACCGTTCCCGCCATGGCGTTGCGACATTGAGCATGCTGGCCCTGGCCATCGCCGACGCCGCTACCTGTGGCTCGAGCATGAGGCGGAGACACCGATGAAGACTAGTTTGAAGTTCAAACGTATGGAACACGGCCTGAAACAGGCCGATCTTGCCGACTTGGTGAATGTGCGCCGCGAGACGATCGGACGCCTCGAACAGGGACAGTATTGTCCGTCGCTGCGCCTTGCCATGGATCTTGCGAAAGCACTTGACACCACGGTCGAAGATCTGTTCAGCTTTGACGACGAGGAGTGACGCTTCGGCGTGTCGTTTTTGTAAATTCTTCTCAGAATGGTGGTTTTCCAACGAAAAACGCCATTTTTCACTTTCGGGGGCATGTGCGAATCTCATCACATGATGTGACAACGCCGTCACAAATGTGCGATTCGCCTCACATCCCCCGAAAGCGCGGTTCTCAACGGGGGCGTATAGTCAAGGCCGTAGCGGGAAGCCACTACGGCGAACCGCTGAAATGTCCGTTTTATTTAGAGGGGAATCACGATTATGAAGAAGAAGATCGTTGCAATTCTCGCTGCCATCGCCACCATGTTCGGCTTTGGCTTCGCTGCAAACACCGCTATGGCTTATGGCGCAACCGGCACGGTTTCCGGTAACGTCGCCACCTTCACGTTTACGGGACTGACTCCGGGTAAGACCTATGTGGTTGCTTACGACGACACCAACATCGAAAACGTCACCTTGGCCGCAACCAAGTACTCCAACGCTGCACAGGCACACGACGACGGTACTCTGACCGCCACCTACACGTTCAAGTCTGGCTTTGCTGGCACCATCGCATCTTCCATCTACGCAGTCGATAAGGCAGGCAAGCCGACCGGCGCCGCTCTCGCTTCCGCTTCCGTGACCGTCGCCGCTACCGGCGAAGGTACCGCCAAGAAGAACGAGACCGCTTCCACCGGTGCTGCTATCGCTCCGTACGTTGTGGCCGTCGTGCTGCTGGCTGCCGCCGGCATCTCCCTGGTTGCCGTTCGCAAGAGCTCCGCTCGCTGAACAATAACCAAGTAGATACATACCATATCTATGTTTTAAGAAGGGGCTTGGGTTTTCCCAAGTCCCTTCGTTTATTCGAAAACAAACATCTCAGAACCGATCGTTTTCTTTTTTCAGGAGGAGATCATGAAAGTCCTGTTTATCTGCACCGGTAATATCTGCCGCTCTCCTATGGGAGAACTGCTCCTCCCCCAATTCATGCCCGATCTTGAATCCGACAGTGCGGGCACACGTGGACTTGGATCGCACGAAATCGCACCGAACAGCAAAAAATTGCTCGACCAGCATGGCATCGATTCCAGCAGCTTCCGTGCGAAACGGGTCACTCCGCAAATCGCGCAAGGCAGTGATCTCATCCTCTGCTTCGAACATGAGCAGCGCAAGGAAATCGCGGTGATTGCACCAACCGCGGCCCGCAAAACCTTCCTTATCAACGATTTCGCCAATATGTGCGTCTACTGCAAGGAACAGGTACATGGAGGGTGATACCCGGCAGGAAAAACTCGAATCGGTAATCGACAATGCAAGCATGATCCGACCGATGATCCCCGATACCAACAATGTGGAGGATCCGATCGGCAAGGACTTCGCCGTATATCAGGCAGCATACGATGAAATCTGCAAGGCTTTGCAGACCATAGCAAACACTACCGCCTAAAAAACGTTGAAATATCAACGAAACAAGCTAGAAAGGGTGAAAGTCTCCCTCCATGGGGGTGCTCCTTGCTAGTATGGAATCCGATCAATATGATGTGACAAATGTCGAGGGGAAACATGGCTGCAGCAGAAAGCAACGTGCCAGCAACCAATCAGGTGGTTGTCGAATCCAATGATACGGAAGACGACGGCATCACCTTGATGGACCTGTTCCGTATAGTCCATAAGCATCTTCTGGTGGGCATCATCACGTTCGTGGTGGTTTTCGCAGCGGTGTGTGCATACACGTTCATGGTGCCCCCGAAGTATTCCGCGACCGCGCAGGTGTTCGCCACCTACAGTGATTCGTCGGTGCAAGACAACAATATCTCCAACATCAACAGCGCCAGCACGTACATCACCAACCAGATTCAGTCGTATCCGACGTTGGCCACCACGGAATCCGTGCTGAAGCCGGTTATCGACGACCTTGGCCTTGACACCACCGTTGCGAACCTGGCCGGTCAGCTAACCGTCACGAACCCGACGGACACCGCGTTCGTGAACATCACCGCCGAAACAGGAGACGCGAAACAGGCGTCCGACATTGCCAACAGCGTGGCGGAATCCTTGAGCAATGTGGTGGAAAAGTCGCTGTACGCTTCCGGCAAGGAGTCGCCGGTGAAGCTTTCCGTGGTGCAGCGCGCTGCGGAGCCTGTTGCCCCCAGCTCCCCGAAGGTGGCATTGTACCTGGCCGTTGGTCTGGTGGCTGGTCTGATTCTTGGCGTTTTCGCCACGCTGATCCGCGATCTTATGGCAACCCGTGTGGAGGAAGCCAGCGATCTGCAAGACATCATCAACGCACCAATCATGGGTCGTATCCCTACCGACGAAAGTCTGCAGAGCAACAAGCCGCTCATCGTGTCGAACCCGGCGGGCCGTATCGCCGAGGAATTCCGCCGTATTCGCACCAACCTTTCCTTCATGTCGAAGGTTGAAGGCAGCGATGCGCGCATGATCGTCATTTCTTCCGTCGGACCTTCCGAAGGCAAGACCACTGTTTCCGTGAACGTGGCTGCAGCTCTCGCTGAAAACGGTGCAAAAGTACTGCTGATCGACGCTGATTTGCGTCATCCGTCCGTCGCCGAACGACTTAGCCTGGAAGGCGGCGCCGGCTTGGCGCACGTGCTTTCCGGTCAGGCCACCGTGAAGGATGTGGTGCAGCGCTATTGGAGGCCGAACCTGCATATCATGCCGGCCGGCCCGAAGCCGCCGAACGCTTCCATGCTGCTTAATTCGAAGACCATGAGCGAATTGCTCGACGTGGCTTTGCAGACCTACGATTACGTGATCGTTGATACTTCCCCGATGGTGGTGGCCAATGATGCCGCTGTCTTCGGTGCGAAGAGCGATGGTATCGTGCTTGTTTCCGGTCGCGACGTGACCATGAAGCGCGATCTGAAAGACATCGCCGTGCAGCTCGACAACCTCAACGTGCCGGTGGTGGGTTTCGTGTTCAACTTCGAGAAGGAACGCAAGGCCTCCTCGAATGATTACTACTACTATTACTACGATGAGAACGGCAAGAAGAGCAAGCACTCTCACAAGAACAGCCGCAAGAAGAAGTCCAAGCACTGAGCTTGTGACTTCTCAACCAAAAGGGGTTGTGAGTGAATCTTGATGATTCACTCACAACCCCTTTTCCATGCCACCTGCATATTGGCTTATATATCTGGCTACATATGGCAGATTTCACGTCTCGACATGAGACATCTCGCTTATATATGGCACATCCCCTGCGAAAACAGCCACTTCGGGGGTACGTTTCTGAGGGTTTCGCCACATGTGTCTGCCATATATAAGCGAGATACTCACCCAATCAGCTGCGAAGGAGGATTTCCTCTAGGGCGCTGATCACCGAATCGGGCATGCCGGAGGTGCCGAACAGCTCGTTGCTGAAACGGGGCGCGGTATCGAAGGTGCGCAGAGCCCCGAGCGCACGCACTCCTTGCTCACGAATCGTCTGCATCGCATGCTCTTTGGAAATGTACGGCATTTGCGCATGCAAGAGCACGTCAAGCACGTCCTGTTCGACTGAATTCTCGGCAATCTGCAGTCCGTCTGAAATCGTAACGTTCAAGCATGCAGTAGACGGCACGTCGCGCACAACGACCGACAGACTCAACGTCTGCTGATCGTATGTAATTTCTGCAGTATCGCAAGCTTTACCGTCAATTTCGATACGAACGTTCTGCATGTCTGGCTGCGCAACCCCACGGAACACAACCTCCCAGTTACGCTGTGCCGGAATGGCAACAGCACAGCCTTCCACCGGACTGACGGTGAACTGCGTGGCATTGTCCGTATTCTTCCAGTCGAGGCTCATGCGCGTATCGGCAACATGAGTTTGGCCATCGCAAGACTCGGCAGATGCAGAGCCGGAAGCAGCAGAAGCCACAGAGCCGTCGTCTTCCTTGAGTGTGAACGAACCGTTCGCACCGGGGAACACCAGCACCTGCAGGGACTCCGGATTGCCAAGATCATTCACCTTATTACCCTCGCCAAGCTGCTGCAACGGCACGATACCGCCAGCTTGGCAAACACCGGCATACGGTCGATCGCACGCCACACTTCCAAACGACGCCCGGACTTCCCTGCCGAAACGTAACGGCGGCCATCGAAGAAGTCATACCATTCACCTTGCGGCAGCCATGCTTCCGTGCTACCCAGCTGCGCGGAATCGTCATTGTCAGAAACAATTGGTGCAACCAGCAGCTCAGTACCGAAACGGAATTCATCCGGCACCTCGTACGCCTGCGGATTGTTCGGATCCGCCCAATACATCGGCTCCACCAATGGCATGCCCTCGAACGCGGCGCGATAGTTCATGGTGTACAGGTACGGCAGCATCATATGGCGCAGTCGCAGCGAACCCACCATGGAATCGCGCACTTCCGCGGAAAAATTCCACGGTTCCTTACCCATGAACTGCGAATTGCTGGAATGTAGGCGATTGATCGGGCTGAACGTGCCAAGCTGGTACCAACGGGCTTCCAGATGTTCGTTACGATAGCCACACATATGACCGCCAATATCGTGACTCCACCATCCGTAGCCGATATTCGACGCGGTAGCAGTGAAATACGGCTGGAACTGCAAGGATTCCCACGTAACAATGGTGTCTCCCGAGAAGCCAACCGGGTAGCGGTGCGAGCCCGGTCCCGCATACCGCGAGAAGGTAAGCGCCCAATTCCCGTCACGCCCGGAATCCAGGTAGTGCAAGTGGTTGAGCACCCACAGCGGGTCGAGTCCCGGCTGACGGGTCACACCGCCCTGCTGCCAGTCGAGCCACCAGAAGTCAACGCCTTCGGCTTCCATACGATGATGCATGTCGAAGTAGGCGCTTACGAAATCCGGATTCGTCAGGTCGAATTCCACCGCCTCTTCGGTTGCGGGATCGATGCCGACGCGCTTGGCCACTGCCTCATAATCGTCTTCGAACGCGCGAACGCCATCTCGCGGATGCACGTTCAATGTGGCTTTCAGGCCGCGCTCATGCAGGTCGTGCAAAAACGCCTTATGGTCCGGGAACAGCTGCTTGTTCCACGAATAGCCGGTCCAACCGGAACCGTATTTCGGGTCGATATCGTCCACGCGATGCCAGTCCATGTCGATCACGGATGTGGTGAATGGAATGCCTTCACGCTTGAACCGGTCCATGAGCTGCACGTACTCGTCTTGCGTGTAGCGGTAGTAGCGGCTCCACCAGTTGCCGAGTGTGAAGCGCGGCAGCAGCGGCGTTGGTCCGGCCAGCTTGTAGAAGTCTTGCACCGCTTCGGTGTAGCGGCGGCCGTAGCCGAAGAAGTAGAAGTCGGTTTCCTTGTGATCGCGCGGCATAACCCAAGCCCCCAGCGGATTCGGCTTGCCGTTCACTTCGTGGGCTTCCACGATCACGTTCGCGGCGGAATCGTCGAGCACCGCCCATCCGTCTCGCGAAATCACACCATCGTCCAGAGGAATTTCGCCGTTCGCCTCGTCGAGCGTGCGCGCGGTGCCTTTGAGATTATGCTTCGGCTCGTCGCCGTAATACCACGTATTGAACTGGGTGTCGGACATGCCCTTGACGACTACGCTCAAGCCTTCTTTGCTGAACGGCTTGCCATCGTACGTCACATACAATGCGGGGGTGTCAACAATGAGCAGTCCGTCGCGATGCGACACCGTGAACTGCGTATCGGCACCGAAATCGCGGTTGACCACCATCTGCGTAAGATTGTCCTCAAATTCGCCGGAATCAGACCATTCGAAACGGATCAGCGATTCCGTTAGAATGCCAATCCTCCAATGATCCCCTTGTAAAACCGACGATTCTCGCATTTTCGGACGTGCCTTGCGCACATAGTCGACGAATACCGTGCCGGTTGCGTTATCTAATGCGTTGTTTGCCATACTACTCCTGCCTTACTTGCCACTGCCCGTCGCAATACCTGCAATGAACTGCTTCTGGATTTTCATATCTCTCCTTACGTCCTCGTAAGCCTTCATCCGCCCCTTGCGGACAAGCAATAGCATACGACAAGGGTTTCATATTGGCAATTCAAGGTTTTTTGAAATGTAACCGGTTTCATTTGAAACCCGTTTCATCTCACCGCTGTGAGCGTGCACATATTGTATTTCATACGGCGTGTCGTACCGTAACCCGTTTCATTCATCTTTCAACTTTGTCACCACGAGGACGGCAATAATGGTAGGCTGAAACAAACAGTGAAAAACTTTCGGAGGCACCATGAAAGCGAGCATCGGCGATGTGGCACTGAAGGCAGGCGTATCGAACGCTACAGTCTCACGCACTTTCGCACACCCTGAACAGGTGTCGGAAGCAACACGGTTGAAAGTGCAGGCCGCAGCCGATGCGTTGAATTTCAGCGTTTCCAGATCGGCAGGAATTCTTAAATCCGGTAGAACCTATCGCATAGCATTATTGGTCGGCAGCGGCGTCATCGAATGGTTCACCGCCGAAATCATTGCCGGACTTAACGATGTTTTGCGTGACGCCGGGTACGATCTGGTCATCTACCCCATCGAGGGGTCGGAAGCGCGTGACGCATTCTTCGAGGAACTTCCCGTACGCAGCAATGCGGATGCCGTATTCGTTTCCTCATTCGGCATCAGCCCCGACGAGGTCAAACGTCTCGGAACCGCAAAAATTCCGATTATCGGCATCAATACCACCAGCGAAGGATTCGATGCAACTGTCGGTATCAACGACAAAGAAGGCATCAAACTCATCGTTCGGCATCTCGCCAAGCTGGGACATCGCAACCTGCTGTATTTATATGAAAGCTTTTCCTCCACATTGGGATTCAGCTCATTTAACCGCATTTCCGGATTCCAAGAAGCCTGCGATGCGATTGACGGATTGAATGCCCGCACTTTGGCAGTGCAAAAAGGCGACAGCATTCTGGATGCGGCAATTTCCGAAATCATGGCGCAAGACAACCCACCCACCGCATTGTGTTTCCATCAGGATTCACAGGCAATTCCATTGTTCTTCCGCCTTCAACGCAGCGGCCTTTCCGTGCCTGGAGATATTTCCGTAACCGGATTTGACGACAGCACCTTCGCCAAAGAAGCTGAGCTAACCACCGTTCGACAGCGCCCATACGACATGGCCATCGATGCGGCACAAAAGGCTCTGGCGCTAATCGAAGGACAACCCATCGAGGAACCATTCGAGACATTCCCCGTTCAGCTGCAAGTACGAAACTCAACCGCAAAACCACGCACCGCTCCCCTGCTGTAGCCGCAGCGTGCAATCGCGCGAGATCACTTCGCGCAATATCCCCATTTCAACCGGTCTATCTGCGTTATGTATGGCAGATTTTGCTTCTTGTCCGGAGACCCGCCGCATCAATTAAGTGACTGCAAAAATCCATTCAATACGCTGCTGCCAGCAACACCTCGGAAAGCAAAATAAAAGTTTGACCAATATATTCGGAGGCATCGCCAAGCAATGCAACCGTATTAAAACTTGGTTCGATTAAGGTTCGATAAATCTGCCTCGCCATTTTTGCTTATGGCGAAGCAAAATACATCCTTCCCACATGGCTTTGCTGCTTTTTGTATCTTTTGTTGTTATCCGTTGCCACTTATCGGCATCGGCACGGCATGTCAGTATCATGTGCGTATGCGACTTCTTGGCAATATTCTGTGGCTGATTTTGGGTGGTCTGTTTCTGGCTGCGAGCTGGGCCGTTATAGGGCTGGTGCTGTGCGTCACCATCATCGGTATTCCGTTCGGCATTCAATCGTTCAAGATGGCCAAACTAGCTCTATGGCCGTTCGGCTCGCAAATCCGCAGCTTGTAACCACTTCAGATCACTTCACCCAACATAGACGGCCATCGACTGCGTCTGGCATATAAGTATCGAGGAGCTGCGGTCCGAACAGGCCGTGACCACTGCACCCTAAGCAACGAAACGCATTTCATTTCGCTTATATGTGGCAGATTGCAGGAGATGAAAACTTCCATTTCGCTTATATGTGGCAGGTCGTAACAGGAAAAAGCCACTTCGGGGGTACATATTCCACAGTTAGAGGGTATAACCCCGCCGACTATCTGCCACATATAAGCGAAATGACATTTTCGCACCGGCCAAATACGCCACCCGTAAGGCAAATAAGGCATAACCTGCACACAGCGTTTGCCAAGCCCGACGAATTCCATTGGCCCATCACTGATTTCACCACTAGTTGCGCGACATATTTCATTCGCATATGGCAGCTCCAGAGCGGCAAGGCTCAAAAAACTGAACAGTTGAACATTGCCTACCAAATGATTGCTAATGCCAGCCGCCTTGTGGACAGGTTAAAGAATACTTGCGATAGCGGCTTCTCTAGCTGTACGTTATCTAGAAGAAGACATCCGTACCCCGTCAAATATGGTTACTTGCGCAGCTTGCTTGCCGCGAAGATAAACAATGGCAGCGCGGCGAATGCATAGTTCTCGCACTGGATATACAGGTACACGATCAGGACAAGCCAGCAGATAACAGTCTTGCTCCAAACACCATGCCCGGCAGCTGCCGTATCGAAAACACGCGTCATGGAAACTATGGAAGCGAAGATCAGCAGAGCCAGGCCGACCAATCCGTATTCGGCGACGACGCTGGTATACGCACACATCGTCCATACGGTGTCCGCATTCATGCCAGCCGCGAATCCCACCGCAGCACTTCCATTCATGCCCAAGCCATTCAACAATCGTCCTGCATGCTTCGCGCCGGCCCATACCGCGTTGATGATGTTGCCGGAGCCATATCCGGTAAGCACCGTCCACGGATGGGCGAGCAACCCACATATCGGGTCAAGACTCTGATAGATTCGCGCGAAGAACGATCCGTCTCCTTCGGCACCGTTTTCCGCAATCGAAGATAGTCGGGAATCGGCAAGCACGCCCAGCAGACCAAGCATAACCGCACCCAGCAACTGCGCAATACCACGCACGCGCTGTTTCTTGTCGCACCACGAATTATGCACAATAATGGCAACCAGCAACGCCACCACCGAGTCAAGGACGATCCGGGTGCCGGCCTGCATCAGCACAGCGCCAATCGCATACACAACGATGAGGTTGCGCAACCGCTTGGCATAAATACGGTCGCGCCCACGCATAAGCCACATAAGCGGCAGCAATACGCCGAACAGATGCATGCCGATATAGCTGGGCTCCGCGAACAGGAACTGCGAGCGACCACCACCCCACACCGAGCTTTCATTGATGTACTGCCGGTACATGAGGTGCGCGAAATAGTCGGTCAACGGCTTGATATGCAGATGGATGGATAGCCATTGCACCACGCCCACGCCGAAGGAGAACCAGTAAGAAGCGATGAGAATCCGCAATGGCGTACGCCACGGAATGCGTTTGATGTCGAACGCAAGGGCGATCGCACCCAAAGTGGCGAGCACGCCCAATAATCCGGTGATGCTCATGAAACGCCGGCGTTGAGGTGGATGCCGAACTTCAGCCATCCCGGGATGGACAGGATTATGCAGGCCACCGGCAGGAGGAACATTTGGCAGGTACCGGTTGGCCACG
>ENA-OQIR01000153-OQIR01000153.1-human-gut-metagenome-genome-assembly--contig:-NODE-153-length-31973-cov-4.029140_pt1 | contig 31973 bp, 32 predicted proteins | sample MGYA00242580_ERZ504745 | MGnify/ENA primary metagenome ERZ504745 (study PRJEB26092, sample SAMD00036214) | human gut metagenome | host: Homo sapiens | study: EMG produced TPA metagenomics assembly of...
CTCGTTGGTGCCCATCTCGGCGCGGGGCATAGCCTCCAGCATTTCAGCTCGGGTCAACTTCTTGCCGCGCAGGTCAATGATTCGCATATAGTTTTCTTCGCTCATAACGCCCCATGGTAACAACGTAATGTCACGAGAACGCCTGCACCGTCTCAAGTTCAGCCGCATAGTGAGATATTCGGCTGAACTTTCGGCATCATCCCCACGACCGGTCAGCCCAAAGGCAGAGAACTGGGACCGAAAAGGATTTTGATTTCAGCGAACAGACTCGTGTCGCGGCGCACGCGGAAACGGTCGCCGAACGTCAGTACCTTGGCGTTGCCTTATCGTCCATCAATGCGAGCTTCACTTCGCAGGGTCCAGGATGATTCGAGAGAATCTGCCCCAACTGCTGCACATGCGATTGGTCAAGCGCGATCGGCGGCAGCATAATCGTCACCGGCTTCTCATCTTGCGCCTCCAACGTCGGCACGTTGAATTCCGTGGCACGCATGCTCACCGTCTCATCGCGTTTTTCGACCTGTCCACGGATCTGCACCACCGTATCGACTGCCAGTTCGGGAGCGGCGGCCTCGTATACCTTGCCGAAGAACATGCACTGGATGGAGCTTTCCAAATCCTCAATCGTCACAATCGCCCAAGGATTACCCTTCTTCGACACGCGACGATCCACATTCGTGATCAAGCCCGCCACCGTCACCTGCTGACCGTCAGGCATATTTGCGGCACGATCAATCAGATGCGCGATCGACATTTCACACAACGACGCCAGAATCGACTGCATGCCGCTCAACGGATGGTCGGACACATACAAACCAAGCATTTCACGCTCGAAATTCAACTTGGTTTTCTTATCCCACTCCTCCACGTCAGGCACGTTCACCATGGCATCACCCATGCCGGCATCATCTTCGCCGGAATCCTCCAAATCGGCGAACAAATCAAACTGGCCCTCAGCTGCTTACGCTTCAAACCGACCACCGAATTGATCGCAGCCTCATGAATCGTAAACAACGCACGACGGTTCGGATCAATCGAATCAAACGCACCGGCCTTGATCAACGATTCAACCAATCGACGATTCAATGCCTCCATCGGCACACGCTTGATGAAATCAGGGAAATTCACATACTTGCCATGACTGCCGTCACGTTCCTTGACGATCGCATCAACCGCAGCCTTGCCAACGTTACGAATGGCGCCAAGACCAAAACGCACCACATCGCCAACAGCGGAATACTCATACACCGACTCGTTCACATCAGGCGACAACACCTGAATGCCCATGCGGCGAGCCTCACCCAAATACAACGCGGTCTTATCTTTGTTCGTGCTCGCACCCTGCAGCAAAGCCGCCATGAACTCCACCGGATAGTGCGTCTTCAAATACGCGGTCCAATACGAAATCAAACCGTATGCGGCCGAATGCGCCTTATTGAACGCGTAGCCTGAGAACGGCACCAAAATATCCCACACGGCCTGAGCCGCCTCCTGAGAATACCCATGCTCCTTCATGCCCGCGAAGAACGGCACCTTCTCCTTGGCCAGTACCTCAGGCTTCTTCTTACCCATCGCTCGACGAAGCACATCTGCCTTGCCCAACGAATAACCAGCCAAAATACGCGCAGCCGACTGTACCTGCTCCTGGTACACAATCAGACCATACGTCTCATCAAGCACCTCCTTCAGCGGCTCAGCCACCTCAGGATGAATCGGCGTGATCTTCTGCAAACCATTCTTACGCTTCGCATAATTCGTATGCGAATCCATATCCATCGGACCAGGACGATACAACGCGATCAATGCGGAAATATCGTTGAAGTTATTCGGCTTCAACGTTTTCAGCAACGAACGCATACCATCGGAATCCAACTGGAACACACCAAGCGTGTCACCTCGCGACAACAGATCGTACGTGGCACGGTCATCCAACGGAATCTTCGTATGGTCGATACGCTCCTTGCCATTCGCCTCGATATTATTCAACGTATCGCGAATAACCGTTAAGTTGGAAAGACCAAGAAAATCCATCTTGACCAAACCGAGCGTTTCACACGTATGATATTCCAACGTGGTCGTAACCGTACCATCGGTACGTTCCAGCAGCGGCGACGTATTCGAAATCGGCTCGCTACCCATGATCGTGGCGCACGCATGCACGCCGGTCTGACGAATCAACCTCAATACCCATCGCCTCATCCGTAACACGCTTCGCATCCGGATCGGAATCATACAATTCACGGAATTCACGAGCCTCCGCATAACGTTTCGACGTCGGCTCGAAAATATCGCGCAACGGAATATCCTTGCCACCCGTCTGCGCCGGCGGCAACGCCTTGGTGATACGCTCGCCCATGGAGAATTCGTAGCCCATGATTCGCGCGGAATCCTTCAGCGCCTGCTTGGTTTTGATGGTGCCGTAGATCACACATTGCGCGACCTTGTCTCGACCGTACTTGTCGCCGACGTAATCAAGCACTCGGCCGCGGCCATCCGGATCGAAATCGACGTCGATATCAGGTAGTGACACACGTTCCGGATTAAGGAATCGTTCGAAGATCAGACCATGTTTAATCGGTCGAGTTCGGTGATGCCCATGCGTACGCCACCATGCTCCTGCCGCGGATCCACGGCCCGGCCCCACCATCACGCCATGCGATTTGGCCCAGTTGATGTAGTCGGCCACCACGAGGAAGTATCCGCAGAACTGCATCTGGCAGATCACACCGCATTCGTAATCGGCCTGCTTAAGCACTTCGATCGGCGGATGACCGTCATAGCGCTGTTCCAAGCCTTCCTCGACTTTTCGCAGGAACAGCGAGGTCTCGTCCCAGCCTTCCGGGCAGTCGAATTGCGGCATGAACGCGCCGTCCTCATGATCGTCGAACATGACATTGCAGCGTTCGGCGATTTCCAACGTGTTGTCACACGCTTCGGGAATGTCTTTGAACAGTTCGCGCATTTCTTCGGCAGATTTCAGGTAGTAGCCGGTTCCGTCGAATTTGAATCGTCCCGGCTCGTCCAACGTGGAACCCGAGTTGATGCACAGCATGGCGTCCTGCGAGCCCGCGTCTTCGGCACGCACGTAATGCGAATCGTTGGTGGCAAGCAGCGGCGCGTTCAGTTTTTTCGCAATGTCCAGCAGACCGTCGGTCACTTGCTTTTCGATTTTCAGACCGTGGTCCATGAATTCGATATAAAAATTGTCGCGTCCGAAAATATCCTGTAATTCCCCTGCAGCACGCAATGCTTCGTCGAATTGGCCGAGCAGCAGTCGCGTTTGGATGATTCCTGACGGGCATCCGGAAGATGCGATGATGCCTTTGGAATATTTGGCAAGGATTTCCTTATCCATTCGAGGGTATCGCATGACACGTCCCTCAAGATTCGCGTCGGTGGACGCTTTCATAAGATTGACGAGGCCTTCGTCGGTTTCGGCCCACATCGTAAGGTGGGTGATCAGGCCGCCGCCGGATACGTCGTTAGGGTTGCGCCGGCGATGCTGCGGATCGATATCGGGATTCCAGTTGGTGTCCCAGCTGACGCGGGTTTGGTCCTGTCGCGCGGTTTCCGGCGTCACATACGCTTCGATGCCGATGATCGGTTTGACGCCCTCTTTGACCGCGGTGCTCCACATTTCGTATGCACCATGCATGTTGCCATGGTCGGTGATGCCGACGGCGGGCATATTGAGTTCTTTGGCACGCTTGACCAGATCCGGAATTTTCGATGCGCCGTCAAGCAGCGAATAATGCGTGTGATTATGCAGTTGTACGAAATTTCCGGAAGTAGCCATGCGTTCCAATCTACCGGTGATTGGTGACGTGCGCTCACGCTTCGGGCTTGTCTTGTGTGTCGTGTCTGTCGCGCATCACATCAAGCGCATGCTCCAGATCAGCTGGGTAATGTGATTTCACCGTAGTCCAGACACGGGTTCGCGGATGGCGGAATTCGAGTTGCATCGCGTGCAGCCACTGCCGTTCCAGTCCTAACGTTTCGCTCAGTTGCGGATTGGCGCCATACATGGCGTCTCCGGCAAGCGGATGCCCGATGGATGAGAAATGCACGCGAATCTGATGCGTACGCCCGGTTTCAAGGTTCACGGAAACTAGTGTCGCCTCACCGAAACGTTCCATCACATCCCAATGGGTAATGGCCTCTTTGCCGGCAGGAGTCACGCAAAAACGAAAATCGGAGACTTTGGCGCGACCGATCGGTGCTTCGATGGTTGCTTTGTTTTCCTTGAGATTGCCTTGCACGAGCGCATGATAGGTTTTTACGACTTCATGTTCGGCGAATTGTCTGCGCATTTCCACATAGGCGAGATCGGACTTGCATACGAGCATCAATCCGGATGTGCCCACGTCGAGGCGGGATACGATGCCTTGACGCCCTGCAGCGCCATAAGAAGTGATGTGCACTCCCCTGTCGAGCAGACTGCCGAGCACCGTCGGACCGGTCCAGCCGACGGAAGCATGAGCCGCCACACCCACCGGTTTGTCAACCACCACCACATCGTCGTCTTCATAGACCACGGCCATATCATGCGCGATCGGTTCAGGATCGGTTCGTTCCTCGACGATATCGAATTCCACGGTTTCGCCTGATTGCAGAGTCGACGATTTGGAAATGTCACGGCCAAGTACACGCGCCTGCCCGCTTTCGATGAGTTCCGCTGCCTTGGCACGGGAAATGCCCAGCATTTTGGCAACGGCGACATCGAAACGTTTGCCGACAAGCGCGTCGGGTGCGGGAACAAGACGGCTCATGTGCTCTTCTCTCCAGCCGTCCGTTCCATCTGTTCCTTGTTCCGTTCGTCAAGTTCCTTCTGACTGAACGGTTCTCCTACGAGCAGCAATGCAACTGCGGCAACGCCCGCCACCATCAGGAAAATGTCAGCAACATTGCCGACCGACCATCCGTAGTTGAGGAAGTCGACGACTTTGCCGTTGAGGAAACCTTCGGCATATGCAACGCGGTCGATGAGATTGCCTAACGCTCCGGCGAATGCAAGAGCGAACACCACCGTCCATTTCATGGAAATGGTACGGATCTCCAGTACCACCAGCGCCACGCAAGCCACAATGGCAAGCAGGGAAATCAACCACGTCATGTTGGATCCCATACCCAAGGACGCGCCCGGATTATGCACCAACGTGAATGAAAGCATTCCCGGAACCACACGTACCGTATGCCCGTCGGCAAGCGCCGACTGCGCCCATGCCTTGGTGATCTGATCAAGTACCAGCGCCGCAACGGCGATACACGCAAAGACGGCCACGCGAGTGCGCAGCCGTCTTTGATCATTTGTCATGATGTCAGACACAGCCTAATCTCAGTCGTTCTGGGAATCCTGATCATAGTTGTTCGTGTCGGACACCTGCGACACGAGCTGTCCGAGGAATTCGGTAAGACGCGCGCGGTATTCGGTTTCGAACTGCTTGAGGCCCTGAATGTTACCTTCGATGACCTTGGTCTGCGCTTCGAGATTGTCGCGGACCTGCTGAGCATAATCGTCGGCTGCGGTACGGGTCTTCGAATCGTAGTCGAAGGCACGCTTCTGCACTTCGGACTCGTACTCGTCGGCTTCGTTGTGCTTCGTGGAGAAGTAGGTATCGCCATCCTGGGTCTTCTGTACAAGGTAGGCATCGCCTCCTGAGTCTTCTGATCCAGATAAGCATCACCATCCTGGGTCTTCTGCGCAAGATAAGCATCGCCTTCCTGGGTCTTCTGCGCAAGATAAGCATCGCCCTCCTGAGTCTTCTGATCCAAGTAGGCGTTACCCTCCTGAGTGCGCTGTGCCAGGTAGTCATCGCCTTCTTGGGCACGCTTGGCCAAGTACGCGTCGCCTTCCTGAGTCTTCTGGTTCAGGTAACCATCAGCTTGGCACGGGTGTCGGCCGAATACTGATCAGCATCGGAACGGGTGCTTTCGGAATAGTTGTCAGCCTCGAAACGAGTACGGTTGGAGTAGTCGTTGGCATTGCCGATGAGCTCATCGTACTTGCGCTGGGACTCGTCGGTAATTTCCTTGGCCTTGGCCTTGCCCTTGTCGACATACTGGTCGTGCAGCTGCATGGCCAAGGTCAGCATGGCGGTGGCGCGCTCCGGCTCCGTATTAGCGGTGGCTGCGGCTCCTGCGATCTTCTGCAGGCTTCCGGTTTCGGTGCTCGGCTCGACCTTGGCGACCTGCTCGCGCAGCTGGGCTTCACGCTGCTGCGATTCCTGCAGCTGCTGTGCAAGCTGCTGAATCTGCGCGGCCTGCTGCTGGGCACGCTCATCCTGCTGCTGGGACTGTGCCGCATGCTGCTGCGTGAGCTGCTGAGCTTGGGCGACCTGCTCCTGAGCCTCTTCAAGCCTTGCATTGAGCTGCTGGATCTCAGCCGCCTGCTGCTGGGCCACCACAACCTGCTGCTGGGCGGAAGCCAGCTGACGGGACAGGTCTTCGGTCTGCGCACGGAATGCGTCGCGCTCATGCTGCATGGATGTCAGCTGTTCGCCCAAATCCGCCTGGCCGGCAGCTTCAGCCGCCTGTGCGGTGAGCTGGTCAACCTGTGCGGACAGACGATCCACCTGATCCTTGAGCTGTTCGTTCTGAGCCGACAGAGCACGGTTGCTTTCCTCAGCCTCGGTAAGCTTGGCTGCTGCGACCTGAGCTGCCTGAGCTGCCTGATCACCAGCGCCGGCTGCCTGCTCGGAGGCGGACTTCAATGTCGCGTTCTCCTGCTGCAGGGACTGAACCTGAGCGCTGAGCTCGGAAATCTTGGAGTTGAGCCCCGCAACATCCGGGCCGAGGGCCTGAGTGGACTGGCCGCTGGCGACTGCCTGCTTGCCTAGAGCCTCCACCGTCTCGGTTACCTGATCGAGAAAATCGTCGACTTCGTCGACGTCATACCCCTCTTTGAACCTTACGGTCTGGAAAGTATGCTCTCTGATATCTTTCGGCGTCAACAGAGCATAAATCTTACACCTCGCTTTGGGCTTGATGCCTTGCTGTTGTTGCTTTCATTTGTTGACTCTAGCACGGAACCACCGATTTTTTGCGAAAAATCGGCATTTGACATGCATTAAATGAGGAAATCAATAACAATGAGAATGAAATAAAGAACGATGAATGCCACATCGAAATAAATAGGACCCATTGGAATAGGGCGGATATATTGGCGTAGCAGCGCAGTGGAGGCTCTGTCAACTGGTAAACCGCGTCAATCAGCGACGACGCCAACCCCCGTGGACGCCATGCCGACGCCAACACAGCTACCCAATCGAGAATCATGCGAATGAACAGCACCAGAATGTAGGCATTCACCAGAAAGTGAACGACGCTACCAATCAAAGTCAAAATCATGGAGCACCACCATAGCAACAGAACATAACAAAGCCCCCATCACGAGTGATGGAGCTTTACGCAGTCTGATTTCGCAATGGCTTTCGTCTGCGTCAGTCGGCGAACAAATCGTGCGACGAGCTATTCACCTGCGGTTCCTCAACCTTGATATTCACTTGAGCTGGGCTAAGCAGGAACACACGCGGAGTGACACGTTCGATGGAGCCACGCACGCCGAAAACCACACCCGCGGAAAAGTCCACAATACGATACGCCACGGCCTCGGCAACGCCAGTTAGGTTCAGCACCACCGGAACGCCGTCGCGAATGGCACGTCCGACCAGCTGCGCATCCTCATAGGACTTCGGGTGAATCGTGGTGATACGGCTCACCCTTCCACCTTGGAACGGGTTGGCTTTGGTCTGCTCGCGCGGTGCGGACGTCGCGGCAGGCGTCGAAGCCATCGGGGTCACGGAATGATCGGAATCGAACGAGGTTTCGCCGCTCTCAGCCTCCTCGTTAAAATCCTCGTCACCCTCGGCAACGTCGGTCATGCCCAAATAGGACATCGCGCTTTTCATAAAACCTGCCATGAACGATCCTTTCGCGTCTTCGCGTTGCTTTTAGCGCAGGAAATCCGGAATATCCAAATCGCCGGCGTCGTTCGAAGACACCACTTCATGCTCGGTGGTCTGATCGAATGACGGAACGACGGGTTCCGGAGTGGACGGAACATAAGTGGACAGCGGCTGCACCTTCGGGGCTTCCGGAGTCTGAATGAGCTGAGGCTGCTGCGGAGCCGCCGCCCTCGGAGCAGCAGCTCTCGGAGCCGCGGACAGCGCCGACAGCGGAATCGTATCTTCCGCAGGCTCGGCCTGCTTCTGGGCCTCGGCCTGAGGGGCCTTCTTGGAGTTGGCATCGAAGCCTGCGGCGATGACAGTGACACGCACTTCGTCGCCATAGGCGTCGTCGAGGGAAAGACCCCAAATGATCTGCGCTTCCGGATGGATGGCCTTGCCCACCAGCTGAGTGGCGGCAGCCGCTTCCTGCAGCTTCAGGTCGGACGGACCCGCGATGTTGATCAAAGCGCCATGAGCACCCTCGATGCTTTCTTCCAGCAGCGGAGAGCTGATGGCGATTTCGGCGGCCTGGGTGGCGCGATCCTCGCCCCGGGCGGAACCGATGCCAAACAGTGCGGTGCCTGCGCCACGCAGAATGGCGTTGACGTCGTTGAAGTCGACGTGAATGTAAGAATTGGAGGAAATCAGGTCCGTGATGCCCTGCACACCTGCCAGCAATGCAGTGTCGGCGGTCTTGAACGCGTCGACGATACCAATGGTGCGATCGGAAAGCTCAAGCAGTCGATCGTTCGGAATCACAATCAGTGCATCGACTTCCTTGCGCAGATTCTCAATGCCAAGTGCTGCGGAAGCCGCACGCTGGGGACCTTCAAAGCCGAACGGACGGGTAACCACCGCAATGGTCAACGCACCCTGCTGGTGTGCGGCACGAGCTACGATCGGGCTTGCGCCGGTACCGGTGCCACCACCCTCACCGCAGGTCACGAACACCATATCGGCGCCCTTGAGCGATTCCTCGATATCAGACTGATGATCCTGAGCGGCTTTAGCGCCCTTCTCCGGGTCGCACCGGCGCCAAGACCACGGCTGGTGGCATCGTTCAAGGAGATCTTGACATCAGCGTCGGAACGCATCAGATCCTTCGCGTCGGTATTGATCGCAATAAATTCAACACTTTGAAGACCCTCGGCAATCATGCGATTGACGGCATTACCGCCAGCTCCACCAACACCGACAACTTGATATTCGTCTTGTCGTTGAAATTGTCAGTCTGGGCAATCTCGCTCACCATAGTCTCCTGTCACTCGCGTTTACGCACAACTTTATCGCAGACACGCCGTAATACGCGCGCTTTTCGCCGTGTGTAACGACGTTTTTTCACTTTTTATTGCTAACGTGTTCATTTCGCCTCAGATGTACCCTCTTTCGGCGCCCCACACGATTTAACCACATCAGCATGTCATGTTCAATAACTGGCATCCATAGGATCATCGCCGAACAGCGCCTGACGTTCATCATGCGTCGTTTCCCGTGATTCCAACCATCCGTAGGGCAAATGCACTTTCTTTGCGAAGCGCACGCGCCCCCTTGGCTTGTCGACCACTCGTTCGGGGAAACGGGTGTCGGGATCCAGCTTGCCTATTTCGGTTCTGACATCCTCAAGATTTTCACATTCCATGAAAGCGCGACGGGTGGAGCCTCCAACGGGGAATCCCTTGAGATACCACGCGATATGCTTACGCAGATCATGCACGGCCATCTGCTCGTCGCCATCATAAAATTCGGTCAACAGTTCCGCATGGCGTTCAACCACACGGCACACGTCTCCCAATGTAGGGTCGACACGCTTGTCGCTGCCGGCGAACGCGTTCTTGATATCGGCAAACAGCCACGGCCTGCCTTGACAGCCACGGCCGATCGCAACACCAGCGCAACCGGTTTCGGCAACCATGGCAAGCGCATCGTTCGCACCCCAAATGTCACCGTTGCCGAACACTGGAATATCTAGCGCTTCGACCAGTTCACCGATTCTGCTCCAGTCGGAATGCCCACCGTAATATTCGGCGGTGGTACGCGCATGCAGGGTAACGGCCCTGCAACCTTCCTCCTGCGCGATATGCCCGGCTTCAAGGAACGTCTCATGCTCGTGGTCGATGCCGACACGAATCTTCGCCGTAACAGCACATTGGCCGCATCACAGACCTTGACCACGCGTTGGATAATCTCACGGAACAGATCCGTCTTCCATGGCAACGCCGAACCGCCGCCACGCCTGGTCACTTTGGGTACGGGGCATCCGAAATTCAGATCGACGTGGTCGGCCATGTTTTCGTCGATGACGATTTTCGCAGCCTGTTCCACGATTGCTGGATTCACGCCATACAGTTGCAGCGAGCGAATCTTCTCGCTTGGAGCGAAATGACACAACCGCAATGCTTTGGGATTGCGGGCAACCAACGCGCGCGCGGTGATCATTTCAGCTACGTACAGACCGTCAGGCCCGTAGCTTTCGCAAATCACGCGGAACGGCCAGTTGGTCACTCCCGCCATAGGCGAAAGCACCACCGGCGTCTCAACATGCACCGACCCTAAATCAACAGGCTTAATAACCGGAGGAACCGACGGCCTCACCGCGTCGGTACGCGGGTCGAGCACGTCGGATTCCTCGTAAGCAGTCACAATGCTATCTGGCATAAGAACGCTATGGTAACCAGTAACCAGTTTTAGTACAAGCCACCGGCTTCGGCGATCTTGACGGACTCAGGCCAAGCCTCGCCGCCCATCTCGACCGGTACCTGCGGGTAGCGCACATGCTTCTCGCCAATGCGTGCAGACACATAATCGGCCACCTTGTCGAGTGCGACGCGCTCCTGCTGCATGGTGTCACGTTCACGAATGGTGACGGCCTGATCGTCGAGCGTATCGAAGTCGACGGTGATGCACAGCGGGGTGCCGATTTCGTCTTCGCGACGGTAGCGACGACCGATCGCACCGGCCTCGTCGTAGTCGATCATCCAATCGTGCTGACGCAGGTCGGCTGCCAGATCATGTGCCACGGTCTGCAGTTCCGGCTTCTTGCTCAACGGCAGCACTGCGGCCTTGACCGGAGCCAGGCGCGGATCAAGACGAAGCACGGTACGCTTGTCGACGCCGCCCTTGGTGTTCGGCGCCTCGTCAACATCGTAGGCATCAACAAGGAAGGCCATGAGAGAGCGGGTCAGGCCTGCGGCCGGCTCGATGACGTACGGCACGTACTTTTCGCCGGTGGCCTGGTTGAAGTAGCTCAGGTCCTCGCCGGAATGCTTGGCATGTGCAGAAAGGTCGAAGTCAGTACGGTTGGCCACGCCTTCGAGTTCACCCCAATCGGATCCTTGGAAGCCGAACTTGTATTCAATGTCGACGGTACGCTTCGAATAATGGGCCAGCTTCTCCTTCGGATGCTCATAGTGGCGCAGGTTCTCCGGTTTCACGCCAAGATCGATGTACCACTGTGCGTGCGTCGATCCAGTACTGGTGCCATTCCTCATCGGTGCCCGGAGCCACGAAGAATTCCATTTCCATCTGTTCGAACTCGCGGGTACGGAAGATGAAGTTGCCCGGGGTGATTTCATTACGGAAGGACTTGCCCATGTTGGCGATGCCGAACGGCGGCTTGGAACGAGAAGAGGTCATCACGTTCTTGAAGTCCACGAAAATGCCCTGCGCGGTTTCCGGACGCAGGTAGTGCAGCGAATTCTCGTCTTCGACCGGTCCGAGGTGGGTGCGCAGCATCATGTTGAAGTCGCGCGGTTCGGTCCAGTTGCCACGGGTGCCGCAATCCGGGCACACAATATCCTTGAGACCGTTTTCCGGCAGCTTGTCGCCATGCTTTTCGGCATAGGATTCCTCAAGCTTATCCGCACGGTGGCGCTTGTGGCAGTTGAGGCATTCGATCAGCGGATCGTTGAACACGGACACGTGGCCGGAAGCCACCCACACGGCCGGCGGAAGAATAATGGACGTGTCAACGCCCACCACGTCGCCACGGGTGACGACCATGGAACGCCACCATTCGCGCTTGATATTGTCTTTCAGCGCAACGCCGAGCGGACCGTAATCCCACGCGGAACGGGTTCCACCGTAGATTTCACCGGCGGGGAAAACAAAGCCACGACGCTTGGCGAGGGATACGACTTCATCGAGTTTGGATACAGCCACAATGCACCTTCTGGTTTGAACGGTTTGGGGTCTTTACAAGCGCAAAGCCTACCTTCACGCGGTGACAGAACGCCACCCAATTGGGTCGTATCTCGCCTGCGTATGGCAGATTCCACATCTCGACATGAGGCTTCTCGCTTATATATGGTAGGTCAAATAGTCAAACCGGCCATTTTCACACCCCCGATATGGCCTTTCTTCGGAGAGGACTGCCATATATAAGCGAGAAGCCTCCGTACAAACCCCATACACATATTTACATATCCATGGTTTAGCAGAATCTAAACAACAATAACTATGTAATTATCTGCTGTTTAAGCTGGATCATAACCACAGATGTGAATCACCTCGAGCAAGGCATCCACGTCAGTAGTACAGTGTCAGGGCCTTTGTATAGGTTGGATACGTTATGTACATGCAGGGGGGCTTCCGACGAAAGTGGGAGCTGAGATAGGCGAATGCCTGACCCTTTGAACCTGTTGGTTAGGACCAACGTAGGGAGCAGACAATGAGCGATAACTCGTTTTCGGCAACGTTTCGCGAACAGATTGCACAGGCAGTCAACAACGTACGAACGACCACGCCTTTGGCGCAGTCGTTCACCAATTTCGTCACGATGAATCTTGTGGCCAACGCGCAGCTTGCCGCCGGAGGCACTGCCGCCATGAGCTTTCTACCGGACGATGTAATCGACACCGCGGAAATCGCAGGATCGAACTACATCAATGTGGGCACGTTGCTGCCGTTCTTCAAAGATGCGCTGCCGGAAATCGCCTACAAACTACACAAGAACGGCAAGACGTGGGTGCTTGACCCGGTCGCCGCGGGCATCGGAAAAACCCGTACCGCCATTCTCGAATCGTTCCGCACCTATCCGCCGACCATCGTGCGCGGCAATGCGAGCGAGATCATCGCACTCGATGCGATGTGGGGTCTTGCACAAAACGATTCCACCGTTCCCGGCACGCGTCCGGCAGGCGTGGAGGCTGTGGACGAGGTCGATGCAGCTGTTGACGCAGCCAAACGAGTGGCTCGTCATCTTGCCAAACACTCCCCCACCGGTGCTGGTGCGGTGGCCGTTTCCGGAGCGGTCGATCTGGTGACCAACGGCGAGCATGTGTTCCGTCTGCCAGGCGGCAGCGCGATGATGACGAAGATCACCGGCGCCGGCTGCTCACTTGGCGGCGTTACCGCAACATACTTGGCCGTAGCGGAACCGTTGGTAGCTGCGATTTCCGCTTCACTGCTGTACAACAGGGCTTCCGAAATCGCCGAAGCGAAATCTTCAGGCCCGGGGTCCTTCCAAGTAGCGCTGCTTGACGCGCTTTGGAACGTCACAGCCGAGGAAGTCGCCGCCTCCGAAATCATCGTCGACTAGACTTTGCCGAACCCTGCACACTATGCGGCATGTTATGCAGGGTTCGGCAATTGCGTATGCGGAGTATTTCAAAACTTCAGATCACAAGTAAGCAAGAGCAAGTAAGGAGTCATTCATGACCAGCACATTGCCACCGGTATTGAGCATCGCGGGATCGGATTCCTCCGGTGGTGCCGGCATTCAGGCGGATTTGAAAACCATGATCGCCAATGGCGTGTTCGGCATGACCGCCATCGCTGCACTGACCGCGCAGAACACCACAGGCGTGACTATGGTCACGAACACTCCTCCGGAAATGCTCGCCGCGCAAATCGACGCAGTATTTGAAGATATTCCGCCGGTCGCCGTGAAGATTGGCATGGTGTCGAGCGTGGAGCTCATCAACGTGATCGCCGACCGTCTGATTGCGCATGGTGCCACGAATATTGTGCTTGATCCGGTAATGGTGGCAACGTCCGGCGCGAAGCTTATCGAAGATGACGCGATTGCGGCACTGACTTCCAAGCTGTTCCCGCTGGCCACCGTCATCACGCCGAATATGCCGGAAACCCAGGCGCTGTGCGAGCTGGCCGTCGAACAGGGTGCCGACGCGATCGACTACGAGAATGGCGAGAGCATCTCCAGCGAGAACGACATGGTGACTGCAGGCATATGCTCGCCGGCCATTTCGGCTGCGCGGTGCTCGTCAAGGGCGGTCATGGTACGCAGGATGCCAGTGATGTGCTCGTTGAGCCGAACGGTAAAGTCACTTGGTTCCGCGCGCGTCGTATCAACAATCCGAACACGCATGGCACCGGATGCACGCTGTCTTCGGCGATCGCGTCGCATCTGGCGCTTGGCGAAACATTGCCGGAAGCGTCGACAGGGCAAAACTGTATCTGACGGGAGCCTGGAGGCACAGCTTGACCTCGGTCACGGATCCGGACCGATGGATCACGCTTGGAAATGGCGCTGACAGCCAAATTCGCACCATCCAATCCAAGCCATATCAAGTCGATAGGAACGCAACGAAAGGAACGAACATGACCCTTGATGCAATGCGGAAAAGCAGGAAGTGCCGATCAATCCGGAAACAGGCAAGCCGTATATCAACACGCTTGCCGCAGTCGCCATTTCCCCCGCTGGAGCAAGCCCTGAAAAGTCCACGTACGTGGCGCAGGCGGTCGACGTGATCCGCCAATCCGGATTGCCGAGCGAAACCAACGCCATGTTCACCAACATCGAAGGCGATATCGACGACGTGCTCAAGGTGATTCGTGACGCCACCCTGAAGCTGGCTGGCCAAGGCTATCGCACCGACGTGGTGATCCGTCTCGATATTCGTCCGGGTTTCGAAGGTCAGATTCACGCCAAGCAGGCGCTTGTGGATGAAATCCTGTCGGAATAAATCCGGCAATAGACTGTTATATCGTCGTAAAAAAAATCGAAAAGCGCGTCATCTATAAGAAATGGCGCGCTTTTCTTATTGATTCAGGTATAGTGTAGCGATCATGACTACGATGAAGGAAATTGCCGAAGCGGCAGGGGTGTCCATTTCCACCGTTTCCTTGGTACTTAACGGCAGAGATGAGGGACGTGTGAAAGCCCCGTTGGCCGCACTCATACGTGAGAAGGCTGACGAACTCGGCTACACGGTCAATCCTCTGGCGCGCAGCCTACGCACTTGCCGCACACGAATTCTCGGCTTCATCAGCGAGGAAGTCGCCACCACCCCGTATGCAGGCGGCATCATTCTGGGTGCGCAGGATGCGGCAAGCACCTACGGGTATATGATCATCACGGTCAGCACCGATGGCAAGGCAAGCGAAGAGAATGAAATCGCCACATTGAAACGGTATGGCGTGGATGGTTTCTTCTATTCGAAGATGTCGAACCGCATTGCAACCGTGCCCGCATCCCTCGACGATTATCCGGTGGTGATGGTGGATGCCACCGATGCCGACAACCAGATCCCCAGCATCGAGCCAGACGAATTCCAAATCGCCTACGATGCCACAAAACGGCTGATTCAAGCCGATTGCGAGAGGATCGCCTATATCGGATGTTCGGAAAACATGATTGCGCAGGATGGTCGTTTTGCCGGATATCAGGCAGCGTTGCAGGATTCCGGTTTTACCTACGATCCTTCGTTGGTATGCAATGTACTCAATAATGGCCCGGCGTTGCGTGCCGTCGACAAGCTGTTCGACGAACGCAATCCCGACGGTTTCTTCTGCTTCAACGATGCGCGCGCGTGGTATGTGTACGAATGCGCGGCACGCCGTGGACTGACTGTCGGCAAGGATATTTCCATCGTTGGCGTCGACAACCACCGCGTGTTTGCCGAAACGCTGGAACCGCAGTTGACTACAGTGGAGCTGCCCCACTATGAGATGGGTTATTGGGCCGCCTGCAAGCTGATTTCGCTGATCGAACGCAAGCCCGTCGACTGCTCATTCTGGCCGAGCACCACCGCTACCCTACCACCGTTGGATTCGCCGATCCCCGCGAAAATTCATTGCGCGCTGATAGAAAAGGGTTCAGTCCGAAGCTGATTTCCTTGATTTGAGATCATGCAAGAAGGTCTTTCGACATGTCTGTTACGACACGCCGAAAGGCCTTCTTTTTTACACCCAGTTTCGACTTAATTTCAAGGCTTCTGAAAAACGTTGGAATTATTGACGTCAATCGATTGACGTCAATCGTTTGATGTATTATTATTTAACCATGTTCATCCACTTGGCATGGCAGCCGGGCGGATGACGGCACAACACAGTATCGGCACACAACCGAGATGCTGCACGGCAGCGGCATAAACAAAGAGAAATAGAGAAACAACAACAACATGACAAACAACACTCGATCTGCGTGGAAGAATCCTTCCTACCTGCAGAGCTCCTTCGGCATCTTCATGTTCTTCTGCTCGTGGGGCATCTGGTGGTCCTTCTTCTCCCGCTGGCTTACCGACCCGACCCACGGTCTGGGCATGACCTCCGCCGAGCAGGGCCAGATTTACTCCATCAACTCCCTGGCAACCCTGGTCATCATGTTCGCTTACGGCGCCATCCAGGACCAACTGGGCATCAAGCGTAAGCTCGTGATCTTCGTCTCCGCCATCGCAGCGCTCGTCGGCCCGTTCGTGCAGTTCGTGTATGCCCCGATGCTGACAGCCGGCGGCACCCCCCGTTTCATCGGCGTGCTCATCGGCTCCATCGTGCTGTCCGCAGGTTTCATGGCCGGCTGCTCCCTGTTCGAGGCACTCACCGAACGCTACTCCCGCAAGTTCGGCTTCGAATACGGCCAGTCCCGAGCTTGGGGCTCATTCGGCTACGCCATCGTGGCGCTGTGTGCAGGCTTCCTGTTCAATATCAACCGCTGCTGAACTTCTGGGTCGGCTCCATCTGCGCCTCGGCATGCTGTGCATCTACGCTTTCTGGGTTCCGGCCGAGCAGAAGGAAGAGCTCAAGAAGGAAGCTGATCCGAACGCGGCTCCGACCAACCCGTCCTTCAAGGAAATGATTTCCGTTCTGAAGATGCCGACCCTGTGGGTGCTCATCGTTTTCATGCTGTTCACCAACACCTTCTACACCGTGTTCGATCAGCAGATGTTCCCGAACTACTACGCTTCCCTCTTCTCCACCACTGAAATCGGCAACGCCACCTACGGCACCCTGAACTCCTTCCAGGTGTTCCTCGAGTCCGCCATGATGGGTGTTGTTCCGATCATCATGAAGAAGATCGGCGTGCGCAACTCCCTGCTGCTCGGTGCAACCGTGATGTTCCTGCGCATCGGCCTGTGCGGCGTGTTCCACGATCCGGTCAGCGTCTCCATCGTCAAGTTGTTCCACTCCATCGAGGTTCCGCTGTTCTGCCTGCCGGCATTCCGCTACTTCACCCTGCACTTCGACACCAAGCTGTCGGCTACCCTGTACATGGTGGGCTTCCAGATCGCTTCCCAGATCGGCCAGGTGATCTTCTCCACCCCGATGGGCGCCCTGCATGACGCCATGGGCGATCGCCCGACCTTCTTCACCATCTCCGGCATCGTGCTGGCAGCCCTGATCTACGGCTTCTTCGTGATCAAGAAGGACGACCAGGAAGTCGGCGGTGATCCGTTCTACACCGACAAGCAGCTCAAGGCCCAGGCCGCTGCAGAAGCGAACGCCTGAACGCAATCGCAAGTCCGTCCAAGAACATAACTGAATCGTGCTGCTCGAAGCGTTTCCCCTTTTTCCGCTTCGGGCAGCATTCTTACAACTTTTACTCAAAACTCAATAAGCAGCAATTCAACAATCACAAGAAAGGCTATTCAACGATGACTGGCTTCACCCCGGACGCACCCGTCCTTCACGAAATCAAGAACCACAGCGAGGCTCTGGCACAGGCGGAGGCGGGCGTTGCAGCCATGGCCGCCGCGCGCAACAACCGTTGGTATCCGAAGTTCCACATCGCCTCCAACGGCGGCTGGATCAACGATCCGAACGGCCTGTGCTTCTACAAGGGCCGTTGGCACGTGTTCTACCAGCTGCACCCGTACGGCACCCAGTGGGGCCCGATGCACTGGGGTCACGTCTCCTCCAACGACATGCTCAACTGGAAGCGTGAGCCGATCATGTTCGCCCCGACCCTCGAAGAGGAAAAGGACGGCGTGTTCTCCGGTTCCGCAGTGATCGGCGATGACGGCGAGCTCAAGTTCTACTACACCGGCCACCGCTGGGCCAACGGCATCGACAACACCGGCGGCGACTGGCAGGTGCAGATGATCGCCGAACCAGACAACGACGAGCTGACCAGCGCCACCAAGCGCGGCATGATCATCGATTGCCCGCTCGACAAGGTCGATCACCACTATCGTGATCCGAAGGTGTGGAAGACGGAGACAAGTGGTACATGACCTTCGGTGTCTCCTCCGTAGAAAAGCGCGGCCAGATGTGGCTGTTCTCCTCCGATGACATGGTTCGTTGGACCTACGAGCGTGTGCTGTTCGAACACCCGGATCCGAACGTCTTCATGCTTGAATGCCCGGACTTCTTCCCGATCAAGGACGCCGAGGGCAATGAGAAGTGGGTCATCGGCTTCTCCGCCATGGGCGCAAAGGCCTCCGGTTTCATGAACCGCAACGTTTCCAACGCCGGCTACATGATCGGCACGTGGACCCCGGGCGAGGCGTTCCAGCCGGAAACCGAGTTCCGCCTGTGGGATTGCGGCCACAACTATTACGCTCCGCAGTCCTTCAACGATGGCGAGCGCCAGATCGTATACGGCTGGATGAGCCCGTTCGTTGAGCCGATTCCGATGCAGGATGACGGCTGGTGCGGCAACCTGACCCTTCCGCGTGAGATCACCCTGGGCGCCGACGGCGATCTGCACACCGCTCCGGTTGTCGAAATGGAAGGTCTGCGCGAGAACACCACCGATTTCGGTGCGATCTCGCTGGACGTCAATGGCGAGCAGACCATTGCCGACGATGCCGAAGCCGTTGAAATCGAAATGACCATCGATCTCAACGATTCCACCGCGGAACGCGCCGGTCTGAAGATTCACGCGACTGAGGATGGCTCTTACACGTATGTGGCGTTCGACGATCAGATCGGCCGCGTGGTGATCGACCGTCAGGCCGCAGCTCAGGGCGATCGTGGCTACCGTACCGCGCCGCTTTCCGCCGAAGAACTGGCTTCCGGCGAGCTCAAGCTGCGCGTGTTTGTGGATCGCGGCTGCGTGGAAGTGTACGTAAACGACGGCCGTCAGGCCATGAGCTCCTTCAGCTACGCTTCCGAAGGCCCACGAGCCATCAAACTTGTTGCCGAATCCGGCACGCTTGAGGTCAAGTCCTTGAAGCTCCACACCATGAAGTCCATCGGACTGGAGTGAGGCTAATCCAGGGCAGCAGCAAGAGGTAAATAGTAAGGTGGGTTCCGTGTCAGGCAAGATACGAACACCTTGCGTTATACCGCAAGTTATGACTTACGTTTTGGCTTGAAGTGCGATTTTCGTTTCAGAACGTGGTTTAGGGAGTGCTTTATACTGGCACCCCGGTAATGAACTTTTCTGACTGGAACGCGGGCAGGCTCCTCACCTTACTGATTTCTCGCCACCGGTCACGTGCGCGCCCACTATGGCGCAGAAAGCAAGGTGAACGATGGCGGTTTCGCACGTTCAACGCACACACTCTGAGCATGCTCAGTCAGCGGCCTCACGATCTTTCTCCACTGTTTTGAGTATCTGCAAGCGCCGCATTCCCACAGTCATCGCAGTAGTGTTGCTGTTAGTGATTTGGGAGGCGTGGGTTCGTATCGGCAATGTGCCCAGCATTATGATCGCCGCGCCAAGCGAAATCGCGCAGGCCACCGTCGAAACCTGGTCGACATTATGGCCCGCCACCCAAGTTACCCTGATTGAAGGCAGCATCGGTTTTCTGTTCGCCGTACTGTTCGGCATTCTTATCGGCATATTGTTGTACTGCTCGCGCATTGCGAACGCAGCATTGTTCCCGTTGCTTTCGGCCGCGCAGACCATGCCGTTGATTTCCATCGCTCCTCTGTTTTTGATTTGGTTCGGTTTTGAAATTTCCGGAAAAATCGTGATCGTAACAGTATTCGGCTTATTCCCGATTGCAGTGCAGACGATTCGCGGCCTTGAAGCAGTCCCCCAGTTTTATTCGGATGTTGCGCTGACTTGTGGTGCCACGAAAGCGTGGACACTGTGGCATGTGAAGTTGCGTGTTGCCGCTCGTCAGATTTATGGCGGCATCCGCGTTTCCGCCGCATACATTTTCGCCACTGCCGCCACCGCAGAATATTTGGGTGCACGCAAGGGTCTTGGCATTTGGCTGCAGGCCGCCTACAACTCGTTCCGCACGCCGCTGATCTTTGCGGCAACGCTTGTCATCATCGCCATCACCGGCATATTGATGATTGTGGTGAACCTGAGCGAACGCATATTGCTTGGCCCTGCCGACGCTGACGCCGATCCCGACGCGGACCAGTAAATCGCGCGCGTACCTCATTACGGCAATCACCCGCCTTTCCAAAAGCACGCGGCAATCCGCCACTCCGCATCATGCAGACGGTCACACTGACTGCATATAATAAAATCCGCTGTTAAGCCAATGTGTGGCAAACCGGCAATGTTCCACAGCCTTTCAACAGGCGCCATAAGGAACGTCGGGGGCATTGGACGAGCGGGGGCCTTAGGCCCTTCGTATCGTTTTCTGCCCGAACTCCGCTCGCAGCACATCCCTAGAAAACGGTAGAGAAGATAGATTCAAGGGAAATCGCTTTATGAGCATCTTCAGCAGGCATGACGCCACCGCACATACTCACATCGCAGGTAAAATCATCGCATTCTTCAGCGCAATCACCATGCTGTTCAGCGTCACCGCATGCGGGCAAAGCAACGATTCCGCAACAAGCGCAACAGACGGCAGCGGTCTGACCAAAGTGACCTTCATGCTGTCCTGGGCGCCCGACACCAATCATATCGGCGTATATGTGGCAAAAAACAAGGGCTATTTCAAAAAGGCAGGTCTTGACGTCAATATCGTGGCCGTGGCACAGGCCGGTGCCGAACAAGCTGTGAACAACGGCGTGGCCGACTTCGCATTGTCGAATCTCACCAACGTAGGCACGTATGCCATCAAGGGCGCAACCATCAAGCAGGTGCTGCAGGTGCAGCAGAAGCCAAGCGCCATCTGGTGTTCGCTCGCTTCCAACACTGAAATCAAATCTCCAAAGGATTTCGACGGCAAAACCTTCGCCACCTTCGGCTCCAACGAATCCGATGCGGTGATCCGCCGCATGATCCAGTTTGACGGCGGCAAGGGCGAATTCGACAAGGTGACCGTCGGCACATCCACGTTCCAAGCGCTTTCCAGCAAAAAGGCCGATTTCGGCGGCTTCTACGCCACTTGGGAGGGTGTGCAGGCTGACATGTACGGCCCGAAGCTCAACTGCTTTGCCGAACCGGATTACGGCGTTCCCGGCAATGCCGACACCATTGGCGTGATCACCAACGACAAGACGATTTCCAAGAATCCTGAGCTGGTGAAGAAGTTCGTGCAGGCCACCAAGAAGGGCTACGAGTACGCATATTCGAATCCTGACGATGCGGCGAAGATTCTTGTGGACGAGGCTCCCGATGCGAATCTTAAGCTCGATTTCGTCAAGAACAGCATGAAAACCATTGTGGATGGCCAGTATTGGGGCGATCCTGCCAAGATCAAGGACGGTTCGTTCACGTTCGGCACGAACGATGTTGAAGGCGCACAGCAGTATTTCGACTTCCTCGCGCAGGAAAACGCCTACACCGATTCGCATGACAAGGTGATTCATGACGCTCCGCAGGCCAAGGATCTCGCCACCGACGAGTTCCTGAAATAATCGGGTTTGAACGAATAGGTTTGTAACCCGTTTATGTGCGAATAATCGAAATATTGGAATACGGCATCCTGCATTTTTATTTCATGCCCAGCACTGCCTGCTCAGTACGGGTTAAACATGGTTTGTAGGATGCCGCACCTTTATGCGTTGCGCTTGGCTTCATTGCACGAGTTTGATTAAATAAAAATATGACACGACTGATTCTTGATGTGGACACCGGTATCGACGATGCGCTGGCGTTGGCGTATCTTGCGACGTTCGATACGGTTGACGTGCTTGGCGTGATCGGCACGTACGGCAACGTTTCCGTCGACACTGCGGTTCGCAATACTTCGTATGTGCTGGAACGGTTGGGGTTTCGGCACATACCGGTGATGCGCGGATCGTCGCATCCTTCGTGGGCTCGGTGTTTCATTCCGGATGCAGGTTGTGCGCAATTCCATGGCACGGACGGATTGGGAGGATTCGGCCCGGCTTGCGATAGTTCGTCTTCAGATAATGCTTTTTCAGATAATTTTGCGGGTAATTCCGGTTCTGATACTGTTTTTTCTCGTGATTATCGCAGTCTGATTTCCGTTGGCGGATATGCGTTGGATGATATTCATGCGAATCCTGCGGTTGATTCGTTTGAATTGTCGCTTACTACGGATTCGGCTTCTTCTATTCATGCTGATGATTCTTCCGCCGACTCGGTTTCCGAGGGCGTACAGTTCATTATTGATCAGGTTCGTGCTTATGGTTTCGACGTCACTGTGGTTGCGACTGGTCCGTTGACCGATATTGATGCTGCGATTGCGGCCGCTCCGGATATTGCGGGCAAACTCAAACTGGTGATGATGGGCGGCACGTTGACGCAGGAAGGCAACTGTTGGGATCTGACTGCGGAAACGAATATCATTCAGGATCCGGAAGCCGCGGATCGTGTGTTCCATTCCGGTGCAGACATCACTATGGTCGGTCTGGACGTGACACATCAATGTCTGATGGGTTCTGATATAACCCGTGCTTGGCGTGAAGCAGCAAATGCCGACACACTTGGTGATCCAGCCGGTAGTTCAAATGCAGCTTCAGCTCGAACCTCAAGTTCGGACTCAGGCCCATCTGCTTCCGATGTGCGCGTATTCCTCGCTGGCATGGCTGATTTTTCCATTGCCGCGAATTACAAAGCCGATGCACGCCTGTTTTCTCAAGGCATGCCTTTGCATGATCCACTGGCCGCAGCTGTCGCCGTAGATCCGTCACTGGTGAACTGCATTGATCTGCCAATGAAAGTTGAACTCGAAACCGGCGATTTCCATGGCACGCGCGCCGAACCATCGGAGACCCCGCCGGCCTGATCGGCTCCAACGCCCCTCGCATCCACGTGGCCCTTCAAGTCGATTCCCATCGTTTCGTCTCCGACTTCACCACCCGCATAAAGTCTCTGTAGCAATACAAAACGGGGAGAGCCTTATGCTCTCCCCGCAGTGAACGCGATCAATTAGGCAACACTACTTTTTGACGCCACCGAAACGACGGTCGCGGTGAATGTAGTGATCGATCGAACGCCATAGCACGTCTCGACCGCAATCAGGGAACAGTTCCGGCACGAAATCGAGTTCGGCATACGCCGCTTCCCACGGCAGGAAGTTCGACGTACGCTGTTCGCCGGAAGTACGAATCACCAAATCGCAATCAGGAATATCAGGATTGTACAGGTGTTCGGCAATCATTTTTTCCGTTACGCGATCGCCGGAGATCTTGCCATCACGCACTTCCTTTGCGATTGCCGCGCAAGCATCCGCGATTTCGGCACGTCCGCCGTAATTCAGGCAGAACACCACGTCGATGGTCGTGTTGTTTTTGGTACGTTCCTGTGCTTTTTCCAATTCGTCGATAACGGATTTCCATAGTTTCGGACGGCGGCCGGCCCAGCGCACGCGCACGCCCCACTCGTTCATCTGTTCCACACGACGATGGATGATGTCACGCGAGAAGCCCATCAGGAAGCGCACTTCCTGCGGAGAACGCTTCCAGTTCTCCGTGGAGAACGTATATAGCGACAGGTAACGCACACCAGCTTCGATGGCACCTGCGATGGTGTCGAACACCACCGGTTCGGCAGCCTGATGTCCGTCAGTGCGAATCAGCCACGCTGCTGCGCCCAACGACCATTGCCGTCCATAATCACGCCGATATGGCGCGGAACCTTGTTCTTCGGAAAATCGGGAATAATCGACGGGTCAGAAAATGGTGCCGCCGGAATGTCAAGGGACTTGTAATCCACGTTCTCAAAAGCCATACCCGCTAATCTAGCAAGCACATGGAACGAATCGGACGTTCCAAATAGTATTCACCCCATTTTTCCACCATTTGGCGGGTTTTCGGAAGCAATGCCGTACCGTCCAGCTCTCCCCAATCGCCGTCGACAAGCGCCTGCAACTGGCAGATCGCATTCCACGAAACGTCAAACGATTCGCGAATATGATCGGTCGAACACATCAGACCACCCGCGGAAATCGAGAAGAACCATGGACGATCAGTAGAAATCGGATCCCTGCACACCACGCAGGCACGCAAACGTGGCGTCCAACCAGCAATTGCAAGAGCACGCATCACGTAGGAATCACCAATCGCAGCAGGCTCATGTGCATGCTTGGAAAGGGCATTCAATGCTCCCAACACCAGCCGATACTGTGCCACGGAACGCTCATGCTCCGTCACCACAAGCTTGTCAGCCGTTTCGCAAATCACATTCGCCGCGGTATATGCCTTGAAATCGGTGCAGATGCCTCTCGCATACGCCGACACCGACTCGGCTTGGGAAATCACATCAAGCGAACGTCCTTCCGCAATAAGCAACGAGACGCGCATGAAAGGCTCCAAACGACCTCCGAAACGAGATTTGGTTCGGCGCACACCTTTGGCGACGGCACGGATTTTGCCGTGGTCGCGTGTCAGCAAAGTGACGATACGATCAGCTTCGCCAAGTTTGACGGTGCGTAAGACCACGCCCTCGTCCTGATACAATGGCATTCACACGTCTCCTTTGCCTCGCCTCGTTTTCCCAACTGAACTATATATTTTCCGCACATTCTCGCGCCAGCCGCACTTTCCCGCGATATCAGTAAATAAACAATCCCCAGAACGCGAATACCAACAGCATATACAGCATGGTGACCGCCGTGATCCAAAACATCACACGTCCGAATCGCGTCGACGCGAGCACCGGCTGACGGCCGCTCACAATCGCACCTATAGCCCCCTTACGCGGTGGCCATTGTGCAAGACCACGATTCGTCGCCTCCTCGATAAGACGCATGAATACGCGGGACCACGCCCACACCACGGCAACGCAAACCATTTGAATAACCGGCCAACTCCAATACATCATGCCCGGATTCTCGGCGGGAGCGCCGCCCCACGCTAGCTTGACCACGCCCATAACCACTTCGCCCAGTCCTGCACCAAACAGCACAAAAGTGGCCATGGTGGTCACGGCAAGCGTAATCAACGCGTTTTGAACACAGGACTCAGCCCCAACACATATCGGCGTCGATGCGCACGCGCCCAAATTTTACGTACAAGCACAATCAACCACAGCACGCCGATCACCAGCAGCAAAAGCACCATGCTGACATGCAACACCACTAGATAGATGGTCAGCCCACTATTCGATCGCAATTCCAACGGAACCGCGATCGACTGGTACAGGTTGGTGCCGGCCACACGTTCGCTGGTCTGCTCCAGTCCTTGCGTGGTACCGACGGCCCAACTGATCACATCATCCACGTAGGCGTCAGCGAACGGAGTACCGCTGTTGGCTTCGTCGCCGAGTCGGAGCACATGGTTGGCGATCGGATATGTGCGCACGGTCACGTCCCAATTGCCCGACTTATGCGCCATGTCGATGATTTCCTCCGTGCCTTCCACCTGCGCGGTCATCACGTCTTTGGTGCCGTACGCCACAAGCGTGGGAATGGAATAGGTTGGGGATTCAACGTGTCGAGGTCGAGATTAGTCAGGCCGAACAATTTCGCATCGATGTTGAATGCGCGGCGCACGATGGACTGGTATCCATCATGCGCTCCGACCAGCGCGAAATCCTGCGCCGCAAGGAATCCCAACGAATATCGTGGCGAATACACCATTGGGCTCAACAGCACTTGGAACGCCACGTTAGGGTCTTGCCCAAGCAGATATGAAGAAATCCATGTGCTTTCGGAAGTCGCGTAAATGCCAACATTCGAAGCGTCAACGTTGTCGAGATCACGCAACATGTTGATGACCTGATCGTAGATGGCTGCGGATCCTGGATAGTCACGGGTCGCATCGTTGGTGGACCACACCGGCTTGTCAAGCACAGCCGTCACGAAACCCGCGGATGAGAGCGCAAATGCCATGTCTCCGAAGGAACTGTCGCATGTGCCATAACCTGCTCCATGCATGAACACCACGCCAGGCCGATTATTCCCTGCACCTTTCGGCTCACGGATCAGCACTTTGATACGTTGGATCTCACCGGTTGACGGTTGCTTGGCGTCGATGGTGGCATAGCGTTGCGTCACTTCGTAATCGCCTTGTTTGGCAAGGGTTTTGCCCGAAGGATTGTCGAAGGTCACGGACGTGTCGGACGTCAACGTTTCGATGGTTTGCCCGGTCGGCTCGTAATTCCATGATGATGCCGTCAGATTGGAGACCGATACCAAAATGCCCAACAATATGATGAAAATGGGCAGACTGACCATCAGTCGTTTGCTCCTCGTCCACTGACTGGATTGGATTTCCCCGTTGGACATGACTGACTGACGTTCCTGATCTGACACGCCGTTCATTGTACCGACCCCAGCTGAAATGACAATCAACAGCCAGCGAAATCAGCAGGAGTCGATCACAATCTGTGATCGACCTCCTGTAATCAACGAATCAGCAATTACCCTGTGTCACCGGCACCACTACAGGGCCGGTGGCATTGACTGGCATCTGTCCGTCCGCTTCCATCTGTGCGGCAATTTCCTGCGCTTTGGCCAGCAACGTTTCCACAATCTGATCTTCGGGAACGGTCTGAATAACCTTGCCCTTGATGAAAATCTGCCCCTTGCCGTTGCCGGATGCCACGCCCAGATCGGCTTCGCGTGCCTCACCCGGACCGTTCACGATACAACCCATCACGGCCACACGAATCGGCGCGGTCACGTCCTTCAATCCTTCGGTCACGGCATTGGCCAGCTGAATCACGTCAACCTGGGAACGGCCACAGCTCGGGCAGGAGATAATATCAAACTTACGCGGGCGCAATCCCATGTATTCCAACAGTTTGCAGCCGACTTTCACTTCTTCGACGGGCGGTGCGGACAGTGAAACACGAATCGTATCTCCAATACCTTCAGCCAGCAGCGCACCGAATGCAAGACAGCTTTTGATCGTACCCTGCCATGCTGGACCCGCCTCGGTAACACCGAGATGCAGCGGCCAATCGCCTTTGGACGCGAGCAGACGGTACGTCTCCACCATGGTGATCACATCATGATGTTTGACGGAAATCTTGAAATCATGGAAGCCGACGTCTTCAAACATGCGCGCTTCCTTCATGGCGGACGCAACCAACGCTTCCGGCGTCGGACCGCCATATTTTGCATACAGTTCCTTATCGAGCGAGCCCGCGTTCACGCCGATGCGCAACGAGATGCCCGCATCGGTGGCGGCCTTGCAGATGGAGGGACCAACCTCATCGAATTTACGGATGTTGCCCGGATTCACGCGTACCGCGGCACAGCCCGCATCGATAGCCTGAAACACGTATTTGCTTTGAAAATGAATATCGGCGATTACCGGGATCGGCGATTTCTTCACGATTTCCGGCAGTGCGTTGGCATCATCCTGGTTTGGCACGGCCACGCGCACGATGTCGCATCCGGCTGCGGTCAGTTGGGCAATCTGCTGTAATGTTGCGGGCACATTAGCGGTCAGCGTGTTGGTCATGGATTGCACCGAAATTGGCGCTCCCCCACCTACCGGCACCGATCCGACCATGATTCGGCGGGACTTGCGGCGCGGATGCAATGGGCTTTCGCTAATGGCTGCCTCACCGGTTTTACGGAACGGCTTTTCGATTTCTGGCATACGTCAAATCCTTGCAATAACAAGGCTCCCAACACGGGGAGCCTTGCGTCACTCACGTTTCGTTTGTTTGTCTTGTTTCGTTTTCCGTTACTTGTTTATCAGGTTGTCGGCACGATGGCGGGCTTCAAGCTCGAGTCGGCTCATTTCCTCCACGGAAGCGAACAGCGGATTGCCACGCAGCTCCGCGTCCATTTCGTCCAACACTTCCCTGACGGTATCGACAATGCCGAGATATGGCAGACGATGTTCAAGGAAAGCGTGGACGGCCTGTTCGTTGGCAGCGTTCAACACGGCCGTATGCTTTTCGGAAGCTTCCAGGCAGTGTCGAGCCAAGCTCACCGCGGGGAAAGCCTCATCGTCGAGCGGTTCGAACGTCCAGGTCGCGGCTTTTGTCCAATCGCATGCCGCCGCAATATTGCCAAGTCGTTCCGGAGCGGACAGTCCAAGCGCGATCGGCAGGCGCATGTCAGGCGGCGAAGCCTGCGCAATGGTGGCACCATCGCGGAATTCCACCATGGAGTGCACGATAGATTGCGGATGCACGGTCACGTCAATGCGGCTCGGAGGCATGTCGAACAGACGACTCGCTCAATGACTTCAAGTCCCTTGTTCATCAGTGTGGACGAGTTGATGGTCACCACCGGACCCATATTCCAAGTGGGGTGGTTCAACGCCTGTTCCGGTGTGATATCGGTCATCTGTTCGCGTTTCCAACCGCGGAACGGCCCGCCCGAAGCGGTGATGACCAGTTTCGACACTTCACCATGTGTGCCTGAACGCAACGATTGCCAGATGGCGGAATGTTCGGAATCGACCGGATTGATCTGCTGGGCGCGCACTTGCGCGTCGAACAGCAAATGCCCGCCTGCCACTACGGATTCCTTGTTGGCGAGTGCCAGCTGCGATCCTGCCTGCAGTGCCGCGATGGAAGGCTCAAGTCCGATGGATCCGGTGATGCCGTTCAATACCACGTCGGCTCCGGATCCGGCCATGGCGACCACGGCCTCCGGTCCGGCTGTGATTCTCACATTGCCTGCACCGGCTTGCTCTAATGCCTCACGTAGTGCTTTTGCCGCGCTTTCTTTGAAAACAGCGACTTCTGAGACATGGAATTGTGCCGCCTGTTGGGCCAGAAGTTCCACGTGGGAGCCGCCTGCGGCAAGTCCGACCACGTTGAAGCGGTCGAGATGTCGGGAGATGACGTCAAGACCTTGGGTACCGATGGATCCGGTGGATCCGAGAATGACTACGGTTGAGGTTTGCATGGGTTATGCGTGTGCTCCGTATTGTTTTTGTTTGCTCGTGTGAACGTGAAAACAGGCTGACGGTCACGCCAGCCTGTTCAATGCGATTGCTTATTCAAAAGAGGGGAACGACAGGTCGGGAATGTCGACATCCAGATTGCTGTTGGTCGCTCCGAACATCGGATTGGTTGCCGGCTGGATTTCGTTCTTCTTCTCTTCCACTGTCTCTTCGCCGGTTCAACGGGAGTTGCCGTTGTCGAGTGATCTGCAGAGGTTGCCGGTTCCGGTGTGAAGGAAGGTGGAACGGTCGGCAAGGTTCCGAGATTGATCGAGTCGGTGTTGATCTGCGGAAGGTTCGGCGTCGATAGGCTTGGCATGCGCGGGGTGAACGTGTCTTCAACCGGATCGGGAGCGTCGATGTTCTGGGCCATCTGCGCCAAGGCAGCCAACGAAGAATCGGGAGCGATGTTGATGCCGTGAGACTCTTCCGGCTGATGCGCGACCGGAGTGTCTGGAATCACAGGAGCCGAAGGCGCAGACGGAGCATCATAGCTCGGCGCGTCATCATCGGAAAGCGGATTGAACGCTTCGGTTTCCGTTCCTGCGGAAGATGGCTCATCGGCAACCGCATTGGACGCTTGGAACAGGTGTGCCAACGACTGTTCCGGAGCCGCTGGAGCAATCGGAGCAACCTGAGGTTCTGACGTTGCAGAAGCTGCCGGAGTTACCGGAGCCGGCGGAGTGCTGACGGTCGGCTGGAACACAGGCGGAACCACGGGAGCATACGCCGGCGCAGCGGTTTGAGCGGCCGGAATGCTCACCGGGGACGCTGCAGACGTGGTGAAAATCTCACGTTCCGCCTTATTCAAAGCATCGAAGGAGTCGGCGCCGTTTTGAACCTGAGCGGACTGCGCAATAGGTTCTGCGGAAACGGCTGGAACGGTGAATAGCGGTGAAACCACCTGCGTCTCTTGAGATTCCAGACTGGTTGAGGACGGATTGGCTGCGGCTATCGCGCTTTCGGAGGCTCGCCCACGAAGTCGGCCACACGCGCATAGGATTCGAGTCTGGTCAGCAGCTGCACGCATTCGTTCAGGTAATAATCCACCTGACGCTCGTCATAGCCACGCTTGCCCTTGCGCTGGGTGAAGATCACATTCGCCACGGTCTGGGAGTTCAGATCGACGAGCTTCTTGGCATCGTCGTCCGACACTTCCTCCACGCCGAGTTCGCCAGCGGCCTTCGTCAGGCACTGATCGACGATGCGATCCACCTGCTTGCGGTCATAGCTCGGGTTCTTACCTTCTCCCGGCTTGAAACGTTCGCCGTGCTCACGTTTGGAGTGGGCGTCAAGCTGACGGAACAGGGTTTCGGTCTGCGCCTTCCACGCCACGCGGCCATGCTGCGAAATCTCCCATGTGGTCTGCTTGTCTACCACGGCACGCTCCAACCGGGCAAGGGCCGCATCCACTTGGGCGATCACATAGCCGCCCTTGACCAAATCGAAAGAAACATTCTGAATATCATGCTGGGTGAGTTGCGCTCCCTCACCTTCGTATAGCATGTGCGCACGCTCAAGAAAAGCGTCCACCTGTTCGGAATCGTACCCCCACTTGCGCTTCGAAGTACGAGCGATCCCCGATGCGTTCCTTTCGGATTCAGGTTCCTGCGCCATTGGCTATCGACCTCCTACTGCACTACTCAACGCAACCACTTTACGTGATTGATTCGACGCGTGCCGCTTTCATGTGGAAAATTCAGCGAATTGACACTCAAAATCGCACCGTTTTTCACGCATTTGCCATAGAAGAAATCCCCTATCCGGCAACGCGACACACGTTGAGACTGTCGCCGGCAACGAATACTGTACAGTAGAGCTTTGCGGGCGATTAGCTCAGTTGGTTAGAGCGCCACCTTTACACGGTGGATGTCGGGGGTTCGAGTCCCTCATCGCCCACCTTTTGTTCCGCGGAAAATAAGCCATTCCGGCTCTTCTGATATTTCCAACTATCTCACGTGCATGTCAGCAAAGTCATGACTTTTGTCAACGCTTTGTCAAAGTCTCCGTCAATGCTTACCGATTCATCCTTCGATGATGTTGCCTTCGGCGTCGATGCGAGGCGCGGTAACCGCAGCATAACCAAAAAGCAGCAATATGTAACGGCAGAATCCAACGCGATATACACGGTTATTACATTCGCTCAAATATGGAATTTCATGGAAACATCTTCTTCGACCGCTTCCGTAAGCAAAAAGCTTGGAATAGTGTGATTCCAAGCCTTTATATGAGCGTCCGACCTTGGCCATGCGTGCCGAGGTGGGCAAAACGAATACGATCAGCGGCCTTTACCGAATGCACGCAGACGGATGCCATTCCAGTCACCGCTGACGGTCAGCGGCGTGGCTGCATTCATGCCGGCGGTCTTCGCGGCGGACTGCACGGTGCTTGAACTTGCCGCGCCCGGGCGCCCCGGCTTCGGGGTGAGCACCCACAATGGACCATCGTCTCCAAGGACCGCATACGCATCGACGATGGTGTCAGACAGTTCGTCTTCGTCATCGCCGTCGCGCCACCAAATAATCACGCCATCAACGGCGGAATCATAGTCCTCGTCGACCAGCTCTTCACCGGTCAGCTCCTCGATCTTGGCGCGGATCGAGTCATCCACATCATCGTCCCACAGCCATTCCTGTACCAGTCGCCGGCGTGGAAACCGAATTCTTCAGCGTTATCAGATGCCGTTTGATTCACGTTCGTCAATATACCAACATCGCTCGAACATATACG
>ENA-OQIR01000155-OQIR01000155.1-human-gut-metagenome-genome-assembly--contig:-NODE-155-length-31826-cov-5.336036_pt1 | contig 31826 bp, 37 predicted proteins | sample MGYA00242580_ERZ504745 | MGnify/ENA primary metagenome ERZ504745 (study PRJEB26092, sample SAMD00036214) | human gut metagenome | host: Homo sapiens | study: EMG produced TPA metagenomics assembly of...
CCGGCCACCGGTGCGCACACGTCACCCCACACATTTTGCCACAGCGTAAGGGACGTAAGCGCAGGGGACGGCGTACACACATACTCTTGCGAGAGCGCATAGCGAAGCTGCCTAGTGTCTGTAGATTATGCTTAGAACCACAGAAATGCACCGCCATGGACGGCGGGGCAAGGCGTATGCGCCACGGACGGCGCATAAAAGCCGGTTTCGTCAGCCTGCGAAACACTCCGGGCATAATCCGTACAGACACTTGGCAGCGTAGCGTAGCGAACGCAAGAGTATGTGTGCACGCCGTCCCCTGCGCTTACGTCCCGACCTACCAAAAAAGAACCCCCGCGGGATGCACCCACGGGGAGTTCTTAAGCCCAATTTGTATTTAAAGGAGGAAGAAAAATTCTAGGCCTCTAAATGCCAGATTTCATCATTGTACTGCTTGATTGTTCTGTCAGAAGAGAAGAAACCAGCCTTGCTGATGTTGACAAGCATCTTCTTAGCCCAAGCCTTCTTATCCTCATAATCAGCGTAAGCCTTCTCTTTTGTCTTGCAGTAATCCTCAAAGTCTGGGAATGTCATGAACCAGTCTTTGTTGAGGAGCTCGTTGTAAAGTCTCTCTAAGTTCTCCTTAGAACCAACCTTCATCATCTCATCACTTACAAGGAAGTCAACAGCCTTCTTTAAGTCTGCATCCTTGTCATAGTAATCCTTAGAGCAGTAGTCGCCTCTCTCATATCTGTCGATAACAGTCTGTGAATCCTCACCGAATACATAGATGTTCTCATCGCCGACAAGCTCAGCTATCTCTACGTTTGCTCCGTCACTTGTTCCAAGTGTAATAGCACCGTTAAGCATGAACTTCATGTTTCCTGTTCCTGATGCCTCCTTAGAGCAAGAGAAATCTGCTCTGAAATATTTGCAGCTGGGAATAATTTCTCAGCTAATGTTACGTTGTAGTTCTCAACCATGAATACCTTAAGGTATGGACTTACCTCAGGATCATTGTTGATAATCTGCTGTAAGCAGAGGATTGCATGGATGATATCCTTTGCAATGATATATGCAGGAGCTGCCTTTGCACCGAAGAAGCATGTGATTGGTGTAGATGGCTTCTTGCCTGCCTTGATCTCAAAGTACTTACGGATGATGTAAAGCACGTTGAGCTGCTGTCTCTTGTACTCGTGAAGTCTCTTAACCTGGATATCAAAGATTGAATTGTCAGGTACGTCGAGATTCTGAGTCTTCTTTAAGTAAGAAGCAAGCTCTGTCTTCTTTGCGTTCTTGATGTCAACAAGCTTTGTGAGAACAGCGTCATCATTGATGAAATTGCCAAGCTTCTCTAACTCGTTTGCATCCTTCTTCCAGCCATCACCGATAAGCTCTGTGATGTATGCTGAAAGCTCCGGGTTACAAGACATTAACCAACGACGGAATGTGATACCGTTTGTCTTGTTGTTGAACTTCTCAGGATATAACTTGTAGAAGTTGTTGAGCTCTGTATTCTTTAAAATCTCTGTGTGAAGGTATGCAACACCGTTTACAGAATATCCGAAATGAATATCCATGTGTGCCATGTGTACAAGACCGTCCTTGATGATGTATGTGCTCTCATCAGCTACCTTTGCGCGAACCTTGTTGTCAAGCTCACGGATGATTGGCATAAGCTGTGGAACTGCCTTCTCCAAGAAGCTGATTGGCCATTTCTCAAGAGCCTCTGCAAGGATTGTGTGGTTAGTGTATGCACAAACCTTTGATACAATCTCAATAGCCTCATCCATCAGGATGCCCTTCTCCTGAAGGAGACGGATAAGCTCTGGAATAACCATTGATGGATGTGTATCGTTAATCTGAACTGCTGCATAATCAGCAAGATCATGTAAATTAGAGCCCTTTGCCTCTGCCTCTGCAAGGATAAGTCTTGCTGCGTTTGATACCATGAAATACTGCTGGTATACACGAAGAAGACGTCCCTTATCATCTGAATCATCAGGATATAAGAATAATGTAAGGTTCTTCTTGATATCATCCTTGTCGAAATCAATTGTGTCGCCTACGATTGACTCATCAACTGACTCGATGTCGAATAAGTGAAGCTTTGTTGTACGGTTGTTGTATCCAACTACGTCGATATCGTAAAGTCTTGACTGTACTGTGAATCCGCCAAAGCTTACAGGATATGTGATATCTGTCTTTGTAAGCCAGCTCTCCTTTGTAATCCATGGGTTTGGAGTCTCCTTCTGGAGATTGTTCTCAAATACCTGCTTGAATAATCCGTAGTGGTAGTTGAGGCCTACACCGTCTCCGTTGAGCCCGAGTGTTGCGATTGAATCTATGAAGCATGCTGCAAGACGTCCAAGTCCGCCATTTCCAAGTGAAGGCTCAAGCTCGATTTCCTCGATTTCAGCAAGTGACTTTCCGTTCTTCTCAAGAGTCTCTTTAACTTCATCGTAGATACCTAAGTTGATAAGGTTGTTTGATAAAAGCTTTCCGATAAGGAACTCTGCTGATATGTAGTAGAGCTTTTTCTTTCCTTTGTTTGAAACCTTTTTCTCTGCCTTGTCTTTTACAAGCTCAAGTAATGCGTAGTATACTTCCTCATCTGTACTAACGCTGATTCCCTTCTGAAGCTTTGTTTCGATTTCCTGCATGATTGCCATTTTGATTTCCTCCCAAATCTGTTATCATGTGTACACGCCAATGTGTCAAATTAACTAATTTTCATTTAGCGTGCTTTACTTCCTTGTGTCATTTGATGAATCAAGTATAATCCATTACACTGCACAATTCTTGCAGTATACAGTCGAAAACTTGCACAATCCTATCATTTTTCGGTATTTTTAGTGGCTTTTCAAGAAATAATATGCTAAAATATCATCATGAATATATTAGAATATGAAAATTATCACGAAGACAAAACACATGTGGAGCTTACGTTCCCATACAATACCTACCTGTGCTCGATTCCCCTTGATTTTTCCGGAGTTCCGCTGCACTGGCATGATGACATGGAGCTTATCTATATAAAGAAGGGCTGCGGTCATATATCTGTGGATTTTAAGGAGTACCATGTCACAGCGCCAAGCCTTGTGCTGATTCTGCCGGGACAGCTTCACTCTATAGACCAATATATGGATGAATCGATGGAGTACGAAAATATCATATTTTCCCTGTCGATGCTGCTTCCCGGAAAGTACGATTACACCAAGGAGGATTTTCTTACACCTCTCTTAACCGGCAGATTCACAGTTCCGACGGTTTTTACACCGGTGTATCCATACTACGAGGATGTCGTGGCTCCAATAGATGCATGCGATGAGATTTGCAAGACGATGCCGCAGGGCTATCAGCTTTATATAAAGAGCAAGCTCTACGAATTCTTTTTTGTGCTTGATAACCGCTGCCGTAATCTGACAAAGCCACTAAAAAGTAAAAAGACTCTTGATAAGATGAAGGTTGTGCTCAAATATGTGGAAAATAATTATGCCGACAAAATCTCTATCGCTGATATCGCTGATGTAGCCGGGTTTTCCGAGTCTCATTTTATGAGGTATTTTAAAGAAACCATGGGCACATCGTTTGTTGACTATTTAAAGGACTACCGCCTGACCATGGCCGCAAGACTTTTGCAAAGTTCAGACAGCTCGGTGCTTTCTATTTCCGGTGAAGTGGGGTTTGAAAGCCTGTCGTATTTTAACAGAGCCTTCAAAAAGCACTATGGCATGACACCTCTGCAGTATCGCAAGGGCAGTTGACACCACTCTAGACAGTTACAATACAATATTTCATAAATAAACGATGGAAAATAATCATGAAAAAAATACATACATAAAAATGACTGCCCCATTCCGTGAAAAAAACAGGGCAGCCCGAAAGCTTGAATTAATCAATAAAATATGCACTTATTTAGTTTTTATCACATACCCTGTATACGTGCTGTATCTGTGCTTTACAGCCGGTCATATGCTTGCACTCTCAATCATTGCTCCGTTTGTCGGCTTTATTACAGTATCGGTTTTCAGATATATCATAAACAGACCACGTCCATACGAAAAATTTGATATGCCGCCTGTCATTCCAAAGGATACCCTCGGAAGGTCTTTTCCTAGCAGGCATGTTTTTTCTGCATTTATAATTGCATTTACTGTTTTAATATGCTCACCTTCTGCTTCGCCTTTATGGTTCACCGGCATTTTGCTTGCAGTCATTGCAGCTATCATTGCCTGTGTCCGTGTGATATCAGGTGTGCATTTTATCAGCGACGTTGTTGGTGCTTTTGTTTTTGCAGCCATTGAAGCATATATAGTGACTGTTTTCTTTTTATAAATAGCTATTAATTGTTGTTTCCACCATCAACACTCTTTTTTACGGCGTTTCCGGCATCATCTACGGCATCCTTTGCGCCGTCTATTACATCCTTGCCGGCATCGCCTGCTCCGTCTATCACATCTTTTCCGGCATTGCCCGCTCCGTCTATCACATCTTTTCCGGCATCGCCTGCTCCGTCTATCACATCCTTGCCGGCATTTCCGGCGCCATCTATGATATCCTTGCCGGCATTCCCGGCATCGTCGGCGGCAGAGCCACCTCTTTGTGTATTTTCAACCATTGAGGTGTCTGCCACATTACTATTGTTTCCACAGGCTGCAAAAGCGCTTGCAGCAGCGAGTATCAGGCAAAGTGCCAATAAATATTTCATTTTCTTCATTGTATCAGTCTCCTTTTCGTTTTGGAGATAGTATGGGCAATTTTTCGTAATTTATACATCATTCGTAACTATTCTGAACCACTGAGAACAAAACATGCACGCATGTAAGCGGCAGTTTTTCTTGTTCTCAGCTTTTTAACTTGGGTTTTGTGATGAGTGCCGCGATATACGAAAAGATAAGTGCTGCCGATACTCCGACGGCACAAGCCTTAAAGCCGCCCTTAAACAGGCCTATAAAGCCCTCGCTGTCCACTGCCTCCTTCACACCCTTCCACAGTACATTGCCAAAGCCCAAAAGCGGTACGTTGGCACCGGCGCCTGCCCACTTTGAAAATGGTCCGTATATGCCGACGGCGCCAAGCAGCGCTCCCGTGCACACGAGCATTACCATAATTCTGCCCGGCATGAGCTTTGTTTTTTCCATTAAAATCTGTACTATGGCGCAGATTATACCGCCCACGACAAATGCTTTTACATAATCCATTATATCCTTACGCCTTTCTTCTATTTTTTGAACGTGCGCCGTCCTCAAAAACGGCTCGTTCACCCTATTATATATGTGAAGCCATCAGCTTCAAATTGAAGCTTCAAGCACCACACCGTGTGCAATTCCCGGTACTGACTCGCCCTCGTTGAAGCTGACCGGCGAAAGAAGTGCTCCTGTCGGCACAAATAGTATACGCTTCAATTCACCGCTTCTAAGTTTTGGCAAGTAATATGCTGACAAAACAGTTGCCGAGCATGCACAACCCGAACCACCTGAGCCCGTGTTCTGGTTCGTTGCATCAAACATCTTCATGCCACAGTCCTCGTGATTTTTGCTTATGTCCACGCCCTTTTGCCTGCACAGGTCAATCAGTATCTTCTGTCCGATGCTTCCAAGGTCTCCTGTCACTATCCTGTCGTAATAGGAAGCCTTTCTGCCAAAATCACTCAGATGATTTACTATCAGCTCACAGGCCGCAGGGGCCATTGCAGCGCCCATGTTCATGGCGTCCTTTATGCCATAATCCACCACAACTCCTGTTGTGATTCCCTCAATCTGCACCTTCTTTGATATACTATCTGCATTGTCACCCCCAGTCCATTCATTGTCACACCCGGTCTGTGTCTCATTACCACCTGCTCCACTGCCCACAATAAATGCTGCACTTCCTGTGACTGTCCACGTCGCTGACACCGGTCTTTGATTGGCGTACTGGTTAGGGAAGCGAAACTGCTTTTCGGCACTGCCAAAGTGACTCGATGTCACTGCCACCGCATGCCTTGCATACCCTGCTGCCACAAATGCCGCGGCAAGTGAGAGCGACTCCCCGCATGTGGAACATGCTCCATACACTCCAAACCACGGAATACGGAAGTTTTCCACACCAAAGGTTGTGGCCATAGACTGTCCGAGCAGATCTCCTGCAAATACATAGTCCATGTCGGATGCATCCAGATGTGCTTTTCCAAGGGCCATTGTGAGTGCATCGCGCTGCATGGAGCTTTCCGCCTTCTCCCACGTATTCTGCCCAAACCTGTCATCTTTGCCTACAATATCAAACAGACCTCCAAGCGGTCCGTCCGCCTCCTTTGTGCCTACAACCGAACTGCTTTCCAATATAAAAGGAGCCTCCGTAAAACGGAGACTCCACTTTCCCAATTTTTGCTGCATACCGACTCTCCTTACTCTTAATCTCATCAAATCATAGATTTAATTAATGTCAGTATGCACAAACATATAAAATATATTCATTCAGATATAACAGCTCTACTTGCCATCATATGACACAACTGCATCCACATCATACTTGCTAAGAAGCTTTCTGCCATTAAGACCTGCAAGCTCAATAAGGAAAAGCATCTTCACAACCTCTCCTCCAAGCTCCTCAACAAGCTCTGCTGCTGCCTGCATTGTGCCTCCTGTAGCGATAAGATCATCCACGAGAACCACCTTCTGACCGGGCTTTATTGAGTCCTTGTGCATCTCAATTGTTGCTGTGCCATACTCAAGGTCATATGTCTTTGATACAGTCTCACATGGCAGCTTGCCCGCTTTTCTCACCATGACAAACGGTTTATGAAGCGCATATGCTATCGGCATGCCAAAAACAAAGCCCCTTGATTCTGCTCCTGCTATCACATCAAAGTCAAGTCCGTCAAGCTTCTTTATCATCTCGTCAATTGCAAGCTTTAATCCATCTGCATCCTGGATAACACTTGTCACATCGCGGAACATGATGCCCTTCTCCGGGAAATCCGGGATAGTTCTGATATAGTCCTTTACTGTTTTCATTGTATGTACCTTCCTTATATGTATTTAATATGTATTTACAAATATATTCGTGACGCATTTGTCCTTTTTGTATGCATTACCATTTTACTCTCTTGTGGCGCCATATGCAAATCAAAATCACTTCACCTTATGATACCCGTCTATGCACTCCACGACATCCGCTATCTCTATCGTGCCGGCATGTGAATCAGCCACAAAGCGTATATCAAATTTGCCGTATCTCATGCCATAGATATAATCCCTGGCCTTGTTGTATGCAGCTCTTGGATCCTGTGCCAGAATATGCTCCACAGTAATGCGGGTACCTTCATCCATACAGCTTTTGAGTGCCTCATCCCTCCATATAACATGCACCGTATCCCATCTGTGCTCTGCGGCAAAGCCCTCTGATGCCTCAGGATGTGAGTCTGAATATGCCAGATACGGCTTTATATCATAGATTGGTGTGCCGTCAAGCATATCTACACCTGACACATGAATTATGGGTCCCTTGCTGCTTTTGTACTCAATCTTATCAAGCCTTACAGAGGATAATCCCATGCCGTTTGGGCGAAACGGCGAACGTGTGGCAAAAACACCTCTCTTTTCCCGGCCTCCAAGCTGGGTGGTGTGACGAGCGGTGTGAATTTCTCCACCTTGTTTTCAGAAAAGCCCCATATAATCCACAAATGTGTGAACTCCTCTATTCCACGAAGCGCATCGGGATTTTGGTATTTGGGTTCAAATATTATCTGCCCTGCCGCCTCAGGTACGAGGCCACTCTGCCTCGGAATGCCAAATTTCTCTCCAAATCCGGTGTGCATAATCGCAACCGGCTCTATAGTCTTCTCATACATATTTTTATACCAGTATTTTATTCAGTATATCATCCTCCAGCACAAGCTTCTTTGCCGCGTCGCGGTACTCCTTCTCATGCAGATATGTGTGCCTGAACGGCTTCATGGATGGCGCCATATCTATCGCATCCAGAAAATCCTGCTTTCTCATGCCAAGAGTAGCCGCATAATCGAAAAAGCCTGTCCTTTTGAGCACTGTGCACACCCTTACATACCTGTGGTTCTGCACTACACTCATGATATAGGTTGCTATGCCGACCTGTATGCCATGAAGCTGTGGATGCTCAAGAATTTTGTCAAGCGCATGTGATATAAGATGCTCACTGCCGCTGGTCGGCGCACTGCTTCCCGCTATCTCGTTTGCTATGCCGCTCATGGCAAGCGAATCCACAAGCTCCTTTAGGAAAAGCTCATCCTTTATGCTCTCATAAGGTGTACGCACAAAGCTGTTGACCGCCTTTTTAGCAACCATCACGGCAAAGTCATTGACCACGCCTGCACCATGTGCTTCCTCAAAAATCCAGTCATAGAGCGCTGTAATCTTTGACACCATATCCCCGATGCCTGAATATATAAACTTCTCCGGTGCTGTGCGGATGACCTGTGTGTCAACTATGATACCATGCGCAAGCTTTGCAGGAACCGACGTACGCTTGCCGTGGACCAAAAGTGATGCACTGGCGCTAGAAAAACCATCGCTTGAGCTTGATGTCGGCACACTGATAAATGGCAGATTTCTTAAAAAAGCTGCATATTTTCCTGCATCTATCACCTTTCCTCCGCCCACTGATACGACTGCCTTTGCCTTGTTTGGTATGTCAAAGGCAAGGGTAATGATATCGTCTATCTCAACCGTATCAAGCTCGCTATACTCAAGCACGGTGATACCGGCATCAGTAAGCGACTTCATTATAGTATCTCCAAACATATCTATGAGACCATTTCCCATAAAAATGACTACGCTCGTCAGCTCCTCACTCTTTAAATACTCTCCGATTTTGTTTAATGTTCCCTTTCCCACCTTGAGAACCGATGGGATAGATATTGCTTTTCCTGTCTGCATTTTCATCCTCCTCTTTTTATTTAATATGCCCGACTATCATTGCTTTGCATCATAAATTGTCGCACTGTAGCCCTGTTTTTTCTTGCTGTCATACATGGCGGTGTCTGCCCTTCTGTAGAGCTGGTCAAACGTGATACAATCCATTCCGTCATAAAAGCATGCGCCAAGACTGAGCAATATATGCTTTCCATTCATCTCTGCTATATCAATATGCTCTATGTTTGAAAAAAGCCTGTCAAAAAAAGCTTCTGCCCGCTCTTTATCAAGCATCCCCGGTATAAATACCGCAAACTCATCCCCGCCCAGGCGAAGCACGACATCATCATCACGACATGATTTGCGCAGAGTATCAGCAATTGCTATTATCACCTTGTCGCCCACTGCATGTCCATAGGTATCGTTTATTGACTTAAACTTGTCACAATCCAAAAGACAGAGCAGACCGCACTGTTTGCGGACGAGATACTCTGTTATCTTATTCTCTCCACTTCCGCGGTTGCGTATACCTGTCATCAAATCAATCTGTGCCAGATACATAAGCCTGTCTTCACGTCGCTTTTCCTCGTCAATATTCTCCACGCAGTAAAGCACATGCCACAGCCTGCCATCTGCATCATAGTCTACAGGAATAAACCTTTCACGCACCAGCCTGATACCTTTCCGATAAACTCGTGCACTATGGTATTTTTTCCACGAAGTCTGTCCTCTACAGTACTGATATCCACAAAATCAAGTGTCTCTTTGCGCTGTGCCTTAGTACAGAACTCATTCATCACACTGTTTATAAGCCCCGGGAAATCCTCATCTATCCTATATTCCCCCTCACTTTGCGGTTTTACCCCCAGGAAGTGTACAACCTCATCCAAAGTCTTTACTATATGGTATCTGTGTGTCTGCACATTTACCAGTGCCATGGATATATAGATACTTGAAAGTGATGAATAGCTGCTAAGCATCGCTTCCTTATTCGACTTTGTGAAGGAATTGCGCAGCTTAAGCAATGATATAAGCAAGGTTCCTATCATATCCAGGAACGTGGTCAGTCCGAGAGTATCACTTTCCGGTGGATTATCCACACCGAAAAAGCCCTTTATCTCATCCTTGTAGCGGATTGGACATACCACCAGGTTCTTTACATTTTGCGCCTTTAACAGATTATAGGAGACCTTGTGCTCATCCTTTATCTGCTCTATATCTGTGATAATTACATTCCTGTCCTTGTCAAAGGTCTGATACCACCAGCCTATTATGTCCATATCGACATTCTGTAATTCATGTATCTCCGGCACTATTCCATCCGCACACCACTCATATGTATTTTTGGTGACATGCTTCTCATCACAATCCTCAAATATATATATGCGGTCAGAACCGATATGTTTTCCGAAAAATCTGATAAACTCATTAATCTGCTCATCCGGTGTATCATAGTTGAGTGCAGATCTGAGTGCCTCATTTATAACAAGCTCGTATTTTATAATTGTCTTCATACCTTCTGCATCCTCGTATTGTTACTTGTATATTACTCGTATTATTCAAAACCACCACACACATTCGCAAAACTGCACGATGTCCGCGCTTAACAACATTATACCAAATTTTTTCAAAAATGCACATAAATCATGGTATTCTTACCATTATTTTTTTCTCTTTATTTTCAATCATCGTAAGCACAGGAATGTGCTTCTTTCTGAGTGCACGTATAACCGGATATGTCTCAAATGCGTTTCCTTCCACATACACAGCCTCCGGTCTGTACTTTACAATCTGCTTCACCTGCTCCTTTACATATGCCTTCCACTGCGGCTTCTCCATCAGCACCTCTGCATATGCTGTCTCACTGTCAAGCTCTGTTAATTCAAGCTGCGGAACAGGCATTGCATCAACATGACAGATATGCACACCCTTTATTCCTCGTGCTTTTGCAACATTTATAAGCAGCTCGTCTGTCTGACTGTCACATGCCTTCGCTGCAGTATCTCCTTTACTGCCATACCATACTATCACAGAGCTGTCTTTATGAAGAGAAAGCGCCTTTTCGCATGCCTTTACAGCTTCATCCTGCTCCTTAACAGTCATGATAAAGCCTCCCTTATGACAGAATATCGCACCGGGAATTCCTGTAGCATTTACCAGCTCCTCACCTTCAAGTCCAAGCCACTCTGCCGGAAAAGAACACTTGTAATTCATCGAATACTCTCTTTTCTGTGGCTGTATACAAAAGCCGCCTCTGTTTGACGGAAAAATAACAAACGCGATATCCGTCTCACTCAGCGCCTTCTGACACGGTATAAACTCAGGAAGCACCAGTATTCTGCTTGCCGGATCGTGCTTTGCAAGCACCTCCTCCACTCTCTTATCGGCTCTCTCATTGCACGGTATCTCTCAAATTTGTTTTCCAGTATCATGCCTGCCACGCTTACCGCCTGAAAGAAAGCCTCATCGCTGCCACCCTCATAATCCCATGACGGATTGAAATTGCCTATAAGTGTTGCAAGCTCGTTTTTCTCACCTGTATTGTCATTGTTGTCGAGAGGCTGGACAAATGACTCATCAAATTTCACCGCAAGCTCCTTACCTAGAATATCCGCTCCAACAGCCTCCCACAACAGGCCAAATGCCGCATACGGCACACCGTTTTCCCTGATTCTGCTGTCCTTTTGATGATGGTCAAACTCACCACGCCCTATATCAAAAACTATTCCTGTGAAATCATCAGGCACACTGTTGCCCCTTGTTATGCTGATCTCAGGGTTTATATACAAAAGCAGGGCTGATGAGAACACATCATCTGCGTGAAATTTGCCGCCATGTGTGAAAGCACAGGCATCCTTTTGTTTTATCTGCTCTATTAATCTGCTCATTTTATAACCTCATATGTATTCTTTTACGTTGTGATACCTTATAACTCTTTAATCATAATTGTAATACTCAAAATGTCAATATAATTGATGCTAAAACATCAGTTGACATAAAGTAGTTGTCTGTATTACTATATCTAATACAAGCAATACAATTATATCACTTACAAGTTTTGTCAGATTACAGCCTGCTCATAAATATTGATGCATTTCAAACAGGCTATGACATATAAACAGTAAGATACAGGAGGTTCACATGATAATAGAACTCGACATGTCAAGCAGTACACCGATATACGTACAGCTTAGAAACCAGATTGTAAAGGGAATAGGCAAAGGCGAGCTAAAAACCGGCGAAAAGCTTCCAACCGTACGCCAGCTGGCAAGCGATGCCGGTGTAAACACAATGACGGTCAATAAAGCCTATCAGATTTTGAAAAATGAGGGATTTATCCGTACAGATAGACGGCTCGGCGCTTTTGTGTCAGAATCCATCGCAGATGATACAGATTTCACTGAAAAACTGGAATCAGAGCTTGAGCTTTTAAGTGCTGAAGCCTGTCTCACCGGAATGAGCCGCGAGGAATTTTTATCAATGTGCGATAAAATGTATTCACAAATGAAACCATGCACCGCTTAGCAGAGGAGGCTGACTATGGAAATTATCATGTTTATTATCTTTATAGTTACAAACCTTTTTATCATACTATGTATGCAATTTGCGTACACACACGCCTATAAATATGAAAATGGCATGTATCTCAATGTACATATTCCATCATCTCACAAAGAAGATGCCGAAGTAACCGAAATCGTCACCACCGGAAAATGCAAAATGAAACACTTTCAGATTGCCAATGTGATTATCTCCATTGCGATATGCTTTATTGTTTTTATTAACATTGCCGTTTTTGTTCTGGTGTATATTATCTGGATGTTTGCATATATCTTTGGAATTATTCATATTCCAAACAGCTCCCACCGGAAAATGTATGCTCTGAAAATACAAAACGGATGGATAATAGAAGCCCAACGCAAAAAGGTTTATATCGACACCCGCGTTTCAGCAGAAGCCGGTGCCACGACAGTCAGCTATAAATGGCACGCACTCTTTTTAATTACTGAGCTTGCAGCATATATACCATACTTTATGCTTGGTGACACCCATTACAATCTCCTTATGATTTCGCTGTTTTTGTGCTCTGTTTTAATATCCACACTTTCGCTGGTATTTCATGCTTTTATAAACAAAAGCGAGCGCCACGTATACAGCATGGATTCAAAGCTCAACCTTATTGTCAACAATACCATGAAAAAATATAAAAGCATCGCAATGCTTCTCCTAAGCGGACTAAACGCTGTCGCATGGATTTATGTAGCATTATACACAGGTATCACCGGAATACTTCCGGCATCATCCTATTATGTGTATATTTTCATTCAGTTAATAGCCGGTTTTGGATTTATTGTTCCAATTTATATGGGCTTAAACAGAAAGAAGGAACTGCTGTCTGCCAACACCTCACCAATAGATGTGGACGATGATGAATACTGGAAAACCGGCTACTACTATAATCCCGACGACAAACATATTCTCATTGAAAACCGCATGCAGTCCGGCAACTACACGTTCAATTATGCTAAAAAAGGTGCGTGGATTTTCACAGGAATAACCGGTGCAATAATAGCCGGCTGTATCATCCTGGTGTTTGTCTGCATGCTTCCTTTGATTAGTATACAGGAAAAAATCACTCTGACAAACAATAACCTTACTATTTCTGCCGGTGGCTATACAAGCGAGATTGATGTAAATGACATCACAGAGCTTAAGCTTCTGGACGAGCTGCCAGATGACAGTTTCCTGCGTACAAACGGAGCCTCTACAGACAGCTATGATATCGGCAGGTATGAAGGACGCACCCTTGGAAAATGCAGCCTGTATGTATTCGACGGATACTCTCCTATTCTCATGATAAAATCGGATGATACACTGGTGTTTGTTAATTCTAAGGAAGATGGGGAGATAGAGAGGTTGTATGAAGAATTAAGTCAATAAATTTGTTCTTTTTATGTTATACTGTAATCGTATACCTAAAAAGAAGGCAGGCAAAATCTATGAAAACACGACAAGAAGCATTAGACTACGGTTTATCATTTCCAAATACATATCAGGAAGCCCCATTCCACGACCCAAACTGGCAGCTCATCCGCGTAAAGGACAGCAAAAAGGTTTTCCTGTGGACCTATGAGCGCAATGGTTTTATCAACTTAAATGTCAAGGTATCTCCTGCCTGGCGAGACTTCTGGAGGGATGCCTTCCCATCGGTCATCCCCGGCTGGCACCAGAACAAGGACAACTGGAATACCATCATTCTCGATGGCAGCATACCGGATGATGCTATAAAAAACATGATTGCAGACAGCTATGACCTTGTCACCTATAATCCTACCCGGCTCATATATGAGGCTGTAAAAAGGATTCCAAAGGGTTGTGTTGCCACATATGCACAGATTGCTGAGCTTGCAGGCAATAAAAAAATGTGCCGGGCTGTCGGCAATGCCCTGCACAAGAATCCCAATCCTGATGAAATTCCATGCTATAGGGTGGTAAATGCAAAAGGTGAGCTGTCAGGGGCATTTGCCTTCGGTGGAGCCGATGAACAGGCTAACCGTCTAAGAGCAGATGGCATTGAGGTCATAGACGGCAGGGTTGACCTTGATAAATATGGAATACGGATTGTAGATGATGTTATATATACAAAAACAACAGTGGAACCACTTACTTAAATAATGGTTCCACTGTTATTTTGACAGTTTAGTGTTGTACAGGTGTAAGCTTACCTTTCTCCATTTCAAAAACTTCATCACATAACACTTCTATATCTTCTTTATTATGGCTTGCAATTATAATCATTGTTCCTTCTTCTCGTAAGTTAATAAAGAGTTTTCTCATTTCCATAACTCCATCGTTATCCAAACCGTTCATTGGTTCATCCAAAATTAAAATTTCTGGTTTTTCCATAATTGCCTGTGCTATTCCCAGTCTTTGTTTCATTCCCATAGAATATTTACCAACATGTAATTTACTGTATGGATCAAGTCTTACGCTCTTTAACGTTTGTATAATTTCTTCTTTCCCTATTTTATTTTTAATCATAGATAAAAACTGTAAATTCTTATATGCACTATAGTTTTCCAAAAATCCCGGTTCTTCTATAATTCCTGCTAAATTTTCCGGCAAATCAATATCTGTACCTAATTTTTTATTATCTATTATTATTTCACCTGAAGTAGGTACAACCAATCCACATATACATTTCATTAACATAGATTTTCCTGAACCATTTCTACCAATGATTCCGTAAATATGTCCTCTATCGAAATTCACATTTATCTTATCTAATACCTTCGTCTCTCCAAAACATTTTGTCAGATTCTTTATCTGTATCAGCTTCTCCATGTTTATACCTCCCGTATCATTACTCCGACATCCTTTTTTTCGATTACTTTTATAATCCATACACTTAAAATAATAATCGCTGTCATATAAACAACCATCACATAAGTAAATGTAGGATATTGTGTCAATTTTCCCACATCTAATTTATTTAATGTTGTCCACGAGACTGGCGAAAACCACTGTGCCATTTCATTTCCTGAAACTGCCGCACTCAAGATAACCAAAAATCCTGAAGCTACTATTCCAACAACTTTTGACTTTGAAATAACATTGCACCCATATATAATTAAGCCTAAAATTCCTCCGCACAAAACAGATAATAACCAAGTGAAGAACATCGCTTGAGTAGGTGTAAAATATGTTAAAATATAAGTACTTATTGTTACTGCAGTCCCTTTTACCAACGGAACATTTGAAAAAGCCAATGTACCTAATACCTTTCCCCAGTCATTCATGTACTCTATGTTTCTTATATTTAGCACAATCGTCATAGCTGCTATTAAAGAAAAATACATTGCTGATGTCATAAAAATATAAATAATTTGACCAATGCTCCATAATTTTCTCTTACATCTCATTAATATATATATCTGATTCTTATCTATAAAAGGAGCGTCACAATATATAAATATCAACGGCAACATAAAAAGGATTCGTATATAGCGATCTGTATACAAAAATGGATATAGCCAAGGTGAGCTTTTCATCCCCATAGCCAATGCATTTGTTGAAATCTCCTTTGTATAACATTGAACAAATATCATAGTTAATATCACTAATATCCAAATCCGATAATTTGTTCTCCATTTTCTAATATTTTGTATTGCAACAATCAAAGAAATTTTAACTGATTTCATTCCCTAACCTCCTTTTTACCCGTTTTGCGAAAATCAAACCCTGGCCTAATATAAGTACTGTAAATATGAATATCGTATACAAATAGCTATACGTTGCATTTTTCCCCAATACATTACTTGCTTTCGCCAACAGATACATATTAAAATATGGCGGTAAAAGACCCGTTATCTCTTCTAATAAATAACTAAAAATGAGCGGTGAACATATTGCAACAAAACTATTAGGAATATATGATGAAATCATTAATCCACTCATTACCCAAACTGCCATTGATGCTGCATAAATACTGACGATACAACATACATATAAAAATGGCTTTTGATATAGAAAAATGCCATATGGCATATTCTCATCTAAACCCATTCCGTTTATTCCGCTATAATCGAATCCCATACCAATTAATAGACCTATGAAAATCAAAATTCCCAAGAAAACTACCAGAAAAGAAATTGATACGCACACCACGATTTTGGATATAATATAATTTCTTCTTCCCGTTCGAATGACTATATTTTTTATATATTGATGTTTCCAATCGTCATAAAAACCTGTCACACAAGGCAGCGCCGAAAAAATAATTATCAATTTTTTGAAAACGCTCAACCCAATTAAAATATCCAATATGTAATATATATCTACACTGCCATGTATATATTTTTCTGTACTTATATAACACAAAAGCACAACTCCTAATATTGATAAATACATTTTAGGTGAACTGAATATTCTTTTGTAATCTGCTTTCAATTGTTGTAGAATCAATATGTACCTCCTATCTGAATTTCCATTCCGGTTTGAGCGTCAAAAATTATTGGAAAAATACTGCTGTCTCCTATCAGACCATTGTCTTCCTTATCTGTCGAATGTTCAATATTTTGCCTTGCCATACATACAAACATAGGTTTTAACTCATACTCCCCTTTTTCAACATTTTTTAATACCGGAACATACTCTAAATTAATTTTTTCGATTTCAACTTTATCAGTAATCATAATATTTCTGAACTTTTGTTGGATATTTTCCAAAACTGTTTGTGTGGTCAATATTTCATCTGAAGTTCATTTTCTGTTTCGAGTTCATATATATTAAGTGCATGAAAAGCTATGAGTCCTTGTTTTCCCACAATTCCCACAATCCTTTCTCCTGCAGCCGGTCCACTTCTATATCCAACTTCCGTTATCGGCAGCGTATCTATTGTGCCTTTAAAGACTATGGCATACGCCGCATCTTCCTTTGTCCACTGATGAGGTGCATTTCCATTTGGATCAGTTTGTGAATAATCAGTATTTTCTTCCAACTTCTCATATGTCAGAGAATACACTCTGGGTTTAGAAACTTCTACACCAATTTCATCCAGAATACTTTTCACCTGTTCAATAGCCGCTTCTTTATCAATACCTGAAATCTCTGTTTCAGGAAATTTTTCTGTAGTTTCATCTGTAAGATATGGCCTGGTTCCATATAAATATCCTAAATATGAGTACTCTAATTCTGTTTTCGTATTATATTGTAAATTGCCGTTCTGTATAACAATCGAACTTCCGTCATCCCAATATATATAATTATCATTCAAATTATCATTATGCATATTAGGCATGGTTTTATTTTCAGAAATATTTCTTCCATTTCCAAAAACATTACTCACTTTGTCTACATCCCAGCTTTTTAAAATCACATTATTATCATGCCAATCCGCATCAGATTTTATGTCTGTTTGGGCATTCACAAATAATCCCTCATCCAATTTGCCTTCAATATGCGAAGCATTTTCATCAATATTAATCTGGTTACTATCTGTTTCTTTTTTTTCTTCCAATGATACTTTTCCGTCCGGATAACATCCGGTCACCCCCAAACATATCATCAATGCTATACTACTTAACATCCCAATTTTTCTTATTTTCTTTTTCATTAATCATCTTCTCCTTTCAATTAAAGGGGGAAACCAATTTAAAAATTTAGTTTCCCTCTGTTTATGCAATTGTACTACTTTTCTTTTTTGTGAAACCAATGACAACTCTCATTATCTTTATTTTTGTCATGATTTCAACCCCTATTGCACCAAACGACATTTACCGTCCATTTTTGGTCGATTTACGCATTTTCTTTACGATGTAAGGTGCTTGTAAAACGAAATAACAAAACACATAATGAACCAAAATTGTAATTAAAATGTCTTTTCATACGCATTTTTTGCATTTGGAAATTCTATATGATAAGATGTATGTAAATATACATTCATTAGAAAGCCAGGTGCAAAAATGCGTATTTTAATTTGTGATGACGATACTCTGATAATAGAACAATTACAGAAATATATTGAATCCTACTTTGAATCAAACCATTTAAAATGTCCCGAATTAGTTTCCTTTACCAGTGGCGAATCTTTATTGGCTGATAAAAACGAAAAAGATATTGTTTTTCTGGATATTGAAATGCCCGGTATGAATGGAATTTATGTAGGAAATGAATTAAAAAAAGCAAACAAAAATGTCCTTATTTTTGTGGTGACCTCATATTCCGAATATCTGGATGAGGCAATGCGTTTTCATGTATTCCGCTATCTTTCCAAGCCTTTGGACAAACAGCGTTTTTTCCGAAATATGAAAGATGCCTTAACATATTACAATTCCATTACTACCAAAATTCCTGTTGAAACTAAACAGGGTGTGTATTCGTTTCCCGCTTCTCAAATCATTGCCATAGAAGCACAGGAACGAAAAGTAATTGTACATACTGCCCGGCAGGATTTTGACTCCATTCATAATATGGACTACTGGCTGGAACATCTCCCCAAAAACAGCTTTTTCCAAACACACAGAAGCTTTATTGTTAATTTCGAACATATTGTAGACTTTGATCATTCAACCATACATTTATCGAATCAGCAGATTACCGCCTACCTGACACGCAGGAAATACAGTTCATTTAAAAATGCTTATCTACTATATCTGGAAAGTATGAGGTAAAAATAGATGGAACATATCATTTTACTTTTTTTTAGCTTTTTTACAGAAGCGGTTATATTATGGCAATACGCTCCAGCCTTTTTACCTCTTCTTATAGCAATAAAATAAAACTGGCACTATTGAGTGCTTTTTATGCTATATTGTTTCTTATTTCCCTGCTAGGACAAACAGGGCTTAATGCCATCAGTTTTTTTGTGATTAACACTATTTTTCTTTATATGTTGTTTAAGCTCAAGTTGTTATTGGCACTATTCCATTCCGCCATACTTACAGCAATTATGGGACTATCTGAACTTGCAGTTTTCGGAATTATATCAAGGTTTTTTCCGCATTTTGTCTTAGAAACAGATGCCGGAATTATTTTTTATACGGTTTTTAGCAAGATTTTATTTTTTGCAGTCATCTATTTATTAATTCATCTGCTCAAAGGAAAAAATATAAATCAGGAACAGTACGATCGCTCAGGACTTCTTTTAATGCTAATTCCGGTTTCGTCTGTTTTTATTATGTTTACTTTTCTTGCTATTGGTGAAACATCAGCCTTTGCCCAACCTGTTGATTTTATGGTAACAATCTGTGCTGTTTTTTTGCTGATGGTCAATCTGCTTGTATTTGGCATCAACCAATATAATCAGAAAAAATCACAGGAATATACCGATATGCAGTTGTTGCTCCAGAAAGAATCGGATTTTGCCCAATACTATGAAATGATACTTTCGCAAAGTGAAAATCAAAGTATTCTGATCCATGATATAAAAAAACATCTTCAATCTATCAAATTACTCAATGAAAAAAATGATTCTGATAAAATAAATGCTTATATACAACAGCTTTTGGAATCTTCTGACTTAAAAGAAACCTCAAAAATCTGCGATAATGAAATGCTGAATGCAATTCTCTGCCGCTATCAGCGACAATGCAACGAGAAGCACATTGTTTTTCATACTGATATCAGAAGTGATACTGTTCAAAATATTTACCAGCACGATTTGACATCGTTATTCTGTAACTTATTGGATAATGCATTGGAATCAGCAGATAACATCCCTGATTCTTTTATTGAGCTTACCGTAGAAAAAAAGGAAAATTCACCTTTTATTATTATCATACTCATAAATTCCTGCCGAAGCACCCCTGTGTATGATCAGGATGGACTTCCTGTATCCCATAAAGCAAATAAGGGCAGACATGGCTTCGGAATCAAGAGTATTAAAAAAGTCGTGAAACAATATCACGGAAATTTGCAAATGTATTATGATAATGATTCCGGTACTTTCCATACAATCATAACCCTGAAACAATAAATGCTAAAAAATTAGGCAATCACGAACTTTTTATGTGATTGCCTTTTTTGCGCATTTCTGTATGGACTGAACTTGTTTTGTACCTCTAATAGTGGAGCGAACTCCTGTAATCTTTAAAATGTTTGTTTTCTAAACACTCCCTGGCAACATTTAAAGTTTCCATTGACGTTTCCATTCTATATTTTGCTAAACTAATACAATTTTCCTCAAGCAATAATAATTCCCTCCTTTTGTATATTTGAATAATACGGCAAGCTGTTTACCCAATTTTTAAAGTGTTTTTCATTCTTAATATTCACACTTATCGGCACACCATACTCAAGTTCAATATCATAAGCTGCATCAAATATTTCATCCTCTATCTGTATAATCCTATCATCCGTCAGCTCCGTCAAAACCATTATATCCATATCTGAATTATCTCCATAATCTCCTCTTGCATATGAACCATATAATATCATCTGCTTTAACGAATCACCCATAATGCTTTTTGTCTTATTTCTGAACTCACATAATATCCGGTTTCTATCACTCATATTATCACTTCCTAATTCTTATAAAACAATTGTAGCTATTCATTTTCGCACCATATTTCTGATAAATATATCTTAACATCAAACCCTATTAAATACAAGAAACAGTTGCATCCTCTTATATATGCAGCTTCCGAAACTGCGCCGGTGTCATCCCTGTAAGTTTCTTGAACATGACTATAAAATGGCTGGCATCTGAGTATCCCACATCAGATGCAATGTCCTGCACCTTACGTCTTCTGTTTATAAGCAGTAATTCCTTGGCTTTATTGATGCGGTAGTTGGTCAGATACTCATACACCGAGCAGTTCATAAACTCCGTAAAAACACGCGATAGATATTGCTGCGATACAAATACACCATCGGCAAGCTCCTTAGCGCTGATATCGTCCATGTAGCTTTCTTCTATAGCATCTATAACAGGCTTTATAAAACGCACATAGCTTTGATCATACTGTCGTGTGTATGGTTAGACTGGTCCGAGAGCAAAAGCATGATGCCATAACAGTCGAGTGAGAGCATCTGCGTATCACTGGAGCGTTCCTTAAAGTCTTCTACCGCCTTGTTAATTGCTTCCGACACCTCAATTCCCTTATTCTCATCAATCAGCCGGTATTCCTTTTCATCAAACATTTCCCTGAAGGCTGCCGCCATTGTCCCTGTAAATGTGGCAAACTCTGTTTTCCATGGCAGACTATTGCAGGATGAGATGTTTTATTGTGATAGGAGTGTGGCACATTTGGAGCAATAAGAATCCCCTGCCCCTTTTGAAGCTCAACCGTATGACTGTTTGACAAAGCACTGTCTGAAACAGACTGATTTCTGCTGTATACTGTCACCTCACCCACACCCTCCTTTGTCTGTAAATAATGGTACAGCGGATACCCTTCTGGGCGCGTCACACTTTCCTGCTCCCAATCGTTACCGACAGAGTCGAATTGAAACGGTTCTCTTGCGAAATTGCTTCCAAAATAAATAGGCATGATTTCTCCTTTCAAAAGCGGTTTAGTTTCATAATGTTATATAATTTGGTTTATGATGTTATACTATTTTCCGTAAATATATTATATGATTAGTGCATAAGGAAACACATTTATAGTTTAAGAATATCATAATATTGGGGTTAATACCATAACGGAGGTAAAAAATGCAGTCAAAATTCAAAAGAATCCTTTTCGGAGGAGATTACAATCCAAACCAGTGGCCTAAGGAGGTCTGGGAGCAGGACATGGCATACTTTAAGGATGCCCATATCAACAGTGCCACCATCAACGTTTTTTCATGGGCTAAAATACAGCCGTCTGAGAATGAGTATAATTTCACAGAACTCGACGAAATAGTTGATATGCTCTCAAATGAAAACTACGACATCGTCATGGCAACATCCACAGCAGCACTGCCTGCATGGATGGTCAAGAAATATCCTGAGACGATGAGCACCGACTACGAGGGACGCCAGCATAAATTTGGAGCCAGACACAATTTCTGTCCGAACTCCCTGGTGTATCAGAAGTACGCAAAGGCTCTTGCGACAGAGCTTGCAAAACGCTATAGCTGCAATAAAAATATTTCTGTATGGCACATCAATAATGAGTACGGCGGATACTGCTACTGTGACAACTGCCAGAAGCAGTTTCGTGTATGGCTCAAGGATAAGTACAAGACTCTTGATGCCGTAAATGATGCCTGGAACACAGAGTTCTGGGGACACACCTTCTATGACTGGGATGAGATAGTCGTACCTAACGAGCTCAGCGAGGAGGCCTGGGGTGGCATGACAAGCTTTGCCGGAATATCAACAGACTACAGACGTTTTTACTCTGACAGCATGCTGAACTGCTATAAGCTGGAGCGCGATGCAGTAAAAGCTATCATTCCCGATGCACTTGTCACAACAAACCTGATGGGTACCTTCAAGGGGCTTGACTATTTCAAGTGGGCTAAGGAGATGGATATCGTGTCGTGGGATAATTACCCTGCATACGACACACCATGGAGCATGGTTGCGATGACTCACGATTTGATGCGAGGTCTTAAAGATGAGCCATTCATGCTCATGGAGCAGACTCCAAGCCAGCAGAACTGGCAGCACTACAATTCATTGAAGCGTCCGGGACAGATGCGTGCACAGAGCTATCAGACCATAGCCCACGGTGCAGACACTATCCAGTTCTTCCAGCTCAGACGAAGCAAGGGTGGCTGCGAGAAATTCCACGGTGCTGTAATAGCACATGTCGGAACAAACGACACAAGGGTATTTAAGGAGACTGCACAGCTTGGAAGGGAGCTTGAAAGCTTCGGCACAAGAACACTTGGCACACGTAATAAATCAGATGTGGGAATCATCTTCGACTGGGACAATTACTGGGCACTTGAGTACACAAGCGGACCTACACAGGACCTTAAATATGTTGACCAGATTCACCACTATTATGAGTATTTTTACAACAAAAATATCTCAGTCGATATGATTCCGGTTGACGGTGATTTTTCAAAGTATAAAGTGATTGCCGCACCTGTTCTGTACATGGTAAAGGAAGGTATGAAGGAAAAGCTTGAGCAGTTTGTGAAAAACGGCGGTACTCTCATCACAACATTTATGAGTGGTATTGTTGACCAGTCTGACAACGTGCATCTGGGCGGATATCCGGGACCGCTTCGCGAGATGGCAGGTGTCTGGGTTGAGGAGATTGACGCGCTCGCACCTGAGCAGTCAAACACTGTAAGCTTTTCGGATGGAAAAGAATATAAATGCAATCTGCTGTGCGACCTGATGCACCCGGAAGGTGCAGAAGTACTCGCCACATATGAAAGCGATTTCTATGCAGGAATGCCTGCTGTCACAAAAAACATCTACGGAAAAGGCCATGTATACTATGTTGCCACACAGCTTGAGGCAGCCGGACTTGCAAGGGTGCTTGATGAAGCCACAAATGAAGTGTCTGTATCAGGTGTCATTGCTGAAGAGACAGGTCTTGAAATCACATGCCGCGAGAGCGAAAATACACGCTTTTACTTTGTGATGAATTTCACTGATGAAAAGCAGACTCTCCCTGCGAGCCTTACAGGAATGGTTGACCTGATCACCGGAAAAGCAGCTAAAGAGGGCGATGTGATGAATAAGTGGGATGTGAAGATACTTCAGGAAGCACTATAAGAGAGCCTTATGCATTAAAACATATAGTAAGCTACACAAAAAGCCGCTGCATACACGCAGCGGCTTTTCCTCATTTTTAATTATTATTTTTCACCATACACCGCTTCTTAAAGAAAGCGATTCCATAGCAGAGCACCTCATCATAATCCTCTTCAAGCTGCTTTGCATACATCTGATTCTCTATCTGCTTTAAAGCTTCATCACACTCATTCTCAAGCTTTTCAAGCTGTCTTGTGTATTTTGCTTCAAACACTGCTACTCTGCCATTTATCTGGTCTTTCACCACCACATCACTTCTGCCATCGCCATACTCCTTATTTGACTCCACCATATAGCCTGCTCCGGCAAAAATTCCTGCCAGAAATGCATGGTAAAAATCCTCTTTGTAATCATGATAGCTGATAGTTCTGCGTAAGAGTCTGTTTAATTCGCCTTGAAGCTCCTGTATATTACCTTTCCAGACAGCATCAAACAATACGCTTCTGTTCCATTTCGGCGCACTTTCATCAAACCATCTGATGACCGTTGTCTCATATATTTCCCTGATTTCCTCGTTTGGTATTGTCAGAGCAGTAAACCTTTCAGGCAACGGATTTTCCAACTCGTCTGCCCGGACACTTGTCAGATATCCGGTCAGGTACAAAATGCTCCACAGGTTCTCTTCCGATGAATGAAGATAATCATATGTCAGATTTTCATCAACCTGCTGCACTATATATCCTCCGGAAAGAAGCGTCTCAAGCTTTTGAGTAATACTGCTTTCCCGCATAATCGATAAATGATCTGATAATTGCATTATCACTAGTATTTTTCCAATAGCTAAGTGGTTTTGCATCAGGCTTACGCTGTAAATCAAGCACGTAATTCATCACATCCCACGGACAATAAACATCCACATCTCCAAAATGATATCCATCATACCATTTTCTTATATTTTCTGACTGATTAAAAATATCAGCATCCTTTAATATCTCATCAACCTCACTCTGAACAAATCCAAAATACTCGGTAAGCCGTGAGTCTGCAACAGAATCCGAAACAAAATTATTCGTTCCCGTAAAAATACTTTCCTTCGCAATCTTAAGACAGCCCGTTACAACAGCAAATTTTAAGGCGCAATTATCCTTCAATGCCTGCATAAGACCCTTCATCATATCAAGCATCTGTCTGTAATAACCGCCTGCATTCGCCTTTGCAATCGGCACATCATATTCATCAATAAATAAAATGACCTGTCTGTCATAATACAAATTCATGAGCGTTGTAAGAAGCCGTAAGCTGTTCTTAAGCTCGGTCTGCGTTGCCTCTCCTGCAGCAATATTTCTAAATGTCTTTCTCTGGTATTCAGTAATCCTCTCATCATCAAGCAGATATAAATGCTCATTAAAAAGCTCTGCGATAACAGAAGAAAGCATCGCACATGCACTGTCAAAATCCAGACCATCTACCTGACGGAATGACACAAAAATTACAGGCCATTTATTCATCCATTCTTCACACAGACTCTGATGCGACATAATATCAAGACCCTCAAATAACACTTTTGAAGCTTTTCTTATATCAAAAAAACTCTCAAGCATACTCATAGCCAGTGTCTTTCCAAACCTGCGCGGTCTGGTAATCATAGTAACCTCCGTCCCAGGTGACTGTAAAAGCTCATATATCAGATTGGTTTTATCAACATAATAATAATTATTCGATCTTATTTCTGTGAAATTCGAGATTCCTACCGGAATGTTTAATGCCATAATATGCACACTCCTTCTGCCTGTTTTCTGATAAAATTATAGTAACATTAAACAGTTATAAATACAAGGAAAGTAACTGTATTTTTGTATCATTCACAACCGACAAAAAACCGGGTTGTCCGTACAAACCTTAGTGTGACAGACAACCGGGATTTCAATTATTAAGTGTAACTATATTCTACTTGTAGAAAATATTTCCAAGCATAAGATCCTTCTTGAAGTTTCTGATTGTTGTATCATTATCGATAAATACAGCCTCAATACCCATCATGGCTGCCCACTCGCCCATCTGCTCAGCAGTAAGGTCATATGTGAACGCTGTATGATGTGCTCCTCCTGCAAGTATCCATGCCTCTGCACCTGTGTAAAGGTCAGGCTGTGGTGTCCAGAAGTTTGTTGCTACAGGAAGCTTTGGCATAGGCTTCTCTGTTTTCTTGCAGTCAACTGTATTGATAATGAGACGGAAACGGTCACCCAGATCAACAAGTGATGTGGCAATACCAGTGCCCTCCTTTGATGTAAATACAAGTCTTGCCGGATCCTCTCTGTCACCCATTGTAAGCGGCTGGCACTTGATGCTTATAGGACCGTCTGCGATTGATGGACAAATCTCAAGCATATGAGCCTCGAGTATTCCCTCTTTGCCCTTCATGAGATTGTAGGTGTAGTCCTCGAGCATTGATGTACCCTTGGCATCCTTCTTTCCTGCTGTCATGATCTTCATGAGACGAACCATTGCCGCAACCTTCCAGTCGCCCTCAGCTCCAAAGCCATAGCCCTTTTCCATGAGACGCTGGATTGCAAGTCCCGGAAGCTGCTTTAATGCTCCAAGATCACCAAAGTGTGTTACGATTGCCTGATAATTCTTCTCCTCAAGGAATCTCTCAAATCCAAGCTCAATCTGTGCCTGTACCGCTACATGCTTCTTGAACTCCTCAGGATCTCTTCCCTCAAGCAGGATATCGTATTTGTCATAGTACTCATCTACGAGTGCGTTTGTATCTGACTGTGAAACTGCTGCAACAGACTCTGCAATTTCATTTACAGGGTAAGCATCCACTTCCCAGCCAAACTTAATCTGAGCCTCTACCTTGTCACCCTCTGTAACAGCAACATTTCTCATATTGTCAGCTACACGCATTACACGGATGTGACTGCTCTCTACCACACCGACTGCTACACGCTGCCATGATGCAATCTTTTCCTGTACCACAGGATCTGACCAGTGTCCCACAACGACCTTTCGCTCGATACCCATACGTGTAACAATGTGTCCCCACTCTCTGTCACCGTGAGCTGCCTGATTCTCATTCATGAAGTCCATATCAATTGAATCGTATGGAATCTCCTCATTGTACTGTGTATGTAAATGAAGTAACGGCTTTCTGAGCTCCTTGAGTCCTAAATCCATGACTTTGCAGGTGAAAATGTATGACACCATACGATAACACCGGCGCACTCATCATCTGTATTGGCCTCGTTGAAGGTCTTTCTGATAAGCTCATTTGTGATGAGTGTCGGCTTCCAGACTACCTTAAAAGGAAGCTTTCCTGACTCATTTAATCTGGCTACAATCTCCTTTGAATGTGCTGCAACATTTGCAAGGCACTCATCTCCGTACAGGTCCTGCGAGCCGGTGCAGAACCAGAATTTGTAATTTTTTACTGCTAACATAGTTCTTCTCCTTTATTTTGTTATTTTTATTTATGTTTGCTTATTTTTATAAATGTTTCCCCATTACAAACATATAATAACACAAATCATTATAAATTAAAACAAGTTTTTATGTTTATTTTATGTTTTTAATAGCAGTATTTTCACTATTTTGTTATTATTGGATACCTTCTTTTCTCAAAGTCCATTTCTGACACTTATATCCAGTGGGTCCCCATTGTCCAACGGTAGCTCCATCAGCTGTAGAATTATCCGCAACCTCCAAATATTTTCCACTATTCTTATTAATTATAAAATAGTAACCATCACCAGTTTCAACAAACTTCCATAATTGCGATGCTCTATTACTATATTTACATTGTATAGCTTTTGCTCCATTTTCTTTACTCTGATTTTCTATTTCAAGATATAAACCAGAATTCATATTTTTAATTCTATAATAGCCATTTCCTGCATCTTCAAATGTCCATTTCTGACACCAATTATTTGTAACCCCCCATTGTCCTGCATCTGCATTTTCCGTTGTCAATGCGCTTTTAATTTCAAGATACTTTCCACTATTTTCATTTTCAATAACAAAATCACTATCAGTATTATCAATCATTATACAATCCATCTCTGCAAAACCCACATTTTTTGTAAACTTGATTGAATTGACACCTTTTTTTAAATAACATGTAAACTTTGACCATTGATATCTATCCCAATTTACTGTAACCGGATAATTTACAGTACCCATTGTTGTTCCGTTGACTGTCACAGTATGAGAGGCTTCATTTGTCTCGCCATTGGAATATCTTACTAAAATAGTATAATTTCCACTTTGTGATACTTTTATATTTTCAAAATCAACAATACTGTCTGTTTCGTTAATATAACGAACCTCCTGACCATTTGAAGCATCAGCTGCACTCTCAGCCTTAACATTTGATAACTTTGCTTTTTCAGCTTCATAAATTGTTCCATTAAGTGGAAGTGTACCAACTCTTACATCATTTAAATTATAGCTCACACCTTTAATTGTTTTCTTATTACCAAAATTTTCAACATTTGTTGCTTGATATAAAACACCATTATCAGCACTCACATCAAAGCTCTGACTAAATCCTGAAAAATATCCGCCTGATGTATCGCTAGCGTCATAAGTAACAGCCATAGGTAATCTCTCCCATGCACCCTTACCCAGATTATAATTCACATAAAAATTTTGTCCACCATTTATATTATCACTTGAATCAGTTGCCCATTTTGCAGATATAATAACCATACCATTGGGTCCACCAGCATCTACCCATTTTACATAAGGGGATGAACCAATACCTCGTCCGTTACTGAGTGCAACTCTTGTTCCTAAGCTACCTTCGTCCCATGTAACCCCATCATCCGAAAACTTACAATATACTATAGCATTATTCTTACTAATACTTGGTCTATTAACAACTTCATATGTTGCAATATATTTACCATTTGGCAGCGAACTGACTGTAATCATACCTGGTCTGTCTTTTTTATTTGTTATTGCTGCCACATTCGATAATGAACTCCAATTTTTACCATCAGACGAAGTTTTAAACGAAACTGCTTGAAGAACACCATTTTCTTTCTGTCTCTCATCAGAATAATAACAAACCAACTTTCCATCCTTACTCAGATTCAAGAATGGTTCCCATACTGTCGTTGTAGTAGATGTAACACTAGGATCATATGTACAAGGTCCTCCATTATCAACTTCACTTAAAAAAGACCATGTCTTTCCACTGTCCAAACTCTTATAAATAACAATTCTTGACTGTTTATAAGGATCATCATCAAATATATTTCCTGCTAACAAAATAGTTCCTGCTGGCATATCACCGACTTGCTTTGGAAGTTCATACAGGCATGGCTGTGATGTACGTAAAAGTCCATATTCTTTATCATATACATTAGAAATTAATTTCCAACTGTTTCCACTGTCTGTGCTTTGATAAATTGGATAAACTTGTTTTGAAACTTTGTTACCATTAACCATTACCGTAACTTTTTTTAACTGATCAAATGTACATAATAAAGTTCCATTTGAACTTCCACTGTTTTTTAAGCATATAATTCTAGAATATGTAGCCCCTCCCGGATCAAAAGTAGAACTATTATCCGATTTATAAACAAGTGCACCATTCCATCAATTTTTGCCTGTACAGCAAAACGCACGCACAAATAACAACAATTGCTGTTAATGTTGAAATTATTCTTTTAAATAGTTTTTGCATATATATTTTCCTCCCAAAAACAATACCGTTCTAAAAATTATTCTCATAATCAAAAACCGGATTACCTTCTATATCCCAAATTATCTTCATTCGATAAGCATGCCTATTATGATCATAAAGAGGATCTCCAATTATTTCATTATACTGTCTTGCATGATAAATCATTATATCATTACCATTTTCATCCTTAACAAATGAATTATGTCCTGGACCATATATCTGTTTATCAATATCAGTATTTAGAATTGGCTTATATTCCTTCTTCCATTCATGTGGATTCAATAGATTTTTATTTTCATCAATACTTAGCATACCCATGCAATAACATTCTCCTGTTTCACTCGCTGAATATGTCAGAAAAATTTTACCATTATGCTCAAGATATGCCGGTCCTTCATTCACCCAAAATCCTACTCTCTCCCATTCAAAATCAGGTGATGTTAACAAAACTTGTGGTGTAGCTAATTCCGTAGCTGATTTCATCTGTGCAATATATAGATTAGATATCTTTTTTCCAATATTTACTTTCTCAGCCCACACACAATACCTCTTACCTTTATTTTCAAACACAGTCATATCTAAAGAAAAATCATTAAAAGAAAAATCATCATTCCTCTTAACTAAACCTAATTCTTTCCACGAATCATTAACAGGATCTTGTCCTTCACACTCCAAAACATATGGTCTTATAGCCATATATCATCAATGTCCCCTGCTGCATAATAAATAAACCATTTATTATCCAAATAATGAAGTTCCGGAGCCCATATATGTACACTCATTATTCCGCTTTCATGTTTTCTCCATATAGTTACTTCCTCTGCATCCTTCAGTCCGATCATTGTATCACTATGACGTAACACTATTCTGTCATACTCTGGTACGGAGGCTGTAAAATAATAACTTCCATCTATATGTTTATAAATATATGGATCTGCCCGTTGTATAATAAACGGTTTGTTATAACTTGTTTCAACAAAATTATTCTTATTCATATTTTGAATCTCCTTGAAAATTCAGGAAATATGAATGCAGTTACTACAATGTATCTCTATCCAAAATTTTGTGATTTAAATATATAGACTTCGGTGAATAATCCTCAGATTCTATCTGTTGTATAAGTTCAACTACAGCAGTAGCAGCAACTCCTTCAACATTCGTAGATACCGTTGTAAGCTTTGGAGAAATATATTGTAAAACACTTATATCATCGAATCCCATCAATCCAAAATCTTTTGGAATCTCATAGCCTGCTTTAGCAGCCCATTGCATTATCATAAGAGCATAACTATCTCCAGAACATAAGAAAGCTGTCTTTTTATTTAAACCATCCTTACAAACAGACTGAACATCTTGTAAAAAATTTTCTCTGCCTATCACATTCATTTCTACATCCGGGTACATTCCCATAGCAGCTCTAAACCCTAATTCCCTCTGCTCATGTGTGTAAGTATTTTGTGTCTCTTTCATCTCTAAAGGTGGACAAACAAATACTATTTTTTCATAGTCTTTTGATACAATATGTTTTACCGCATCCATGGTTGCAACCATTTCATTTACCTGAACGGTTGTTATTTTTCCTGATACCTGATTGCCAATACACACCACTGGAACATGTAATGATAAGAGAAATTGTTCAAAGCTCTCGCCTTTATTTATTGGGTTTATCAATATTCCCTCCATCTGTCTCTCGGCAAGACCTTGAATAAGTTTTTTCTCCCATTCAAGGCTATCGTCACAAACTACTATATTAGTAAAATACCCTCTTTTATCTGCCTCTTTATTAATTGTGTTCAAAGACTGTACAAAATACATATTTTCAATATTAATAGTTACAACACCAAGCGACATAGTTCTTCCATGATTAAGACTTCTAGCAAGTAAATTTGGTCGGTAATTATTATCCTTTGCGACCTGCAGTATGCGTTCTTTTGTTTCCTTTGATACACTTCCGCCATTTAATGCTCTAAGTACCGTAGTTCTGGAAACACCACACTTTTCTGCTATCTGATTTACTGTAATTGCCATATACATATCCCCCATACAAAATATTATAAACTCATATATACATTAACTTAAAACTAATATGATTATATCATGAATATCATGGTTTCTACAATGAGTTGTCTCTTTTCTC
>ENA-OQIR01000156-OQIR01000156.1-human-gut-metagenome-genome-assembly--contig:-NODE-156-length-31646-cov-3.377360_pt1 | contig 31646 bp, 30 predicted proteins | sample MGYA00242580_ERZ504745 | MGnify/ENA primary metagenome ERZ504745 (study PRJEB26092, sample SAMD00036214) | human gut metagenome | host: Homo sapiens | study: EMG produced TPA metagenomics assembly of...
GTTCCGTCTCCTGGCTTCCAATCGCGGTTTTTTGTTTTGGCGAATGAAAATCGTACACAGGACGCGGGCCATGCCCTCTTACGTCAGGGCCGGAATCCGAAAGTGCGCAAGAATTCGGGCGTTATCCGGCTCTACTCAGCTTTCCCATAACGCTATGGTAATTGCATATTAGTTACAATAGGCTGGAAAAGTACACTTAGGTGTGTCTAGCAGATCATAATCTTATTTCTTCAAACCAGAAAGAACAGCTTTGAATGAAGAGAATCGAAAAGGACAGAAACATAGAGCAATATACCTAATCGAATTTCTCCACCCATCAACATGAATCATCACATCAAAGGAAAATGGATGTAATTGTCTGAATATTTCTCGCAGACGTGTATGGACAATTTCATCATTCCAATCAAGATACTGACGTGCACGTGCAAGATCCCATGTAATCTGATTGAATGTCATTGCATATAAATCTCGATATCGAGCATTCTGATAATACTGTAACTTTTGAATCCAAGCTTCAATACGATCAAGATTGCGGACGGAATAATCCGTGTGCATGATACTACCAAGATTCTGCACGTAATGGTATAGCTGCTGTGGAACTAAAGCTACTTTATCGCAATTATCGATAACTTTATATATGGTGCTCTCATCTTCATGCAACCGACCTATAGGGAATCGAATCGTATCCCACAACTTACCAGAATACAGTTTGTTCCAAGCCGCTACATAATCAGTACTAGAGTTACCATGCATTCGCTTTAGACAATACTTACTATTAACGAATGCCACTTCATCAGCAATACGATGATTATCAACCGATATTCTTGATTTATTATCCTCTATACAGATGGAACAAATGGCCATATTTGCTTTCCCGGAAATAATGGCCGACAGCATTGAATCAACATACCTAGAATCAAGGTAATCATCGCTATCCACGAATGCGATATATTCGCCAGACATCATCTCTAGACCAGTATTGCGTGCAGCGGATAATCCACTATTAGCTTGATGTACTACTCTGATCCGTTTATCTTGTTCCGCCCATTTATCGCACAGCAGTGGGCAGCCATCGAGAGAACCATCATCAACCAGAATAATTTCCAGCTCTTTATATTCTTGCGTGATGATACTTTTGATACATCGATTCAGGTACCTCTCAACGTTATATACTGGCACTATTATGCTCACAAGAGGGCGATCACGCATCAACGCATCTCCCTTGCTATCGTAGATAAATTTCCCATAGCCATTTCCAATTCAAGGTGATAAGTATTTTCTGCAAACGTGTCATCCATGAATGATTCAATGCTTTCATCATGCAAGGCCGCAATTGCGAATCACCGGTCATCTCCATAACGTAATCGGCTTTCTGCGAAGCGCTAATTTCTTTGCCGCCTTTAATCATGGGAATCACCCAGCCGATGTCATTGGCTATATGGAAAGACACATTCTCGCATACCCCCTTATCATTCATGTAATCCGCAAAGAACTGTATTTTCTTATGATTCGCTTGGACCACGTTCAGCGACTTCTCTCGCTTGAACACACTTGCCATACCGCTCTCCAGATGCCGGTATTCATACAACGCTTTGCTTGAGGCGAACACATTGGGCTTGGCTTCAAGAGCAGCAAGCACGAACACAAGATCTTCTTCATAGCACATCGCCGTATCAAAACGAACATGCTCCACCAACCTGTGCGCGAATAACTTGCCCCAAGGCGGATTAAGGTAGTCAACGCGCAATAGGTAAGACAAGGCAGTGTAATAACCCGACGCATCAGCAATGGCTGCTATGTCACGGTCGACTATGCTGGTACGCGACACTCTCCCATATTCATCGATATAGTGTTTGCCGAATATCACCAAATCATAATCGCCAACTAACGCTTGTTCAACGCTATAACGAACCGCATCTGCCTCCAGCAAATCATCACTATCCACAAACATCACATAATCACCGGTACACTGATCCAAACCCACATTGCGGGCGCCAGAAGCTCCCACACCATTCCCCAGATGGATTACGGACACCCGCTCGTCACGCTCGGACCACTCGTCACATATCCGCGGGCATTGGTCAGGCGAAGCATCGTCGACCAAAATAATTTCCAAGCTAGAGTAGGTCTGGTCGGTAATACTGCGAATGCATTCGTCTAAAAACCGTTCCGCTTTATAGACCGGAACGATGATGCTCACCATGGGCTGATTCGTGGAATTCTCCGGCATCATGCTCGCCCCGCCTTGTTCAGATACAGGTCTTGCAACCGTGCGGCAACATCACGAATATCGTAGCCCGCAGCACGCACATCATCGGCATGATTCCGGCGTTCACCCGTCATCTCAATAGCATCGCGTATCTCCTGAGCCACTGCTCAGCTGATTCTTCAGCGACACATAGTGCAACAAATCGGTGACCTTGGCCTCTGGAGGCACAGCATCGGCAGAAGCAAAGCATGGGAGCCCCGCACATTGCGCCTCGACATACACAATGCCTAACCCCTCATATAGCGAAGGCAGTAGAAAAGCATCCATGGCCTGGTAGTAAGGAGACACGTCGCGCTGCAATCCCATGAACAATACGGAATCCTTGATGCCTAACTGCTCGATACGCTCATCCATAAGTGAACGCAGCTCACCGATGCCAACCAGCATCAGCAAAGAATCGGGCACCATGCGGTGATATTCGGCGAATACGTCCAGCAGGAATAACGGATTCTTCTGTGTGCGGAATCGCCCGCAAAATCCAATCACAGAGGTGCTTGATGCAATGCGCAGCTCAGTGCGCGTGGCACTACGTACCGCTTCATCATAAGCGAAATGAGCGGTATCAATACCATTACGAACCCATGTGAATGGTTTATCCGGGAACATATATTCCGCGGCCGCTTTCGAACAGGCACAATACACGTTCGGATACCGGTTAATCTGGCGTCTGGTCTGCCATTCCCGAAAGCGCCATATCAATGTATGCGCCAAATCGTCATGGTCATGGCTCACAGCGGTACCTGCGTTATGAGAGTGCAGAATACGAAGCTGCACTCCGTTCTCCGCCGCATATTTGAGCGGCAATGCATACGGGAAATTCGCGTTTACGTGAATACCTGTACCTCAGGATGGTCTCGGAAAACGACGTCAATGTGGTACGGGACTTTATCACGGATTCGCGTTGCGATACCATGACGCGGAATACACGCCCTCCCATGCAAGGATCTCATCCTCGAAAGCCAGTTTGTCCGCATCATGATCGCATAGGAAATCGAATTGCACCTTGAATCGGTCGATATGCCGATAGATATCCATCATCAGGCAATCGACACCGCCAAGATTCGGCCCATGCCCCACTGCAGAATGCGAACAGGCTCATTCATGGGTTACTGCTCCCCTTTCAGCACCGTCAAGCTATGATATATCCGCGGGATATGAATCATCGCCCATATTTTGGCCTTGCGCAATACAGGCACCTGCGGGCTGGATAAAACATACGACGCTCTATCGGCAAGACGGTGTCGGCAATACGCGATTGTTGCGCCATCCGCTTGCTTATTCAATACATCATAGAGCGTGTCATACCAACCCTGCATACGGCCGTAAGCCAATGCCACTTTGTCTGTGTATCCACTGTCCTCCAGATAATCACAATATCGTTCGGAGCTGATGCCTTTATCCAGGCTATGAGCATTCATTCCAGCCGTGGTTATGGACCCCGTACGAATACAATAATGGTAGAATCCGCGTGGATTGAAGTAAATTCCACGCATCCTTCGGTATATATGGGCCAGCAGATAATAATCTTCGTTATCGAGACCCTCTGGGAAAAGAATTACGGTTTTCCCTTCACCGTCCTTGAACAATGTAGCATCGAACAATTTGTTCCATACAGCACTGGCCATGCGGTTGCTCCGATACAGGAAGTTATGTAACGTCTGATCGCTTGTGAAAACCCGTTGTGGCAGGTCGCCATCAATGCACTGCTCACGCCCGTTCTCATAGTTTTTGATAGTACCGCACATCACCACATCCACAGCGGATTGTTCATCCATCCATTGATTCATCGTGGACAGCATCTCGGAATCAATCCAGTCATCGCTATCCACAAACGCAATTCGCGTACCTGTCGCGATGCCAAGTCCAGCATTGCGAGCAGAGGATAATCCCCCATTGGCCTTGTGAATAACACGAATACGATTATCCAGTCGGGACCAAGCATCACACATCTCCGAAGACTTATCCGTAGAACCATCATCAATCAAGATGATTTCCAAGTTCTTATAAGTCTGCCCCACAATGCTCGTTACACAACGATCCAGCCAACGCTCAACGTTGTATACGGGCACGATAACGCTGATTACCAAGTGACCACCTGATACATTATGCATTTGCGTACACATAATCGCACCAAACCTCAAAACACATGAGCGAGTGGGTGCCCACAATTCCACTCACAATCTTCTCTCCAGAAACTCTCATCACCGGTCAACCCCTAATACGCAATCTAATCCGATGAAGTGATTGCTGAGACTGCGTTTTGACTTCGCCGATGTCCATGCGCTCTCTTGCAAGTACTTTGCGACAGATTGAAATATCGTCAGACTTAAAATTACGTAAATCCAATCTTATATCAGAGGCGAATCCAATATCATCCAAACTATGCGAGGTCTTATCGCTGTAAATGATTGGAAGCACCTTACAGCCAGCGGCAAGTCCTAGAATCGAGGCATGGAATCGTGTTCCCACGATAACTTCCGACTCCGCTATCGCACTCAGAATCCGAGATGTATCGTTATCATATGTCAAGCAGTCATGTTGAATCGACTCCTGCGCAAGGAGATGACTGATACGGGCAACCGCCACATCATCATGCTCAACGGTTGAGAATCCACACAGTTGAATATCATATCCCAAATTCGCATAGCAATTTGCAGCATTAACAATCCACGAATCATAATCCGCAGAACATGAAGATAAATCACGGAATTTCATCGTATTGCCGAGATCAACAACAGAGAACAGGACCTTTTTCTTACGTTCCACACGTGGAAATTCCGTTCCGAACAAAATATCCGGAGCGACCCTTATATGCTCATCACTCTTAAATAGTTGGAACGTGTATTGGTCACGGAAGCAGATATCGGTAACATATTTATTGAAAATGTCGCTATACAACTTCTTGTACCAGGAGTTACGATACGGTCCAAAATTCGTTCCAAGAACAAAAGTTTTATCAGCCGATGAATATAAACGTTTGCGTTGCAAACGTCACGCAGAGAAAACACCGTAGTGAACAACGAATGTTTCCAGATCGGTTGTATATATAGAGAGCCACCGATGACCGCAAGAATGCCGCAATTCCTCACTGACTGACATTTCAAGGCAGCAAGTTCATTCGTATATGCAATCGAAGACAGTAAAGACAGCTTGCCCCTCAATGCACTCTTCTTGCGCGGAGGCCTTACGAGACTAATATTATGGTATCTTTCAAGGAGCCAATCATAGGAACCATCCGCCACGCATGTGAAATGCGTATCCGGGTAACGCCTGAGGAGAGTTTCCAAGAATAAATCGTCACCTACATTGTGCGCAAGATAGCATTCGAGGAATACGGCATTCGTGGTTGTGCTCTGCATGGCTTTCTCCCTACTTGTTTTTCTTGCCTACAACAAGCTGCAGCAAAGGCACACATCGCATACCGTGTATGCCAGTCAATACGAGAAATATCAATACGCCATAAACCCAATAATATGGAACCGCCATCGCAGTAATCATCATCTGCACGCCTAACAGCACAATGGAAATAACCAATATGCAATAGTTCACATCGATTGACACAAGGCGTCTTGAATTTATCATGCGCATTACATAAATCACCGCGTTGCATAATATGCTGGCTGCTCCTGCGCCATAGAGTCCCAGAACAGGAATCAACCCTGCTGTTGCGATGACGCATACCAGTGAGCCAACTATCGTGGTTGTCATGAGGTATTTCGTTTTCATCAGTGTGGTATAAACCGTTCCGTAGAACGTATTCATACAGCTGAAATAGAAGCCGAGCAAGACAACCGGAATCAACGTCCACGCGGAATAGAAACTCTTTTGCAGCATAAATGAAGCCAGCAACTGCGAAATCAGCATGATGAAAGATGCACCGACCGTCAAAACTGCTTGCAACGGAATCAATATCATCGAGAAGAATTTCCCGATGTCGCTCTTACGATATTCCTGGAATGTTGAGAGCTGCCATGCCTGCTGAAAAATGGAATATGCCAGATTCAACAGATTCGGAATCTTACTGGCTGCTGCATAAAGTCCTGATGCACCAATCCCCAGCATTCCAGTAATGAAGAAGCGATTGATACTTGTTCCAAGCCACCAGAAAAGCGTATTGGGAACCAATGGTAATGCATATACCAACATATTCTTAATCAACGGCACATTACCGGAAAGCGAACGAAGAGAATAATACTTATAGTGCTTACCGACAATGGTATAAATTGCAGTACCGACCAACGGACCGGCACTAACAGATATGAAATATCCCTGAATGCCGATTCCCTGTCGCACGATTAAAAGATATGCGCTGATACCTGTGATGAGTGTTGAGATCGATGCGCATATCGGTATGATTTTAATCTGGTTCAATCCGCGTGCTACATTACCCGCATAGGTCATCAATGCCGTAGACACATACATTAGCAGAAAGTACCCAGAGTAATTGCCCAGCCCGCCGAATACAGAAAGTTTGAGCACGGGAAGCAACAACGCGACAATTGCACAGCTTAAAACAATAACAATCAGCCCATATGAAACCACTGATTTCTGATCATTGCTGTCATCTATCACAAAACGTAGCACCGCATCAGATATCGACATTGACGCAATAGGCAGAACTAAGGAAATTACCGTCAAAGACATATCCGTGATGCCGAACTCTTTGGTCGACAGGTAATATGTATACAAAGGGACAAGCAAAAAAGTAATAAGTTTGGTCGCTACTGTATTAATGCCGAACAAGCCTATATTCAATAACAGAGTTTTATACTTATTCATAATCAATCAATCTCTATACGGTAATTAATTACCCAAGTACAATGACCTTTAAGGCAGCTATTGCTTCGTTTTTTTCGGATGCATTGAGAGACGACCAAGACAATGCAGGTAATGCCGTGACGATTCCTCGACGCAGCTTCCTCTTCAACTCGGTTATTGCCTTATTCTTATCAGCACCACGCAGACCTCGCAGCATAAGGCTAAAAGCATATACTCGATTATATTTGGCGCATCCCAAAAGATTCGGATGATGCGCTGCGATATACTGTTCCTGCATACGCTGGCTGCGCATCCAATCAAGCTTGGAATCTATTCCAACTCCATGCACCGAGGATTGCTCGCTTATGCTGTAATGGTAGCCTTGAATATGAGATACCGTGATTCGAGAACATCTGGAACGCACTCGCATGAGCATATCGGCGTCTTCTCCGACTTTCAGCTCCTGAAATTGCAGATTCGAATATTTTTCCGTTTTTGTCAACGTGCGCCATAACTCAAATCCGAAACGTCCCAATACATGCATCTGCATAATCTCTTCAGCATCAGATACAAGAGCGCATGCGCTATTCGACTCAACCCGCTTCTTGGACACCGCCATATCAGCGTTAGATTCAACCAGCAATTGATACAGCTCATCCAAATAGTGCTGATCAATCCAATCGTCACTATCGACCCATGCCAACAAATCGCCAGTGGCACATGCCAAACCCACATTCCGTGCTTTCGCCACTCCACCATTCTTCTGATGAACGACCTTGATGCGGGCATCTTTCACTGACCATGTATCACACATGACCGGGCAATCATCCGGCGAACCATCATCAACAAGAATGATTTCCAGATTACGGTAGGTTTGGCTTACGATACTGCCTACGCAACGATCCAGTGTTTGCTCAGCTTTGTAGACCGGCACGATCACGCTAATCAACGCATCCGGCAATTGCATTTCACCCGTCATCGCGACACCTTCGATCTTATCCGCTTCAACAGGCTAACCGCACGCATGATGATTCGCGTAGCTAAGACATTGCCGTTATGAATGAGCACGGTCATCAATCGATTTTTGGTACCGACCGCATTCACTGAGCGCGCACATTCGCGTACCACCGGATTGGTAATGATACCACGTACTATTGTTCCTCTCTTCTGCCGAATTTGCGGTCTACGATCGGCATATAGCAGAGAGAGCACAATCCACACATTCGTTATCAATCGATTATCGTGATCATTCAGATATGTCGGGTTCCATTCCTGAATGATGGGCAACAGTGCGGCATGGACGCTCACGCGTCCTTCCAGCAGACGCGGATCAAATGTGTTCATGGTGCTGCCCACACGCATCGAGTATCGATACAACGGCTCATCAATGGCAACCACCCGTTCCGCAGCCACATACAAGGGGAAGTTGAATGCGGAGTCCTCACCACCGACAACGCTTCAGGGAAGCGGATTCCGACCTGCTTCACAAACGAAGTCAGGAACAACTTATTCCAACGGCGGGCATACGATATTTGGCCATGGCTCAGTTCCAAAAAATGACGTTTGAATTCTTCAGCAGTCTCCGCAACGAACGCCACGGAACTTTGCTGCGCGGAATCCAGCAGTGTTCCCTCATCGTTGTAGCGGTCATTCATATTGGCGTAGAAGACTATCTGCGCATCATAACGTTGCGCGGCTCGCACAGCGGTTTCAGCCAATTGAGGTTCAACGGCGTCATCAGAATCCACAAAACACAGATAATCGCCATGGGCAGCGTCCATACCGGCATTACGTGCAGCGGAGACTCCCTCATTGGCACGATGCAAAACGACAACTCGACCATCTCGCCTGCCCATTCATCGCATTTCTTCGAGCTTCCATCCGGCGAGCCATCATCAACGAGAATAATCTCAAGATTCTCATACGTCTGATGCACGATGCTGCTCACACAACGATCAAGCCATCGTTCAACTTTATATACCGGAACCACAACACTGACCAATGGCAAGCCGGCGTTACTGTTTTCGCTTGTTACAGCGCTCATGCGTGTACCGTCACAATCTCATCAGCGCTAAAGCGCTGAGACTTACAGGTCTTCACCTCATCGCGGAAATGGCCGACCGCAATGTACATAACGAGGAATTCGCTGTCCGGGATGTGGAGCAATTCACGCGTCGCTTCATCACGTTTCATTGGCAACATGGTGTTAAGCGGACACGCGGCAATCTGCTGTTCCTCCAGTGCGAGCAACAGCGACATACCGAACAGTCCACCATCCGTATAGCATTCGTTGCGTTCATCCTGGTTCATCATTGTTTGATTGTCACCAGTGATAAGCACCAACGCAGGCGGCATCGGGTACCCACGGAATCCGCCCTGCAATGGCATGGCCTTTTTGATGAGCTCTGCATCAGTGATGATGTGCACTCGTGTAGGCTGACGATTGCAGACCGACGGCGTGCGCATGGCGACACGTACCGCATTCATGATTTCTTCCACCGTCACCGGGGTTTCAGCGAATTCACGCACCGAATGGCGCTGTTCCATAAGTTGGGAGAACGAAAGCTCTGCGTTATCACGCTTGTCTGCACTCCGGATGATAAGGTCTCCGCCACTTCGGTCGTTCGTGAATTCAATCTCGTTCCATATCCGTTGGCTGAACAGATCTTTGGCGTAAGTCAAATCGAATTGCTTGGTCTCATGCCGCACACGATATTCGTGCAATGCGGATAGAGCGGTTCGGTAGACCTCGTTATGTGCGATGTCCGGGTCTGTGGTACGCAGAGTTTCCATCAGCGGCGCCATCTGAGCCAACACCTTTTTGCCGAAACCATATCGGAAATCAGTGTGACTCAGCCCCTTTTCAATCTGATGGGTAAAGAATACAATCCTAGTTTCCAGATGACTTTTGCGCGTGGAGCCTCGTCTTGCGTAGTTGCGGCGGAACCGCTTCATCTGGTGAAGGGTTTCACGTCGTAATTTCATATCGGATTCGCATCCGCGTAACCATGCCAATGCCGATTCAGGCAGGAGACGTTTCACCAAAGCTTCATGATGTGCTCCTTTTACTCGTTACTCGTTCACCTGCAACGCCGATTGCAGATAATCCAGCGAACGGTTGCGTTCCACATCCAATAGCGGATACACACGCTCATAATCGATGACGTCATCGGTCCAAGCCTCGCCCTCGATGAGCTGCTGCCGCTCCAAACCACATGTGGAGAGCAATGAGCTCATACGGTCATCCATATTGACCTTACCGTTGTGCTTGCCACGTACCACATGGAACTGTTTGCCGAACAGAATGGAGAATGCCGTGCCATGGAACGAGGCGGTCAACACGTGCTCAGCGTTCTTAATCAGGCTGAGGTAATGGTTCGGTGCCGCCACCTCCAGCAGATGGAATCCATACTTCTCAAGACCATACGACTTATTGCCGGTGAACATTACATACACCGGCAACCCTGTGGCCTGAGCATACTGTTGCACAGCCTTAGCCGCGCTGTCGTTGAGTTCTATAGAGTCAATCGCGTAGTAGAAGATATACGGTTCCTCGACTAGCCGAGGAGCCGTGATTTCTTCGTAATCTTTCCGCTCAAGCAACAATGTGGGGTCAATAACCTGCGTCACCGGCTTGTCCAACAGCGGCTGGAGATAATCCTGCGCAGTCTTCTCTCGCACGGAAATGGCCTGGTAATCAGCCAGTAGTGTTCGATAATGGTTAGCAAGTGCCGTATCTCCACGTTTGTCAAGAATATGACCGCCCATGCTGGAGGCGTAAGAAACCTTAGGCTTGTGATGAACAAAGCTTAGGAAGTAAGCGTCACTATAATCCCACGCGTCCATGTTCCAGATCTGATCGCTGCCGGAGACGAATACATCGTATTGTGTCTCAAGATCACCCATCTGGGAGAGGTCCTCATAAAACTTCGGAGTGAGTTGCAGCGCCGAGTGCATAAGGTTAGTGAAATCGTTGTGACGTCGTTGAATCAGCTTGTGGTGGAACAGCGCATACAGATTCTTGGCGATGTCCTTCGGACCAGACACCTTCTTGTATACGTCATACAGATATTGCTGCCGGGGCGTCGAGAAATTGATGATATCGCAGTCATAGCCAAGCTGTTGAATCTTGCGCTGTGTGGCATACGCCTGCAAGAACGAACCATTATTGTGCGCAGCGTGATATGTAATCAGAGCTACCGAACGCGTGGGCATGTCAAGTGTCCTTTCAAGATGCAGCGCTAATACGACGCGGCTTCCCCAGGATTTGGGGGAAGCACCGGTTGGTGAATTCGACCATCGGAACGCATAGCAATACAGCAATCACTATACAAGCCCCTCCCCAAAGCAATTGCCATGGCCATGTGATGTTATTGAGAGGAATACCGCAGGCTCCCAGGATCTCTTCTCCGATAAGCAATCCCACTTGGTTCAGACTGTAGAAGATGAACGAATTTTGCCTATGTATCGCAACAGTGAACTCACTGGCTTGGCGGCAGCGGTCCGCTCGTGGTATTCCAGCAACTGCAACAACCCCAACACCAACGCGATGCCGCCCAACGCGCCCATCATGGTGAACGGATACCATCCATACTCGTTCATATACACGTCGAGACGCTGATGGGCAATAGTTACATTCAACCACGTGCCTGCAGCCGTTACTACCAACCATAGCGGCAACCATGCCGGTCGGGTGATCGAGGCAAACCAAGTTTTACCCGGGGACTTAGCGAGGTACCCAAGCACAAAGAATCCGAGGCCCGTACATGCGGTTTCCAAACTCCACGCACGATTTTGCCAATGAACGTGGCATAACAGTAGCCGACCACGGAGCAATCAAAGCCAGAGACAAAAGCACACCAGCATGTTCCTTTGCCAGACCGAAAATCCAATAGGCCATAAGCTCGATGATGAATATGCTGACGAAGAACCATGGAATCACCGAGTAATCGCCGCCACGCAATTCCACGAAAACACCAATCAACAGCTTCAACGGGTTCACGGAATACGCTTCGCCTGCGATCAAGCCGTTCAGCCATTTGAAGAAGACTATGAGGAAACCGAACGTCAAGCCGGGGATAATGAGCGTGCGGACCTTATGCCAGAGGAATGGTCCGAACGAATGATATTTCCTAGTGGAAAACACATAACCAGAAAGGAAATAGAACACTGGGATATGGAAGGCATAGAACGAAGCCCTCACTGGTTCCGGGCATATGGCATGCCCCCAGAACACCAGTAATATGGCCAATCCCTTACCATAGTCCACCCAAGAGATGCGCCGGGCACCCGCAGAATGCTGTAGATTGTCGTTCATTCGTATCACTACCTTGATATCGGGCGAAGCACCATGTTCAGCAACGTCTTCCACTGGTCGATGATGGTTTCCTTGGCAAAGCGACCATCGCCGTCACCGGCATGCAGAGCATACCGCTCGCGTATTGCCCTGTCTTCAATGAGGCGATTGACGCTTTCAGCCATGCCAGAAATATCATCTGGACGCACTAAATTACCGTTGAGTGCATCTTCAATAATCTCTGACGGTCCGGTCGGGCAGTCAAAACTCACAATGGGAAGACCATACGCCTTGGCTTCCAGCAATACCATCGGCAAGCCTTCAAACCGTGAGGTCAGCACGAAAAACGCGGATTTACGGTAGTAGCTGTCCGTATCCGGTACTCGACCTTTCAGTATGAGTTGCTTACCGATGCCTGCTCGAGCTATCTTCTCTTCGAGCATTGGACGGTCTTCGCCTTCACCGAGAATAAGCCACTGCCAATCCGGGTGCCGCGGAAGCACCTGCTCCGCTACATCCACGAGCATGTCGAACCCTTTTTGATAGGTCAGACGACCGGAACTCAAAATCGTCTGAGACGCAGCAGCATATACCGGTGCCGGACTCGGTACGATCATTGGGTTCGGAATGTCGATGACCGGACATTTGGGGTTGAGATGCTGCTCATATAGGTTCTTGTCCGCTGTGGTGAGCGTCACTATGGCATCGGCCTTACGGGCCGCCCACGGCCGCGTTAGTTTACGGTAGGGCACACCGGGATTCTGCAGATAGTTGAAATGCTCCCAAGAGATGACCTTCACACCCGTGCCACGTTTCAATGGCAACGTATACATGTCGAGAATGCCGTCGATATCAATCAGCACGTCAATATGATGCTTTTTTACCAGTCCGCGCAGCTGTTTTACCGTATCAAAGTAATGCTGAATACCGTGTGTGACTGTCGAATACACAGTGTCCCGTTTGATGGCCTCGTCAATCGGGAAAAACGGTTGTGGCTGCTCCTCGAACAAACTGATGAAAAAAACCTTATAGGAGGAATCCTTCACCAACTCATTTGCCACCATAATGGAAACGTTCTCCGTGCCCCCGGATCGAGTAATGTCACCAGAGAAAAACGCGATATGCGACCTCGTCACGCGACTTCACCTTCCCATGACGATGAGTGTTTGGATTGCTTATGGAACTTGGATTTAAGGGCCGCCGCATTGGCCTTCCATGCTGAAACACATTGGTTGGAAGACATCACCAGTAAATGGAGCACCGGGAAAGTCGCTGATTCGTGCCGCACCCACGAGCCGAAATCGGGTTCGAAAATAGCTGACGCGAGGAAATAACCCAAGAAAATGGACAATGCGAGGAACTGGTTTTCATCCTCGATCTCATCGACATGAACAAACAAACTGGCCAAATATACCGTAACCGCCAGCTGGAAAAGCAAGAATGGAATATACTGCATGCCTTCGTCAGTAATTCCACGGGAACGAGCATACGGGCCGCGTTGATACCGTAATTCACGAGGAATAGCGGAAGATTGCCGCTCGATGCGCTATCACCGCCAATCCAATTCTGAATGATGGTGACCGAGGCCTCGGTATCCGCATCACGACCAGCAAGGCTGGCATCGCGAACACTCATAATCAATTGGAATTCATCTGGCTTGGCCACACGTGCGACAAACATCACCGCGCATACCAGCACATACATACTGAGCAGAATTCCCAGTAATCGAACCACACGAGGAAGATTAACAAACCGGTGGAACAGGCGCAGAATGCAATAGACCGCAATGGCCAGCGCCGCAATCAGAATATAGTAGGCACGGAACACCGTACTTTCAAAATACAGAATCAACGATGAAATCAATAGCTTCACCGTGGTGTTGCCGATAGGCGAGATAATCACCAGATATACGGCAAAGAAGAACAGGAATTGAATGACGTCCTTGCCGATATTGAACACATAAATATTCAGCAATCCAACGCAAGCAAGAAGGAACACTAATTGAGGCAGATCCGGCTCGTCAATTCTGGTGATTACCAACAGAATGATACCCGTCATCAACAGACCGAGGAACCAGCTCCAATCAGTCATCTTGACAAAATTGAACACGTTAACGGTCTTGAAGAAATTCGCAGCCACCTCATATGAGCCGCCCCATGCCTTGACCGAATCATCGCCGTTGGCCATACCGAGAATACGGTTATTGTCAAAAAAATATTTCTTCGGCAACATCAGCGTAATGATTTTCGCAATCATCATAACGATGAATGTCAGCATTATAGCGGCGTTTTTATTATGGTTGTCACGCCAATTATGAACGACTTGGTCCGTCTCTATTTGTTCCATCAGCGGCGTTCCCTCGCTTCAGCTTGGCTAATGCATTCACATAAAAATCCTGCAGCCATTCGGCGTTCTTCACGATGTCATATCCCGCCTTGGTTACTGATTTCGCACCGTCGGCGCGATCAGACTTCGCGGCATATTTGTCACTCTGATCGAGAATATGCTTTGCCCATTCTTCGGGAGTGGAGTCCAAAGTCATGATCTGCACATTCCCGGTTACATCGCATTGCGGCGGCACTTTATCGGAAATCATGCAAGGCAATCCGGCGGATTGTGCCTCAATCATGGTCATGGGAAAACCTTCGAACAAGGAAGGCAATATGAATAAATCCATTCCTTGCATAAGGCGGTTCACATCGGTGCGCACACCAGTAAAGACCACACTCTCATCAAGACCAAGCTCATGTACCTTGGATTTGACTTGATTCTTGAGACTGTCGTCCAGTTCTCCACCGCCTACGAGCCATAGCCTGCTATTCGGACGCATCTTATGCACTGCAGCAAAGATATCCACAAGCTGCATGTGATTTTTCTGAGGGAAGAAACGGCCCACGTGACCGAGGACGAAACAATCTTCAGGAGTCTGGAACTCCGCGCGTACCTCTTCAGCCACTGTTGGGTCGTAGCGGTACAGAGCTGTATCTACAGCATTGCGCTCCTGGATCACCTTACTGCGATTCTTCACGCCAAACAGCCAATCACCAGCTTCCTGACCACACGCGAAATAATGTGTGGCATAGGGAGGCAGACGGAAACGGAAGTACTCACGAACCACAGACTTCAAATCAAATCCCACCGGACGATTGTGTGCATGGGCGATGCGCACTGGAACACCCATCTCCTTAGCGATACGCAACGCGAAATAGCTGCGTTCCTCCAGATTGGAATGGATAATCCGATATTCGGGATGTACCTTAAGAAACCCACGAAACTGACGCTTGTACTTGTCGAAATATTGCGGATATAGCGGACACATGCGGTACACTTTTCCGCCAAGTTCCGCAATCTCGTCCTCATAGGCGGCCTTATAGTCACGGTTGACGAGAAAATCATATTGAACCTTGCTGCGGTCCATGCGCCGCAGATAATTCATCGTCATGGTCTCGGCACCGCCACGGTCCATCACCGTGTCCAGCACGAGCACGCGCACCGGCTCGCTCATCGTCTAATCTCCTCAATTACCAGTTCCGTATTCTGCCGCACAATGACGTTATCCGGAATATCCTTCACAACCACGCAGCCAGCGCCTACCACTACATTATCGCCGATGGTTACACCTTTAAGAATCGTCACACTGGAGCCAATCCAGCAATGTTTCCCGATAGAGACCGCAGCCTCGCTGTATCCTTGGTCTTTGATCGGCGCCGTCGGATCGGCAAATCGGTGGTTATGATCGTAGATGCGCACGTTCTCGCCGAAAATCGTACCGTCACCGATAGTGATGCTCTTGCGCGCATGCAATGCGCAGAAATCATTGAAGAACACGTCATCGCCAAGAACCACGCGACCACCATTCTCAATTGTCAGCTGAAATGCACGGCGCATATGGAAGCGCTTGCCATACACGAAATCACCGTGGAAAACAATACGGTACAACCACTTCAGCATTAGCCCTGTGAACCGGTACCATACCTTGATGAGTATCATGGCTTGCTGCGCTCCTTACATTCATTACTTGCCCACGGCCATGTCTGACGATTCGACCGGCATTATGGCCCATTCGTTGGGCCTACGACTATTGTTCGTACTCTTCGGTAATTCTACGGATCATTGCCCCTTCAGTGAATCGCTGGCGGTAGGTGTCCTTCACCGCTCGAAGGTCGGGGAATCGTCCAACAACTTTTCAACGGCCGCGGCGCCCTGTGCAACATCACCTACAGCGAACAATTCACCGTTGACACCAGGCAAAACAACCTCGTCATTGCCCGTAGTGCGGGTAGCCACAATCGGCACACCAGCACACAACGATTCCAACAACGAGTATGGCATGCCTTCATACAGAGAGGGCAGTAAGTACACATTGAATGCACGTACCAATAGGCTGGTATCCTGTCGGTAGCCAAGCAGGTGTACGAATCCTTCGAGATGATGAGAAGCAACAAAATCACGCACCTGATCTTGCAGTTCTCCTGAGCCTATATATACGAAATGCGCATTTCTGCCATCATCGTGCACACGTTCGGCGATACGCACGAATGTCATCGGATCCTTGCGAGCGTCAAGCCATGCGGCTACACCAACAATCGGCACATCCTGAGGTACCAAATCATCCAATCCCAATCGGTGTCTAGACTCGGCACGAGTGGGCAACTGCAATTCAGGGACACCGTTGTAAATCACGGCGAATTTGCTCGGCTTATCGATGTGATGCCTGAGCGCACTGCGATATTCGCCATCACTCACATTGAAAGTACGTGTGGTTGCCCAACGACTCATCACGCGCTCAGCCAATCCAAACACCGCTCTCTTCTTCGCAGAGAACTCCGGCGCGTCAAACGCATAAGCATGCGGGGTATAAAAGATTTTCGGCACATGCTCCAGTTTGGCGGCGGCACGTCCAACAAGCCCGGCAATCGAACTATGGCAGTGCACAATATCCGGCTTGATGCGGCGCAATGTAGCCCGTAGGATTTCACCGCTTTCCAACTCGCCCGAAGGCCAGCGGAACGAACCAGATTGGAATCAAGAATCAGCGTGACGTGCTTTGCCAGCTCTTCACGCTGTGACTCGAACACGTGGTCATATCGTTCTCCGTAGATGAGCGTTAATTCATAGCGCTCCGGATCGAGATTCTTCAACAACTGGAGTACATGCGTGCGTACGCCTCCGCCTACTGTCTCCACAATAAAGACGACTCGTTGCCTCAAATCTCTGCCTTCCCCTAGAACGTGTCCACCTTACGGAGTTCTCACTCCGCGCAGTCGGTTCTCTCGATTCTCCACGTATAATCAACGACCATCGGCCGTTGTACGACGCCCACGGCGGGCATTACGGGAAGCGGAATTCTGTGATGAGTCACCCGTCGAGGCTTCGTACGGCGATTCTTGACTTCCGACTCTTCATAGTAGTAATAGTTGCCCTTACGGCTACGCTCATGCGCAACGCGGTTGAACGCCACACCGCCAATCCTTACGTGGGCGACTTTCAGCTCGCGCACTGTATTGCGCAGAGCCTTCTTCTGTCCAACATTCTGGCTGACAACGAGCAACACCGTACCACCGGAGCGAGCAAACACCGATGCATCGTTGGAAACCTGAATAGGGGCGGTGTCGATGATTACGTGGTCATAATGACGAGTGGCCTGGTCCACCATGTCACGCATGACATTGGAACCAAGAATCACATTCGAAGTAGAAGTTTCCTCAACAGGCAACACCTGCATCTCGGGCTTCCAATACCGTTGCACGGCAGTACGTGCATCGACATCACCCGCAAGCAACTTAACCAAGCCCACTGCATTGTTCAAGCCCAACGCCTTCGCCACAGAGGGGTGACGAGCATCCGCATCAATGAGCAGTACGCTCTCACCCTTCTCTGCATATACGGCTGCGAGATTGACCGAAACCGAGGTCTTACCCTCGCCAGGCACGGCAGAGGTCACGATAATCACATTGGAATGATCATTATCAGGGCGATCCTCATTACCGTTCTCGACGAACGACAGATTAGTGCAAAGCCTGCGGAATTCCTCAGCCGCATGGCCACGCGGCTTGACGATGACCGCAGGAACATGCCCGGCGACAGTGAAGCTCTTCGGGATAGATGCGAGAATCGGCGCATTGACCGCATTGGTAATGTCGGTCTGTGCATGAATATTGTTGTCTGCAAGCTCCCGCAGGAATGCACCCAACACAGCCACCACAAGAGCTGCGACCACACCGATCGCCATATTCGCTATGATGTTAGGCGAGGAGGGCAACGTAGGTTCAACAGGCTTCTGCACAGTAGTCAGCGTCAACATGTCCGAAGCATCGGCGGAAACCTGCTTGTTGAGTTGCTTGGCCACCTCGTTAAGAATCAGCGTGGTGTCTTTGGCGTTCGGATAAGTGACCGTGATATCTAACAAAGTGGTACCGGTAACGTTCTCGGCAACAACCAGCTCCTGAGCTGCGGCACGGTCTCGTGCAGACCCAAATTGTCGATAGTCGGCTGAAGCACGGCATCAGACTGAACCACTTCAATATAATTCGCCAACTGAGCCGCTGCCGACGACGCCGCTGCCGACGACGATTGGGCCGTACTCGCATCTGCACTGGCGGTAGCCTTTGGCATCAGTTGAATCTGAGCGGAATACATGGGGGTAGCAGTGAAGGTGAAGCCAGCTACGGCACCCACGGTAACTACAAACAGAATAATCTCAAGAATCCAGTGGCGCTTAATGGCCCGGAACAAATCCGCTACCGTCATCTTCTCCCTTTCGCTGACGTTTCACATTTCACACTGGGCATAACTCTACTCAGGGGTATGCCAAAATGCAGGACACGTCCCACAGGCGCACAATATCATCGCGGCGGAAGGATGGCGGCGCGCTATCGTTTTTGCCGTGAGTACGTCGACAAAGAAACCCCGAGCATGAGCGTTGATATTCCAACGTTCATGCTCGGGGTTTTCATATATGAGGCACTTTCTCTACAGCAGACAGCTATCTGCGAGTTACCGGATGTACCTCTTTGAACGGTGAGACCCTACCGAATCAATTCTTGAAGCTGTGAATCGGAGCGGGAATACGACCGCCACGGGTCACAAAGGCCTCGCAGCTGGTCTGGTTCACCGGAATGATCGGCGCGTAGCCCATGAGGCCGCCGAAGTTGGCCATCTCGCCCACGCCCTTGCCTTCCACCGGGATTACACGCACGGCGGTGGTCTTCTGGTTGACCATGCCGATGGCCGCCTCGTCGGCGATGATGCCGGAAATGGTGGCCGCGGTGGTGTCGCCGGGGATGGCGATCATGTCAAGGCCGACGGAGCATACGCAGGTCATGGCCTCAAGCTTTTCGATCTTCAGGCAGCCGTTGTTGGCCGCGTCGATCATGTTCTTGTCTTCGGAGACCGGAATGAACGCGCCGGACAGGCCGCCCACATAGGAGGACGCCATGATGCCGCCCTTCTTCACCTGGTCGTTGAGCATGGCGAGCGCGGCGGTGGTGCCTGGGGCGCCCACCTGTTCGAGGCCGATCTTCTCCAGCACTTCGCCGACGGAGTCGCCCATGGCGGGGGTCGGGGCGAGCGAGAGGTCGATGATGCCGAATGGCACTCCGAGTCGGCGGGAGGCCTCCTGGGCCACCAGCTGGCCGACGCGCGTGATCTTGAACGCGGTGCGCTTGATGGTTTCGCACAGGAACTCGAAGTCTTTGCCCTTGGCCTCGTCGAGCGCGCGGGAGACCACGCCCGGTCCGGAGACGCCGACGTTGATGACCGCGTCGCCTTCGGTCACGCCGTGGAAGCCGCCTGCCATGAACGGGTTGTCGTCCGGGGCGTTGCAGAACGCCACGAACTTCACGCAACCGTAGGAATCATTGTCTGCGGTGGCGTGCGCGATGTCCTTGACGATGTGGCCGAGCAGTTCGACGGAGTTCATGTCGATGCCGGTTTTGGTGGAGCCCACGTTCACGGAGGAGCAAACGATGTCGGTTTCGGACAGGGCCTGCGGCAGGGAGCGGATGAGCATTTCCTCAGCCGGGGTCATGGACTTGGACACGAGCGCGGAGTAGCCGCCAATCAGGTCGACGCCGACCTTCTTGGCCGCGCGGTCGAGCGCGTGCGCGATCTTGACGAAATCCTCGGAGCTCTTGCAGGAGCTTGCGCCGACCAGGGAAATCGGGGTGACAGTGATGCGCTTGTTGACGATCGGGATGCCGAAATCGCGTTCGATGGCCTGGCCGGTGGACACGAGGTCCTTGGCGTACATGGTGATCTTGTTGTAGATGTTCTCGCAGACCTCGTCGACGCTGTCGGCTGCGCAATCCAGCAGGCTGATGCCCATGGTGATGGTGCGCACGTCGAGCTTCTCCTGCTCGATCATCTTGTTGGTCTCGTGGACTCCATGATATTCAGCATGGTTTTTCCTTACGATTGGTACGATTCGTGGCTTCGATTACTTGCGTGACTTACGTGTGCCGCGGATCAGACGCGGTGCATCTTGGTGAAGATCTCTTCGCGCTGGCAGCGGATGCGCACGCCGATCTCTTCGCCAAGCTTGTCGAGATCGTCCACGACCTCGCCGAATTCCTTGTCGGTGTTGGAATAATCCACAATCATCATCATGTTGAAGAAACCGTCGATGATGGTCTGGGAAATGTCAAGCACGTTGACCTGATGCTCGGAAAGGTAGGTGCAGACGCGTGCGATGATGCCGACAGTATCCTGGCCGACGACGGTGATGATTGCCTTGTTCATGGAACTCCCTAAACGTTAGGTGCGAATATCCAGTTGCCGTCTCGGCGAATTGCCGGACGTGCCCTCAAGTATAGGAAAGGCACGTGCCAAAACACCCCTCTCTCCCGCTTTTCGCATTACATGGTGAGACGCCACACGCGCATGTCAGTAGTCAAACGTTTACCTAGTCGTCACCGCCCACGGATTCACCCGCGCCGTGTCGCAACACAGCATGACATGCAACATTCGCCGGCAAATTACAACACAGCGCACATATCGTGCCCATATCGCGTACATACCCCTGCACATACGGCAGCGGCCCCGCACCCGCCGTGCCACAAGGAACACGCAGGAACGGGGCCGCCGGATACGGCTCTACGTCTTAGCGCCAAATACCGTTCAATGCACGCGCATCAACCGCATCGATCTTGCCGGACGACGCGATGCGAAGCTCACCGTCGCCATCAGCGCCTTGGAACAGCATGCTTCCTGCCGTCTGACCGCCATTGAGGAACACTTCGACAACATTGCGGTCGAAGAACACCTCCACCTGGCGAACATCGGTGATGCCGCTGTCGAAGTCGACATCCTCCACCGCAGTGCCCTTGGCCACCAGGCGGGTCACGCCATCAGTGCGCTGCAGCAGCAGTTCGGTCGGCCTGCCGTCCTGCGGGTTGACGCCCTTCGCCAGCACCATGATGGCATCGGCATCATCCGCCAGATGCACGTTCGCATAGTATGCGTTGCCGGGAGCCATAACGACCATATCCCCGCCATCGCCGTGCACGGCAAGACGCTCGCCGAGCAGCTCGCGGTACACTTCGCTCACCGGCTTGCTGTACAGTCTGCCGTCACGCACATGCAATTCGCGCGGCAGCGACATCATGCCGTTGGCCAGGCACGGCTGTTCGACACGCATCTCCGGAAAATCGGTGAACCAGCCGAATACGATGCGACGACCGTTATCGTCGGCGAAGCTTTGCGTGGCGTAATATCCGGTGCCGAAATCGCACCAGTCGCTGGCCTTGACATCCAGTTTCGGACCATTATCGGTATTCACCAAGTCGCCGGCATACCAGCGCACCTGCTGGAAACGTCCCTGCTTGTCGCGGTAATGCATCAGCGCGCCCACGGCAACGGTCACGCCGTCGACCTGGAACAGGTCAGGGCATTCGTAGGTGCGTGCGATCTGATGACCGAAATCGGCGAGCACCGGCCCTTCGTAGCGCCATGTCACATTGCGCTTGAGCGGTTTCTTCGCGGAGAACAATGTCATGGCGGGAACGGTGGCGTTGTTCGGCTGGTCGACCCCCGGCTTGCCCTGAGGAGAATAAGTGAACCAGCCGCCGGTGTTCTGGGTGCTGATGCCGGGAACCGCACTATCGGCGGCGTCTGCGCTAAATTCCGATACCGGCAGATTGGTGGCGGTTACCATATAGGCACGATCCGGTCGAGAGCCTCGCCGCCCATGCCGCATTCAACCTTCGGATCACGGAAGTCATAGCCAAAATCGTCATTCGCACGCAGCGCCACCGGCGATTCCACGCGAACATGCACGCCGTCCTCGCACAGGCAGGTGGTCTGGTATTCGGTGACGGAGGATTCGTCGCCGCGGGTTTCCAGATGACGGGTCAGGTACAGGCGGATGGCGTTTGCCTCGTTGCCGGCGACCGGATTGTCATGCTCGTCCACGGTCACGGCCGAACCGGAGAACGCGCCGCCGACGATACGCTCGTCGGTGTGCAGTTCGGGCTGCGGTTCCAGGAAGACTGGCAGATGAGTCCAATGCACCAGATCACGGCTTACCGCGTGCCCCCAATGCATATTGTCCCAGCCGAAACCATACGGGTTGAGCTGGAAGAACAGGTGGTAGCGCCCTTGGAACTGGCACAGGCCGTTCGGATCGTTCATCCAACGTGCGAACGGTTCGAAATGCGCGCCCGAACGCCCGAAACGGTTGTAGATCTGTTCCAGCGTGGGCTGTGCAGGCCAATCGGTGTCGCTTGGATTCATGTTCACGTAGCGAACGCCGTTGTCAAGCAGGTCATCGCATTCGGAAAGGTAGCCGAAGCGTACAACCAGGCCGCTTGCCGCCACGGTGACGGTGGATTTCTGCGGCACCGCAATGGAGAAATGATGCCTGCGTTCGGCGATGGGCATGGTGTGCACCGCGATTGCGACGCCGTTGCCGTCCGCAACGGTAACGACGGCGTTCCCCTCGCCACAGCGTTCGGTGAACAGATCGAGCTGCCGGTAGCCGCCGGTTTCGATGGAGATGGAATAGGTATTCGACATAGTAGACCCCTCTACACGTGTGAAATGAATATGGAAAATGGATGGAAATACTCAAAGACGCAGTGCCGTCAGGAAACGATCGAATCGCGTTCGATGATGCGGCAACGCAACGGTGTCATCGGGCCGTTCTCCGAACGCCTGATCGAATCCTCACTGCGTGCAAGGCTTTCCGTGGCGGCTTCATCGTCGATCATGGCGACCAGCTGATGCACCGCTTCGAAGCCCATTTCGTAGTGAGGAAGCTCCAAGGTGGTCAACGCGGGTTTGAGCACGTCCGTAATGAGCGGCTGGTTGTCGATGCTGATCACGGAAACGTCTGTGCCGATGCCGACCGACCGCTCTCTGGCCGCCTCGTAGATGAAGGTCGCGCGCACATCGTTGAAGCAGAAGATGCCGTCCGGCTTGATCTCGTCGAACACGCGACCGGCTTCCGAAGCGGCGTTTGTGGCCTCTTCCACGTTGACGACCAACTGCTCGTCGAAGGGGATGCCCGCGTCCGCGAGCGCTCGGCGATACCCGACGAACCGCTCCCCCTGGGCGATAATGGTGATTGAGGAACCGTAGTAAACGATGCGTTTGCAGCCGGCCTGAATCAGCCGATTGGTGGCATCGTACCCTGCCATTTCGTCGTCGGGGTAGATCGAGGGAATCTTGCGATTCTCGTCTTCGCTGTCGACGACGACCGTGGGGCTGCCTTCGAGTTCGGCGGGGATCTCCACAACACGGTGGTACATCATGGCATACAGGAAACCGTCCACGCGGTACTGCCGCAGGGCCGCGATCTCCTGGTTCTCCAGTTCCCGATCGTTTCCCGTGTTGACGGTGAGCAGAATATAGCCGAGTTTGCGCGCTGCCTCCTGCGCTCCCACCAGTACGCGCCCGGCATATGGCGTGGTGGCGATCTCATCGGTAATAAAGCTGAGGACATACGACCTGCTGGTGCGCAATGTACGCGCCACGGAGTTCGGCTTGTATCCCATTGATTGGGCCGTTTCGCGCACTCGTTGCGCCACCGCCTTGCTGACGCGATTGCGGTCCTTGTTGTTCAGGACCAACGACACGGTGCAAATGGAGACGCCGGCCTCTTTTGCGATGTCTTTGATCGATATCAATGGTTTTGCCTTGTCTGCTTGGCGGCTTTGTGAAGCGGATTCCATTGTATGCCCGCCTTTCTTTGGCGACACTCTGCCGTTCAGCTTTTCGCGTATCGGATGCCCGGCTGCTCCCGGTCATGGATGTCCATTCCCGGAATCCGGCCGAACGAGTACACGATCCACGCAGTGCAGAACATCGGCAGCGACATGCCGAACACCATGAGCAGACCCGGCCATTGCGCCCAGGCAAGGATCGCCAGCAGTGCGAGTCCGATCTGCAGCAGGGTGCACAGCGGACGGGCCACGATCATGGTCAGCGTTGTGCGGACGATCCACAGCGGACGTTCGTCATAGTTCGCGCGCACCACCCAGACCAGCATGGTGAAGGCCAGCAATACCAGTGCCAGCACGAACAGTACGCCGGAAACCGCCACGTCGAACGTTCCGCGTGCATGCCAGTTCATCATGTAGTAGTCGATGGCGAGCACCACCCAGCATATGGCCAACGGCCAGCCGAAGAGATTCGCCTGCTTGAGCTCGTTTTTCCATGCGCCGTGGAAGATGCCCCATACTTCCTTGGCACGCATCGACCGATCCTCGGCACGCAGCCACGTGCGAAACGTGGTTTGCGCGGCGGCGCAGGATGGGAAGAATCCCAGCACCACGGCACCCAGCAGTGTGTGCACGAGCATGGCGATGTTCACCACGAAGATCGTGAGCAGCAGACGGCAGAACCGTTCATAGGCCACGGAAAAACGAGCGAGCATGGCGAATCCCTTTCAATCAGCCCTTGACGGCGCCCAGCATTACGCCCTTGTTGAAGTACTTCTGCAGGAACGGGTACAGCACCAGCAGAGGCAGCGTGGAGACGATGATAATGCCGAACTTGATCTGGTCGGCCGCCTGCTGTTGGGCCGCGGCGTTGACGTTCGTACCGGTGCCTTGTGCCACCAGCAGCAACTGCTGCAAGACCACCTGCAACGGCTGCTTTGTGTCGTCGGTGATGTAGATCAAGCCTGTCATGAAGTCGTTCCAGTGGCCGACGAAGTAGTACAGGCCGATGACGGCGAGGATGGCGGAGCTCAACGGCAGCACGATCTTGAAGAAGTAGCCGAAGTAGCTCAGGCCGTCGATCTGCGCCGCGTCATGCAGCTCCTCCGGAATGGAGGTTTCGAAGAAGGAGCGTGCCACGATTACGTTGTACACGGAGACCGCGCCTGGCAGGATGAACACCCACATGGTGTTGTTGATGCCGAGGGCCTTGTACAGCAAGTAGTTCGGGATCAGGCCGCCGCTGATGAACATGGTGACGGTGAACAGGAACATGATGACGCGGCGCGGCTTGAATTCGCGGCGGGACAATGCGAAGGCGCAGGGGATGGTCACGGCCATGTTGACCGCGGTGCCGACCACCGAGTAGATGATCGTGTTGAGATAGCCCTGCCAGATGCGATGGTTGGCGAACACCTTCGCATACCCGACGAAGGTCACGCCTTTGGGCAGCAGGGTCACTTCGCCGCCGGCCACGGCATTCGGGTCGGAGAACGATGCGATGACCACGAACCACAGGGGGTAGAGCACTGCGACCACGGTGAACACCAGAAGCAGCACGATGACGAAGTCGACGGCCAGATCACCTGGCGTTTTCTTCTGACGTACATGCTTGTTCCAGGGAATATCGTTCTTGCTTTGGGCAACGGCCCCGGTTGTTGTTGCAGACATGATGGCTGCCTCCTAGAAAATACTCGTATCGGAAACGCGCTTGGCGATCGCGTTCGCGGTGATCAGGAAGACGAAGTTGACCAAGGTATTGAACAGGCCGATGGCGGTCGAATACGAATACTGGCCGTTAATAATACCGATCTTGTAGGTGTAGGTCGCGATGACCTCGGTGGCCGGCATATTCAGCGAATTCTGCATCAGGTAGATCTTGTCGAAGCCCACGTTGAGCACGGAACCCATGTTCATGATGAGCAGGATTGCGCAGGTCGGCATGATCGCCGGCAGGTCGACGTAACGAATCAGTTGCAGACGGCCGGCGCCATCGATCTTCGCGGCCTCGTACAGCGAGGTGTCCACACCGGCGAGCGCGGCCAGGTAGATGATGGAGTTCCAGCCGACGTGCTGCCAGACTTCGGAGATCCAGTAGACGGCGGTGATGGCGCTGGTGGAGCCCATCAGCGATTCGTCGCCGAAGAAGCGGCCCAGGATGCCGGAGCCCGGGGACAGGAAGATGTTGAGCATCGAGACGATGACCACCACGGAGATGAAGTGGGGCATGTAGGTGACGGTCTGTACGAAGCCCTTGATTTTCTTGGAGCCGATCTGGTTGATCAGCAGGGCCAGGATGATTGGGAAGATGAAGCCCATGACCAGCGTCCACAGGGAGATGCGAATGGTGTTGGTCATGATCTCGCCGAATAGCGGGTTATGGAAGAACTCGTTGAAATATTTGAATCCTACGAACTTGCCGCCGGTCAGACCTTGGTCGGGTCGAATTCACGGAAGGCAAGCTGGATGCCCCACATCGGCACGTAGCGAACAGGCCGACGAAGAACAGGGCGGGAGCGGTGAGGATCCACAGCTGCCAGTAGCGGCGGAAGTGGTCGGCGATGCGATCGAGCAGACCTGGTTTCTTGCGGTCGGGAGCCGCTTCCATCGCCACGGTCCGTGCAGCAACGCCTTGCGATGTTTGTGCACTCATGTTGGTCTCCAATTTAGGATGATTGCTAGGGAACAAAAATGCGGGGTCCGGCGGCAGTCACGGGAGAGAAACGAACCCGTGCGATGGACCCCGCGGTATTACTTGGCTACTTGGTGTACTTGTCGTACCACTTCTGCCAAATCTTGATGTTGGCGTCGAGGCCGAGGGTCGGTTCGGACACCTTCTTCACGTAGGCATCCCATTCCTTGTCGATGCCGCCCTTCTGGACCCACTTCGCGATCTGGTTGTTCGCGTAGTTGGAGATGGCGGTGTTGTTGTTTTGCAGGGTGTTGGAGTCCTCGGTATTCGGGCGCACGTAAATCGGTACGACATCCTTGACGCCGTCGACGCGGTTGCGCGCCTCACGAATGGCCAAGTCGGACGCAGTGACCTGGTCGGCGTTGGTGTCGTTGACCATCTTCACGTCGTCGCGAATCCAGCCACCGAAGCGGTCCTGCAGGGCGACGGCGCGGGTATCAGGATATTCGGCGTAAGCTTTAGCCTTGTCGATGGTGTACTGGTGGTCGCCGTCATCGGAAACGATATCCGGAATAGAGCCGAAGAATCCAGCCACGGAAAGCTTCTCGCCGTACATGGCGTCGATCACCTTGTAGATGGCGTCCTGGTTGGCTGCGTTCGGGTTGACGGTCAGGCCGGAACCGGAGTAGGCCCAGCGGCAGGCGTCCTGGGAATAATCCCACTTGACCTGGGAGTCGGGCGTGGAGGCGTCCTTCTTCAGCGGCGGCAGGGTGACGTACTGGTCGCCAAGCGCGTTGCCGTATTCGGCGTAGTTGGACCAACCGAAGGAGACGCCGGTCAGCGCGGTCTTGCCGTCACTGACGGTCTGCGAAGTGTATTGCGAGGCGTCACGGGTGAGCACATCCTTCGGGATAAGGCCCTTGGCCATGAGTCCGTGCAGGTAGGAGACGACGTCCTTGAGCGCGTCGGAGGTGTAATAGCTCTTAACCTTGCCGTTGTCCACATAATAGCCCTGTTCGGAAGCGCCGCCGCCCATGAAGGAGGTGACCACGCCTTCGGAGTTCATCAGCGCCAGAGGCTCCACAGGCCGAAGCCGAGGCTGCGGATATTCATCGGCACCTCATCAGCCTTGCCGTTGCCGTTCGGATCCTGGGTCTTGAATGCATCGAGCACGTTCTCGAGCTCGTCCCAAGTGGTCGGCATCTGGAGTCCCAGCTTGTCCAGCCAGGTCTTGTTGATGAACATGTGAGTGCCGGAAACCTCGTAACCCTTGCCGCGGTCGGAAGGCAGCATGGCGATCTTGGTGCCATCGGTGACGTACTTCGCGGCGCCGGCTGGGCCTTGAGGAACTTCTTGACGTTCGGCATCTTGTCCAGATGCGGCTTGAGATCCTCGAAATAGGTGCTGTACTTGGCCGCATCCACCATGCTGAACAAGCTCAAGCCAATGTCCGGGAATTCACCGGCGGCCATCTTGGCGCTCTTCTGCTGGCCCCAAGCGTTGTCAGAGACTTCCTGCCACTTGATGGTGCAATCGCAGGCGGCTTCCAGATCCTTGGTGTACTGGGTGTCCTGCATCGGATGGTCGGTCACGTTGCGACGAACCAGAATATTGACGATTGGCTTGCCGTCCTCGTCTGTGGTGGCCTGCTTGTTGCCGCAGGCGGCAACGTCGTGACCATAGTCGCGACTGCAGCTATTGATGCCAACAGGCGAACACTTCTTCGTGCCATGATTAGGCTCCTTCTTCCTTGATGTTTCCTCCTCGTACCGATGTAAGACGCACCGGTACGACCTCATCAGCCGCTTGCTTTGCGGTGGTTAACACTATAAATCGTTAATCGTTTAATGTCAAACGTTAATCGTTTATCTCAATAGTTAACGCTCTCATCGACCAGTCCCCCCAGCGTCGCAAACGTAAACTTCGGCTCCATACTGCCGTTCTTGCAGAACACCGGAATCACCCACATCGCGACACGCCGTTAATCGTATAACGTATCGTTTTTCATCAAATACACGTACAACCCGTCCGTTGTACGCACAAAAGCGTAGCCGAACATGACGGCCACCAAGTCGACACGTCGCTACTTACGAAAGGTGCTCCCCTCCTTCAGGAAGAAGGAGGGGAGCACGAATACGATCACAGACAGCACCAGGCCAAACACGTAGCCGCACCGGGAGCCAGGATGAAGCATTCGGCATCGTACCTGCTGGTCATCGCCGTGGGATACGCTGTGCGCCATCTGGTCCACAAGTAAATCGTGCAAAAACGCGCGTTGCGCACGTCCTTTTTCATGGGCGTGCGCCAACGCGCGTTTTTGCATCGGCTTCTGCGATCAAGCCTCGCGGCTCGCGGAAGCCGCAGCGAACGCCGGCAAGGCGCGAGGCGCGTTGAAACCTTCCTTTTCGAAGCGGTCAGCAATCTTCTGTGCGATCTCGTGACCCTGGCCCTTGTTCACCAGCGCGATGATGGAGCCGCCGAAGCCGCCGCCGGTCATGCGTGCGCCGTACGCGCCGTTGACACGAGCCACATCCACGGCAATATCCAGCTCGGGCACAGTCACTTCATAATCCGCAGCGAGCGAATCATGAGACGCGTTGAACAGTCGGCCCGCCTCGTCGATCTTGCCGTTGGCGAAGGCACGCACGAAGGAGTTGACACGGGCGATTTCGGTGATGACGTGGCGCACGCGCTTCTTCATCGTGTCGTCTTCCAGCTTGTCGAGCGTTTCCTTGAGCGCCTGGAACGGATCGTCGGACTTGGCGATGCTGTCGGCGACCACACGCAGGTTGGCCACGCCGAGGATTTCGGCAGCCTTCTCGCAAGTGGCACGACGCTGGGCATACTGGCCGTCGTTGAGCTGATGCGGAGCCTGAGTGTCAAGCACCAGCAGTTCCAGACCGTACTTGTCGAGATCGAATTCCTGCTGGGAGACGTTCTCCAGCGGGCTCAGCTCTGGACGCAGTCAAGACGCAACGCATGGCCGAAAGTGCAACGCATGGATGCGTTCTGGTCGAGACCACCGGTGGACGCGCCCGCCATGTCGTTTTCCGACTTGATGGCGGCGTTGATCAGCGTCACACGACCGGCATCGGATGCGCCATAACCCAAACCGTACACATCATCCAGCGCCAAGGCGGTGGAGCAGGTCATGGCTGCGGAGGAGCTCAGACCGGAACCGAGCGGTACGCAGGAGGAGAATGCCGCGTCGAAGCCCTGCACCGCATTGAAGCCGGCTTCACGCAATGCCCAGGCAACGCCTACCGGGTAGCGGCCCAGCCTTCCACACCACCGGCCTGCAGACCATCGAGGTCGGCTTCGGTAACGTTTCCGGAATCAACGTCGGAAACCACGCGCACCTTGGTGTCTTCACGCGGCTTGAGCGCGATGAACGTGCGGTGCGGCAGTGCGATCGGCAGGCACAGGCCCGCGTTGTAGTCGGTGTGTTCGCCAATCAGGTTCACACGGCCCGGTGCGGCCCATACACCAGCCGGTTCCTCACCGTAGGTGGCGCGGAACAGGTCGGTCGCGTTCTTCACACCCTCGTCATGCGAGAGCGGCTCAATGAATTCAACAGCAGTCATTGGTGTTTTGTCCTTTGGGTTTTATTGGCTTTCAGCCTTCGATATCGATTGGTCCGAGCTCGTGGAAGCGCTTGGCGATGAGTTCCGGCGTGGTGTCGGACACCCATGCGGCCATGCCTGATTCGGAGCCGGCCAGATACTTGATTTTGTTGGCGGCGCGGCGGAACGAGAAGAACTGCAGATTCAGACGATAGTTCTCACGACGCTTGTCACGTACCGGAGCCTGATGCCATGCTGCGATGTACGGCAGGTCCATGCCCTTGCCGTCACCCTTGTCGAAGAACGCGTTGCCGCGCTTGAGCAAAGTGGAGTACATGACGGCCAGATCCCAACGTTCCTGATCGTTGAGCTCGTCGAGGGTGAGCACGTCACGCACCGGGGCCACATGCACCTCGAGCGGCCAACGGGCGGCGGCCGGCACGTAGGCCACCCAGCTGTGGTTGCGCATGACAATGCGTTCCTCGGCTTCGATCTCCGCGTTCATCAGGTCCTTGAGCAGGTTTCCGCCGGTCTTCTCATGGTAGGCTTCGGTCTGCTTGAGTTCGGCTTCCATCTTCGGCGCGATGAACGGATAGCAGTAGACCTGGCCGTGCGGGTGGGCCAGGGAGACACCGATTTCCTGACCGTGGTTCTCGAACGGGAAGATCTGCTCGATACCCTCCATCTTGGAGATTTCGGCGGTACGGAACGCCCATGCTTCCACGACGGTGCGCAGGCGGGAGACCGGCAGATCCGCCGGCAGGCCGTCTTCATCCGGGTCGAAGCAGATCACTTCGCAGCGGCCTGCAGCGAGCTTCTTCTCCCACAGCGGGTTACCGTTGACGTATTCCACGGCTTCGGAACGGCCGGCACGCGCACCATCGACGGGAAGCGGTTTCGAACACGACCACGTTTGTAGTCGTGTCCGGCACTTCGCCGTCCTGGTACGGATCGCCTGGCTTGCGCGCGG
>ENA-OQIR01000157-OQIR01000157.1-human-gut-metagenome-genome-assembly--contig:-NODE-157-length-31402-cov-2.661775_pt1 | contig 31402 bp, 32 predicted proteins | sample MGYA00242580_ERZ504745 | MGnify/ENA primary metagenome ERZ504745 (study PRJEB26092, sample SAMD00036214) | human gut metagenome | host: Homo sapiens | study: EMG produced TPA metagenomics assembly of...
TCTCTCTGGCGGAAAGATTTTCATAAATAGGCGGATTTTCAATTAACGCTCCTATTTTTGATAAATCTTTCCTATCCAAAAGTTTTCCATCAAAGTAAATCTTTCCTGCAGTTGGTTTCATCATACCGGTCAGCATTTTCAATGTGGTAGATTTACCAGCGCCATTCGGTCCAAGCAGTCCATAAATCTGTCCCTTTTCGATATTAAGTGAAACATTATTTACCGCTTTCTGTTTTCTAAAATATTTACATAGATTTTGTGTCTGTAACATCATTTCCATCTTTACTATCCTTCCTTCTATATTTCATTTCTTACTGAAATATAACCTAACAGAAAAAAATAAAGATTTGATGAAGATTTATTCCCGTATGGAATAAACCATCAATTGAATATCATTATCAGAACTCGGCTTTCCACTGAAATCAGCAAAGCTGTTACAAATACGAAGTCCTAATTTACAGAATATCTCCGTGATTTCATCCAAACTATATAACAAAAATGAGCAACCTCCTTTATCAGAGAGTTGCTCTTTGTTTAATTCAATACAAAATGCTTCACTTTACTAGTGTAACCATCTTTTTCTTCTTAATTTTTGGCGTAAATGCGTAAATTTACCACCAAAAATCACTCATTTTTTTATCCTAGTAAAGCTTAGCACCTGCAGGAATCTTGTCATCAACCATCAATAAGTTTAAGCATTCATGACCATCTTCTTCATGAACAGCTGAGATCAACATACCTTCAGAATTAATACCCATCATTTTTCTTGGTGGTAAGTTTACAATCGCAATTGCAGTCTTTCCAACCAATTCTTCTGGTTCATAATATTCGTGAATTCCGCTTAAAATAACGCGATCTTTACGTTGGCCATCATCCAAAGTAAACTTTAATAGCTTCTTAGATTTTTCTACAGCTTCACAAGCTAGGACTTTAACAGCACGGAAATCTGACTTACTGAATGTTTCAAAATCTACCATATCTGTGAAGATTGGTTCGATTTTTACATTCGAGAAATCAACCTTTACAGGTGCAGCTTCCACTGTTTTTTTAGCTTCAGCTTTTTTGTTTGAATCCCCCAAGTTCTTCATGTGAGGGAATAATAATACTTCACGAATTGTTCTTTGATCTGTCAATAACATTACGAAACGATCAATTCCAAGTCCTACACCACCAGTTGGAGGAAGACCATATTCCAATGCTTCTACATAATCTGTATCTACTTCGTTGGCTTCATCATCACCTAATTCACGAAGTTCTAATTGTTTTTCGAAACGTTCTCTTTGATCAATTGGATCATTTAATTCAGAGAATGCGTTCGCATATTCGTGTCCACAAATGAACAATTCATAACGATCCGCAAATCTAGGATCCTTCTTATTCTTCTTAGCTAATGGAGAAATGGATGTTGGATGACCATATACAAATGTTGGTTGTACAATTGTTTCTTCAACATATTTTTCGAAGAATAAGTTGATGATGTGTCCAACTGTATTATGAATCTTTTCAACTTCAATATCATGTTCCTCAGCCAATTTAACAGCTTCTTCATAACTCATATCTTGCCAGAAATCTACACCACAAGCTTCTTTGATCGCATCCACCATGTGAATACGTTTGAAAGGAGCTTTTAATGATAATTCTGTTCCTTGATAAGTAATATCTGTAGTGCCCAATACTTCATTTGCGACAGAATCAAATAAACCTTCAATCAAGTCCATCATTCCATGTAAATCACTATAGGCAACATACGCTTCAACGGTTGTAAATTCAGGGTTATGCATCGCATCCATACCTTCATTACGGAATAAACGTCCAATTTCATAAACACCTTCTAAACCACCAACGATCAAACGTTTCAATGGTAATTCAGTTGCGATACGCAAATAGAAATCCATATTTAATGTGTTGTGGTGCGTTACGAAAGGTCTAGCACTTGCACCACCTAAGATTGGTTGCATAACTGGAGTTTCAACTTCCACTAAACCTTGACCATCCAAATAGTGTTGGATTGCACGAATAATTTTTGGTCTTGTTAGTGCAATATGCTTAGCTTCTGGATTCATGATCAAGTCTACATAACGACGACGGAAACGCTCTTCAACGTCTGTTAAACCATGGAATTTTTCTGGTAAAGGACGAAGTGATTTTGAAAGGTGTGTATAATTTTTAGCACGAACAGACAATTGTCCATGATCTGTTTTCATAACAGTACCTTCAATACCTACAATATCTCCAATATCATTTTTCTTGAAGATTTCATATTGATCATCGCCAATTTCATCTTTACGAACATAGATCTGAATTTGACCTTCACGATCCTGGATATTCATAAAACCAGCTTTACCCTGACGACGCTTCGTCATGATACGACCTGCAATCTTAACAGTTACTTGTAATTCATCTAATTCTTCTTTTGTCTTGTCTTCATAAGATGATTTGATAATACCCGAATTTGAAGTACGATCATAACGAGATCCAAATGGATCAATACCCATGTCAATCAAATCTTGCATCTTTTGACGACGAACTTGTTCTTGTTGCGTTAACTTTTCCATTGTTTTCTCCTTTTTCTTTTATCCATAAAAAAGGCACTTGCCACAAAGGGACGAAGTGCTCGTGTTACCACCCTAATTTACCAGACAAATCACTTTGTCTAGCCTTAGTCACTGTCTATAAACAGCGCTTCCTTTAATGCAGGAAATACAAATAGCTCCAAGTCTTTATTCCCAATTAGTCCTACGCTTTTTTTCACCAACCAAAAGCTCTCTAAAGTATTTCTAAAAGGTACTCGCCCTCTTCATTGCCTTTTTATAGCTTTATCCTACTAGACAATACGCATTTTGTCAATTTAGATTTAGTCCTTATATCGAATATTTAATTCTTTTATACTATTCCTAAATAAACCTCGATCTTACTATAATAAGTCTCAACATCCGGTTCAAAATTACGAGAAATCCAATACTTTAAAAAGTATAATAAATCATTCGCATAATAATCCACTAAAAAATCCACTGTGAACCTTGAATCCAACCTACTCACATCTAAATAAGAAAATACATTTCTAAATATTTCTTTAAACACATTACTCATTAAATCTTCAAAACCATTCTGTCCTGTGATTCTGTAACAAGATTTAAAGAAATCACGATCATCACTTACAGTCTGAAAGATATGTTTTATAATTTGAGGATTGGATTCATGCTCAATCCCTTTATAAAACATACGATGAATCAAGTATTCTAAAGCCTCATACTTATCCATAAAATGATTATAGAAAGTTCCACGAATAACACCTGTTTTATCGCAAATCTGTTTGATTGTGATCTTTTCGAAAGGCTTTTGTTGCATCAAAATATACAATCCCTCACTCAGAAGATCTTTCATTGTCACCTTTTCATTTAATGTCATGAAATCACCTCTACAATCGAATTAATTTAAAAATTAATGATAAGCTCATAAATAAGTATACGACTCCGCAAAGAAAATAATAAACCTTTTGATATCTGGCACCATTATAATATCCAATATAAAAATGAATCATATAGCCAGCAAGTACAATTAAAAATAAAACGAAAGACTCCATCAAATAAGGAAGATTCATATAATAACAGCCAACTCCAACAAAGAAACAGTCCAATCCTCCAATAAGAGCCAATTTAATAATTTGTTTTGTATCAAACTCTTGTAGTCTCTCCACAAACTTTCCACGCTTAAAGCTATAGATGATCATTCCATTTCCAAGAATTAAAAAGACAAATATCGCAACATATTTATTCAATATTGCCAATGGACGTCCAAAAATATGTGTGGACATTCCATGTCCTAATAAAAACATACCCGAACTGCATAGCGCAAAAATCAATCCATAAACCAATGCTTTTGAAAAGCGAATATTACGAATTGAAGCACCCTGTTCTAGTGCACATACAAATACGTCTAAACTCAGACAAATACACAAAATTCCAAATATCAACATAACAATCCACCCTCACTAACTTTATTGTATACGAACTTTAAAAATTTTAAAATTATGGATGAACATATTTCATTAAATGTATTTATGCACTACAATAAACCTATGAAAAACATCATTGACTACATCAAAGAATACGGAAATTTAACACTTGAAGAATACCCATTTAATAATGTGGACTCTTTAATTCTCTCACAAATTTCCTATATTAAATTTGAAAACTCAAACATTGACATCGAATCCGAAATCCATTTATTAAATGATTTTGAAAATGAAATTGATACTTTATGCATGGATACCCGAGTACCTGAATTAAACGAGGAATTATTCCTTCAAATGATTCATTCACTACGATATGAAGCCATTACAATTTCAGATTTTCAATTTAACTTTGACAAAGACAACGAAAAACAATTCTGTGCCATGACACTTCACTTGCCCAATCAAACAGACTACATTGCCTTTCGCGGAACCGATGCTAGTTTTGTAGGATGGAAAGAAGATTTTAATCTTTGTTTTCAAGAAAATATTCCCAGTCAAATTTCTGCATTAAACTATGTAAACAACTATAAGACAAATCACAAGCTCATCTTAGGAGGACACTCCAAAGGAGCCAATCTTGCCCTATATGCAGGCATACATACACATAATCCAATTTTCGTATATACAATCATGATGGGCCTGGATTTCTTACACCTTATCAAACGGATAAGAAAGTATTTAAGACCATACCACAATCGAGCGTTATTGGACTCTTACTTGAAGAAACAAACAATTATCAAATTATTCAAAGCGATGCCATATCCATCCTTCAACACGATCCATTTACATGGTGCGTTGAAAATGGTGATTTTATTTATCTTAAACAAAATGATCAATTATCCAAACATACACAATCTACACTATCAAAATGGCTTAAATCCATTGATGTCAATACTCGCAAACAAGTCATTGACACCATTTACTCTATCTTTTCAGATTATGAAAACCCAAAAGATTTAAGAAAGAATATCGATATAGCTGAAATGATCAAATCCATTCAAAATGTAGATAGTCAAACTAAGAAAATGATTATTGAAACCATTCAAGTCTTATTCAAATGTATTCAAAACGAAATCAAGCGAGGATTTTAAATTCCTCGCTTAAATAATATGTAGCTATAAATACATGGAATAATAGTCGCTACAAGAATCACAACAATGCCCATTGTCACATAACCAAGTAATCCAAGTACTATATATAAGATTCCAGCTATCACCATACAATAGCCACCCACACGATTTGATAACACCCAGTTTTCATCACTATTCAAAGCCCATGAAGTTTTAATTCCAACCGCATAATTCCGTTTTACTTTTGGCAAATAATTACCTAATACAATAAGTAATACACCAACTAAAATATTCATCACAAAACTTACATCAAACGAATATCCCAATCCAAAATAAATAATTGTCATATTTGTCACAATACAAACAAGGGGACAAATCATAAATAAAATATTCATCATAAAATCTGGAATATTATTTCGCTTTGGATCTTTTACACTCACAAAACACGTAAATACATGGATTGCCAAACACAAGAATAACATACCAAATAAACCCATAAACTTAGGCATTGTACCATCGACTTGTCCATTTACATCAAAATGGGTTGGTACAACATCTGGAAGTTGATTATAGAAAACTAGATTCAATACCAAAGGAATCACAAACAAAGCTAAACTAAACATAAACCATTTATTTTTCAACATCTTCATTCCCTCCAATAAAAGATTTAAAATAACACAACATCTCCTCAAAAACAGATGCGTTGATTTGATAAAAGATAAAATTTTTATCCTTCTCTTCACAAATCAAACCTGCATCCTTTAATAAGGATAAATGATAGGAAACGGTTGCCTGAGACATATCAAAATGACTCGCAATATCTCCAGCTGACATTTTGCCTTTTTTAATAAATTCAATATGTCTCTTCTAACTGGCGCACCTAGCGCTTTAAATGTTTTTTCAAACAAAGTATCACCACCTATTAGAAATTTCTAAATAGTTAACAAAAAAAATCAGGAAGACTACTCTCCCTGATACGATGTATATTTCTGATATTCCTTTGTCGTTTCTTCATCAAAACAATACAAACTGATCTTCATTGTATAATCACTATTCGCATCCAACCAATCCGCAATCGTCTTTAATACAAGGGGCACTGCCTTTTCTACTGGATAGCCATAAACGCCACATGAAATAGCTGGAAATGCGATTGTATGAATATCATACTTACGAGCTAAACTCAAACTATTCCAATAACAATCCCTCAACATATGCTCATCTTCATGTTTACCCGAATACACCGGACCCACAGTATGAATTACATACTCTGCCTTTAAATCATACCCCTTAGTAATCTTAGCCTGTCCTGTTTGACAGCCATTTAATAATTTACACTCTTCAAGTAACATGGGACCGGCCGCTCTATGAATAGCACCATCTACACCGCCGCCACCCAAAAGCGATTCATTCGCTGCATTGACAATACAATCTCCATCAAAAGTAGTGATATCTCCTTTTACTACTTTGATTTCACTCTCTAAATTCTTATTGTCTAAAATCATTTCAATTAAAAGTTTCGGTAAAAAATACGAATCTTTCCAAGGATTTAATACAACTCCACTTACACCTTGTGTATCATGCACCATATTTAGTACATCCATCACACTTTGATTTAATGTTTCTGTAGCCTGACCCAAATCCACTTGATTCTGAGTGGTAAAGGCTACAAATACATCTTGACCATCATCTAAAGATAATCTTCGATAGACCTTTTCACCATTTGCATCGCCAACAGGAATAATAAATTGTTTTTCTTCTTTTGCCAGTTTACGAATCTGCGAAAGAACCTCCATATTCTTTTCACGAGTTCCTTCTTGATATAATTCTTGAATCAATGTTTCTAATTTTTCCATACCTATTTCCTTACTACAAATGTCAAACTAAAAGGAAAAGCTCCAATCACATCTTGATAAATAGAGTCATCAATAAAGAATCCCTCTTTCATTGCACTTTCCTTTAATAGTGAATCTAACGAAATAAATTCTTCCTCGCTGATTTTAAAATCATTAAAACAATATCCATCATTGAAACGCTGATAGTTAAATACTTCATCCATTAAATCCCAAGTACTTACTTCGCTACCATCTTCTAATGTATCCATATAGTTTAATAATTCATTTACGATTTCTTGTTGTCTTTCTTGTACCATAAAAATCACCTACACTTATTCTAACACAAAATGAAAAAGAGGCATGGCCTCTTAATCAATTTCTAAATATTCTTTGATTCTTTGAATCTGATTCAAACCATCCAAATATCCCATGTAGTAAAGATCGGCGAGTTTATCCACATCTCCCTCTACACGCGATACATTCACAGGCTTGCTTGGGGCAATCGTAAAGATTCTTCCCTCATTTTCAAGTCTTGCTAATTCATCACACTGTTTATTGTAGTCACTATTCATTGATTCTAGCTTCTGTTCTAAAGCTGGATAGCCTGCATACAATCTTTTCGTCATTTTTTGAACCAAAAGATTCGTCTCACTCTTTCGATACTCTCTTTGACGTGTACGAACGACAATAATCTTTTCAAAATCATGATCCAACGCCCATTGATACGCTATCTTATCACTGCAACCACCATCTAAATATAAACCATCTTCAATTTCAACCATCTTTGAAACATAAGGCATGGTTGCACTGGCTTGTACGGCTTTAAAAATATCTTGCGTTTTATTCTTACTAAAATATTCGGGTCTTCCCGTTTTACAATTCGTACATACCGCAATAAAATCACGCGTTGGATTCATAAAACGAGGCGTATTTAATGGATCAAAATATTGAGTTCCTTTCATCAAAAAATCAAATCCAATGATTCCTTTGTTGTTTTTAAAAGCTTCTAAACCAACATATCGAGAATCATGACGATACCCTAAATTAATTCTAGCACTACGACCAATTTGACCAGCCACATAGTTAAATCCGTTTAGTGCACCTGCACTTGTACCTACTGTACACTGCATATTGATTTCAAACTGCATTAAAGCATCTAATACTCCTGATGTATATAATCCTCGAAAGGCACCGCTTCCAGGACAATACATCCAGGAACAATTTTATTTGAAGTATTTCCATTTGGAAGTTTGGATATTCCCGAAAAACGCTTATTATTCTTCTTCATAACATCCCTCCTTCTTAGCTGAAAATTTTATACTCATTTTTTAAATTTGTCTACTTTTTTTGTTCATTCCAAAGCTTGTCAGCCATTGGCTTCCAGTTTTTTGCATATGGAACTGTCTTTTCTAATAAGTGATCCACATCTTCTAATGATTCATAATCTGTATTGACTGCTTTACTTTGCTTTACCAATTCTTGAATGCGACCTGCATTTTCAAGCATTGGACAAGGTCTTAACATATTTTCATTAAATGGTTGATTATCATGATAAGCCTGGAATAATGGAGATTTTAATGCATCCAACAATGTCGTATCATGAATGTTACAGTTTGAATAATGAATAAACACACATGGTTCTACATCCCCTTTGGCATTGATATGTAGATATCTTCTTCCTCCGGCAATACATCCACCCACATATTGCGCATCATTTTGAAAATCCATAGTGAAAATTGGTTTTTCACTTCTGAACTTACGAATCTGATGATAAACATACGCTCTTTGTTCTGGTGTTGGAAGTAATTCTTTAACAGCCCCATTTCCTACTGGCATATAGTGGAAGAACCAACAGAATAAAGCACCTGAATCAATCATTAAATCAAAGAATTCATCACTTGCGATATCTTTATAGTTTGCACTTGTATAACAAGTACTAATTCCAAAAGGCAATTTGTGTTTCTTTAATAATTCCATGGCACGTTTTACATTTTCATAACAGCCTTCACCACGTCTAGAATCATTCGCTGTTTCAAAACCTTCCAAACTAATGGCTGGCACAAAGTTTTTTAACTCGCAACATATCCTGACAGAATTCTTCATCGATCAATGTACCATTGTGAAAGATAAGAAAGCACAATCGGGATGCATTTCACAAATCTTAATCACATCTTTTTTACGTGTTAAAGGTTCTCCACCCGTATAAATATACATGTAAGTTCCTAATTCTTTTCCTTGACGGATAATTGAATCAATATCGTCTAAAGATAAATTTAATTGATGACCATATTCAGCAGCCCAACAACCTGTACAATGCAAATTACATGCAGATGTTGGATCTAATAATACAGCCCAAGGAATATTACAATTATATTTTTCTGACAATTCTTCTTGTTTTGTACTACCATTTAAAGACGCATTAAAAATAAAGTTTTTAAACACAGTCTGCCGAACATCTGCATCCAAATCATACAACTTTAAAATGTAGTCATACCAAACACCTTTTTCATCGATCTGTTCACGAATCACTTTACGCTGTGAACCATACCAACCTTCAGGCATAACCTTATCTATAAATTCATTAATTTAGGAATGTTTGTTTCTGGATCCTTCTCCAAATACTTCAAAGCTTGATTCATACCAAACTTTTGAACACTACTCTGTAAAGAACTAAAATTCATAACGATTCCTCCGGTTTCATTTATAATTTCATTCTAGTTCTTTAAAAATGTGTTTTTAATAGACAAATTTTCAAATATGTAAAATTTTATGAGCTATGGTCATTATTTTTATACCGTTTTGACATATATATAATATATGATTTATATATTTATGAACTATGGTCATTTTTTGCACAAAAAAAGAAGGTGTTTTCACACCCTCTTAGATTTCATTGGCAGCCTTATATCCTGTACGAATTGCACTTGCGATATCTGCTGTTCTTTCACCACTGCAGTCACCTACATAAGTAAATGGAACACTTAACTTACTATCATCAAATACATTCTTTTTAGAACCCAATGCATTTACAATTGTATCCGCTGTAATTTCAACATTTGTTTCATCTTTTGTGTTTTCTGCATAGATTACATTATCTTTAATTTCACTAACACGTGTATTCACAAATTTTTGAACATTGTGTTCTTTAAAATCCGCTTCCATCAATGGCAATACGGTTTCAGATTCTTGTGCTGCAATTTTATCCATCATTTCTACAATTGAAACTTCTAGACCTTTATTTGCCAAATATTCAGCAGTTTCAGCACCTACTAAGCCTCCGCCTAATACTACACATTTACCAGATACTTCTTGACCATTCAAGATATCCCAGCTGGATACAACATTTGAATTTTCTACAGGCATAGGAAGATCCATATTGTGAGCTCCAATGGCCAAGATCACATGATCAAATCCATTCAATTCTTCCATTGTTGGTTCGTGGTTTAATTGAATGTCTACTTTACCAGGCAAGAATTTTTCGTAGTATTGAACCGAACGTAAAATTTCATCTTTTCTTGGAGGAACTGACGCAATATTGATTTGTCCTCCTAAACGATCTGATTTTTCAAACACTGTCACTGTATGTCCACGTTTATATGCTACACGAGCTGCTTCTAATCCGGCAAGACCTGCACCAACTACGGCAACATTCTTAGTTTCTGTACAAGGTTTAATGAAAATTGTTTCTTCATCTCCATTTTCTGCATTTAATACACAACTTAAGTAACGACGAGATTGGATGGCATCTACACAACCTTTATTACAATTCAAACATTCACGAATGCATTCACCTTTTTCCACTTTATTGGCAATATCTGGATCTGTTAATAAACTTCTTCCATAGCCAATCATGTCAGCTGTACCATCTTCTAGAATCTTTTCACCAGCTTCCACGCTGACTACACGACCCACTGTTGCCACAGGACAAGAAACAACGGCTTTTACTTTTTCACAAGCACCTAAAGTCCAGTTATAAGGAACCGCACCCATTGGAGGAATTGTATCTCCCATGTTTCCTGTATGGTTAGCTTGAGCCACTTGAATCATATCAATTCCTGCTGCATCTAACATTTTTGCGAATTCAACCGCTTCATCTTCCAATAAACCACCTTTACCACGTAAAGATCCATCTGGATTGACTGTAATAATTGGAAGTTTATATTCGACCATCATGGATGGAGCCGCTTCTTTAATCGCTTGTAAAACTTCTAATGCATAACGAGTACGATTTTCTAAGCTACCACCATAATTATCTGTACGGTGATTTAATACTGTAGAACATAATGAACCAAGTAAACGGTCCCCATGAATTTCAATCGCATCAATACCAGCTTTTTGTGCTTTTCTAGCACATTGGGCAATGCTATTTTTAATAGCTGTTAATTGTTCAACACTTGCTTCAGTCACAAAGTGCTGCATATCATGATGTAATTTTGCGTATGCACCCTTTGTCAATTCGTCACAGATTTTTTGTTGTTTTTCAGCCTCTTCTACATCATTGGCAGCCTTCGCTTTTGCAGCCAATTGACCAGCAATCCCAGCTTCCATAATCATTTTTCCTACACCTTGAACATCATATTCTGGGTGGAACAATTGTAAAGCTACTTTACAATCGTATTCATGTAAGGCATCTGCCAATTTTTTATACATTTCAATTTGTGATTCATCATATAGTTTTGGTGTTGGACTTGCCGTACGAACAGGAGCCACATCACCAACAACAATATAGGAACATCCACCTTGGGCAAGTCTTGTATAGAAAGCTAATGAACGAGGACCAATAGATCCGTCTCTTTCTTCATATCCTGTTGTCAAAGGGGGAAACATAATTCTATTTTTAAAAGTTAAGTTACCAACTTGAATTGGTTGTAGTAATTTACTTGTCATATTTTCTCCTATATATTTTTGCGATTTCATGCGCATTTGTGATCGCATCTTTTAAAGTTCCTACTTTTTCACAATCCCCAATGTAGTGTACATTTTCAGCTTCCACTTCCACTTTCTTAGGTGCATAACCGACTGCGAAAATTAAAGTATCCGCTTCTGTAAGCTTGTGTTCAACACCCTCTTTTACATACGTAATTGTATTTTCATCCACACTTGTTACTTGTGCATTCAATTCGATGCGAACACCTTTCTGCATCAATCTTTGTGTCAATCTAGATTTTGCAGCTCCACCTTCACCAGGCATTAAGTTATTTGTCATTTCTAATAATGTAATCTTACGATTCATTGGGAATAAGTCATTGATTAATGGTGCTAAATAATCGGCTGTTTCACATCCAACACTTCCACCACCTAATACAACAATATTACGTCCTGGATATTTCTTTCCAGATAATACATCGTCTGCAGTCATCCAATTTTTAAATACTTTGAATGGAGGAATTTCTTTTGGAGTTGCTCCACTTGAACATACGATTTCGTAATCTTTAAATTCATTTTCAAGCATTTCTTTTGTGACTTCTGTATTTAAACGAACTTCAACACCTTCATGATCTAACGACGAATCATAAATTTAATAACTTTACACAATTCTTGTTTCGCAATTGGAACCGCCGCAAGTCTTAATTGTCCACCAAGTTCATTTGATTTTTCACAAAGAACAACTTTGTGTCCACGTTTTTTGGCAACATATGCGGCTTCCATACCAGCAGGACCACCACCGATGACTAATACTTTTTTCTTATCTGTAGCTTCTTCAATCGTATCATCTTCAACACTTGGGTTTACTGTACAAGAAATACGTTTACCCATCATGATACCTGTTAAACAACGACCACATCCAATACATGGACGAATATCGTCTACTTTACCTTCAAATGCCTTATTCGCAAATTCACTATCACATAAGTTTGGACGACCAATCATACACATATCACATTTTTCATTGGCGATTAATTCTTCAGCATCCAAGGTTCATTAATACGTGCTACAGTGGCAACTGGGATATTTACATGCTTTTTGATTTCTTCACTTGAGTGAGCGTGAGGTGCTGGACTTGTACCTGGTGCAGGCATACTTGATCCACGTTTGATTGTGTTACCACCAGATACGTGAATAAAATCAACACCAGCTTTTTCTAATTGCTTACAAACATAGATTTGATCATTTAATGTCAATCCACCTTCACTATATTCATCACCACTAATACGAACATCAATAATAAAGTCATCTCCACAGTATTTACGAACAGATGCGATTACTTCTAAGCATAAACGTAAGCGTCCATCAATATTTCCACCATATTCATCTGTACGTTTATTATATAAAGGTGTTAAGAAACCACCTAATAATCCGTGGGCATGCGCACATTGGATTTCAACACCATCACCACCGGCAATCTGAACACGGTGAGCTGCTTGACCAAATTGATCAACGATTGTGTGTAATTCTTCAATTGTTGCAGGTCTTGGTGCACTTTGTGCATAGTAAGGACCCACACAGCTTGGTGCAATTAATTGAGGTGTTCCTGGAACTGGGAATGCCATATAAGCTGGATGGAACAATTGTGCTAAGATTTTAGTTCCATATTGGTGTACGCCATCCACCAATTTTTTCCATCCTGGAATAAAACTATCATCATAAATTGACATATCTCCTGGAAGATATACATACGTTGGTTCTACAGTTACAACTTCAGTAACGATAAGTCCAACTCCACCTTTTGCACGTGCAGAATAGTGTGCTACTAAATCATCTGTAACATATCCTTTATCGGCCATGTTCGTTGAAATAGGTGGCATAAAAATACGGTTTTTTACAGTTGTTTTTCCAATTTCAATTGGTTCAAATAAATGTGGAAAATTATTCATTTTCTAAACTCCTCCTCATAGATTCTTATTATTTTATTCACAAATAGACATAAAAAGCCTATCCCTTTTCTTATGTTTATTATTATGAATTTAAAAATAAAAGAATGACGTTACCATCATTATAACGCATTTGTTAACATAAAACCATCTGTTTAGTTAATTTGTGAACTTTTTTAGTTAGGATTACTTAACAATTTATCTTAATATTTCATCATTGATTGTCACAATCGGATCAAGTTCACTTCCATCTCCATACAAGTCAGGGCGCGATAATAAGTATTCCTTTACTTGTTTTTTATTTTGGAATTTTGTTGCTTGAAAAGGTGCAATATTACTATATTTTTCAAAATATAAGTATCCATCTTCTGTATTCACAAGTAGTCCTGTATGACCTGCAAAACGAATATTTCTTCAGGAACATGTAAATATACGCTTACAATCGAAATGGTATCAGTTTTTAATTGGATGTGTCTTGATTTTAAAGTCTCCACAATTTTAGCTTCTTGTTTCCTTAATGTATCTTCATCAGATACATCAATGGAATGAAACAGTGTGACAAAATCCTTTATCTTTTCTTCACTTGTCTTAAATTGTTTAACTGTATTTAATGCTTCTACATCAAACATTAGCCAAGTATCATTTGAATCCTCATCTTTTGATGTTTCAACTACATTTTGAATCAATGAAAAGGCAGTTAAACGACAATTTAACCAATTTAAATAAGCATACGATTTAGCTGTATCATCCAAATACAACGTATCATAATTTACGCCGTCTTTTGGTAAGCGAACAAAACCTTTCTTATATGAATACTCTTTCGAAATCGAATTAAATTCATTCACCCAGTCCATGACTTTCTTTACATCTTTTTTAAGCAATTTATTTTGAATCATTAAATCTGCCACTTCATTTCGTGTCTTTTCATCGACTAAATTTGAATATGTAACAGAACTTGATTGACATCCACTCAAACCAAATGTCATACATATTGTAAGGATGATTGTTAATAGTTTTTTAATCATATATTTCTTTACCTTTCACCAACTTTATTATACGCAAATAAGAAAAGGACTTCAGTTCATATGCCTGAAATCCCATGTTTTTATTTACCATATCTACGTTTTGGTTTATCATCATTAAAACGTCTTCTTGGTTTATAGTCACCATCTTTTCGATCATCAAATCTACGTCTAGGCTTATCCTCATCATTGAATCTGCGTCTAGGCTTATCCTCATCAAAACGACGTCTTGGTTTATAGTCACCATCTTTTCGATCATCGAATCTACGTCTTGACTTATTGTCATCATAGCGACGTTTTGGTTTGAATTCTCCACCTTTTTTATCATCGAATCTACGTCTTGGCTTATCATCACGATCTTTGCGATCATCAAGCGACGTCTTGGTCTATAGTCATCATTGCGAACAAGTAGTGTAACACTTTCTACATGTGGAGTTTGACTAAACATATCGACTGGTTGAATCTTGACAATACGATATTCTTTCTTTAATACACCTAAGTCTTTAGCCAAAGTCGCTGGGTTACAAGATACATAGATCATCGTTTTGATCTTTGATTTTAAAATGGTTTCCTTCATTGTATCATCCAAACCAGAACGAGGCGGATCCACAATCAATGTATCCACATCTTTTTCTTGCACTAAGTGTGCTAAAGCACTACCCGCATCTTCACAAATGAAAGATACATTGTCTGCATGATTTAACATCGCATTTTCATTGGCATTATCAACCGCATCCTGAATAGATTCAACACCAATAATTTCTTGCGCCTTATCTTTCACAAATAAACTGATGGCACCAATTCCACTATAGGCTTCAACCGTAGTCTTTGATCTTGGCATCCAATCTTTAACCACATTATAAAGGTTGACTGATTGTTTCGTATTTAACTGGAAGAAAGATCTTGGAAGTAAAGAAAGTTGAATATCTTCTAATTGAAGATGCATCTTTTCTTCTCCCCAAATAAAACGCATATCTCCAAATACTTCGCGTTTTGTTTCTGTTTTTACACTTTGCCAAATCGAAACAACACCCTCTAATTGAGTTACGTCATGAATAAATTCTTCACCTAAATTTTCTTTTCCCGTCACAAAAATAATTTGAATCTTAGAATCAAATTCTTTCATGACCAACGTACGATAACCTGTTTTCTTTTTATCATCATACATTTTTAAGTGATGTTCATTCATGATTTTTAAAACAGCCTGACGCGTCTGTTCTAAAAGTTTTGAGTGTACATAACATCTTTCCATCTTTTGAAAATGATTTGTGTCACGCTCATACATTCCTGTATATAATTCACCATATTCTTCACCAAAAGGAAGTTTACAACTATTACGATATGACAATGGTTCTGGATTTTTTAGAATCGGTAATATGCGACCATTATAATCTGCATACTTAATTAATGTCTCCTTTAGATTTCCCTCTTTCATCTTACATTGAGCCGGATATTTCACGTGCATCAAGCACATCCACCACACTCTTTCCAAATCGGACATAAAGGATAACGACGTTTTGAGCTCTGTTCCACCAAACGAGTCATTTCACCAATCAAGTATGTATCTTCATCCCTTTTAATATCAAATTCGATGACTTCTTCAGGAATCGCATTTTCAATAAATACTGGCTTTCCCTCATGGAATGCAATCCCTTCACCATTGATTCCCCATTTTTTTATTGTTGTTTTCATATTTTTTTGTACACAGTTACGACAAATTCAAACGTAACCTCTAACCTTTCTAATTCTTTTACACGATCAAGACCAGCTTGACTTGTTTTATATCGATATGGTGTCATTTCCAACAAAGCCCATACATCATCAACCATTTTCGTTTCTTGAATGATTTTTTGACTCACCATGTCATATTGCTCTTGTATTTCAGGCATTTCATTTTCGTAGGGTGTGTCATACAATACTTCTTTTAATTCAAAACAATGCTTAGGACCCGGACCAACTACAATCCAATATCCATTTTCTTTTAGAATACGATAGATTTCATCTTGGCCTAAAGGCACAAAAATACTGGTAACACAATCTATACTCTCGTCTGAAAAAGGCATATCAAATAAACTCCCCACAATATATTGTGTATGTTTATCTTGTTTAGATGCATGAAGTATCGCTTCCTTACTTAAATCGATGCCATAACTCTGTTCGAAGTTTGCACCAATCTCTTTTGTGTAATAGCCTTGACCGCAGCCAGCATCCAAATACACATTTCCTTTTACCTTTTCCTTTACATATTGACGCATAAAATCATAATAATCTTTTTCCAAAAAATCCGTGCGCGCTTTGACCATTAAAGCATTGTCCCCATGATTCTTTGTCTGTTTACGAGATAAGTTCACATAGCCTTGTTTTGCACAATCAAAAGAGTGATTATTTACGCATCGAAATGTTTTATTTTCTTTTATTAGTTTCTCTTTACACACCGGACATATCAACATAGAAAGATTATAACATAAAAGAAAAAGAGAAGTGCTTAATTTTCACTTCTCTTAGAATAAATCTTCTTCAACCTTAACTGGATGTACCCAAATATCTTCTGTATTATCTATACAATCTTGTACCATCTTGTCAAAATCCCATTTTCCCTCATATTTTTCGCATTTATCAACACGAGGTTTTGTGACTGGATTTTTAGGTGTAAAGATCGTACAACAATCTTCATAAGGAAGAATACTTGTTTCATAGGTTCCAATCTTTTTAGATAGATCAATAATCTCAACTTTATCCATACAAACAACTGGACGAATAATTGGCATGTTTGTGACATCGTTGATTGCAAGCATACTTTCTAATGTTTGACTTGCGACCTGACCAATTGACTCACCAGTAGCGATTGCTTGCGCATGTCTTTTTTGAGCTAGACCTGTTGCAATACGCATCATCATACGACGCATTAATGTGATCGCATAACTTTCATCCGCATTTTGATAGATTGCCAATTGAAGATCTGTAAATGGAACAACATGAACTAAAACATCCCCCTGATAACCAGATACAAGTCTTGCCAGTTCCATAACTTTTTCTTGTGCATTTTGTGAAGTATATGGAGGAGATGCATAGTGAATACATTCAATATGTACACCACGCTTCATCATTAAGTAGCAGGCAACTGGAGAATCAATTCCGCCACTCAATAAAACCATGGCCTTTCCACCAACACCAACCGGATATCCTCCAGCACCTTGAATTCGATCTGTCATAATATAGGCTGCATCTTGGTGAACTTCAACAACAATTTTAACATCCGGATTATGCACATCTACTTTCCAGTCACTGTTCTTTAAAATTTTAGTGGCTACCTTACGATTAATTTCATCCGAAATATAAGGGAATAATTTATCGCTACGACGTGCAGCTACCTTAAATGTTTTTGGCGTTGTTAAATCTAAAGATTCATAACAAGCATCAATGATTTGATCTAAATCTGGTTCCACTTTAATAGCCAATGAGAAAGATGAAATCCCAAAGACTTTTGCTAAAATGTCACTAACCTGTTTTGAATCTTCATCATGAAGGTAAATATACATACGATCATGTTGTTTTTCAAATTCTAATGTTGGAAATGCTTTTAAAGCCTTACGAACATTATCATAAAGCGCCTTAATAAAGTTGTTACGGTTTTTTCCTTTTAAACTCAATTCGCCATAACGAATCAAGATGTGATTATAACGATAAGCCATAATTCTCTATAATCTCCTTACATGTTTCTATAAAATATTTTGCCTCTTCTAAAGTATTCTCATAAGAAAATGATAAGCGAATTCCATGTGTCGCATCAAATTCCGATTTATGCATAGCCAATAAGACTTCAGAAGCATTGGTATTTTGTGAAGAACAAGTGCTTTTTGCGGATACACAAATCCCCTTTTGATCCAAAGCATTCAATAAGACTTCACTTGTGATTTGATCAAATGAAATATTTAGAATATATGGAATCGCACTCAAAGGTGAATGAATATGTGCACCCTTAATTTTAGACAATTCTTCACGCAAATATTGATTGATTTTTGAAACATGAGCATACGCACTAGATTGTTCTTCTAAAGCCAAACGAATCGTTTTTGCCAAAACAATATTGGCCGGTGCATTCTCTGTTCCTCCACGAAGACCTTGTTCTTGTTGACCACCTTGAATAATTGGAACAAGCTGAATCTTCTTTTTCTTCATTAAAATGGCACTTCCCTTTAAACCATGAATCTTATGTGCAGAGATTGTTGCCATATCTAATTTATCGAAAGGAATATCAATTTTTGAGAAGCTTTGTACACAATCCACATGATAAACACAAGTTGGATTTTGATGTACAATTTTCTCTAATTCTAAAATGGGATTGATGGCACCCATTTCATTATTCACATGCATAACAGAAACTAAAATCGTATCTTTACGCATATGCGCTTTTAAACATTCTGGCGTTACAATACCTTCTTCATTAATTGGAAGAAATTCAACTTCAAAGCCAAAACGCTTTAAAAACTCCATCGCATGACGAACACTTGAATGTTCAACATTACTTGTTAGAACATGATGACCTCTATGTTCATTCGCCAAAGCATATCCAACAATAGCTAATGTATTGGATTCACTAGCCGCTGAAGTAAAAATAATTTCACTAGGCTCTACATGAAGCATAGAAGCAATATTTGATCGACTCTTTTCCATGAGCGTACTTGCTTGACGTCCTATTGCATGCAAACTATCTGGATTGCCATAACAAGTTTCTAACATTTGCCCATAAACACGACGAACCTCTGTACGTACAGAGGTTGTCGAAGCATTATCAAAATAAATCATTACTGCACCTGATTCATAACAGCAGGATCTTTTTGAGCAACTAGTTTCTCATAAATTCCTGGGTGCATGTTTTCGATTGCCTGAATCGCAATCTTAAGTGCACGAGTATATTCTCCATTTTGGAAGCATAACTCTGCACGAGTTAAATCCGAATCCATTTGTGCATGCGTACTACGGAAACGGTTACCAAACACAATCGCATTTTCTACCATAACAGCAACACCGACTAAGTTGTTTGCGTTATTGTATAACTTATATACAAAGTCGATGGCATCCTGCAAATCTGCATTTAATGTTTGTACATCTAATGGTGAGTGATCCAACACAACACGAACACGTTGAATCAAGCGTTCGCCTTCTTTTAAATCTGCAGAAAATTGAGATGAAATACTAGGTAAATGACGTGTTACTGTATTAAGACGCACTTCATTTAAAATCAATTGTAATTTAGTCAATTGTTTTTTAGCACGTGATTCATCACTACTTGCTCCCACTAGCATTTCTTTCATATCCTTGACTTGATCGTGGAATTCATTAACATCTTCTGAAAATTTACGATAACCATGAACTACATCTACGCTTGGACGTTGATTTTGTTTCAATTCATTTTGAATTTCATCACGACGCTTTTCTAAATCTTCCATTTGGATTTTTGCCAAAGAGAAGCGGTGTGTCCAATCTTCTAAACCAAAACGGTCTTTGATATTGGCATAAAGTGCCATGATTTCCTCAAGTTCCTGACCAATGACATTAACAATATCTAAATTTGATTGAAGACTCACATGAATTTCTTCATATGCCTGTTTTTCATTCGTCACATCATCTTGTAAAGCTAAGATGTGATCCCCAATGATTTCCAAGTTTTCTTGTGCCAATTCAAATTCACCAGCATCCAATTGATCAATTGTACTTGCCAATGCATTTTGAATGGTCGTTAATTTTTCTTCTGGTTCTAAATAAGATAAGTCGATATCTTTTTCTTGTAATTCCTTGATGTGCAAACGAACTTCGTTGATTGCACGAGGCAATACATTCTTGGCCTTTTCATAGAGTCCAGGGAAGGCTGCAATTTTAGAGCTGATCTCATCCACCATTTTTGAGATTTTTTCTTGTTCTTCCTTTGCCTTATTAAATTCAGAAGCAAACATCCATTCTTCGAAATTAGAGAATTCATTTTCGATTTCCTCTAAACATGAATCTACATAATTAACCGATCCATAGAATGAAGAACGATTATCTTGATAAACAGTTTTCACATTACGGAAACGTTCTTTCAAAGCATTTGCCGATTCACGAACTTCTGTTTCACGAGCTAAGATGTGATCCAAAGATTGCGTAACAATACGAATTCTTTCTTTTGTTTCATCCATCATTGTTTCTAAATCATCCATTGCACGCATTGATTTACGCAAACGATGTCTAGAAACATAATCATCTGCTTCATTGAACAAATCATCACATGCACTTAAGTTATTTTGACAAGTATCATATTTTGGAGTTAATTTTTTAACTTTATCCATGATATCATCATTCACTCTTGCGAATGCCGATGCTTTGTTAAATTTATAGGCCAAGGAATTGTTACGAATTTCATTCATTTCAATTTCAAGATCTGAAAGTCGCTTCGACGCCTTTTTACGTTTGATCATACGCATGATGATCCAAACCAAGATCAAGACTAAAATCGCTATGCAAAGATAGATGATTACAGTCACAGAAAGTTGATTTTTTATGAATGCGTATACTGATCGAAAGAAATTCAAAACACTATCCATAGTGGTACCTCCTTGCAAACCATTCTTATTATAGCAAAACTTCAAAATCATTGCATCCTTTTCTTGATTTTATTCATGTTCTTTGATATGATACATAGGCATAAATTGATAGCAGCATACAAAGTTAAAGGATATGCGTTACAGCACTAAGCGATATGAGTAAGCTAATAGCTGATAGCGGAAAATATCATTGTTAACACAACCTTTAAAGATTTGTACTGTTATTGTTTTATGAATGATATAAAACAATAGGAGGAAAAATTATGTCAAGAAACACAGGAAGCATTTGGAAAAAGTCTCGTCGTCTTGGTTTCTCAGTTTTAGAAACTGGTGAAGAATTAACTCGTCGTGATACTATTCCAGGACAACACGGTTCACCTCGTCGTCCAAAATTAACAAACTACGGTATCCAGTTACAAGAAAAACAAAGAATTCGTCATACTTACCAATTAAGTGAAAAACAATTCTACAACACTTACTTAAAAGCAAGTAAAAAAGCTGGTTCAGCTGGTGAAAACTTCTTAGTAATGTTAGAATCTCGTTTAGATAATATCGTTTATCGTATGGGATTTGCACGTACTCGTCGTGCTAGCCGTCAGTTAGTAAACCACGGACACGTATTAGTAGATGGTAAGAAAGTAGATATCCCTAGTTTCCAAGTAAAACCAGGACAAGTTATCGAAATCCGTGAACGCGCTAAAAACTTAAGCGTAATTAACGAAGCTTTAGAAGCTGCAACAGCAACAGTTGATTTCGTAGAAGTAAACAAAGATGCTAAGAAAGGTACTTATGTTCGTTACCCAGAACGTAAAGAACTATTCACAGCTCAAGAAATCAACGAATTGTTAGTAGTAGAATTCTACAACCGTTAATCTTAGACATAAAAAAAGAAAGAAGCGACTTGATTCGCTTCTTTTTTTGTGGATGTGTTTTCTTATTTTGTGTATTTCTCTTTGTTTACTAACGTAAAAAATCAATTTTTTCAGCTACAAAGCCATAGTTTAAGTATACCTTTTCATCCTTTTGATATTTACGCGAATGAATACGACCATTGATTCCTACTTAATCACCAATCTTACATGAAGCACTTACCGTTTCTGCAAGTCCTCGCCATACTTCAATAACCATATCATCATTTTCATAAACACCATCTGAATTTGGAAAGTTACGCTGCACACGAACAGGAAGTTCACAAGTCTTCAAACCATTTGTTGTTTCCTTTAAAACAGGCATTTCCGTAATTTTCCCCACGATACTAAACGCATTCATAATTGATTATCCTCCTTCAATTCTGACCACCATTTTCATCACCATCCTTCTTCAAATGTATTGTACAAACATCCCTTATATAAAACAAACGACCTATTTTGTCTATAGGTCGCTATTTTGTACATATTTCTATTGTTTTCAGCCTCTAATTTGGCTAAAATAACGCAAATTAGATCAGATAGAATCATTCGGAAGAATTTTTGTCACACACACATTTGAAAAATCTAAATCATCCAAATTAGAAAGAACCTTGTCTAAAGACATCTTTTGAATGCGATTTAAACTATCCATATAATCAAAATTTTCAAAATGACTTCTTAATAAATCATTCGCTAAACCATCAAAATGATTTAAGCCCCTTAAATTATTCGCTATAGCCTGCGCACGCAAAGATTGATAATCTTCATTCGATATTGTCTTCTTCTTCACCTGTTCTTTTACAAGCTCAATAAAAGCATCTGGATTTGTTGTTTGTGCATAAAACAAGACATAACTATGATCTGTAGTAAAATCAGCTTCTGCTCCTACAAATTGCGTAAAGATTCTTTGATCCAGCCATTCTTGAAATTTAGGATTCAAAGGCCCCATTAAAGAATCTAGCCACATATTGACCGCAAAATCCTTTTCTATACTCTCCATAACATTTGAACAAGGCTTCATTTTAAAGCCAACACACACAAAAGGCTGAGAAATATCCATTGTATCTACAAATTCTTTGCGATTGACTTCCATCGGTTCTTCTTTAAAAACACGCGAAATCTCTTTATCACACTTACTTTCTACGTCCTTTTGACAGTCTTTGATCCATTCCATAATTTCGTCTGTATCTTTTCCAGTGATGCCTACAAGACATAATTTACTTGGATCATAGTTCAACTCATAAAAATATTTAAGATCTTCCATACGCATATTTTGAATATCTTCCTTAGATCCTAATACATCTACTTTCATTGGATGATTCTTATATAAAGAGATTAAAGTCTCCTTAAAAAGACGCTGTTCAGGCGATTGTTGATACATATCATATTCACTTAGAATAATTCCCTTTTCTTTTTCAATCGTTTTGTTTGTCACGTCTAGATTCTCAACAAAATCAAATAACAGCTTTAATGGCTGTTTTACATCTGCTGTCGTTGAAAAATAAAATGCAGTTTCTGTATATGAAGTATAGGCATTTGTAGAACACTGCAAACCCGCAAACAATTCACTAACATCTTCTCCATCTAAATAAAACATTTGATGCTCTAAATAATGAGCCAATCCACTTTTATGATGAACAAGTGTTCCATCCACATTTTGATCTATGTCAAAGCCACCAACTTTTGCCCCCAAAAGAAAGAGTGATCTTTGATAATCCGGCTTATGCACAAGTAAAACTTGTAAGCCATTTGGTAAAGTTTCTTTCGTTAAATCCAAATTATAATTCATTTTCATTCTCCGCAACAATGGCTACTGATGCCAAATTCATTTGTAAGGCAACACGCGAAATATCTTCCTTTGTCACCTTCATAATTCTTTCAATTCTTTGTTCTGTTGTCAGTTTACGATGCAACAAATCATCTAAAAATGCTTGGGCAATTAAAGAGAGTGCCTGATCCAACCCGCCAACAAGGCGATCTTTAAATCCCATTTTCGCAATTTCTAAATAAGCATCGTCATAATCCATATTCAATAATCGATCCATTTGGGTTTCTATTAAATTCAATACTTTCGTAACATCTTTACGATTTACTCCCGTATGAATCAATATCGCACCATCAAAACGAATGATTGATGAGCTTATTGAATAACAAAGGCTATTCTTCTCACGAATCTCATCAAACATCAAATTCTTTTGACTTTGCCCTAAAATACTACACAAAAGCAATTCTGCCTCATAGTCTGCACTTGAAATATCCACACCTGTAGAATAGACTTGCGAAATACAGGTTTGAGAAATATCCTTTTCAAATGTCTTATAACTCGTTTCTACTTTTGGAAGCAATGTTCTTTCTGAAATAAAAGGACAATGGGAATCCAAAGAGTCAATAAAATCATATAATTCTTGATCAACATATCCACAAATATAGAAATGTTTAGCCATATCCATATAGAGTGTATATATTTGTTTGACATCTTTTAAAGTAAGCGTTTCTAAATCCTTTAAACTTCCCTGTACAGGAATCGAAATCGAATGCTTGTCATGAGCCATTTCAAAGGCATACATACAAGATAAATTGGCTGGATCATCCATTTGTGCTAATAATCTATTTTTCAATAAATATACAGACTCTTTGAAGTTTTCTTCATCCAATACCGAATGAAATAAAGCTTGATCCATAATATCTTTAATTTTATTTACATAATTCTCATCTTCAATCCAGTCTGGACGAACAAATTGAAAACGCACATCCACTTGAATCAAATCTCCGAAAGATGTTAATCCATAAGATATTTTCGTACCATAAGCTAGATTTAGCGTAGAAGCTAATTTCTGTTTTGAATCCATCTTTTCTGTTTTTGCCTTCATCATATATACAAGAACATTGAGTGCCGTAATTGTATTTCGATTAAAAGGCATCATTGTTTTACAAGAAACATAGACATCGCTAAATTTTTGCGTTTGAATATAGTTCATACAAGACCTCCTTGAAAATATAATTATTGATTTTACCACAAAAACAAAAAAAGGTTAGAATTGAATTCTAACCTACATGAACATATGCGATCAATGCATTACCACAAGAAACAGGGCCAACAACTGTTTGATTGCCTAGCCATCCACCATGAACAGCTTGTCCATTTCCAAGATAAATTGCAACGTGACCTGAATAAACAATAATATCACCTGCAACTGGACTTGATGTAATGCGTCCTAAACTTAAATATTGTTCAGGAGAACCGTGGAAATTAATTCCTACAGCGGCTAAAGCATTTGTGACTAACATTGTACAATCTTGACTTGCTCCTACTTGATTCAACGCTGCAGTAGCAATAGCTGAAGAGTTTACACTTGGAGTTGATGGTGCATAGTTATTGTTGTAACTATTGTTTGTAGAACCACCTGTTGTATTCTGTGAAGGAGCTTGTGTAGTATTTGTACTTGTGTTTGTACTCGTGCTTGTGTTTGTAGTAGTACTTTGAGCCGGTGTACTTGTAGTGTCTTGAGTTGAAGAATCCTGAGAAGGAGTTATTTCAGTCGCAACACCATTTTCATCGATCTTATATCCATCTTTTTCGGTATTCTTAATTAAATTACCATTTTCATCGAATGCGTATTTAGTTCCATCAATATCTAAGAATTTATTCTTAGTGACTTCACCATTTTCTGCATAATAATAATCCTGACCGTTGATTACTTGCCAACCAGTACGGAAGATTCCATCTTCCCCAGTGAAATATGTTTTTCCGTCTACATCAAATTGACCTGTAGCCATCTTTCCATCTTCACCAAAATAATAGTCCTGGCCATCGATTTTTTGCCAACCCGTTACGCAATTTCCTTTGTCGTCAAAATAATATTTTGCGCCATTGTCTTCAACCCAGTTTGTTGAAGTCTTGTTTCCTTTTTCATCGTAGAATGATTTACCATCTTCACTCCATCCATGAAGAAGAATACCTTCCTTTGGAATTATACTCACTGCCGTGAATTGTAACAGTACCTGTTGCTGCAGTTCCATCTGCTTGGAAATAATACGTTTCATCCGAAACATTTTGCCAACCAAACTGCATTTCTCCCTTACTATTGAAATAGTAAGTTCAGTATCGATTTTTGTTAAACCAGTAGCTGTTTGACGATTTGATTCTAAAATATAATAACGATCTGCGCCTTCACCATGCCATCCTGGTTGAACTTCTTTGGCATACATTGTCGAAACAATTGGACCAGAAGTCAATAGACATAGGCTTACGGCTAAAATTTTACTATGTTTTTCGATAAAATTCATCATATCACCTCTTCGTTACAACAACTGAAGTTTAACAAGGATTCTTTTTTGTTGCAAATTTTCGTTTAAAAATCATTTGCACTTTTTAGTAATTTATTTCTTAATTTTTCCTTAATAAGCTTTATATAAAGCACATGATTCAAAATTGTGGTAAATTGTGTGATTTTATAAAAAATTGTACACAATTTAGTAAATGCATAATATTGTCTACAATTCATGAACAAAATCATCATAATCCACAATCATTTTTGAAAGCGTATACAGTAAAACTACAGAAACAATCAACATACTTATAAAAAGCCCTAAAGAAAGCCATTTTAAACAAGAAATTACCAAATATACACTTTTTGAATTTAATGCTTTAACAACCCAAAACAAGCCCCAAACGTATTTAATTCCATTAAAAATAACGACAATTCGAAACTTTTTTATCAATAATATGACTCCTGCAATAGCCAAAATGTCTATTAGTTTTATACAACTAATGAGTCTAAATACATTCAAAGTTGGATTTGAAATCACATAATATAGGATACGAATGAAAACACTCGATTGATACATACTTAGTGTTGACTGAATATGAAATAAACTCTCATAATCCGTCACAAAGAATAATTTACCAAACAGAATGAGCTGCCATACATTCTGCCACAACCAATATAAACAAAGAAAGAAAATAAAAAGAAAGATTCGCTTTTCAAACGAATCTATGCATTGATCAATCGACCTTAAGATTTTCAAGCCAATCCTCTCCCTTAAGCTCTTCATGCGTACTAAGTCCTGGATAATCAAGTTGACGCAACACTTCATATACAATAATGGCAGCACAATTGGACAAATTCAAGCTTCTTGCGTTTGCGACCATAGGAAGACGCATACAAGTATCTAAGTGTCCTTTGAGGATTTTTTTGTCTACACCCGTACTTTCTTTTCCAAGCACTAAATAAACATCGCCCTCTTCTTTTGTGAAGTCAAATTCACTTGGTGCCTTTTTTCCATAGCGAGTCATAAAATAATAATGTTCACATGGATTTTCAGCCACAAACGCATCCCAATCCTTGTGAATATGAATATCGGCATCTTTAATATAATCCATTCCCGAACGACGCAAATGTTTTTCATCTAACGAAAAACCCAATGGTTCAATCAAATGCAAACGAGAACCTGTAGCCATACAAGTTCGAATGATATTTCCTGTATTTTGTGGAATTTCCGGTTCATACAATACAACATGCAACATACTTATTTACTCCAATCTTTCAAAAACTTCTCAAGCGCAATACCACGATGTGAAACACTATTTTTCTCTTCTTCACTCACATTGGCAAGCGTTGTCTTAAATGCAGGATAATAGAAAATAGGATCATAACCAAATCCATTTTCACCTTCCAATTTATCGTGAATCAAACCTTCACATTCACCACGATACACATGTTCTTTTCCATCTTCATCAATATAGGCAATTACACACACATAACGAGCTGTACGCACCTTACCTTGTACTTGATCTATAATATATTGATTCTTAATATCATAGCTTGTATCTTCACCTAAAAACGAGCGGAATAAACACCCGGCTTTTTATCCATCGCATCCACTTCCAAACCTGAATCATCACTAATGACAGGTTCATGTAGTTCATTAAATAATGTACGAGCTTTGATCAATGCATTTTCTTCAAAAGTTGTTCCATCTTCAATAATATGGATTGTGTGATCTAAATCTTTTAAACATTTCACATCACAATCCTTCAACATCGTCTGAAACTCTTCCACTTTATGAGCATTGCTCGTTGCTATCCAAATTGTTTTCTTCATAATTATCACCGTTATATATTATAGAAAGAAAAAATGGGGTTTTCAATAAAACTTATAGTAAAATAAAAATCGTTTTTGAAAGATAAATATTTATTGTTTGTTAGTGCGTACTATATATGACCTATAGCTATATCGCAAAAGGCAAATTTATCCAATACAACGATTACATTTGTACTTTCTTTATTGGATGTTGCCAGAATCGACAAAAGTATATTGTCCTCAAATTTCAATAAGAACAGAAAAAGATTCATCTTAATTTCACTATTCTCTTTAATGTGTATTGTATAAAGAACTAGCTCTACTGCATTTAATGCGGCTTGCCAATCAGAAACAATGTTGGCAACCGATGAAAATACAAGTTCTGTTGCGATGTCGATTTTCTCAGACATCTGATCTAGGTATTAGATATGTTGCAGGTATAATCAGTATACTTGGTATAATCTTTTATATAAGCCGACGCTAATATATGATAAAATAAATGAGTTGGAGGCATTTATGGAATATAAAAATGACAATAAATTTTATTTTGAAATTGAAGAAAGAATTCCTGGCCATTTAGGAAGAGCCGGAATTATACATACACCTCATGGTGACATTAAAACGCCGGCATTTATGTGTGTGGGAACACATGGTGAAGTTCGTTTTGTTTCTATGGAAGAATTAAAGAGCATTCATGCTCAAGCCATGTTAAGTAATGGATATCATTTACGAAACATTTCCCCAGAAATTGCTGCTAATAGAGGCTTATCTGCATGGTCAAAATGGATGGTCCAACCTTAACGGATTCCGGTGGATTTCAAGTCATGTCTTTAGGTTCAGGTTGTGGAAAAGTTGTCAGCATGAAACGTGAAGACAATATGAAAAATACAGAAGAAGAAAAACGTCTAGCCCACGTTACAGAAGATGGAGTACACTTTCATGATCCATTTACAGGTCAAGAAGATTTTATTGGTCCTGAAGAAAGTATGCAGATTCAATGTCGTATTGGAGCCGATATCCATATGGCTTATGATGAATTAACTTCTTTAGCGGATACTTATGAATATAATGTTGAATCCTTGGCAAGAACTGAGCGTTGGGCAAAAAGAAGTCTTGATGAACATAAGAAACATTGTGATGATCTAGGCTATCACCAATCTCTATATGGCGTAATTCAAGGTGGGCGTTGGGAAGATCTTAGAAGATCTACTTGTAAAAAGTATGCACAAATGGATTTTGATGGTTATGGATTGGGTGGTGCTTCTTAAAAGAAACATTAGGCGATATTTTAACTTGGTGTAACGAAGAACTACCTGAAAATAAGCCAAGACATTTATTAGGTTTATCTCATCCAGATGATATTTGATTGGAACTGAAATGGTGCAGATACATTTGATTGTGTAGCCCTACAAGAGAGGCAAGACATGGAAGATTGTATACAATGCATGGTCCTATCAATCTATCTAAATATAGAGATAGCGATGAAATCATTGATGAAGGATGTGATTGTCCAACATGTCAAAGTAAAATCACATTAGGCGAATTAAGAAGACTTTGGAAATCACAAGACCGCACAGAATCTGCCAAATATTTTGAACTAGCTTCGATACATAATCTTCGTTTCATTATTCGTCTTACAGAACAGGCTAGACAAGCCATTTTAGATGGTACATTTAAAGAATTCAAAGAATCTTTCTTAAATTCATACTACGGGAACAAGTAATTGTTCCTTTTTTTAAAGAAAAAGAGAAATCTAAAGATTTCCCTTAAATAAAGTCTTGGCAAGATACCAATAAATCAATTTTCTTCCATTGTGTTTCTTCATCAATACAGTTACCTTCTTCAACAGAGGCAAATCCACATTGTGGAGAAGTGCAATATTCTCACCAACTACAGCTTTAGCTTGTTCATAACGAGCTTTAATCGCATCATGCTCTTCTAATTCTTTACGCTTAGTCGAAATCAAGCCAGCCACAAATGTGCGGTCAGTGCCTTTTAAAACAGCCCAAGGATCAAAGGTTCCACTACGAGCATCATCATATTCTACAAAATAGCCATCGCATGGAATACTTGCGACCGATTTGGCAATCGTATCATAGAATCCATGGAATAATGGATTTCCTTTGAAGTTTCCTTTACAGAAATGTGTTGCGATCTGCATATCTTCTGGACGATTTTCTAAAGCCTTTGTACTTACACGCACAAACCAATCTAGTACTTGTGCTTTTGTATAACCCAAACCTTCTACCTTTGATACAAACGTATCATCGATCATATAAGTCCATGAAGTATCATCAATTTGAATATAGCGACATCCATGATTATAGAAATCACGAATGGCTGCTTGATATGCCAATCCAATATCTTCAATCACCGCTTCAATATCCGTACCATAATATGGTGTATCTTTGATGCCTAGTTGTAAGAAATGATCAATCAAAATCATATTCGGTCCAGAAATACATTTCTTGGCTTCTACACCATATTTACTCGCTTCCTTCTTTAAGAAATCCCATGCGTACATTTCTTTATGTGCCTTATTTGGATCATAGAAGATCTTTCCTTCAATCATACCCAATTCAATATGATTGTTTCTTCCATTAATAAACTTATCTAAGTGTTTTGTCATAAAACCATCAAATTCTTTTAGCCAATCCAAATGCCACCAGCGACGACGGAATTCTCCATCCGTCACAAACTTCAAGCCGTGCTGTACTTCTTTGGCAACCAACTTTGCGATTTGTTCATCCTCAATATCACGTAATTGTTCATATGTAATCTCATTATTATTAAATTTTAGCACGCGCTTCTTTAATTTCTTGTGGTCTTAAAAAAGATCCTACAATATCATATTTAATATTCAACATTAGTCAATTTCCTCCAATGACATTATTTTATCATTTCTTATTGATTATTTATAATACATTAGAAAATTAATACATCAATGTTGATAAAAACACCAATCGAAGCACATTTAAATGTACAACATTGGTGTTTTAATTTTATTGAACTAACACATCTCAATATGGATAAAAGTATATTGACTCTTCTCTATAAATTTTAGTTTTTGTCAATTTAG
>ENA-OQIR01000158-OQIR01000158.1-human-gut-metagenome-genome-assembly--contig:-NODE-158-length-31343-cov-1.903671_pt1 | contig 31343 bp, 46 predicted proteins | sample MGYA00242580_ERZ504745 | MGnify/ENA primary metagenome ERZ504745 (study PRJEB26092, sample SAMD00036214) | human gut metagenome | host: Homo sapiens | study: EMG produced TPA metagenomics assembly of...
CCAAACCCCCGGCTGCCCGCCATCGGCTGACTATGCAGCACATAAGGAGCCCATATGAGAAAAAGAAACCATATCATTCCCCTCCATCTGAACAAAAAGGAACTGGCCCATCTGGAGGCCCAGGTAAAACTCAGCGGCCTTGCCCGTGAGGAATTTCTGCGCTCCCTCATCATGGGGCGCAGCTGCAGGCGAGGCCCTGCGCCCACCATGCCGACCTTCTTCACAAGGTGGCGGGCCTCTGCAACAACGCCAACCAGCTTGCCAAGGTGGCCAACACCTATGGCGAGGCCAGCCGGCAGAGCGTGGAGGAAATGACCAGCATCGCCCGTGCGGTCTGGAAGGAAGTGAAGGAGAACTGGTAAATGGCGTACACCAGCATTATCCCGTGCACCGCCTGGACAATAGCGTGGACTACGTTCTGGATGAGAAAAAAGCCTCCCGCTCCCAAAACGCAGACTCCCTGCAGGCGGCGGTGGACTATGCCCTCAACAAGGATAAAACCGAGCAGGACCTGTTCTGCTCGGCCATTGGCTGTACGCTGGATTCCGCCTTTGAGGATATGTGCCAGATCAAGAGGATGTGGCACAAGGAGAAAGGGGTGCAGGGCTTCCACCTGGTGCAGAGTTTCGCCGCCGGAGAAGTAACGCCGGAATTGGCCCATCAAATTGGCCAGGAACTTGCGGACCGTTTGCTGGGCGGCAGATTTCAAGTGGTCATCAGCACCCACTTGAACACCGGGCATATCCACAACCATTTGGTTTGGAATTCCGTTTCCATTCAAACGGGGAAAAAGTACCGGAGCAATGAAAAAAGCTACGTCACCGGGGTGCGCCGGATCTCCGATGAACTGTGCCGGAAATACCATCTCTCGGTCATCGACACCGAGAAATCGGAACGGGTAGCCCGCCCCTATGTCCAATGGCTGGCCGAGCAAGAGGGAAAGCCCACTTGGAAAACTGTCATCCAGCAGGATGTAGACGCCGCCATCACTGCCTCTCTCACATGGAAGCAGTTCCTGCGGGTGCTGGAGCAACAGGGATACACCTTCCGCTTTGACCGCAAGTACATGACGTTGAAGCCGCCTGGTAAGGATCGGCCTGTCCGGTTCAAGACCCTGGGCAAAAACTACACGCCCGAAGCCATTCAGCGCCGCATCCTGTACCCCAGGCGCTCCGCACCGGCTGGAAAAAGAACACCGCCCGCCCATGGGCTGCTTCTCCTCCTTGGGGAAACGCAGCCCCGCAAGCTCACCGGCCTGCGGGCGCTCTATTATTCCTATTTATATAAGGTGGGAGTGCTTCGCAAGAAACCGCCCTACCCCAGCTATGCCGTGCGAGAGGATATCCGCAAGCTGGACCAGCGGATCGAGCAGGCGGAGTTCATCTTTCAGCATCATGTGGAGGACCGTGGCCAGCTGGTCAGCCTCCGGCAGCAGGCAGAGGATGAAATTGCCGTGCTGTTAAAGCAGCGCCAGAAACTCTACCGCTACGAGCCGGACTCCCCGCAGATCAGCGCCCTCACCGAGAAACTCCGGCAGCTTCGCCACACCACCAAGCTGTGCCGGAACATTGAAACACACTCTGTGGAGATGGAAAAAACGCCTGCTGGCGGCCCAAGAGGAAGATCGCCGACGGAAGGAAAATGAGGAACAGAAAAAGGAGGCCCGAAACCAAGAGATTGAAAGGAGATGATGGATTGGGCCAAAACCCTACACGAGAACAGATTGAATGGCTGCGCAGGCAATATCCAGCCGGCACACGCATTGTGCTTCATTCCATGGATGATGCCCAGGCCCCGCCGCCTGGCACCATGGGCACGGTTGTCTATGTAGATGATATGGGGCAACTCGGAGTCGAATGGGACAACGGTTCCGCCCTGTCTCTTATCCCCGGTGAAGATTCCTTTTCCAAAGTTTCTGCGCCGGAAAAGGAAAAGCAGAAACGCTCCCGTGATTTGGAGCGATGAAAGCGAGGTGATTTGACTGAACTACGGAAGTGACCCCGCCGACCAAATCGTCCGATTTACCTTGGAAGGGACGGAGGTGGCCCTCAAGCTGTCGGGGTTGGCGGCAAAGAATTTTGCGCTGTTCGTCTATGCGGTATTAAAGGATCAGAAGAAAACCCGTGGTAAGACACGGCTGGTGCGGATGCTGCGGGAGCAGCGCCCCTTCAAATTCTTTAAGGTGCCAGTGAGTTATATGAAGGAATTTGCCAGGGAGGCCAAGGAACACGGGCTGCTGTACGTCCCATTCGGAACCGGCAGAAGTCTGAGCGCATCGAGGTGGTGGTGTTTGCAGATGACGCCTCCAAGATCCAGCGCATCTATGACAACCTCGGCCTGGATTACGTTGCGGCCCAGGCTGGTGACGCCACTGTGGAGAAAGCGCCTGTGCAGGAGAAACAGCCTCCCGCCGCTGCCCCCAGCAGGATGGAAACTGTCCAGACGGAGCATGGTGCGGTGGAATTTGAGGTGGGCGGCTTCGAGGATGAGATTGAACTCTCCTCCGTACCAGACCAGGAGGAAGGGGCAAATTTTACTTCTGGCCGGGAGAAGGACCTGTACAGGGGGATGCGGCAAGGAGTCCGTCAGAGAATTCCTCGCCCGACAGAAGTTCTTCGCCCGGTCCAACCGGCAGTGAGCCGGCGCCTGAGCAAAAGCCTCCGTGAGAAAACAGCTGCAGGAGATCCGGCAGGAGCAGGCCCAGAAGAAGGAGGAACGGACCAGGCAGCCCCAGCGTGAGCACGCTGCGCCCAGCCGCAGCAGGAAAAAGAAAAAGCAGAAAGGAAGGTAATGCAGTATCGATTTAAGTACATTGATTGGCAAGCAGCAGGAGCAGCAGCCCCAGCAGGAGACGCCCCGCCTTTCCAAAGAGGAATAACGCCGCCATGCGAAAGGCGGAACGGGAAGAACTTCAGGCACGGGTGGACGCCCAGGCCCAGGAGGTGTTCCGGGATGACGCCTCCATGAAAGGGTTTCTCAATTTCATGGCGCAGTGCACCCCGCAGAGCACCCGGAACCTTCTCATCCTCTATGAACAGGATCCCACCATCACACATCCCCGCACCTTCGACAAGTGGAAAGAGGCCGGGCGTCTCTGCGAAGCGGTGTGACGGGGTATGCGTTCTACGCCGACCAGGAGTATGAACGGGAAGATGGCACCAAGGGCAACGGCTTCACCATCACCAAAGCCTTTGACATCTCTCAGACCAGGGCCAGCAGCCCTGCCCTCCCAGCAGCGGCTGCCGGAGGAGATCATCGCCGCCCTGGTGGAGCAGAGCCCTGTTCCACTGGCCATTTCCGATCAGCTGCCCCAAGGGGTGCAGGCGCAGTATGTCCCCAAGCAGCGTACCATTATGTGAGGAACGGAATGGATGAAACCGCTACGATCTGTGCCATCGCCCGTGAGCAGGCCCATGCCGGTTTTGACACCGTAGGCAGCGGCTACTACCGGCAGGCGTATGCTCCCCAGCCTATTGTGCGGCCTATGTGGTGGCGCAGAAACTTGGGCTGGACACCTCCGCTTTCCACTTTGATAAGGTGTGCCAGACCTGCGCCGGGATGGAAGTCCAGGAGAAAAAGGGATTCATCAGCGACGTCAAGCGGGCGGCCTATGCCATCAACCGGATATGCAGCGGAGTTTTCGAGAGATGAAGCAGGCCATCCAGCCGGATGAATTCTCCGTAGAGTCTCCCAAGCCCGCCAAAACGCCCAAGGCCAAAGAGGACAAGGAAAAGGAAGCGGCCAGATAACAGCTCCCGCCGAGAGTTTTCCGTTTGTTTTCTTCTGTGCGGTAGCTTTCTACAAGGCGTTGTGATATGGTGATGATGAAAAACAAAAGAAAGGCAGGGGTACCTATGGAAAAGCAAAGGATGTTTAAGATGAGCCAGCTGGAACAGGATATGCTGGTCAAAGCCCTTTGCGATACACAGAATGATGTGCAGCCTGAACAGGCCGAGGAAATGCGTTCCCTTGCTGCGAAAACCGTCCGTGCTCCCCGCCGCAGGCTATACCTGAGCGATGAGGAATTCGGGCGGGCGGTGCAGGCCCTAAACCGGAAGCGCAACGCCTATCTGTCGGCAGGACGGAGCAGCGTCGGGTTTGACCGCATTCTCCTCAAGCTGCTAAACAGCAAGTACCGGCACACGCCGGTCAGATAAATCCATTCACTCCCCCGAAGCCTGTGGGTTCTCCCCATGGGCTTCGGGGGGCTTTTTTGTTTTCTGCAGAAAGAAGGGATCTATAAGAAAAGCACAAAACACGTAATTTCATTCTCCGGCGGGAAAGACAGCACCGCTCTGCTGCTGCGTATGCTGGAGGAAAAGATGCCGGTGGACGTGATCCTTTTCTGTGACACCGGATTGGAGTTTCCTCAGATGTACGAGCACCTGGACAAGGTGGAGCAGTACACCGGCAGGGCCATCACCCGGCTGAAACCGCCCCACAGCTTCGAATACTTTTTCTATGAGTATTCGCCGGAGCGTAAAAACCCGGCCCTGTCTAAATACCGTGGTTTCAGCTGGCCCGGCCCCAAGCAACGCTGGTGTACCGGACGGTTGAAGCAGCGGGTCATTGGCGCTTACTTGAAAGAACTGAAGCAGGAATACCACATCGCCCAATATGTAGCATTGCCGCCGACGAAGCCCATCGGGTGCGGGAATACCACTACCCCTTGGTGGATTGGGCATGACCGAAGCCGACTGCCTGCGCTACTGCCGGGAGAGAGGGTTCGATTGGGGTGGCCTGTATGATGTTTTCCGGCGTGTGTCCTGCTGGTGCTGCCCCTTGCAGCCGCTCAGTGGACTGCGGAAACTCTACGCCCTTTTTCCAGAACTGTGGAAAAACTCCGAGCCATGGACGACCATACCTGGCGGCAGTTTCGGGCGGATTACTCTGTGCGGCAACTGGAACTACGCTTTCAGTTCGAACAGCAGTGCCAACAAGCCGGCATCTCTCTCACAAGCCGTGAGTTCTTCCGCCTGCTGAAAGAGCATCTGCAAAAGCAGGAAGGGTGGGTGCTCCTTCGGACGTAGTAGCTGCACGGAAGATCCATGGTGGGTGTGGCTGCTGCCGCTGCCCATTGTTTGGTGGGCTGCCCTTTTGGTGGCCGGAAGCTGGAGCGCCGGGATGAACCTTGTGGATCTGCTGGGGAAGCTCTCCGCAGCCATGAACAATCCCTTTGCCATCCACTGGACGGAGTATTCCGCCCGGTGCCTGCTGTTCTTTACCATGGGGTATGGGATCGTGGCGCTGACGGTGACCTCCAGCCGGAAGAACCGCCGCCGTGGTGCGGAACACGGCTCCGCCCAGTGGGGCGATGTGTTTCAGATCGCCAAGCGGTATCGGGATAAGAAACACCCGAAAGAAAACCTCATCCTGACCCAACACTTTCAGATGGGGCTGGATGGCCATAAGCACAAGCGCAATACCAATGTGCTGGTGATTGGGGCAGCGGCGCCGGCAAAAGCCGCTCCTACGCCATTCCCAACGCCCTGAACTGCGGGAACTGCTCCATGGTCATCTGCGACCCGAAATCCGAGATCCTGCGGAAAACCGGAGGGGCTCTGAAAGCCAATGGCTATGAGGTGCGGGTGTTCGACCTGCTCAGCCCGACACCTCCTTCTGCTACAACCCCTTAGCCTATGTGCGGGATGACAAAGACGTGCTTCGCCTCATCGAAACCCTCATCCAGAGCACCACCCGCCCGGAGCGCAGAGCAGCGACCCGTTCTGGACCAAGTCGGAAACGGCGCTGCTCCAGGCCCTCGTCCTCTATCTCATGCATGAAGCCCCAAAAGAAGAACAGAACTTCGCCATGGTGATGGAAATGTTGGCCGCCGCCGAGGTGCGGGAGGAAGATGAGGAATACGAGTCGCCCTTGGACATCCTGTTCGCCCGTCTGGAGATGCGGGACCCGGAGAGCATTGCCGTGAAGCAATACCATGTGTTCAAAATGGGTGCCGGAAAAACTTTAAAATCCATTTTAATTAGTGTTGGCGTCCGGCTGTCCGCCTTCAACCTGCCGCAGATCGCCCGGCTCACCTATACCGACGACCTCCATCTGGAGGAATTGGGGGAAGAGAAGGTGGCCCTGTTCTGCTGCATCCCCGATTCTGACCGAAGCCTCAACTACCTGGTGGGCATGATCTACGGGCAGCTCATCCAGACACTGTACTATGTGGCAGACCGGAAATACAAGGGCCGCCTGCCGGTGCCGGTGCATCTCCTCATCGATGAAGCGCCTAACATCGCCCTGCCTACGGACAACTTCCTGCCTTGGCTGTCCACCATGAGAAGCCGTGCCATATTCTGCAGCTACATCGCTCAGAACATGGCGCAGATCAAGGCACTGTTCAAGGAGCAGTGGGAGTCCCTGGTGGGGTTGTGCGACGAGTTTCTCTACTTGGGCGGCAATGAAAAGGAGACCCACAAGTATGTTTCCGAGCTCATGGGCAAGGAACGCTGGATACCAACACCTACGGCCACAGCCGTGGGCGAAGCGGCAGCTTCAGCATCAACGACCAACAGACGGTCGGGAACTGCTCACCCCCGATGAGGTGCGGATGCTGGACAACCGCAAGGCGATTTTGTTCGTCCGTGGGGAGCGCCCCATGCTGGACGATAAGTACGACCTGATGCGCCACCCCAACATCAAGCTCACGGAAGATGGCGGCGCCCCGCCCTATGATTACACCCAGCGAAAGACGCCGCAAACGATTTGGACTATTCTCCAGAGCAGTACGAGGATTTCGAACTGCTGGATCCGGAGGACTTTTTGAAGCCTTAAACTACACAATGAATTGGAGGAATGCTTCTGAAGAATATTCTGCATCATTGGATTTCCAAGAAAATCACAGCAAGAAGAACGACAAGCCCCAGGGCGCCCTGCCCCTTGGCAGAAAGGCCGCTACGGGTTTTCCGCCTATGTTGCCACCGTGCTGTGTGTCGGCTGCCTTTCTACCACTGCCTTTGCCGCCAGCGATCCGCTGACGGTAGTGAACAATCTCTCCACCTTCGTCTTTTCCCTGATCCGTGCCATCGGCTGATTCTGCTGGCTGGGGCGTGGTGCAGGTGGGCCTCTCCTTCCAGAGCCATGACCCTCCCAGCGTTCCCAGGGTTTTCTCACCCTTGCGGGCGGCCTGGTCGTGACCTTTGCCAAGGAGATCCTCGACCTCATCACGGCCTGAGTTTCTGTGTTCCGGCAGCGGGGGCGTCCACATGGGCGCTCCCGCCTATTTTTTCTGAAGGAGGTGACCAGCCGGAAACTGGATCATAGATAACCTGAATTCGGCGCTGGAAACATGGAACGACAAGCTGGCCGAAATCTGGACCTTGCTCACACAGGACCCCGCTACCTTCAAAGGCGGTGGGATTTGGGGCGTCATGCTCAACATCAACGACGCACTGAAAGCCATTGGCCTTGGGCTGCTGGTGCTGTTCTTTGCAGTTGGTGTAGTCAAGACCTGTTCCAACGTGGCCGATTTGAAGCGTCCGGAACACGCTATCAAGCTGTTTGTTCGCTTCGCCCTGGCAAAGGCGGCGGTGACCTATGGCCTGGATCTGATGCTGGCGGTGTTCCGCATTGTCCAGGGTATGGTTTCCACCATCATCACCCAATCGGGCCTGTCGGGGAGCACCGGCACGACCCTGCCCCAGGAAATCATCGACAAGATCAACGATGTGGGGTTTTGGGACTCGATTCCCCTGTGGGCGGTGACCCTCTTAGGCGGCCTGTTCATCACCGTTTTGTCGTTCATCATGATTCTGACGGTGTATAGCCGGATGTTTAAACTCTATATGTACACCGCCATCGCCCCGGTTCCACTCTCCAGCTTTGCGGGGGAACCCACCAGCAATGTGGGGAAAAACTTCCTTCGCTCTTACGCCGGAGTGTGTTTGGAAGGGGCCATCATCGCATTGGCCTGCATCATTTTCTCCGTCATGGCAGCCTCCCCGCCTGCGGTAGATCCCAACGTCTCAGCGGTGACCGCCGTGTGGAGTTATGTGGGCGAGCTCATTTTCAATCTGCTTGTCCTCGTAGGCGCCGTGCGGATGAGTGACCGCATCGTGAAAGAAATCTTGGGCCTGTGAGCCGGAAGGAGTGAAGCATTATAGAAGTAAAAGTGCCAAAGGAAATACGGGATTACCAGGAGTCCATCTTTTTCGGCCTGTCCACCAGGCAGTTCCTCTGCTCCCTTCTGGCGGTGGGCGTAGCGGTGGGCATCTACTTCGGCCTGCGCCCCTTTGTGGGGAGCGAGGAAGTGGGCTGGATGTGCATCCTTGGGGCTGCGCCCTTTGCCGCCTGCGGCTTTTTCAAGTACCATGGCATGACTGCGGAAAAGCTGGCCTGGGCCTGGTTCAAGTCGGAGTTCCTGTACCCGAAGAAGCTGGTGTTCCAATCCGACAGCCTCTACTACGAGGCAATGGAGGAAGCCATTGCGGAGGGCGAAAAGCTCCCCACAAGCGCAAAAGCCGCAGGCCCAGCCACCAGCTGGGAAAGAACAGGGGGAATAAGGAATGGAGATGAACATCCACTCCATCCTCCCGGAGGAAATCGCCGCCATGGGCGGGCATAGCAACCGTGTGTTGAATGAAAAAACCGGCTGTATCGGCTATCTGACAGCCAACCTCAATGCCAGCGCCCCGGTGTTTGAAAGCTCCTGGCATGACCGCACGCCCCGGCTCAACACCCCGGAATTCACCGACGATTTCAACGACATGATGGATACCCTGCGCCAAGGGATCCTGAAAAGCCCCGCAGAACTGCGCGCTTATTGTGCCGCTCACCCGGACAGCCTTCTGCATGACAACCCCAGTGCCGATACACGGCATGGGTTTCGCATCAATACCGGAAGGTACTCCTACTGGATGGTCTGCTCGTTTCTCTCCACAGACTGCCGGTTGTGGATAAACGCCTTTTCGTTCCTTTCGCTGGATCGCTACATGAGGGAGGCCCGAAACGGCATCCCCATTCTGGACTTGCAGGGCCATGAGCGGTTCCGAATGCCGGATGGAGGAAAACTGAAAGCCGTGTCTCCCAACGGGCGTTCCAGCTTCTGGACCATCCGCTATTTGGACACGGAGCAGACGGTTCTGTTCGATGAACTGCGCCAAAGCTACATCCACACTGTTCAGGAGTTGCCGGAGTGGGCGGCAAAGAACGGGCTCCATCTGCTGCCGCTGGATCCGCCCATGCGGGCCAGCCACAAGCCGCACCGCAAAGGCAGGAGCGATGATGCCCAACACAAAAATCTCTTAGAAAAGGACGGATGCCTATCATCAAAACGCTTACCAAAGCAACGAAGTTGGAAAAAGAGAAATTCATGATCCCAAAGTCCGTACAGGACGCCATCCCCATCCAGCGCATCTGGCCGGATGGGATTTTTCAGGTGGGGAGCCGGTTCTCCAAGACCGTCTTCTTTACCGACATCAATTACAGCATTGCCAGCAAGGACGATAAGACCGCCATGTTCCTGGACTATTCAGAGCTCCTCAACGCTCTGGATTCCGGGGCCAGCGCCAAAATCACCATCCACAACCGGCGGATCGACAAGGCGCAGTTCGAGAAATCCCTGCTGCTCCCCATGCGGGAGGATGACCTGGACCATTTCCGCAGGGAGTACAATGAAATGCTGCTCTCCAAGGTTACCGGCACCAACAACAGCGTCGTGCAGGACCGCTATATCACCATCACGGTAGCCAAGCGGAATATCGATGAAGCCCGCACCTATTTCTCCCGTGTAGGTACGGACCTCATCAATCACCTGTCTCAGCTTTCCTCGGTGGGGCGGGAACTGGACGCCGCCGCCAGGCTGCAGCTGTTCCGGGATTTCTTTAAGGGCTCGGAGCCTGCGGCCTTTGCCTTCGACCTGAGAGAGCACATGAAAAAAGGCCACAGCTTCAAGGATTGGCTCTGCCCTGACTCCATGGAATTTCAGAAGGACCACTTCCGCATCGATGAGCGATGGGGCCGGGTGCTCTACCTGCAGGATTACGCCACCTACATCAAAGACTCCATGATTGCCGAACTCTGCGACATGGACCGCAGCCTCATGCTGTCCATCGACGTCCTGCCGGTTCCCACCGACGAGGCGGTGAGGGAGATTCAGAACAAGCTGCTGGGTGTGGAGACCAATGCGGCCAACTGGCAGCGGAAACAGAACGCCGCCAACAACTTCTCCGCTGTGCTGCCATACGACATGGAGCAGCAGCGAAAGGAAACCAAGGAGATGCTGGACGACCTCACCAACAGAGACCAAAGGATGATGTTCGGCCTGGTGACGCTGGTGCATCTGGCCGACACCAAGGAGCAGCTGGACTCGGATACCGAAACCATCCTCACCGTTGCCCGAAAGCATCTGTGCCAGATGAGCACGCTGCGCTGGCAGCAGAAGGATGGTCTGGACACCGTTCTGCCTATGGGCTGCGGAAGATCCATGCCCTGCGTACCCTGACCACCGAGAGCACTGCGGTGCTGATTCCCTTCCGCGCCCAGGAGATTCTCCAGGGCGGCGGCATCTACTACGGGCAGAACGCTGTTTCCAAGAACATGATTGTGGCGGACCGCCGCAAGCTCCTCAACGGGAACAGCTTTCGTTTGGGCGTCAGCGGCTCCGGCAAATCCTTCTCTGCCAAGGAGGAGATCGTCAGCATCGCCCTGTCCACCGATGACGATATTCTCATCTTGGATCCCGAATCCGAATTCGGCTTCCTGACGGAAGCGTTGGGCGGCGAGGTGATCCGGGTGTCGGCCTCTTCCGATACCCACATCAATGCCCTGGACATGGACAAAGCATACGGGGATGAGCGCAACCCGCTGATTGAGAAATCCGAGTTCATCCTCTCCCTGTTCGAACAGCTGGTGGGCACGGTCGGTGTTTCCGCCAAGGAAAAATCCATCCTGGACCGCTGCACCTACGATGTGTACCGGGAGTACATGGCCAACAACTACCAGGCGAGGTGCCCACCCTGAAGGATCTGTACCATTCCCTCCTGAAGCAGCCGGAGCCGGAGGCCAGGGGGCTTGCCCTTTCCTCCGAGCTTTTCATCACCGGCAGCCTCAACACCTTTGCCCAGCCCACCAATGTGGATACCAAGGCGAGAATCATCGCCCTATGATATCCGGGAACTTGGGGAGCAGCTCATGCCCATCGGGATGCTGGTCACGCTGGACGCCATCTTCAACCGGGTGATTCAGAACTGGAAGAGGGGCAAGACCACCTGGGTGTTTGCCGACGAGTTCTACCTGCTGTTTCGCTATCAGTACAGCGCCGATTTTTTCTACAAGCTGTGGAAGCGCATCCGCAAATACAACGGCCTTGTGACGGGGCTCACGCAGAATGTGGAGGAACTGCTCCGTTCCGATACCGCCCGCCTCATGCTGGCAAACTCGGAGTTTCTCATCCTCCTGAACCAATCCCCCACCGACCGGGACGAGCTGGCAAAACTGCTGCACATCTCCGACGCCCAGCTGGGGTACATCACCAATGTGTCGGCGGGCTGCGGCCTTATCCGCTGCGCCGGAAACATTGTCCCCTTCGAGAACAGCTTCCCCCGCAACACCCGCCTGTACCAGCTGATGACCACCAAACCGGATGAAGCCCTGAGAGGGGTGTAACATCCATGAAACTGTCATTCCCCAGGGGGCCTCCTTCGACCCCTGTATTCTTTTTTGCAGGAGGTATGCCTTTGAAAGAAATAAAGACCAAACCGGAGGGCGGCAAGCCCAAACTGCTGGAGAGTGCGGCCAAAGCCCCGAAAACCGCCATGAAGGATTTGTGGCTGAAGTCCAAGGAGAAATCCGTCTCCGAGATAAAGGAAACGCCCTTCGCCAGCCAGCAGGGGGAGTCCTCCAATGCCCCGGCCAACACTGCCGGGGATCAGATGCTGTCCGGCATGGAGAGCACTGCCAAGAAGGGGGCGGATTTGACCTATCGGGGCGGCAAAAAACTGGCGCAGACTACCGCCAAGAAAGTGCGGGAGAAACGTGAGGTGGCCCGCATTCGCAAGCAGGCCGAGGGTCCCGCCTCAAAAGCCGCATCCCAAACGGGAAAGGCCGCCAAGAGTGCGGCCTCCAAAATCAAGACCAAGAACGCTGTGATGAAGGGTGTCAAGGGGAAGCCGGCAAAAGCGGTAAAGACAGCCAACAGGGCCTGAAGGGGGTCAAGCAGGGCGCCAAAAGCATCAAGACCGCACAGAGATCCGCTAAGGTAGCGCAGAGAACAGCCCAGGCCACCGCAAAGGCGGCAAAGGCAGCCGCCCATGCCGCCAGAGCCGCAGCGAAAGCGACGGTCACTGGGGTCAAGGCCGCTGTTAAGGTGACTGCCACTGCCATAAAAGCGACCATCGCGGCAGTGAAGGGGTTGATTGCCGCCATCGCTGCCGGTGGCTGGATCGCTGTGGTGATCATCCTGCTGATATGCCTGATTGCTTTGATTGTCGGCTCCTGCTTCGGCCTGTTCTTTGGTTCAGAATCCACTGGGACCGGGACCAGCGTGACCCAGGCGGTGGCTGACCTCAACGGAGAATACCAGGCGTACATTCAGGAGATCGAAGCTGCCAACCCCCACGACAGGCAGGAGGTCACTTCCAACGACGGGATACTGTCTGTTAATTGGGAAGATGTCCTTGCGGTATTCTCTGCAAAAGTGACGGGCGCAGAAGATGGCTCCCAGGTGGCCTCGCTGGACGATGCCCAAGTGGATGAACTGCGGAGCATCATGTGGGAGATGAATGCCATCAGCTACACCACCCGCACGGAGAGCAGTTCTGTAGAGGTGACTTCCACAGATGAGAATGGAAATGAGGTTACCAGCACGGAAACGGTGACGGAAACCATTCTGGAAATCACCATCACCCACAAAACACCGGAGGAAATGGCCCAGCAATACAGCTCAATGACCGGCAGAACGAATACCTGGCCTGATGACAGAGCCGGAAAATGAAAACCTGTGGGCCGAACTGCTGGGCGGTTACGTCAGCGGCGGCGGGCAAATCATAGACCCCAATACCAACTGGGAAGGAACGGGCATCTTCCAATGGCCGCTGCCTCAGAGCTACACCATTACCTCTTGGTTCGGCTACCGGGCGGATCCCTTTACCGGGGAGATCGACTACCACAGCGGCACCGACATCGGCGCTCCGGGCGGCACCCCCATCCTTGCGGCTGCGGATGGCACCGTCACCATCGCCAACGGGATAGACTCCTGGGGCGGCGGATACGGGTACTACATCAAAGTGCGCCACAACGACACCTATGAAACCCTGTATGCCCACTGTTCCTCCATCTGTGTGGTAGCAGGCCAGGAGGTCAAGCAGGGCGAGGTGATTGGCTATGTAGGCACCACCGGAACTCTACCGGAAACCATCTCCACTTCGAGGTGTGGCAAAACGGGCAGCGCACCGACGCTCTCAGCTTCTTCAGGGCCAAAGAGTAAAAGGAAGCAGCAGCCTGGTTCAGGCTGCTGCCCCTCATTTCTTTCTCTCGAAACTGTATCCCACATCACGGATGCACCGCAGGTAAACACCGGAATCCGGCTTCAAATTTAGCTTGCGCCGGATGGCCTGCACATGGTGGCTGACCAGCTTCCGGGCCTCCCCATAGTCTGGCTCCTGCCAAATCCTCTCGTAGATTTGGCTGTGCGTTAAGACATGGTTGGAGTTTTGGAATAAGTACAGAAGGATCTCATATTCCGTCTTAGTAAGGGGGATCTCCTGCTCATTTCGATACACCCTGCGCTGTCGTGGATAGATTTCAAGCCCTGGAAGAGAGATGATGGAGTCCTTGTTCTGTTTGCAGTTCTCGATTTCGGGATGATCCTGCAAAAACGAAAGAAAGTCCTCAAAAACTTCCCCATCCTCTTCCTGCAGTTCCAGAATAATGACTCGTCTAATTCTATCACCCCCCATGCTTATGAACGAGATTCTGTTTGCCCTTCGTGCTGCTGCATGAGGACCCTTGATTTACTTGTCTTGCTCCCGAAATTCCCAGCCTTCCCAATCGTCATCGTCCTCCTCCGGCTCCACCTCTTCCGTAAAGGTGGAGCAGGGGCCTCTACCGGGGCGTTGAGCATATAGGGCGTGACCTGTACCGGCGCTTCGCTCTTGAGCGCCAGCACCTTGGGGGCTACCTTGCCGCAAAACACCATGGCGGCGGCAAAGGCGAAATACTGCACACAGCTTGTAAGATAGAGATTCACAATGGCCAGTTCATTTCCCTGCACAGGGACGCCCTGCTCAAGCTGCCTGGAAATGTTTTGATGGCAGGCCGCCAGGGAGACAAAGGCCGTGATCAGCAGCGCCACAGCAAAAACGTAGCAGGCCACAGCGAGGATGCTGCCCTTTTTGGAGGGCTTAGAAAACTCGTCCATCATCTTGCCCTCCTCTCACTGCGAGAAGCGTTGTTCCTGCGGGACTGGTGCGGGGCCGAGAGGTCATCAACACGCTCCAGAACCTGCAATTCACCCTTTCTCAGCCGGAACACCACATCGGCCTGTTTTGCCAGCTCGTTGGAGTGGGTGACTACCACAACGCATTTTCCCATTCGATGGCGCTCTCTTTGAGAATATCCGTGATGTCCTGGGCGGTGTCCTCGTCCAGATTGCCGGTAGGCTCATCGGCCAGGATCACCGGGGCCTCGCTTGCCAGGGCACGGGCGATAGCCACCCGCTGCTGCTGCCGCCGGAGAGTTTCAGCACATTGCGCTTCGATTCTTCTTTCGTCAGCCCCAGCCGCTCCAGAATGGGCAGCGGCGGCAGCTTGGAAGTCAGCGACACATTCTCTGCGGGGTCAAATAGTCAATCAAGTTATACGCTTGGAAGATAAATGCCACATGGTTTTTCCGATGGTCGGAAAGATCCGTCTTGGCAATGTCCTGCCCATCGAAGTAGATTTGGCCGCTACCGGGCTGTCCAAGCCGCCGATCAGGGAGAGCAGGGTGGTTTTGCCGCAGCCGGAAGGCCCCAGGATGGCGTAGAGTTTGCCCTGTTCCATTTCGGCGTTGACGCCTTTTAAGACTTTCTTTTTATTATCGTAGGAATATCCCACTTGCTTGATTTCCATGATACTCATAGTGATTACCTCGTTTCGTTATTTTAGGGGTGGATAGTCTTATTCCATCTGAGACAAATTTGCTTAGCTTAACCGCATGGTCGAGATGCTGGACACCAGCACTGCCGCCACCAGCAGGACGCCGCCCACGATAGCCACCAGCATGAAATGCTCCGGCGTGACGATGACATTCTCCGCCGCCTTGCCGAACAGCGTACCCAGGGTGCCGGCAACCTGCTTGCTCGATAGATACGCCAGCGGGAAGGCCACCACCGCGATCAGCAGGGTTTCCAGCACATACTGGAGAATCACCGCAGGCTTGGCGATACCTACCGCCAGCAAGATGCCGGTTTCCCGTTTCCGGCTGCGGATAGACATGGAGAGGATAAGAATAATCAGCACCATGCTCACAGCAGTAATGACAATGATAAGGGTGGTAATCAGGGTGCCAGTGTCAGAGAGCGCACTGGAGATATTCTGATACACCTCGTCGTTGGCGGTAATGATAAAGTTATCCCAGTTAATCGAGGATATGTTCTGTACCTCGGCTATCACGTTATCCAACTGTGCTGCATCCTCTACGAAAAAGTGGGCCTCTTGGAGTTTACTCCCATCTTCATAATTAACAGCCATTTCTTTCATTGCATTGTAGCTGCAAAAAGCATAATCGGCATAATCCCATAGTGTAGAAGCATCATACATGGTCGCTTCATCGTCTTTATCGGCAACGATATCAAAAAAACCTACTATCTCCATATCAACTTCTGGATCGCCATTATTCGGATCATTGATCCCGGTAACTTTATCACCAATTTTTATCCCATTTCGTTCAGCGTTTTCTTTGCTAATGATAAGGCCGTTTTTTACATTTTCTGTAATATGCGAACCTTCTACAAGTTCAAATCTTCCGGATGAAAAAAGTTGGTTGTATTCAGTATTTATTGAACCATAGGTATAATAACTGTTGATAACATTTCCATTAACAAGTTCTTCACCAGCTTCATTATAATAACTCGGCATAGACACAACCGCTGCATCATATCCCGCAACTCCATCTACGGAGGAAATTTCCTGAAGCATTTCCTCGGATATAAATTCCTGCGTACTATAAGAACCACTATCGCCGCTGGCCCAACCACCTGTAGATAAATTACGTTCCACGGTAAAGCTGGCTCCGGTGGTTCCCCGGACTTCCTCGGTCTGTTCTTCCTGGGCGTCGGCTATGGCAAGGCCGGACAGTACCAGGGTGGTAATAGACAAGAGCAGGAAGAACACCAGCAGCGTCTTTTTCCATTTCCGTGCGCTATATAAAATCGCTCGTATTCCTAAATTTGTTTTGTAGTTCATATTGTGCCCCCTATTCCATTTGCGCCAAAATCTGCTTCGGCTTTAACCGCAGGGTCGAAATGCTGGACACCAGCACCGCCACCACCAGCAGGACGCCGCCCACGATGCTACCAGCATGAAATGCTCCGGCGTGACGATGACATTCTCGGCTGCCTTGCCGAACAGTGTACCCAGGGTGCCAGCCACTTGCTTGCTGGAGAGGTAGGCCAGTGGGAAGGCCACCACTGCGATCAGCAGGGTTTCCAGCACATATTGGAGAATCACCGCAGGCTTGGCGATACCCACCGCCAGTAAAATGCCAGTTTCCCGTTTCCGGCTGCGGATGGACATGGAGAGGATGAGGATAATCAGTACCATGCTCACAGCGGTAATGACGATAATAAGGGTGGTAATCAGGGTGCCGGTGTCAGAGAGGGCGCTGGAAATATTCTGATACACCTCATCATTGGCGGTAATCTTGTAGTTGTTCCAGTTGATAGAGGAAATGCTCTGCACTTCCCGAATCACATTCTCTAATTGGGCGGCGTCCGTGACATAGTAGTAGGCTTCGGAAATACCCTCGCCATCTTCGCCCCAGCCCTTCAATTCAAGCCCTCGGCTGCGTCCATGCTACAAAAACATAGCTGGAATAGGCGTAATAGGACGCATCATCATACATATTCACTTGGTCGCCCTTATCTGCCACCACATCGAAGATACCTACGATCTCCATATCCACTGCCGGGGTGTTATTCTCCGGGTAGTAAATCCCGGTCACGGTATCTCCCAGCTTTAGATCGTTCCACTCAGCCACTTCCCGGCTGATAATAATGCTATTGGTCATATCATCGGTGATGTGGGTGCCTTCCACCAGTTCAAACCGGCCTGACAGGAACAGTTCATGGTATTGGGAATTGTAGGAGCCGTAGTTGTAGAAGCTGTAATTCTCATGGGCCAGTTCCTCGCCCTTATCATTGAAAATATCAGGCAAGGTAATCAGGGTAGCGTCATACCCTTCAATGCCATCCACTGCGGCAATCTGCTGGATCATGTCCTCGGACATAAATTCCTGTGTACTGTAATTGCCGTTCCAGCCGCCCGTAGAGATGTCACGCTCCACGGTAAAGCTGGCTCCGGTGGTTCCCCGGACTTCCTCGGCCTGTTCCTCCTGAGCGTCGGCAATCGCCAGCCCTGACAACACCAAGGTGGTAATGGCCAAGAGCAGACAGAACACCAGCAAGGTCTTTTTCCATTTCCGTGCGCTATATAAAATCGCTCGTATTTCCTAAGTTCATATTGCGCCTCCTTTACTCCATCTGTGCCAAGATCTGCTTGGGCTTCAACCGCAGGGTCGAGATACTGGACACCAGCACTGCCGCCACCAGCAAAATGCCGCCCACGATAGCTACCAGCATAAAGTGTTCCGGCGTGACGATGACATTCTCCGCCGCCTTGCCGAACAGCGTACCCAGGGTGCAGCTACTTGCTTGCTGGAGAGGTAGGCCAGCGGGAAGGCCACCACCGCGATCAGCAGGGTTTCCAGCACATACTGGAGAATCACCGCAGGCTTGGCGATTCCAACGGCCAGCAAAATCCCGGTTTCCCGTTTCCGGCTGCGGATGGACATGGAGAGAATGAGAATTATCAAAACCATGCTCACAGCAGTAATGACAATAATCAGCGTCGTAACCAAAGCGGTTGTGTCAGAGAGAGAACTTGAAATGTTCTGATACACTTCATCATTGGCTGTAACAATAAAGTTGTTCCAGTTGATAGAAGAAATGCTCTGTACTTCGTTTATCACGCTCTCTAACTGTGCTGCGTCAGTTACATAGAAATCTGCCTCTTGAATTTTGTTGCCATCACCATAATTTACACACATTGCCTCCATCGCAGTTTTGCTACAAAAGGCATAGTTAGAAAAATCCCACATGGTAGACGCATCGTACATTGTGGCCTCATCGTTCTTGTCAGCCACCACTTCAAAAATCCCCACAATTTCCATATCCACTTCGGGATCATCGGTATAAGGTCATTGATTCCAACAACTTTGCTGCCGACTTTCAATCCATTCTGTTCAGCACGTTCCCGGCTGATGATAAGGCCATTGGTCATATCCTCTGTGATATGGGACCCTTCAACCAATTCAAATCGTCCTGATACGAATAAATCGTTATACTCCGTATTGATAGAGCCATAGGTATAAAAACTGTTGGTGTAGCCCGTTGTAACCACGCTGTCGCCCGTTTCCTTGAAGTAATAAGGCATTGAAACAATCGAAGCATCATATCCGGCAATCCCGTCTACTGAGGCAATCTCCTGAAGCATTTCATCTGAAATAAATTCCTGCGTACTATATGAACCGCCATTGCCGCTTGTCCAGCCTCCAGTAGATAGATTTCGTTCCACAGTAAAACTGGTTCCCGTCACACCCCGCAGTTCCTCAGCCTGCTCCTCCTGGCGTCGGCTATGGCAAGGCCGGACAACACCAGGGTGGTAATGGCCAGGAGCAAACAGAACACCAGCAAGGTCTTTTTCCATTTCCGTGCGCTATATAAAATCGCCCGTATTCCTAAATTCATATCGCCTGCACCTCCTTAACTCATCTGCGACAAGATACTCTTGGGCTTCATCTTCATAATGGGATAGGCCGCCAGTGCGGTAGAGGCCACACACAGCACCATGCCGAAAGCCCACACCAGTGCGTAATCCTCGGCGGAAACAGCCACTTCGATCTCGGCAAGGCCCAAATCCTCGGTGGGGTCTTGGGCAGCTTCGCTTTCCCCGGTCAAATCCACCGTTTCATAGGTTTCGCTTGTCACCTGGGAGAGCAGGCTGCTCCCGATCTGATGGGAAATAGCTGTGCTGGTGCCGAAGGAGATTACCAGCGATGGCCGCCACAAGGATCACTTCCAGCAGATATTGCAGCAGCACCGAGCCTTTGGAAATGCCCATTGCCAGATAGACGCCGGTTTCATGGATTCGCCCACGGAGCCGCAGCGTCAGGAACAGGGCCAGCACCAAAAACAGATCACCGATACCACCGCAATGGCGATAAAGACGATGTTCTGCAAGCCCTCCAAGGATTCCTTGGCGTTCTGATAGTCGTTGTCGTAGCGGGTCAGGGTGCAGCTCTCCCAATCCACGCCATCCAGTTCCTGTACATCGGTCATAATGCGCTCCAGCTCGTCCGGGTCGTTCACATAGAAATCCCCGTACTGGACATTGGTGGTTCCTTCCGTGCCGTAGAGCAGGAAAGAGGCGGTGGAGAGGTCGGTAAACACGATATTGTCGTAAAGGTCATAGGACGGGGCCATGCCGATGGAATCCTGTTCTTCCGTATTGGTGAAGATCCCTGCCACCGTCACGGGGATGGTCTTATCTTTGTCCTCCACATTCCCCAGCAGCATGGTGTCGCCCACAGACAGGCCGTTGCGCTGGGCGAATTTCTCATGGATCAACACCTGGCTGCCGGTTTCGGTGGTAATAGGGCTGCCTTCCACCATCTCAAAGCCGCCATCGGTGAAATAGCTGTCCTCCTGAGAGTTGGAGTTTGCTACTACCCGTCCGGCGTTCTCATAGCCTCCGGCACCTGGGCAGCGCCTCAGTGTTGATCTCCAGAAGGTTCCCGTCTGCGTCAAAATAAGTAGCGTAGGTGTAGGAGCGCAGGGTGTACCTGCCGCTCAAGCCATCCACATCAAGAATCTGGCTCACCGTATCCTCCGGGATACGTTTTCCAGCGTCTTGGCGTTGATGGTGAAATAGCCCAGCAGGGCTTTTTTGATATTGGCGTTGGCTGTTTCCGTGGCCGATTGAATGGAAAGGCAGGTCAGCATTAGCGTGGCCATGACCAGCAGAAACGCCAGCAGCGTGAGGGTCTTGCCCTTTTTGCGGATGGAATACAGGCAGGCCCGTTTGCACAGGTTCATGTCTGAGCCACCTCATTTCCTTTGCGTAAAACCAGTGGGTTCACTTGTGTACCTCCTAACGTAGTTTTTCGCCGGGTCTGTTTCCCGCCCCGGTGGTGTCCCCGTCTGCTGGGAACACCCTTATGGTACACTACGAAGGTGGAGTTGAGGTGGAGTTGAGGAGTAGTTTTGATGGAGTTGGCGGTAGAGCGCAAAAAAGCCGAGGAATTTTCAAAAAGAAATTTCCCCGGGCCATATAACATAGACAGTATCAATTTTGCGGAATGAATATATAACTCTTCTGTCTACTATACTATAAAAACAATGTTCATTCTAAGCCACTGTCTCTGGTTCCGGGGCAAAGAAGAATAGACTACAAGAAAACTTTCCGAATCCAGCATAGCTAATTCCTCTTGTTGCCACTGTCGCATTAGTTTTCCAAAGCATCTTTTAATTTTTGAAAGGATTCTTCACTAATTACATGTTCAATCCGGCAGGCATCGGCTTCCGCAACTTCAGGTGTGACACCTGCCGCTACAAGTCGCTCTGTAAAAAAGCAATGCCGTTCATAAATTCTTTCAGCGACCTCCCGCCCAATATCGGTCAAGTGAAGCAAGTGATTTTCGTCCATTGTGAGAAAGCCACCATTTTTCAAGGTAGTGACCGCCACACAAACACTCGGTTTTGATACTCCTATGTGCCGGGCCACATCTACGGAGCGTACCATACCGAGTTTCTTTTGGAGAACAAGGATGGTTTCCAGATAGTCCTCCCCGGACGCATGAAGTTTCATGTTGCGGTTCTCCCTCATATTATCAGGCAATGCTCCAGCCTCTGCCTGCTCACGGATTGTAATGAAACGGCGATAAAGTCCTTCCTGCTGAACAAGCTGCTGATGTGTTCCTTTCTGAACAACTTGACCTTTATCCACCACTAAAATCTGATCGGCGTGTTCAATCGTCGCCAGACGGTGGGCGATAACAATAACCGTTTTTCCAATGGTCAGTTCACTGATTGCCTGCTGGATCAGATGCTCATTTTCGGGGTCAATACTTGCTGTTGCTTCATCAAGAATTACAATGTTGGCATTTTTCAAAATGGCGCGGGCAATAGAAATACGCTGTTTTTCTCCGCCAGACAGCGTAGAGCCGCCCTCACCGATCACCGTTTCATATCCATCGGGAAGAGCCATAATGAAGTCGTGGCACCGAGCCTTTTTCGCCGCTTCTATAATTTCTTCCTTCGTTGCACTTGGATTGCCGAAACGGATGTTGTTTTCAATGGTATCGTGGAACAGGTAGACCTTTTGAAAGACCATCGAGATATTGCGGAGCAAACTGTCACAGGTCATGTTTCGCACATCCTCACCGCCTACTGTGACCTCGCCGCTGTCCACATCATAGAAACGGGCAATCAGGTTGCAAATCGTGGTCTTGCCACTGCCAGATGGCCCTACAATGGCCGTAGTGCTGCCCTGGGGGATGGAAAAGCTGATATTTTGCAAAACAGGAACTTTATCGTAGGAGAATGTCACATCACGGAAAGCAATGTCTGTGTTCTGCAAAGAAATATCTTTCCCGTCTTTGTCTATAATGTCGGCGTGTTCAATGCCGTCCAGTTTATCCAGCGTAGCGTCAATAACCTCCAATACATGGGCGGCGTTGTTCATGGCTTCCACACTTCCAAAGATCATAAAGGAGAACATATCCAGCATGAGCATGGTAGGAAGTTCCATACTGCCGTTATAGGTCAGCAGAGCGGCCACGGCTACAATGGCAATGGAGGCGGCTTTCAGCGAAAACAGGTGCAGGCAGTTGAAGGGCATATATTCCACTTCAATTTTGATGTTGATTTTCTTGCTGTCGTTGTATGCTTTGCGGATACCGGCAATAGACACGCCTTCCTGCTTAAAGGCTTTCACCACCTGCATCCCTCGCAGATACTCGATGGAACTTTCCACCATATCGTCCTGTGCCTTTTGATGGATAGCGCGTTTTGGTGGCTGCGTGCCTCCAACAGATGGAGGAATAGGGCAGACAGAAGGACACCAGCCAGAGCAATTCCTCCCGCCAGAGGACTATAAAATGCAAGGAACAATATCAGGACGATAACGGTGATATAGCCATTAACAACGGTGTTGACCATATTCATGGCGAACATTTCCATAAACGAGAGGTCGGTCGTGGCCGCTGCGGACAGTTCTCCCATATTGTTCTTACTGAAAAAGCCCAGCGACACCCGTTTCAGAATATCTCCCAGCCGTATTCTCTCGTCAGCGGTTGCTTCATAACCGACACTTTCCTGCGTGATGGCTCGGAGATATGAGAACAGGTATCGGCCCAATACAGCTAAAATCATGGCCCCCAGCATGATCCAGATGTCCCGTCCCTCCAATGGTTTAACGCCATTGAAGTCATCCAGAACAGCACTCAGTCCCTTTGCAGCCAGCATAATAGGAATTGCGGTAAAAATGCTATGAATGAAAGCGTAGATAAACCCGATGATAAATTACGCCGTTTATATTTTCCTGTCCATTGGATCAGTCGATTTACAATCCGAAACATATCAGTTACCTCCTTTCCCGGAACCGGCAGACCAGTTCTGCGCTCCGATATGCGCCTCCCACATATCCCGATAGAGAGAGTCGCCATCTAAAAGCTGCTGATGAGTACCTGTGTTCTCAACCTGCCCGTTTTGCAGGACAATAATCTGATCGGCATTTTTGATGGTGGACAGACGATGTGCGATGACCAGCAGCGTTTTCCCTTTTGTCAAAGCAGCGATAGACTGCTGGATTTTTTCTTCGTTCTCCTGATCAGTGAACGCGGTTGCCTCGTCCAAAATCACGATGGGGGCATTTTTCAAAATCATGCGGCAATAGAAATGCGCTGTTTTTCACCGCCTGAAAGCCGGTTCCCCGCATCCCCGGCCATCGTGTCATAGCCATTGTCCAATTTCTGTATAAATTCATCACAGCAGGCGGCTTTTGCTGCCGCATATACTTCTTCGTCCGTAGCATCAGGGTTTCCCAGCCGAATATTTTCCTTGATGGAGCAGTTGAACAGGAAGTTATCCTGTGTAACAAAGCTGACAATATCGGCAAGCTGGGCCAGCGGCATACTGCGAATGTCCACACCGCCAATGGTGATTTTCCCATCGTTCACATCCCAAAAACGGGCAATCAATCGGGCGATGGTGGACTTACCTCCACCGGACGGGCCGACAAGTGCCGTAAACTTTCCTCCGGGATTTTCAGATTGATATGGGAAAGCACCTGTTTACCGCTCTCTTTATCATAAGAGAACGAAACATCCTGAAGCTGAATGTCTTTGGACTGCACATCCACTGATTTTCCAGTATCGGGCAGTTCTTCCACATGGAGCAGCTTGTCTACATCGTGCACGGCATACTCAACCGTTTTCGTTTCATTGACATAGGTGGTAAAGTTCATCAGTGGGCCTACAATCCCCAGCGAGAGGATCAGGCACATAACAAGATCCTGCGGGGCCAGGCTTCCAGTCCAGTAGAGATACATACCAATGGGGAGCGTTCCCAGGAAGGTGGAAGGCAATACCGCAGAAATAAAATTCATCAACTTCCAGGTGCTTTGATACCATTTGAGGGTGTAGTCCTTGAAAGATTTAACCGCCTTTGTGAATTTTTCATAGGAACTGGAGGACTGATTAAACGCCTTGATAACTTCAATGCCCTCCACATACTCTACAATCACGCCATTCACATAATTGTTGGACTCCATGTAATCGGCATAGAGCTTATTAAAATTCTTCATCATCATGGCAAAGGCGATAAAAGCGAGAGGCACAGTCACCAGCATAGCCAGAGCCATACGCCAGTCAATGCAGACCAGATAAACAAAGACTGCCACGGGGAGCAGCAGGTTGGAGATGCACTCCGGGATCATGTGGGCCAGCGGCAGCTCAATCGTTTCCACACGGTCTACCAATACACTTTTCAGTTTCCCCACAGACTCTCCGATAACTGTCCCCAGCGGCGCTTCATCAGCCGCTGGGCAAGGGTCAGACGAATATTCTCCAAAATGGTGTATGCGGATATGTGGGACAGGCTCGTTGAAATACCATAGAGCAAGAAGCGTATCGCATAAGCGCCAAGTCCGATCCAGCACCATTTCCAAACCTCTGCCATCACAGGTGAACCGCCGATAAAGAGCGTGATAATTTGGTAAACACTCCAATAGGGTATCAGTCCGGCAACCACACTGATGATTGCACATAAGACGGACAGGGCAATTTGCCCCGGCACTGTGAAGCAAAGGAAAACACAATAGAAATCCAGCTTTTCTGCTTCATTTCCATTCCTCCTTGGCAAAAAATAGAGAGTATCAATCGCTTTGATACTCTCTAAGTATTGCAGGTATTCATTTTGTCTGCCACTCTGCCCGGCCGGGTTTTACTCCATTTAGATTCTTATTTTTCGATATTCCAGCGGTGTTTTTCCCTTTACTTTCTTGAACGCTTCGGAGAACTTGCTGGTGTTCGTATAGCCAACTTTTCCGGCGATCACCGTAATCGGTTCATCCGTCTGTGTCAAAAGAGAAGCTGCCAAGTCCATACGATAATTCCGCATATAGGTATAAATGGCGGTGCCATACACGCCCTTAAAGCACTGCTTCAGAGCAGAGGTGGAAATATCGAACTTTTCAGAAAGCTCCTCCATTGTGAAATGGTGCTCCGGCTCATTTGTCATAAACGACATGATCGCCTTGACTTTCTCTACCTGCGTTTTATAAAAATAGGGGCGTTCCACACCTAAGACCGTAGGGTCTACCGTCCTGAGCGTGACCAACAATTCCAGAATCTTTACCCTGAGATATTCCAGACGGATATTATCAGGCACTTGGTACAGTTCTGAGATTACATGGTCGGGTACAGAGTTTCCATGCATGATAAAAGGTCGTGTTTTCAAGGCAAATTGCTGTTCAATCTGCTCCAGGTCAATGGAAAACAGGGACAGTAGATCACCCAAACCCTCCACCGCTTCGGGAACAGAAATCGTAACTGTGATCCCGTGGTAATGGCTTACAGGAAAGCTGCAATGATTGTTTTCAGTAACCGAACTGTCCAGCATAATATCCCCGGACGCAAGATAAAGATAAGCACCATTGCTGACTTCCCACTCAATGCGGCCCTCCCTGCAATGGTGAATGGAGATACTGTGAGTGTTGTCAAAGCGTCTTGGAGGCAGCTGGCCATATGGAAATCATTATACATGACACCTATTCCGGGATATACTTCATAATAGGTTGCAGTTCCGTCTCCCGTTTCATTTTTCATTTGGTAGACCGAGCAGGATTCATCCGGCAGAGCAAATTCATATTTTGCTGCGAGAAAAACAAGTCGCTTTTATTCAAACTGGGATCACCTCGATTCTATAAAAAAATTTTGGAGGCGCTGGAGCCTGCGGCATCCAGTGCATATTGTTCCTGTACCATACCATGCTCCAAATGCAGAACATGAGTACAGCAACTGACAATCAGCTCATAATCATGGGTGATGACAAGAGATGTCTTTCCCATTTTCTGTATCGTCACAAGTTCATCGGCCACTTCTTTCATGTGCTGTAAATCCAGACCGCTGGTAGGTTCATCCAGCACTAAAATCTTACGCTCGGAAACAAGAGCGGTAGCAATCGCCACCCGCTGCTTCTGACCGCCGGAGAGCGCCATCGGGTGTCGCTCCTTAAACTGCAACAAATCCAATCTGTCAAGAACCGCATCCGCCTTGTCGGGAGTTGGCTCCGCCATACTGATGAGCATTTCTTCCTCTGTGCTTTCCGTAAACAGCTGATGGTTGACATCCTGCATGACCATATAGCACAGAGACAGCCTTTGTTTTCTATTATACGGCTTCCCGTCCACTTTCACAATGCCCTTGCAGTGTTTCTCCAGGCCACAGAGGCAGCGGGCCAGAGTGGATTTTCCCGCTCCGTTATGGCCGATTACTGCAATCACGCCCGCCTGTGGCAGCGAAAGACTGTCAATATCCAGCGCATCCCTCTGCTTTGTATAAGCAAAATGAAAATTCTCACATTCGATAGAACCACTGCTTGCAACAGGATGTGCTGTCACAGGGAACGCACCCAGGTCAAAAGGCCGCAGCCCCATTTCTGCCTGTTGCGTCACGGACAGTTTAAGTGCATCCAGAGCCGAGTAATCTTTTTCAATTTTCCCATCTTTTAGATACACAACACGGTCTATCAACTCTTTCAGATAATAGAGCCGATGTTCCGCAATAATAACTGTTTTCCCCTGCTGTTTCCAAATCTGGATCATCCGGCGTAGATCTTTTGTGGCTGACATATCCAGATTAGAAGATGGTTCGTCCAGAACGATGATGGGCGGATTACTGGCCGACACAGAGGCACAAGCAATTTTCTGCTTTTCTCCGCCGGAAAGAGAAAAGATATTTTTCCCCAGCAGATTATCCATATCAAACTGTTCCGCAGTTGATTTCACCCGCTGAATGATTTCTTCTTCGGGCAAGCCTGATTTTCGCATCCAAAAGCCAGTTCGCTGGTGGAGTCCACCGTAAAAAACTGCGTGCGGGGATTTTGAAAAACGCTCCCCACATATTTCGCTGTTTCATAGAGTGGAAGTCTGCTGATGTTCTTGCCATCCAGCAGGACTTCGCCGCTTAACTCGCCCTCATAATAATTCGGGATCAGCCATTCACCAACCGGGTCAGGGTTGTTTTCCGCAGCCGGATTGCCCGCACAAAAGGATAACTTGCCCGTCCGGGATGATTAATTCAATGTTTACAAGCCCACCGGCATCCGTTCCCCCTGCATATCGAAAATTGATATTGCGAAGTTCAATCATAGACTCCTTCCTCCTAACAAATAAAGAAACCGACCCAACAGGGTATCGCCAGCAGGAAGAAGAAAATGTCCAAAGGCCCAAAGCCAATTTTGCAAATATTTGTCCGTTTCTGCGGCGCTCCAAGCCCTCGCGTGAGAGCCGCCGCAGACAGTTCTTCTCCGATTTTGGCAATCGACATCATCAGAGGAACCACCCGGTATTCCAGCATCTTCATGGGACTGCGGAGAGTAGTGATGCCGCGCATCTTCATGGCATCCCGTATAGCCGCATATTCCTCTTTTACCGTCGGAAAGAAACGAAACACCACAGACACGGGGATCACGATTTTCTCGGGAACATGCATCCGTTCCATAGCTGCGACAAATTCACTGACAGTTGTAGTGCTTACCAGATAATATCCCATGATAAATCCGGGAAGCATGTGCGTATAAATCCCGACTGCGGCTCCCAGGATAAAATTCCATGTACCAGTGAGCAGCGGTAATACCGTTAATTCCAACACAAACAGAATAGCGTATGTAATTGCAAATCTGGCTGCGGCCACCCATTTCCTTGAAAGGAGCAGGAATACAATCGGGCACGCCATGAGGCACGGGCGAACCAGGTTCATAAATCCGCCCGTGCCGCCGGTAATCATAATGGTGCTGACTGTAACAGTCAAAAACTAGTTTTGTCCTCGGATCGGTGGGAATAACAGCTTTGCTTTCAAATTTTAGCGTTGTAACCGCCGCATCCATCAGGCAATCCCTGCCTTTTCAAAATGTTTCTTCAACACGGCCTTGCCAAGAAGCGCCCCCAAAATGCCGCCAATAAAAGTGACAATAAACAGAACCGGATACATCCAGCCAGGGGTATAGGACATGAGTGTGTCTACATATTCCTGCCCATAGCTGCTTACAAGTGAAGCGAAGAATGTATCACGGGTCAAAAACATCCGGCTCACATAGCCCATAATCCAAAGGGAAAACACTCCGTTGCCAAGGAGTGTGCACTTCCAGCTTTGATATTTTCCGGCCCGCAAAATGACATCGCCCAGGACACCAAAGATGATGCCAAAAATCAGAACCAGCACACCGCTGCCCATGATTAAATTCAGCAAGCCGAGGATAATGCCGGTCAGGGATACCATACCAAACTTCTTGACCTTTGTTAAGTACAGCATAAAGGGAATACCGCACAGGATGGGGCACACCAGTCCAAGCAGCGGGATAAAGATAGGGATATATCCCAGCATCATACCCGCAAAGAAAATGACAAAATAAATGGCGGTAAAAATACCTATGTTGATAAGGTCTTTTTGCTTGCAGCGATTACTTTTTGATTCCATTTTTGTTCCTCCATGACGCCGTTAGTTATTGCTAACTCGTGCCGTCAAAAAATGGCGACATGATATTCGCATGTATTTAATTTACCATGCTCTGAATGGATGCGCCACTCTGTATGGTTTGAAAATGCTCCATTTAGTTTTTTACATTTCAGTGCGGTACTCAATGGTTATTTTTGCATACTGTTTCCATGTTGTGATTTCATCGTACTCAATGAATAGAAAGAGGCGGTTCTTTTCAAGATAATACTCACTCCATATTGCGACAGAGAGCAATAAAAATACTGTACTTCCAGTTTTTCGATTTTATTCTGCAGATTTTATATTATTGAGCTTTTTCCATATTTTTGCGTCAAAAATAAAGTTTAAGTCAAGACGATGTACACTTATAGAAACATCTTAAATTTGACTCCATCTTCTGTATTGTTCATACTGAAGTTAATACCATGGTGATCCAATATAGTTTTGGTAATATACAATCCAAGGCCGCTGCCGCCGCTGTTCCGGTTTCTTGACTTGTCCACCCGGTAGAATGGCGTAAATATCTGCTTCAAATCTTCCTCGGCAATGTGAATGCCGGAGTTCTCCACGAAGAAAATACCGTTCTGCATCGACACCGTAACAGTGGCCCCCACAGGAGAATAGGCCACCGCATTGCCAAGCACATTGGAGAACACCTTTTCCATGAGCCGCCCGTCGCCCGCATAGTGGAAGGCCGGCTGGATGTCCATGCGCAGTTCCATCTCCTTGTCCTCCATCCGGCCACGGAACTGCTGGCAGACCTTTTGCAGCATTTGGCTGATGTCCAGGTCCGTGCGCTCCAGGTGGAAGTCGCTGCCGCCCATCCGGGCCGCCGATAGAATCTCCTTGACCAGTGCCTCCATGTCATTGGTGGTTTTCAGGCACCGGCGCAGATAGGTGTCCCTGTCCTTATAGGGCCAACCTGATGGATCATCCCCTCCAGCTGCCCTTGATGATGGCAATGGGGGTTTTCAGTTCATGGGATACGGAGGTAAAGAAGTCCACCCGCTGCTTTTCCTGTTCCCGTTCCCGCTCGATGTCCTGCTGCAGCTGCTCATTGGCCGCCTGCAGGCTGTCCAGAGCATTACTCAGCTGCTGGGACATCTCGTTCAGGCTGGAGGCCAGGACGCCGATCTCATCGTTCCGCCGTACATCGCACTTCCAGGTCATGTCCAAGGTGGTCATCCGTTTCGCCACATTGCTGATGCCCACCAGCGGCTTGGAATAGTACCGGGAGCAAATCACCGCTCCGATGATGGAGATCAGCAGAATCACAGCGGCGATGAGGGGAACCAGCTTCAGGAGGATATCGTAGGACTGCGCCACTGCGACCAGGGCGGCATTGGCAAACAGATGATATGTTTGCCCGTTTGCCGGAAGGTAGCGGAGCAGCTCATAGAGGGAGCCGAGGTGTCAGATTCTCCATATCGGCAAAATTCACGGAGAACAGGTTGTTTCCGTTATCATCGTTGATCTCCACCGAAGCGTTGTTCGTCATGGAGAATTCCAACAGGCTGTCCGAACTGGCCTCCCAGCCGTTCCGCTCTAAGATCTCCACCAGGTCATAGAAATCCGCCGTGACCTGGCCTTCCAGCTGCGTGTGGTAATTCCTCGGCAGGAAGATCATCACCATGCCGTAGATGATAATGCAGCAGACCACCAGCAGGGCCAGCATACTGAGGAAGGTCTTTGCCTGGATGCTCTCACTAATTCTCTTTCTCAATTTTATATCCCGCCCCTCGAATGGTTTCGATATAATCCACACCCAGCTTTTTGCGGATATTCTTGATGTGGGTGTTCACAATCTTCTCATCGCCAAAGTAGTCATAGCCCCAAATGCTGTCCAGCAGGCTCTCCCGTGTAAACACCCGCCCCTGGTTCTCCACCAGAAGTTTCAATATCTCAAATTCCCGGATGGTCAGGGACACGCTTTCATCTTTGACAAGGACCGTGAAGCTGTCCGCATCCAGGGTGAGATCCTTATAGCGGAGGATGTTCGTCTCCACCCCGGCGCCCTGCTCCGCCCGGCGCAGCACCGCCTCAATGTGTTTCACCACAAGGGGCATGGAGAAGGGCTTGGTGATATAATCGTCTGCCAGAGCGTCAAAGCCCTTCATCTGGCTGGCGTCATCGTCTAAGGCGGTGAGCATGATGATGGGACTTGGCTCTCTTTCCGGATTGCCTCGCAGACAGAAAAACCGTTCATTTTAGGAAGCATCAAATCCAGCAGGATGAGGTCTGGACGATGCTCATGGAATTTCTCCATCCCCTCTGCTCCGTCGCTGGCCAGCACTACGTTATATCCTTCATCCTCCAGAAACGCTTTCACTACGCTCTGAATGGCCTCTTCGTCCTCTATAATTAAAATCGTTTTCGACATCGTCTGCACCTCCAGGTAGTAGTGTACCATACGAAGATGGAGTTTTGATGGAGTAAGTGTTACTTTTGAAAAAAAGTAACGGCGGCCTGAGAAATCAGGCCGCCGTTGAATTCAGAGACGCTATATCAACTATGCTACTTTGAAAACTCCTGCATAATGAGGTTTAGGATTTCCTGCTGGTCGGCAGACAAGCCGCCGTTTTCGGCTTGGTGCTCTCCTTCAATTCTTTTACCAGCCGATGGATCAGTTCCCGCTGCCCATCGGTCATGCCCTCCAGTATCACCTGGTCTTTCTTATCAAAGCCGACCAGGTAATCCAGAGACACGTTATAAATCCGAGCCATGGTCGTGAGGACATCCAGCGTAGGGATCTTGATATTGTTCTCGTAGTTGCTGATGACCGATCCGGCCCGGCCTACTCTCCGCCCAAGTTCCTCCTGAGAAATGCCGTATCGTTCTCGCAGCGTTCGTAATGAAGTCCAAAA
>ENA-OQIR01000159-OQIR01000159.1-human-gut-metagenome-genome-assembly--contig:-NODE-159-length-30965-cov-4.363415_pt1 | contig 30965 bp, 27 predicted proteins | sample MGYA00242580_ERZ504745 | MGnify/ENA primary metagenome ERZ504745 (study PRJEB26092, sample SAMD00036214) | human gut metagenome | host: Homo sapiens | study: EMG produced TPA metagenomics assembly of...
CACGGCTGGTTAGAAAAAGCCTGAGCATTTTTTTATTTCATTTTTTAATATTGTCTTCTCTCACTTTCAGCAGTATAATTTTTCCAGAGTATGTTTGAAAAATGCTTTCCGCAAGATGTGCGTCACAATTTGTGGGAATGATTTTTCAAACACGCTCTAAGACTATCATGAAATTTTGTATCAATATCATCACAATTTTCCCAATATTAATACAATATTTTATTGAAGCAATATTTCACATAAGAAAGGAACTAAACTCATGAGTGACTTTAAAGTCGAGACTAAATGTCTCCATTCCGGTTACACTCCGTCTAAGGGTGAACCATGCGCACTCCCGATTTATCAGAGTACCACTTATAAATATGATACTACTGATGAAATGGGACAGCTCTTCGATCTTAAGGCAGAAGGATACTTCTATACCCGTCTGCAGAACCCCACAAATGATGCTGTAGCAGCAAAAATTGCAGATCTGGAGGGTGGTGTTGCCGCTATCCTTACCTCTTCCGGACAGGCTGCCAACTTCTATGCAGTCTTCAATATCTGCGAAGCAGGTGATCATGTTGTGGCGGCTTCTACTATTTACGGAGGAACCTTTAACCTCCTGGCTGTTACCTTCAAAAAGCTTGGCATTGACTGCACTTTCGTTGACACCGATGCTAGCCCTGAAGAAATTGCAGCTGCCTTCCGTCCTAATACAAAGGTACTTTTCGCAGAGACCATCGCAAACCCGGCCCTGGTAATTCTTGATATTGAAAAATTCGCAAAGGTTGCTCACGAACATGAAGTTCCGCTTATTGTAGACAACACCTTCGCTACACCTGTAAACTGCCGTCCTTTTGAATGGGGAGCTGATATCGTCACCCATTCCACAACCAAATATATGGACGGACATGCTGTGCAGGTTGGCGGAGCTATCGTTGACAGCGGTAACTTTGACTGGGATGCCTATGGACATAAATATCATGGACTGACTGAACCGGATGAATCTTATCATGGTGTTATTTATACTAAACAGTTTGGAAAGAAGGCTTATATCACAAAGGCAACCTCTCAGTTAATGCGTGACCTGGGCTCTATCCCGTCTCCTACAAACTGCTTCCTGTTAAACCTGGGACTTGAAACTCTTCCTCTCCGCGTGGAACGTCACTGCTATAATGCACAGAAGATTGCCGAATTCCTGAATGCCCATGAGAAAGTATCTCATGTAAACTATGCAGGACTTCCTGATGACAAATACTATCCACTTGCTCAGAAATACATGAACGAAGGCAGAACCTGCGGCGTTATCTCCTTTGAACTGACAGGAGGCCGAGAAGCTGCAGTCCGCTTTATGGATAGCTTAAAGCTTGCCACCATCGCAACTCATGTAGCAGCTTCCAAGACCATGATCCTGCATCCCGCAAGCCATACTCACCGCCAGATGAATGATGAACAGCTTGCAGAAGCCGGCGTATCACCGGGAATGATCCGTCTCTCCGTTGGTATTGAAAATGTTGAAGACATCATTGCTGACATCGAACAGGCATTAAAAAACGCATAAAAGATAATTTCAAAAAATCCGAAAGAACTTCTGAAATGATCACAGATATAACAGATCATTTCCAGATTCTTCCGGATTTTTATTTTCAGGTCAAACGGATATTCTCAATCCGCTTTGCTACTTGATTCGGTTAAATTCTTTCTTATTTTCTACTTTAACAAATAAACATCTGTATAATATACCCCTTTGTCCTCCCCTTCCTGATGGGTAGCAACATAAATATCTATACAATTATGTTTAATCGCACCACCACAGTCCTCTGCAACATAAACCTGTCCATTGATCACAACCTTAGATCCATATGGAATCTGTGTAGGGTCCACCGCAATCGTACGGTTTGTCGTAGCAGTCACCCCTGTAGAAGTAATGCCATTTGCCCAAGGGCCACAACAAATACTGCAGGGACAATAATGAGTAATCTTAAAGGTTCCCAGCGGAACCAGTGACGCATCTGAAGACACAGCTACCGGAGTTCCCACCTTCACTCCATCCACAGACTCTCCCTTTGAAGCAGTTACACCATCCACAGCCTCTGCAAAAACGCCTTTGCCCTCACTTTTATGAATCGTTCCAGCTTCTTCGCCGTCTACTTTAGCGACCTTTGACTCTTCCGTATTCTCCTCTGCTGCTGTATTCTCCAGAACACTGGTTGGAATATATCCAATACCTCTTTTTCCATTCTCTTTTTTATAGTAAATCTGACTCCAGATGCCGTTCACTGTAGCCAGGCGCTTCACTTCATCCTCCTGAATGACCTCACCTACTATCTGTCCATCCTTCTTTCCCGGATAATCCAGAATATCACTGTCCTTCAGTGCTGTAAAAGTTCCCCTTGCCTGAGCAACCTGATCACTATCATTGATATGTTTTGTGGGCACATAGCCACTGATCTTTTCCGTACCCTTTTTACTCTTTTTCTCATAAGTCACTTTACTCCAGCCATTATCACATACGGCCACTCTCTCTACACCGGTACCAAGATACACTCTTGCAAGCTTCTTTCCGTTTTTCCCTGGCATAGAACGTATATAAGTCGCCTTTGCAGAAACAGAAACCTTATCTGACTTGGCAACTGCAGTTACCTTCTCTCCACTTCCATTATCAATCTCAAAGGTCTGCGGTGTCTTATTATCCTGCTTATAAGCATTAATTGTCCCCTCATAATCCAGAATATCCGCAGAAACTGTTGTTGATAAAGTAAGCATACTACAAACTAATAATGCTAAAATTTTTTTCTTCATAAACTGAGCCTCAACTCCTTTATCGTCTCTCTCCGTCTGTCCTATCATAGCACACCCCTCCCAATTTGCAATTTTCCACCCCATCCTTCACGGAATCTTCATAAACTATATTGCTTCTATTATTTCTATATGCTATAGTAAAATTATCAGAATTCTATTCTGCCTTACGAAAGATAAGATAAAATATAAATATTTTTTCGTAAAGGAGTGTGATTTTATGACTGCTGTTAAAGAACGTATTATAGGTGCTGTATCAATTATGAGTGATAAAGATGCTAATATCTTCTGGCATATTATTCAAAAACATTTTAAACTGCCTGATACATTCGCAGATATAGAAAAAGTTGAACCCGATGAAACAGATTTAATAATGTTAAAGGAAATCGAAAACAACCCTGACTGTCACGAATTCATTTCTCAGGAAGAATTAATGAAAGAACTTAATATGTAAGTATTGTTTTCCCTGAAAAGTGCCAATTTCAGCATTTTTCAGGGAGTCATAATTTTTCAATAAAACCATTATATAAAATTTCAAAATAAATAAAAAAACATTTGACAAACTCCACTGCATATAGTATCATATATTTTGTCGCTGAGGTAATCACTCAACTGACATCATAAATGCGATAGTGGCGTAGTTGGTAACGCGCGACCTTGCCAAGGTCGAGACCGCGGGTTCGAGCCCCGTCTATCGCTCTTAAAGCATCAGCTAAGGCTGATGCTTTTTCATCCCCTTCTATTAACTTTCCATAACTATAGCAATTTCATATCTGCGAATAACATCTATAGCCAATATCCTTGATTAACATCCCTGAGTCAAGCGTATATTCGCAATCCGCTTCGCTACGCGGCTCTACACCAGCGCAGGACATTATATGTTTTTGCCCGCATTTGCAGGAGTCTTAGAAAAAGTTAGCGCCAGGAAATCTGCGTTATGTAAAAAAATTTCACTGTCTGAGCCGCATTTGCGGCGAGTTTGAAATTTTTACATGTTTTAGCAGATTTCCTGACGCTTAGTTTTTCTTAGGCTCCGAAACCGCGGACAAAAACATATAATGTCCTGCGCGTCCCCATACTAGTGATGGAACAATCTGATACCAGTAAAACTCATCACCATTCCATATTTATTGCAAGTCTCGATCACAGCATCATCACGCACAGATCCACCCGGCTGCGCAATATACTTCACGCCACTCTTATGAGCACGCTCAATATTATCACTGAATGGGAAGAATGCATCAGATCCCAGTGTAACATCCGTCATCTGATCCAGCCATGCACGTTTCTCTTCTTTTGTAAATACTTCCGGTTTCTCTGTGAAAGTTTTCTCCCACATACCATCAGCAAGTACATCCATATATTCATCCCCGATATAAACATCAATGGCATTGTCACGTTCCGCACGTGAAATTGTATCTTTAAATGGCAGATTCAGCACTTTCGGGCACTGGCGAAGGAACCAGTTGTCTGCCTTCTGTCCTGCAAGTCTTGTACAATGTACACGTGACTGCTGTCCTGCACCAACACCGATAGCCTGTCCATCTTTTACGAAACATACAGAGTTGGACTGTGTATATTTCAGGATGATCAGAGAAATCTTCATATCTCGTTTTGCTTCCTCTGTAAGCTCTTTATTCTCTGTCACAATATTGGAAAGCATTGCATCATCGATCTCAAGCTCCTGACGGCCCTGCTCAAAAGTTACACCAAATACTTCTTTGTGTTCCAGCGGAGCCGGTACAAAATTCTCATCGATCTGGATCACATTGTAGTTACCTTTTTTCTTCTGCTTCAGGATCTCCAGTGCTTCCTCTGTATATCCAGGTGCAATAACACCGTCAGATACCTCTCTCTTGATCAGAAGTGCTGTATCTTTATCACACACATCAGAAAGAGAAATAAAATCACCAAAAGAGGACATTCTGTCAGCACCGCGAGCTCTTGCATAAGCGCATGCTAATGGTGAAAAATTCTTCCAGTCCATATCATTTACCCAGTAGATCTTTGCCAGAGTCTCTGTAAGAGGAAGTCCTACAGCAGCACCGGCAGGAGATACATGTTTAAAAGATGTAGCTGCAGGAAGTCCTGTTGCTTTCTTCAGATTGGATACCAGCTGCCAGCCATTAAAAGCATCCAGGAAATTGATATATCCCGGTCTTCCGGAAAGGATCTTTACCGGAAGCTCAGATCCGTCTGCCATATAAATTTTTGCAGGTTTCTGATTCGGGTTACAGCCATATTTTAATTCGAATTCTTTCATTATATAAATCCTCCGTATGAACCAAATAAGTATTTTAAAATTAATTCCTGTAAATAATTTCTTACTGCGAAAGCATCGTCTTATGTTCACAATAATCTATGAGCACTATCTGTACTCAGTAAGTGACTATTATTTATTCTTATTAATGATCTTGCTTTCGTACTTACCTGTCTCAATATCAATATATCTTACAAACAGAGATACTTTGTTATCTTCGTTCAGGCTGTTCCAGAGAAGTTCTGCAAACTCATCCATATCATCCGGAATTGCTACCAGTTTCGGTTCGCCTTCAAAGCTTGGAAGTGGATTTCCGTCACATTTATAAGTATGGATGAAATGTCCCTCTCCCGCAATGGCATTCTCGTATGCAAATGTGTATCTGTTACATGCATCCGGATTTCCGTTGTTGCTCTTGAGAATTGACATTGCATAGTTGAATTTTCCGTTCTCTACGTGCATAACACCGGAGATACGAGGTGTATAGTTCGGACCGTCCGGCTCGAATTCTCTGCTTCTTAAGGACTGCTCAAAAGTAAGCTGATGATCCATTCCCTCATAAATGGTATCTGTCTGATCTCCGTTAGTTACGATTGTTTTGTTTCCCAGTACACGTACAGGTGCATAGATGATCAGACTCGGATCTGTAAGTTTGGACGGATCAAATGCCTGGGTACGGATTCCCTCACCATCCTCTACAAATACTCTGTTTCTGCTGTTCTCGCTTCTGCCCATGATGAAATAAGCTGTCACTGCTTTCTTACCGTCTGCGGAACGTCCAATCACAATTCCTCTGCCAGGATAGGAATTCTCTTTCAGTTCTTTTTCCAGTGATAACATTTCCATAATTTTTCTCCTTTTCGTTAAAAATAAGGTTAAAAAAAGCCTGGGAAACCCATTTATTCATTGAATAATTTCCAGGCTGCCCAGGCGGTCGGCTCATATACTCGCTGCACTCCCTGTAGGTAATCCTACTTCCGCCAGTCATGCAGGCACTGTTGTGAAAAAAAATCACACGTTGTTATTATAGTACAATACTTCTTTGTGGATTTCAAGGCAAATTTTTTTGTACTGTGCTGAATTTTCGTTTTACTGAACATCCTGCAAACCATAATCAACATCAATCTGCGCCGCAATATCCGATTTCATCTGTATCCATGCATCCGGATTCTCCACATAATATTTCGGACAGTTTTTTCCGGTAACATCATAATGCCGGATCACGTTCTCTGATGTAAGCCCAAACCGCACGCACAACCACGCAGAAAGCTTCACTGCCGAATCATAAGTTGCCTCATTAAATTTCCCCTCTCATCCGGATGACAGCACTCGATGGACAAAGTATCTACATTACGTGAGTTCGTCGCATAGGACATCTCTGACGTAGGAATACACTGCACCACTTCCCCATCCAGCCCCACTACAAAATGACTGCTCACCTTTGTGTCATGAGTAGTCGCCAGATTCTCGAAGTAGTTCCTGTTTGCAATGGCTGTTGCCCCCGGATTTGCAGTATAATGAATGGCAATATACTGTACACTCTCAATGGGAATCTGCGGTCTGGAATATTCATTCGGCGTCAGCAGTTCCACATCTATGTACGGCGCCCCTTCTTTCTGCCATTGTTCCGGTCCGCCTGAAGAATCCGCATTGTCTGTTCCTGACTGTTTCCCATCAGAAACCATCGTGTCAGAATTATGTAAAAAGTCCCCAATACTCCATCCATTTTCACTGGCCCGATTTATTATGATCCACCCGATCAGAACTATGATCACGAGCAGCATGAGACTCATAAGAATTCTCTGATTTCTCTGCCTTACTCTGCTGCTCTTTCGTCTTTTCGACCTGCTGTTTTTCTTTTTTGCTGCAGTTTTTCCTGTTCTGGTATCTGTTTTTTTCTTTTTGTTTGTATGCTTTTGCATTTTACCTTCTCTTACGGGATTTTTACTCCCTTCAAAAATACCCCGGCCGGCATGCCTGGAAATCTTGTTTCTTTCCATCAGCAGCCAGCCGGGGCATATATTACACTTGAAATTTATTATTTGTCATCTACGCTATAGTTCGGAGCTTCTTTTGTGATATGAATATCATGTGGATGAGATTCCTTAAGAGATGCAGCAGAAATCTTGATGAATCTGCCTGTTTCTTTAAGCTTCTCAATAGTTTCTGCTCCACAATATCCCATACCGGAACGGAGACCGCCCATGAGCTGGAATACAGTATCCTCAACATGTCCTTTGTAAGCAACACGTCCTTCTACGCCTTCCGGAACAAGTTTCTTCGCATTCTCCTGGAAGTAACGGTCTTTACTTCCGTTCTCCATAGCTGCGATAGATCCCATACCGCGGTATACTTTATATTTTCTGCCCTGATACAGTTCGAATGTTCCCGGGCTCTCGTCGCATCCTGCAAACATGCTTCCCATCATGCAGACATTCGCACCGGCTGCGATTGCCTTTGTGACATCTCCGGAATACTTGATACCACCGTCTGCAATGATCGGGATTCCGTATTCTTTTGCAGCTTCGTAGCAGTCCATAACAGCAGTGATCTGCGGAACACCGATACCTGCAACAACTCGTGTGGTACAGATAGATCCAGGTCCGATACCAACCTTAACTGCATCTACACCGGCCTCGATCAGAGCCTTTGTCGCAGCACCTGTTGCTACGTTACCTGCGATCACCTGCAGTTCCGGATATGCTGCCTTGATCTCGCGTACAGCCTTCAGAATGTTCTCTGAATGTCCATGTGCAGAATCAATTACGATCACGTCTACAGATGCCTTTACAAGTGCATCAACACGTGCAAGTACATTAGCAGTGATTCCTACCGCAGCACCGCAGAGAAGACGTCCCTGCTCATCCTTTGCAGCCAGAGGATATTTGATCTGTTTCTCAATATCTTTAATAGTAATTAAGCCTTTTAAGTTAAAGTCATCATCTACAATGGGTAATTTCTCTTTACGTGATTTTGCCAGAATCTTCTTGGCATCTTCCAGTGTAATTCCCTCTTTGGCTGTAATCAGTCCCTCAGAAGTCATACACTCTTTAATCTTCTTGCTGAAATCTGTCTCAAATTTCAAATCACGATTGGTAATGATTCCGACCAGTTTTCTGCCCTCTGTGATCGGCACACCGGAGATACGGAACTTTGCCATTAACTCATCTGCGTCCTTAAGTGTATGTTCAGGAGATAAATAGAAAGGATCTGTGATAACACCGTTCTCAGAACGTTTTACCTTGTCTACCTCTTCTGCCTGCGCTTCAATGGACATATTCTTATGAATAATACCAATACCACCCTGTCTCGCCATAGCGATCGCCATGCGATGCTCGGTTACTGTATCCATTCCTGCACTCATCATAGGAATGTTCAGTTTAACCTTCTTTGTTAAGTAAGTTGTGACATCTACCTGATTCGGAATTACCTTTGAATATGCCGGAACTAACAGCACGTCATCAAAAGTAATGCCTTCACCAATGATAGTACCCATTGCATTTCCTCCCTTGCGTATATGAAATTAAATTACTATTGTAATGTAAAAAGGAACCAGCAACTGGTCCTTTTATTTTCAACAAGTGTAACAAAAATCAGATTCTATGTCAATCCAAAAAAACTTTGCTCGGTGCTGAATTTTTCATAGCCTGTGCAAGTGCCTCATCCGGTTCCAGGATGATCTTGCATAAATTTCCGTCCAGTCTTGTGATAACACCAAAGCGTTTATGCTCCGGATTTCCTGATGAAAAGTCCAGTACTTTCATGTTCTGGTTTCCGTTGTAATAGTCCATTCTGTGGGAATCCAGCGGTGCTGCCAGATCTGCTTCTGATAATTTGAAGCTCTTTACTTTCTTTCTTTTTGTCTTTGACATGATCATGTCGATGTCAAAATCGCCATTGATAAACAGATATTCATATTCTACATCTGTTTTCGGAATTACAAAGTAGCATGCAATTCCAAGTGCTACGGCAATGATCAGTGCCAGCGGTGTGATGATAAGTCCGGCAAATACTGCCAGCACTGTCAAAACGATCAGACCGTATTTGAGCAGGCTGTCTTTAGCCGTCTTATCTTTCTTTACCAGTAATTCTGAATACAAATCGCCCATTGTTTCGTCTCCTTTTCACTTGTTCAGCTGTTGAAAGCAGCTTTTTTTGCACAGCATATTTAACAATTATATTTTATTCATCATGCTGTTTTTCTGCATTATATCACAAAACGGAACCATCGTCTATGACGACGGTTCCGTTTCACATATTTCCGCCTATGCTGTTTTTATCTATAGTAATCCTCGTAAATAATGCATTTAAGACAGTTCAGCAGAGTGCGAAAGACAAGGAAGATATCTGCAGGCGTGCTGACGCACGGCAAAGATATCTGACGCAGGATTTCACACTCTGATGGGCTGGATTAAGATGCATTATTTCAGAGGATTGCTATAAGCATACTGCGGTATAATTTTATCGTTTATTAAAGATTACATCATTCCCATTCCCGGGTTAGCAGCCGGTGCAGGTGTGTCTTCTTTGATAATTGCAACAGCAGATTCTGTTGTAAGTAATGTAGATGCAACACTTGTAGCGTTCTGAAGAGCACTTCTTGTAACTTTTGCAGGGTCAAGGATACCTTCGCTTACCATATCTACATATCTTTCGTTCAAAGCATCGAAGCCGATTCCCGGTTCGGATTCTCTTACTTTGTTGATGATTACGGAACCTTCAAGTCCTGCATTTGCAGAAATGCGGAACAGAGGAGCTTCCAGAGCTTTCAGGATGATATTTGCACCTGTCTTCTCGTCACCTTCCAGAGTTGCTGCAAGTTTTGCAACTTCTTTGGATGCGTGGATGTAAGCAGATCCGCCACCTGCGATGATACCTTCTTCTACTGCTGCTCTTGTAGCTGCAAGAGCATCTTCCAGACGAAGCTTAGCTTCTTTCATTTCTGTCTCAGTGGAAGCACCAACACGGATAACAGCTACGCCGCCAGCCAGTTTTGCAAGTCTTTCCTGTAATTTTTCTTTATCAAATTCAGATTTTGTTTCTTCAATCTGTCCACGGATCTGAGCAACACGGTTTGCGATTGCATCTTTGTCACCCATACCGTCAACGATAACTGTGTTCTCTTTTGCAACTTTAACAGATTTTGCACGTCCTAACTGCTCCATAGTTGCGTCTTTCAGTTCCAGACCAACTTCTTCGGAGATTACCTGGCCACCCGTAAGGATTGCAATATCCTGAAGCATTTCTTTTCTTCTGTCACCATATCCCGGAGCTTTGACAGCTACTACCTGGAAGGTTCCTCTTAATTTGTTTACGATCAGAGTTGTAAGAGCTTCGCCCTCTACATCTTCAGCAATGATAAGAAGTTTCGCACCAACTTTTACGATCTGCTCCAGTAATGGAAGAATTTCCTGGATGTTGCTGATCTTCTTGTCTGTGATCAGGATATATGGATCTTCCAGATTTGCTTCCATTTTTTCCATATCTGTTGACATATATGCGGATACATATCCACGATCGAACTGCATACCTTCTACAAGGTCAAGTTCTGTGTGCATTGTCTTGGATTCTTCTACTGTGATAACGCCATCTTTGGAAACTTTTTCCATAGCATCTGCTACTAACTGTCCAACTGTTTCATCGCTTGCGGAAATAGATGCAACGTTTGCGATCTGTTTCTTGCCGCTGATTGTCTGGCTCATGTTCTTGATTGCTTCTACAGCTACATCTGTAGCTTTCTTCATACCTTTTCTAAGGATAATCGGGTTAGCACCTGCTGCCAGGTTTCTCATTCCTTCGTGAACCATAGCCTGTGCAAGAACAGTAGCTGTTGTTGTACCATCACCTGCTACATCGTTTGTTTTGGAAGCAACTTCTTTGATCAGCTGTGCGCCCATGTTTTCAAATCCGTCTTCCAGTTCAATTTCTTTTGCGATTGTAACACCGTCGTTTGTGATAAGCGGAGCACCGTATGGTTTGTCAAGAACTACGTTTCTTCCTTTCGGTCCTAATGTCACTCTTACTGTATCAGCTAATTTATTTACACCAGCTTCAAGAGCTGCTCTGGCTTCTGCGCCGAATTTAATTTCTTTTGCCATGATAATATGACCTCCTGATTCAAATTTTGATCTCTATGAATTCTTTCTGATACTTAGCCGGTATTTCATGTTACATCCTGTAAATATTATCTTATAAGTATCTTCATTTATGTTTTCTATTTTGATATTGCTTATTTAACAATTGCAAGAATATCATTCTGTTTTACGATAATGTATTCTGTGCCATCCATCTTTACTTCTGTTCCTGAATATTTGGAGTAGATAACTTTATCACCTACAGCTACTTCCATTTTTACTTCTTTGCCGTCAACAACTCCGCCAGGTCCTACAGCTACAACTTCTGCCTGCTGTGGTTTCTCCTGTGCCTGTCCCGGAAGAACGATTCCGGATTTTGTTGTTTCTTCTGCTTCAACCTGTTTTAATACAACTCTGTCACCTAAAGGTACTAATGTCATGATCTATATCCTCCTTTATTCTCCAACCTGGAATCTCTGTTACCGTCTCTGCTATTCTTAATATCCGGCAACTGTTTCGGCACTCTGTCTAATTCTGCCGATTTTTGCTAGCACTCATTTACTTCGAGTGCTAATCACTGTCCTTATATTATTGAAAATGAGTCGATTTCGCAAGTGCTTTTATCATTATAAAATAATCTATATTCTCTTTTTTACTTATATATACTCTTTTTTTCTTTTGTTTTCTTAATTTACAAATAATTTTGTCATAACAAGTCCGGAGAGCTTTATTATGTTATAAGCATATTATGGAGTAATTTTCTTTAACATAAAATAAAAAGACCGTCCACCATACAGCAGACAGCCTTCTTGCATTCATTATTTATGGAAGCTTCTATATCAGGATTTCTTATTTCTCTGAGCTTTAATCTCTTCCAGTTCATCAAAGATGACTTCATTCAGCACTTTAATGTAGGTTCCTTTCATACCGGAAGATCTGGATTCGATCACACCGGCACTTTCAAACTTCCTCAAAGCGTTTACGATAACAGATCTGGTGATTCCCACGCGGTCTGCAATCTTACTTGCAACCAGGATTCCCTCATCTCCGTCAAGTTCATCAAAAATATGGATGATCGCCTCCAGTTCGGAGAAAGATAAAGTATTAAAGGCAGATTTCACTACCTGCTGCTTTCTGTCCTCCTCAGCATTCTCTTCATGAACCGCTCTCATCATCTCAAGCCCTACAACGGTTGTTCCATATTCACTGACAATAATATCTTCAATGTCATATGGTTTCTCATAACGATACATAAATACAGTACCCAGTCGTTCCCCTGCAATATCTATCGGATTAATGATTCCCTGATAACTGCTTGATACATGTTCAAATCCCAGTGTCTGAAGATTTACATTCTCTTTTGTTGACAGGACACCCAGAAATCTCTCGTTTAACAGGGAATCTACATATCCGCCAACCTTGTCCTCGATCAGTTCAGTGATCTCCTCTACTCCCGGGCATAAACTGACACCCAGAACCTTTCCTTTTTTACTGAGAACCAGAATGTTGGAACTCAGTGTCTCCATCAGAACCTGACAGATGTCATTAAATACCACTTTGCTGGAACTGCTGTTATGCAGAAGTTTATTAATTTTTCTTGTTCTATCCAGCAGCTGAACACTCATATTGTCCTCCTTTCACCCTGTACATATCCGAAATCTTTCTGTCATTATTTCATAAATGAGCAGTCACTTTCTTTTGCTCGCAAGGAAGATTCAGACACACATGGTCATTAACATTACTGATACTTTGATTTTACACGTTTTAAAGTCAAATTACAAGACAAATTTTACTATTTTTTTATTTATTTTGCTTTTCTGAAAATAGATTCCTTTTATAATATTATTCAATAAATATCATCATCAAAAATTCAAAGGATTGAAGACAAAAAGTCAGAAAGTCACTGACTGTAAGACAAAAAACGGAACTGTTGCATTAATGAAATTCATTTTCAACTGCTGCAACAGTCCCATTTATAACATTTACAATCCGTTATTATTCTTTCTCGTCCTTTGCCTCTACATATCCACATGTCTCCTGGCTGCAGACAAGCTTATTCCCCTTTTCCACCATATAGCTTCCACATTTCGGGCATTTCTTTGCTGATGGTTTCTGCCAGGACATGAAATCACAATCCGGATTATCCTCACATCCGTAGTACTTACGTCCTTTTTTGGTTTTCTTAAGCACAATCTCTTTTCCACATTTCGGACATGCCACCCCGATCTTCTCAAAATATGGTTTGGTATTTTTGCATTCCGGAAATCCCGGACATGCAAGGAATCGTCCATGAGGACCATATTTGATCACCATATGTCTGCCACAGTTTTCGCAGATTACATCTGTCACTTCATCCTGAATATCAACCTTTTCAAGTTCTTCCTCTGCAGCATCTACATCCTTCTTCAGATCCGGATAGAAGTTGCTTACTACTGTCTTCCACTTTACAGTTCCTGCTGCCACACAGTCCAGAAGCCCTTCCATAGTCGCAGTGAAGTTTACATCTACAATACTCGGGAAAGCCTGTTTCATAATATTATTGACAACTTCCCCCAACTCTGTAACATACAGGTTCTTCTGTTCTTTTGCAACATAACGGCGGCTGATGATCGTTGTGATCGTCGGCGCATAGGTACTTGGACGTCCGATTCCCAGTTCTTCCATAGTCTTGACCAGAGATGCCTCTGTATAATGTGCAGGCGGCTGCGTGAAATGCTGTTCTGGTTTCAGTTCCTTAAGACTAAGCTTCATTCCTCTTTCAAGACTCTGATTCAGAACATTTCCTTTTTTCTGGTCCTCTTCATCTGTGTATACAGACATAAATCCGTCAAATATGATCTTGGAGGCAGAGACTGTAAAAATATACTGGTCTGCACCAATCTTTACAGATGTTGTTTCGTATTTTGCAGGAGCCATTCTGCTGGCCGCAAAACGTCTCCAGATAAGCTGATACAGTCTGAACTGATCTCTTGAAAGAGATTCCTTCAGTACAGCCGGTGTACGGCTGATGTCTGTAGGACGGATTGCTTCGTGAGCATCCTGGATCTTCTGTCCCTTTTTCACAGCTTTCTCAGACTTTGAAACATAATCCTCTCCGTACTGAGCAGTGATATATTCTCTTGCAGCAGCATCTGCTTCCTCTGAGATTCGGGTGGAATCTGTACGCAGATAAGAGATCACACCTACCGTTCCATTTCCTTTGATATCAATTCCTTCATACAGCTGCTGTGCCAGACGCATTGTCTTCTGTGTGGAAAAGTTTAAGGTCTTGGCTGCTTCCTGCTGTAAGGTACTTGTAGTAAAGGGAAGCGGTGCATTCTTGATCCTCTCGCCTTTCTTTACTTCATTGATCTCATATTCTTTATCTTTCAGAGAGGCCAGAAGTTTATCCATTTCCTCTTTGCTGTGGATATCCATCTTTTTATCTGTTCCATAAACTTCGCCTGCAGCGGTTTCTTCTCACCCTTCACCTGAAATCTCCCTCCAGGCTCCAGTATTCTTCCGGAATAAACGCATTGATCTCATCTTCTCTGTCACAGATGATACGAAGCGCAACAGACTGTACGCGCCCCGCACTTAAGCCTCTCTTGACTTTTGCCCAGAGAAGCGGGCTGATGGTATAACCTACCATACGGTCAAGCATACGTCTTGCCTGCTGTGCATCTACCAGATCCATATCCAGGTCTCTGGCCTGTTTGATCGATGATTTTACTGCTGTCTTGGTAATCTCGTTAAAGGTAATCCTGTGCATCTTCTTCGGATCTTCTTTTAATGCCTGCATCAGATGCCAGGAAATTGCCTCTCCCTCGCGGTCAGGGTCAGTTGCAAGATAAATCTTATCTGCTTTCTTTGCAGCCTTGCGAAGCTTTGCAAGCAGTTCTCCCTTTCCTCTGATCGTTATATATTTAGGTTCAAAATCATGCTCAACATCAATTCCGAACTGACTCTTCGGGAAATCACGGACATGTCCGTTAGAAGCTTCCACATCGTAATTCGCACCGAGAAATTTCTTTATTGTTTCACTTTTGCAGGTGATTCTACTATCACCAGATATTTCGCCATGCTACCTCTCCTAGTCGTAATCTGTTATTCTTCACAGTGTCCCTGAACGGGCACATTGCCTGACAGCGATATTGTTACATATGAAAATCGCCCTGCGCCGCAGAAACGTGAAGCACAATAATCATAAATCGTCAACTGTCTTTTACATAATAATGTCTCCCGCTCTCTCTTATGAGCCCCCGCAGTGTCAGTTCCACAAGACAGTTGCTTACCTGTGCCGGGGAAAAGCCTGTTTTTCTCACAATGTAGTCGGGATTTTTTGGTCGTAAATCGAGACAACTATACACCATATTCAAATCTCTTGCAAGTCCCAAGTTGTTTTTTTCACCGTTTTGTGTTACTTTTTCCATCGAAATTCCAAGTTCTTCCAGCATAATTTCCGGACAGTATGCAATCCCTGCGCCGTCGTAGATCAGCTTATGGCAGCCTCTGCTGAGTTCATCTGTCACTGCCCCCGGAATCGCATAGACCATCTTTCCCTGTTCCAGTGCAAATCCCGCAGTAATCAGCGAACCGCTGTTTTCTTTTGCTTCCACTACCAGAACCGCGTCTGACAAAGCACTGATGATCCGGTTTCGCGCCGGGAAATGCCAGGAAACAGGTCCTGAACCCAGTGGACATTCACTGATGATCCCACCATTTTCCCATAAGATCCTCTCATAAAGTTTTCTGTTAGATTTCGGATAGCATACATCAACACCACTTCCAAGCACCGCAAATGTAGGCATCTTTCCTTCCAGTGCGCCTTTATGTCCTTCTGAATCAATGCCAAGTGCCATACCGCTGATAATCTGGACTCCAGCTACACTTAACGCTTTCGCATACCGGAATGCCTGCATCCTTCCATAAGGACTGCACATTCTGGCACCGATCACTGCCACCGTTCTTCTCTTAGGATCAGGAAGTCTGCCTTTTACATAAAGCTTTGCCGGCATGGAGGAATACTGCTTCATTATCTGAGGATATTCCGGATCTGATTTCTCAATACATCGTATCTGACCTGTACTGTATTCTTCTGTATGATTATTTTTCACATCAGTTCTTTCCATATAAAATACCTCACTGACCTTTATTTTATGACAGAATCTTTGTCAAATGCCCTGTACGAAAGTGCTTCTCCGATATGATGACCGGCAATCATTTCTTCCCCTTCCATATCCGCAATTGTTCTGGCTACCTTCAGGATCCTATGATAGGATCTGGCACTGAATGCGATTTTTCAAAGGCTCTTGCCAGAAGTCGGGATGCGCTGTCTGTAAGAGGGCAGAATTTATCGATCAGACTGCTCTTCAGCTGCCCGTTAAAATTTATTTTCTCATCTTTATACCGTTCTTCCTGGATCTTCTGTACTTTTTCCACTCTTTTTCTGATAGCAGCGGAATTTTCTCCCTTTCTTCCACAGTGAAGCTGTGAAAAAGAAACCGGCGGTACCTCAGTGCTGATATCAATCTGTCCAGAAGAGGGCGACTGATCTTTCCCATATAATGTGTGATCTCACCTGCTGTACAGGTGCATCTGTTTAAATCCGGATAATAACCGCAGGGACAGGGGTTCATCGCTGCACATAACATAAAATCCGCCGGAAAGTTGTAAGTTCCGCTTGCTCTGGCTATCTGGATCACTTTATCCTCCATGGGCTGTCGCAGAAGTTCCAGACTTGCTCTGGAAAATTCCGGCATTTCATCCAGAAAGAGTACACCTTTATGCGCAAGAGTGATTTCGCCGGGTCTGGGATTACGCCCGCCTCCTGCAATTGCCTGCGGAGTACTTGTATGATGAGGGCTGCGAAATGGTCTCTCATCGATCAGAGGATGTTCTCTTGAAAGAAGTCCTGCAATACTGTAAATTCTGGTAAGCTCCAGCTTTTCTTCAAAGCCAAGCCCAGGCATGATCGTCGGCAGTCTTCTGGCAAGCATGGTTTTGCCCGTTCCCGGAGGTCCGATAAGGAGAAGATTGTGAAATCCGCTTACTGCAATTTCCGCCGCTCTTTTTGCCCCTTCCTGTCCTTCAATGTCTGAAAAATCCATTCCCATATCTGTATTTATAATAGAAGGAATTTCTTCCTGTATTTCCCTCTTCAGATAGGGTTCCGGATTCTTAAGACACTCGACCAGTTCCCGTAAATTTTTTACTCCTGCTACCGGCACATCCCTGATTAGTCTTCCTTCTTTCAGATTCTCATAGGGAACTACGCAAAAACGACTGCCCAAACTTCTTGCACACAACACAATCGGCAGGATTCCGGATATCCCATGGATTTCTCCGTCCAGACCGATCTCCCCTGCCATCATAACTCTGCTGACAACCTGAGGCTGATCATCTCAAAAGCAGCCAACACTGCTGCTGCCACCGGTACATCAAAACCAGCTCCCTCTTTCTTCATGTCTGCAGGAGCAAAATTGACGGTAATTCTCTTTGGTGGAAACTGATAACCATTATTCTTGAGTGCTGTGCGTACCCGTTCCTGCGCTTCCTTTACCTGCGCAGAAGGAAATCCTACCATGATAAAGGAAGGAAGTCCGTTACTTACATCAGCTTCTACCTGCACAGGGCATACTTCCACCCCAAAAATTGCAGCTGATAATACACTTGCAAACAAATATAAACTCCTTTCTTCCGGCATAAATCTCCCCCGATATTTATGCTCGCCAAACAGCGGACGACTGAATAGTTACATCACTTAAATTGTATTGGAAATTATTTCAGAAATCAGATTAGAAAAAAGATTATTTTTATAATAGACCATTTTGCTCTGTTTTGCAACCGTTCATTTTGTTCTGTTTTATACTTTTTTCAGTACATAATCTGCGAAGGCTTTTCACAGATCATGTTTGGGAGTACACTACAAAACAGAGAGGTGAACTATATGAAATTTCAGCGTATTCAGGATTTACGTACAGATGCTGACATGTCACAGAAACAGCTCAGCGAAATTCTTCACATCAGCCAGCGTTCCTACTCTCACTATGAGACAGGTTCACGCAATATCCCGGTTGAAATGCTTATCAGACTGGCAAATTATTACGATATAAGTGTTGATTATCTGGTAGGACGCACTGATAAAAAAGAGATGAATAAATAAGTAAAATCACTTTTTTAATATAAAAGGATTCCTGTAACTGTTTATGTTACTGAATCCTTTTATATTTTTGTATCTTTTATTCTTTTATCATAACAGTATCCACAGAAGGATGGACTTTTGCACCCTCCGCTTTTGTTTTTGTCTTAATATTCACATAAAGACGACCATTATCAAAGGTAAGATAACCCTTTGCTACATTTCCCAGCGAGTCTGTAAACGAGAATCTGGTTGCATTTCCTGCGACGGATTTCTTTACTTTTGCCTTGCAGGTGGCTGTCTTTTTCTTATTTGTCTGTGAATAAGTAAAGGTAACCGACTTCTGACTGAGTTTCTTAATTTTGATTTTAACCCTGCCGTTCTTACTGCGCCAGGTTCCCAGATAATCCTCCGGATTAAAAACATAAGCCCGTTCCAGAACCGGTGTGGGCGTTACCGTAGGAATCGGTGTTGGGGTAGGTGTGGGCGTAGCTGCAGGTGTCGGTGTTACAGTGGGAACTCTTTCCAGTGCCGCGATCGCTTCTGCTTTTCTCTGCTCTCTGTCCACATTCTTTCTGTGTTGAAGCAGCAGAGTGCCTGCCAGCATAAGCAGGATAAACAGGATAATTACAATTATCAGAAGTTTTATAAGTCTTTTTTTCTTTTTATTCCGTTTCTGTTTCCCGTTGTTTGTTACCGACAAATCTGCATCTCCTCTTCTGTTTCTTGTTCGTTACTTATTCTTTTCCATCCCAGCAATAGGTACAGAGTTTACATGGTGAAATTCCAATGGAAGCTTTCAGATCATCAAGTCTGTGGAATTTCAGTGATGTGAAATTCAGCTCCTTACGGATTTCTTCCAGCATTTCTTTATAATTTGTTGAATTTGGATCTGCATAGTCTGCCAGGACTTTATCACTGACATTCTCTCCCTCGCGTTTGGCGATCACACGTCTTGTGATCAGATCCATCTCTGATTTAGAACGTGAGAAATTCAAATATTTGCATCCATAAAGTAAAGGCGGACACGCAGGACGGATATGTACTTCCTTTGCACCATTTCTGTAAAGAAATTCCGTCGTTTCTCTTAACTGTGTTCCACGTACAATAGAATCATCAATCATCAGAAGACTCTTATCCTTGATCAGGCGATGTACAGGAATCAGCTTCATTCTTGCGATAAGATTTCTCTGGCTCTGCTGTGTAGGCATAAATGATCTTGGCCAGGTTGGTGTATATTTGATAAACGGACGGGCAAAAGGCACACCGGACTGGTTCGCATATCCGATCGCATGGGCAATACCGGAATCCGGAACACCGGCTACAATATCAGGATTTACTTCTCCCCTGTCTCTTTTGGCCAGCATATCACCGCAATGATAACGCATTTCTTCTACATTCACACCCTCGTATGCCGAAGTAGGATATCCGTAATATACCCAGAGGAAAGAACAGATTCGCATCTCTTCCCCTGGTTTCTGCAGGGTTTCCACACCATCCGGAGTCACTGCAACAATTTCTCCGGGGCCCAGTTCTTTCAGGTCTTCATATCCAAGATTCAGGTATGCAAAGCTTTCAAAAGATACACAACAGGCATCTTCTTTCTTTCCCACGATCAGTGGAGTCCTTCCCAGACGGTCACGTGCTGCCAGAATCCCCTTTGGTGTCAGGATCAGCATGGTCATGGAACCTTCTATCACTTCCTGCGCATAACGGATTCCCTCAATCATGTTGTCTTTCTGATTGATCAGTGCAGCTACCATTTCTGTGGGATTTACGCTTCCTCCACTCATTTCCAGAAAATGAGTGCATCCGTTTTTAAAACAGTTGGCAATCAGTTCATCCATGTTATTGATCTTTCCAACTGTGGTAATTGCAAAGTTGCCAAGATGAGAGCGCACCAGAAGAGGCTGAGGTTCATTATCTGAAATACATCCGATTCCCAGATTTCCCTCCATCTCACCAATGTCACCATCAAATTTGGTCCTGAACGGCGCATTTTCAATGTTATGAATCACGCGGTCAAAACCACGTTTCTTATCATACACTGCCATTCCGCCTCTGCGTGTTCCCAGATGGGAATGATAATCAATTCCGAAGAAAAGGTCCAGAATGCAACTGGACTTTGATGCTACTCCAAAAATTCCACCCATTATCGTATTCTCCTTTTGTTCATCATCTTCAGGCAACTTTTATCATAATCCTCTTCGATAATCCATTTAAAAAGATTACTATAGCCCGTTTCATAACGTTTTCCTTCACTATAACAGTTCTTATCCTGCCAAATTGCTGTAAAAACAGTTATATCACACAACACTCCCATTATATAGAATGAAAATTTAGAAGTAAAGAGTTTTAATCTTATTTCTTTTCCTTGATGATACCTGTTCTGTATGCATCCAGCAGCTGGATCAATTCCTGTATTCTCTCTTTCAGCGCATGACCTGTATCTGTATCACCCACAAGCTGGCGTCTGGACATGTAGCTGACTGCCACTCGGTTCGATACAATATCAGTCTCTCTTGCCACAGCATCTGCTTTGGACGTAAACGGTTCATGAGCAGTAAGATTCAGTCCATAGGAATTATAGATCAGCGTATATCCGGCAATTCCCGTTACTTTCTGATATGGCTTGGAAAAACCACCGTCAATCACGATAACCTTTCCATCACATTTTATAGGACTTTCTCCTTCACTCTGGTGTACCGGAACATGGCCATTGATGATATGCCCTTTTTCCGGATCCAGACCAAATTCACGAAGCATATTATCTACCACTTCTTCATTCTCCCAGAGGCGGTAATAAGCATTCTTCTTCTCTTCATGTGTAGAAGGATCCTCTATGAAATATCTTTCAAAAGTACTCATCTTGCTCTTGCCAAACAATGGTGAATTCGGAGCTGCCCAGATATACCACATAATATCTCTGCCCTTCTTCTGTTCTTCTTTTCCTACAGAATAGAATGCTCTGCGCACATAGGTTTCCAGTACATCGTACAGTTCTTTTCCCTTGTAGCTTTTTCCATAAATCTGTACTTCCCGGAATGTTCCGTCTTCATTCAGAGGAATGCTTCCATGAAACAGAAGATTTCCGTTATATACTGTATAAAGCCCGCCTTTGTCAAGTAGGAGGCGGATGTGGTTTTGCAGTTTTTCACAGTTTCTGAATGCAGAGGACAGTTTGTCCATAACTTCTTTTTCTCCGGCTGTAAGTTCGTATGGATGTTTCCAGTCAATAGTCGGAAAATTATTGTCGCGAAGCGGATATTCTTTTCCGTCAGGCAGTGTGATCGTCCCTTTTTCCGGATTGATCCGATGAAGAAGTGCTCTGTCTTCCATCTGGAATTCTTTATGTCTGCGCACCAGTTTACCTTCTAATTTAAACTGGATCACAGCAATAGCCTTGTGCATTTTTTTGCCCAGTTCTTCCTCAAGAACATTATAATTGGAAGCACCTTTCCTAGCAAAAATCTCGCAGGGATCATCCTTATACGCCTCCATCACAAAGGTCGCCAGAGGAAGCATATTGATTCCGTATCCATCCTCAAGAATATCCAGATTTCCGTAACGGATACTGTTTCTTACCACTGTTGCAATACAGGCTTTCTGTCCTGCTGCCGCACCCATCCAGACAACATCATGGTTTCCCCACTGAATATCCAGGGAGTGATACTGCATCAGGCGATCCATAATGAAATGTGGAGCAGGACCTCTGTCATAAATATCCCCCAGAATATGTAAATGATCCACGACCAGACGCTGGATCAGTTCTGCAAGCGCAATGATAAAATTCTCCGCACTGCCGATCTCAATGATCGTATTTACAATGGAATCATAATATGCCTCTTTATCGAGAACTTCCGCTTTCTCTGTGATCAGTTCTTCGATCACATAGGCATAATCTGTGGGAAGAGCTTTTCGTACTTTGGACCTGGTATATTTGGAGGCTGTTGTCTTACAGATTTCAATAAGACGGTAGAGCGTGATCTTATACCAGTTTTCCATATCTTCTTCCGTATCTTTGACAAGATCCATCTTCTCTTTCGGATAATAGATCAGAGTTGCCAGAGAACGCTTATCATTGTTACTTAATGTATGTCCAAACACATCATCAATCTTCTTCCTCACTGCACCGGAACCATTTCTGAGCACATGTGAAAACGCCTGATACTCCCCATGAAGGTCTGACATAAAGTGTTCCGTTCCCTTCGGCAGATTCAGGATTGACTGAAGATTGATAATCTCCGTAGATGCCTTTCCGATTGTAGGATAAATTTCTGCAAGTCTCTGTAAATATCTAAGTTCGTCTTTCTTCATATCCATCTCCTGTTATCATATATTATGATGTCAGGGCATTTTATGTTGCTGTCTGCACCATGCCCTGCAACACACTTTGCGGTCACAGAATTTATGCTCATCCTGTAAAGTCAAATAATGACATCTGGTTCGACTGCGGGATATCTCCGAATAATTTCAGATCATCCATCAGATCAATAACCGTTTTGCTGACCTTTGTTCTGTCGCGGAAGTCGTCTTTTGACAAGAATTTTCCCTGTTTTGCAGCATCAACCACTGCATCTGCCGCCTTATCTCCCAGTCCGTCAATAGTTGCAAGTGACGGCATCAGTTTCCCATCCACTATCTGAAATCTCTGTGCCTTGGCAGTATAAAGATCAATCGGTACAAATTCAAATCCACGTGCGTACATTTCCTGTACAATACGCATATCCTTCAGGGTATCCAGTTCTTTTTTAGATGCTGAATCACCTTTTTTGCGAATTTCTGCCATATAATACTCCAGGCGTTCCTTTCCCATACACATCATCTCATAGGAGAACGCTGTGGCGCGGATACTGAAATATGCCGCATAGTATGCCAGTGGCTGAAACACCTTATACCACGCAATTCTGTACGCCATCATAACGTATGCTGCTGCATGAGCCTTCGGGAACATATACTTGATCAGCTTACAGGACCAGATATACCAGTCCGGAACTCCATGCTCTTTCATGGTCTCGATCCACTCATCACGAAGACCTTTTCCCTTACGGACGCTCTCCATGATCGTAAACGCAAGGCCACTTTCCACTCCTTTTCCGATAAGGTAGATCATAATATCGTCTCGGGTACAGATAGCTGTGGAAATGGTTGCCTTACCCTCCTGGATCAACACCTGGCATTACCCAGCCATACATCCGTACCATGAGAAAGCCCTGCAATACGGATCAGGTCAGAGAAGTATTTCGGCTTGGTGTCAATAAGCATCTGCATGGCGAAATCTGTACCAAATTCCGGGATTCCCAGACATCCGAGCTTACATCCGCCAATATCTTCCGGTTCAATTTTCAAAGCCTTTGTACTTGCAAACAATGACATGACATCCCTCTGATCCAGGGGAACATCCCTTGCACTGATTCCCGTTAAATCCTCCAGCATTCGGATCATAGTGGGATCATCGTGTCCAAGTATATCAAGCTTCAGCAGGTTTCCGTCAATAGAATGGTAATCAAAATGTGTGGTGATAATGTCACTGTTCACATCATTCGCAGGGTGCTGGACAGGAGTAAATTTCTCAATCTCCTCACCTACAGGAAGTACGATAATGCCTCCCGGATGCTGTCCTGTTGTACGCCGCACGCCTGTACATCCCTGTACGATGCGGTTGATCTCACAGTAACGTTTATGCACACCACGCTCTTCAAAATAATTCTTCACATAACCAAATGCAGTTTTCTCCGCAAGCGTACCGATAGTCCCTGCCTTGAATGTCTGCCCCTTACCAAAAATAACCTCTGTATATCTGTGTGCATTAGCCTGATACTCTCCTGAAAAGTTAAGGTCAATATCCGGTTCCTTATCTCCCTTGAATCCAAGGAATGTCTCAAAAGGAATGTCAAACCCTTCCTTTTTCATCCTGGTTCCACATTTCGGACAGATCTTATCCGGCATATCACATCCCGCCATACCTGCATACTGCTTTACTTCCGGTGAATCAAAATCACTGTATTTGCAGTCCGGATTAGGACAGAGATAATGCGGCGGCAGAGGATTTACCTCTGTGATACCGGACATTGTAGCTGCCAGAGAAGATCCTACAGAACCTCGCGAACCTACCAGATAACCATCTTCATTTGACTTCCATACAAGCTTCTGTGCAATGATATACATTACGGCATACCCATTGGAAATGATTGAATTCAGTTCCCTGTCAAGCCTGCTTTCCACAATCTCCGGCAATGGATCTCCATACATTTCATGCGCTTTTGTAAAACAGATATTCTTCAGATCCTGGTCGGAATTCTCAATGACCGGCGGGAATTTGTCCGGATGAATAGGTGATATCTTCTCAATCATATCTGCGATCTTATTTGTATTTGTAATGACAACTTCTTCTGCTTTCTCGCTTCCCAGATAGGCAAATTCTTCCAGCATTTCCTCTGTGGTACGTAAATACAACGGTGCCTGCTCATCTGCATCTGAGAATCCGTTTCCGGCCATAATGATCCTTCTGTAAATCTCATCCTGTGGATCCATGAAATGCACATCACAGGTTGCAACTACCGGTTTCTTAAACTGCTCTCCAAGCTTAACGATCTTCCTGTTTATCTCCTTCAGGTCTTCTTCGGAACTGATCATATCATGCTTATCATCTGCTATCATAAATCTGTTATTTCCAACAGGCTGGATCTCCAGGTAATCATAGAAATTTACCAGTCTGGCTATCTCAGTATCCGGTGCATTTCTCAGAATTGCCTGATACAGTTCCCCTGCTTCACAGGCACTTCCCACCAGAAGTCCGTCTCTGTACTGCTCCAGCACACTTTTGGGAACACGTGGACGTCTGTGATAATACTTCAGGTGCGACTGACTCACTAATTTATACAGATTAATGCGCCCTGTCTCATTTCTGGCAAAAATGATCACATGGTAGGTCGGCAGTTTCCTGATAGTATTTACAGAAACAGCTCCCTGCTCATTCAGCATATCCACATCCCGGATATCACGCTCTTCCAGCATCTTTACAAACTTCACAAAAATCTCTGCAGTACATGCGGCATCATCTACTGCCCGGTGATGATTTTCCAGTGAAACCCCAACTGCTTTTGCTACCGTATCCAGCTTAAATCTGTTCAATGCAGGAAGCAGGAAACGGGCCATACCGACCGTATCTACATAAGTAAAATCATGTGCGATTCCCAGTCTGTCACAGTTTTTCATAATAAATCCCATATCAAAGTCCGCATTGTGTGCAACCATAACCGCATCCTTGCTGAATTCAAGGAATTTCGGAAGCACTTCTTCGATAGTCGGGGCATCCATGACCATACTGTCATTGATACTGGTCAGCTGTTCAATGCGAAAAGGAATCGGTACCTTTGGATTTACAAATGTGGAAAAACGGTCCGTAATCTCACCATTTTCTACCAGTACGGCGCCAATCTCTATGATCTGACAGGTCAGCGAAGAAAAACCTGTTGTCTCAATATCAAAGACCACAAATCTACCGTTCAGCTTCTGACCTTTTCCATTGATCACCATACCTTTTAAATCATCTACCAGATAGCCTTCCATTCCATAAAGGACCTTAAAATCAGAATCCTTCGGCACACATCCGCCCCAGGCATCGAAACAGTGATTTGCCTCCGGAAACGCCTGTACAACCCCATGGTCTGTAATGGCAATGGCAGGATGTCCCCACTCATAAGCACGTTTCACCAGAGATTTGGCATCCGTAACCCCATCCATATCGCTCATCTTTGTATGACAGTGAAGCTCTACTCTTTTCTGTGGGCTGGTATCTACTCTGGCAGTTGTAAAATTGGCAATTTTCTTAATCCCGGCTATAGATGCAATAGTCAGTTCACTGTCAAAACGGTCTACTGTTGTCACACCGCGAAACTTCAGAAAAGCCCCCTTCTTTACATGTTCTGTCACTTCCGGCACCTGTTCATTGCGCAAAAACATCTTCACAACAATACTGTCCGTAAAGTCTGTGATCGGGAAGATAAGAATTGTTTTTTCATTACGGATTTCTCTGGCTTCAACCTCCATAACCTGTCCGCGGACGATCACCTCACCCATCTCACCGGTAATCGTCTCAAGTGTAACAGGCTCTCCTTCGAAATCTCTTCCATAGATAACATCCGGATTGCTGTCCCTTCTGAATCCACCCCGGAAATCTCCCTTCCTGTTGTCTTTGCGGTCTGCAAATGCAGCTTTTTTGTCCTTCTTTTCCTGCTGTCCCTTATCAGTCTTTTTCTCTGCTTTCTTCTCTGCTGTTCCTGCTTCTTCAGACTGAGCCGGCTCTTCATTCTTACTGTTTAATTTCGCATGACGGATTACATTTTCCACTTCCTGAGCGATCTGCACTGCTGCATTCTTACGGTACTTACTTTCCTGCGTCTCCCTGAACTCAAGTTCCACCTTTAAGTCCATTCCGCATCTTTCGCAGAAAACCTTCTGCAGATATTCGATCAGATCCCGCTCTTTTCTCTGGCTATTACAGAATCAGGAAGGATCATATGAAGATCATTTTCTCCGGGAAAAGAAATCTGCGCCTGTCTGAACATATTGTATTCCAGCATATTGTAGCTGCGCAGTTCCAGTTCCATGCTGGATCTGTAAGTTTCCAGAAAGTTCTGAGGATTGTACTGACCGGAAAGGCGGAATTTCTCAATAACTGTAACTGTTACATTCAGTCCTGCAAAAATCTGTCTCTCTATCTGTTCTTCCAGTTCAAAGATATGCTTCTTATGAATCCAGCGTTCACTTTTTATATACACCCATATATGAGTTCTGGAAGGATTGCAGGACACTCTGGTCACAAAAACCATGTCCAGCAGTTCTTCCAGTTCTTTCTTCACTTTTAAGCTGGGAAATACGTCAAAAAAGTCTTTTTCCAAAATAAAATCTCCTCGTTGATCTGACAGGAAGTCTTCGTTCCAAATGTTACTTCCAGTTCAGAAGTTCTTCCCGCAACGTATCCAAAAGCTGATCTTCCGGAACTTTCTTTATGATCTCACCATGTTTAATCAGAAGTCCCACACCAACTCCGCCTGCAATTCCGATATCTGCCTCTTTTGCTTCTCCGGGTCCGTTTACCACACAGCCCATAACTGCTACTTTAATATCAAGCGGGATATCCTGCACCATGGTTTCTACCTTATTTGCAAGACCGATCAGATCGATCTGTGTACGTCCACAGGTTGGACATGACACAACTTCTATGCCACCTTTGCGAAGCCCCAGAGTTTTCAGGATACGTTTTGCGGATTTAATCTCTTCTAAAGGTGCTCCTGTAAGAGAGACACGAATGGTATCACCGATTCCCTGATTCAGGATGATCCCCAGTCCGATAGCAGATTTAATGTTTCCGGAATAAAGAGTTCCGGCTTCTGTGATTCCTACATGAAGTGGATAATTCGTCTTCTCCGCGATCAGTTCATGAGCCTTTGCACACATAAGGACATCCGAAGATTTGATGCTGATCACCAGATTGTCATATCCCAGGTCTTCGATGATATGAACTTTATCCAGCGCACTCTCCACCAGTCCCTCTGCAGTGACTCCATGATATTTCTCCACAAGTTCTTTCTCAAGAGAACCACTGTTTACACCAACACGAATGGGTATTCCTCGCTCCTTTGCCACATCAACCACTGCTTTGATTCGCTCTGTACTGCCGATATTTCCGGGATTGATCCGGATCTTATCTGCACCGTTTTCCATGGCTGCAATAGCAAGACGATAATCAAAATGGATATCTGCCACAAGTGGTATATGGATCTGTTTTTTGATTTCCTTCAGTGCTTTTGCAGCTTCCATAGTCGGTACTGCACAACGGATAATATCACAGCCAGCCTGCTCCAGTGCCAGGATCTGAGCTACTGTCTGTTCTACATCTTCAGTTTTTGTATTTGTCATGGACTGGATTAAAATCGGGTTGCCGCCGCCAATCTTTCTGTCTCCGATCTGAATCACTTTTGTATGATCTCTGTACATAATTTTCCTCTTCTCTCATTTATAGCAATTCCATAAATTACTACTGAACAGTTATCTGATTTCCAGAAGTTTTCTCTTCAGTTCTTCTTCCATGCGATGCATTTCCATCTCTGCTGCCTGTCTCTTCTGACGGCCTTCCATCTGGATCCGCATCACATCATCCAGAGTCTGGATCAAATCTGCATTTGTCTTCTGGAGGGTTTCAAGGTCAACTATTCCACGCTCTGATTCTTTCGCTGTCTCAACCGTTGCCATATGAAGTGTCTCTGCATTCTTTCTGAGAAGTTCATTGGTAATATCTGTTACCTGTCTCTGTGCCTGTGCCGCTTCTGCAGAGTGAGCAATTCCCAGAGCAAGCACCATCTGACTTTTCCATAATGGAATTGTGTTTACGATCGTTGTCTGTATTTTCTCAACCATTACCGTATCATTATTCTGGATCAGCCGGATCTGAGGCGCTGTCTGCATGGCAATCGTACGGGTAAGTTCCAGATCATGCAGTTTCTTTTCAAATCTGCTACATTTCTCATCCAGGTCTCTGGCTGCCTGCGCGTCTTCGGGAAGCCCGCTCAGAGCTGCCTTATTTTTCATTTCTGCAAGCTTTCCGTTTCTGGTTTCTTCCAGTTTCTTTTTTCCGGCAAGGATATACATGGTAAGTTCTTTAAAATAATTCAGGTTCTGTTCATACATCTTGTCCAGCATAGCAGAATCTTTCATAAGGCGCACCTGATGCTGCTGAAGAGAATCTGTGATTTTCTCCACATTGGCTTGTGCTTTGTCATATTTGTTTTTCAGATTTTCAATCTTAGAAGTCTGCTTTCTGAAAAATCCAAAGAATTTTCCTTCCTCCTGTACATCGAAATCTTTCAGTTCTCCCACAACATTACTGATCAGTTCTCCAATCTCACCCAGATCCTGTGTCTTTACATTCTCAAGAGCTGTATCAGAAAAGTCCGCCATTTTTTTCTGGGTTCCTGCACCATACTGAAGAATCTGATTAGTATTCTCAATATCAATCTTTGCAGCAAAATCATTTACCATTTTCTGTTCTTCCGGTGTCAGTACAGGCACTTCTTCCTTCTGTGTCTGCTTTTTGGGGAGCACTTCTTCTTTCTTTTCAAACTCTCCAAGATCCGGCTCCAGTGTTAATGATGGTGTTTCCATTTCAAAATCTTTAAATTCGTTTCCCATGTCCTCTGCCGCTCCTTTTTATCCTTTTTTATTTTCAGTTCTTTTTCATTTTTGCAAAGTCATCATCTGTCAGACCTTCCTGTGCAAGCAGCGTATGAAGCACTGAAATATCACTTGAAACATCCCACGCAGTATCCTGAAAGGCAGAATCCAGAAGTTTTTCAAATGCCTGATTCAGTGTATCCAGCGTATCCTCTATCTCCTTTTTGGATGCCTGGATATTCTCTCCCTGCACAGGCTGCTGATCCATTTCTTCATATGCATCCAGCAGCTTTACTGTCATGGCAGATAATAATTCATCAGTTTCTTCAGATCCGGAATAATCTCCGGATGCTTCTGCGCCCGTTCAAAAATCTTCTCCACAATCAGTTCCATTCTGGATATTTTTGCAGAAATCTCCTCTCCAGGAATCGCATCGTTGCTCCTGTGGATCTTATCCAGAAATTCATTTCCTTTATCCAGCACCTCCTGCACTTCAGGCGGTGTGTTCTTTCTGTTTCTCTCCTGTTCAGCCTGATGTTTTTCTTCTTCCTGTTTCTTCTGCTCAAGTGCCTTCTGCGTCTGCGTATATTGCAGATAAGTCTCATTACTGGTGATCAGACAGGTTTCCTGTTCATCAATATGTCCCTGACGGAACCATCTGTCATCAATCATCTTTTTAATATCTTTTTTAACGAATTTCACCGGCTTATTTACTGCTGCTGACAATTGTTCAAAATTACAGTATGTGTGATTTCCCAGTGTGTCAATATACTTTTGAAAACGTTCCAGTTTACCCAGTTTTTTAATGCCGCCTGCGAGAAGTCCCACTCCTGTCAAAGCTCCGACTGCCATAAAACAGGTTCCACCGGTCACAAGGGAACTCATATGCCCCACCGCTCCAAAGATGCTAAGGACCAGAGTTCCCAGTCCCATTCCACTGGCAAGGATTCCACCTGAAACAGCAATCATCATACCTTTCATTCTTCCCCCGGTGTTCCTTTCATAAAGAGTCAGCATCTTCTCTTTTGCTTTCTCCTTCTCAATTCTCTGACGTTCCTGCTCCTGTTCACGTTCCCGCCTGCGCTTTTCTTCAAATTCTTTTGTTTTATTGCGGTATACCCCGGAATCACCGGACTGACTGTTTCCGGTTCCAAATACATTATTCAGACCATTTTTGATTGCCTCGCTTCCGGAATCTACAGCAGAATTTACTGCGCTGTTAACAGTCTGTCCCACCGTCTGCTTAATATCCTCGGTCATCTGGCGGTAATCTTTAGTAGAAACTGCTGTGTCTATGATCTTTTTTATTTTGTCTCCAAGTTCTCCTAATTCATCAAAATTCTCGCTCATATTTTCCTCCATTTTCTATTCCATATTATAGCGAAATCCTCTATAAAAAACAAGACTGGCGGATTTTTTGTTACTGTATGTGAACCAATGGTATTTAGATAAATAAAGCATATTCCGGAGATTACTTGACATTTAAAAAGAAATGCCTTGAAAAATTTATGAAATATGAAAATGGTTAAATTCTTGTTCGTTTTGCCAACGACAA
>ENA-OQIR01000160-OQIR01000160.1-human-gut-metagenome-genome-assembly--contig:-NODE-160-length-30947-cov-3.277644_pt1 | contig 30947 bp, 39 predicted proteins | sample MGYA00242580_ERZ504745 | MGnify/ENA primary metagenome ERZ504745 (study PRJEB26092, sample SAMD00036214) | human gut metagenome | host: Homo sapiens | study: EMG produced TPA metagenomics assembly of...
TTCTGCTTCCTTCGTCAATCTATGCATATATAGGAATTCTTGGTGGAATCGGTGTAGGATTTTCAGCACAATATGGCTGGCAGGCAGTATTTAACACATTTGGTGCTTTAGCCATTGCTGCAGAGACATATGGACTACAAGGAGCGGTTAGTCTTAGAGTGAGTCAAAATGTTTTTGGTGTTGTGTTTGCTTTAGCATTTTGTGTTATATTTTATTGGTTTATGCCTAAAAAAAAGGAAAGTGAGGTGACCGTACATGCAGAGTGAAGTGAATCAGGAAGAAAATTTGAATAGAATTATTACGGTTCCTAATCTTCTTTCTTTTTTCGGCTTTGTCTGATTCCGGTAATTATATGGAGTTATTGTGTAAAGAAAAATCCTCGAATGAATGCAGGGAAGTGACCGAAAAGTACCGCACAGGACGGAGTGCATATTTATGGCTCGGACAGTTGTTTATGAGATTGTTTGCAGGACTATTATAGCAGAAAGAAGAGGTGTTCGATATGTGTACAGCAGCAACTTACAAAACAAAAGATTTTTATATGGGCAGAACGCTTGATTATGAATTTTCCTATGGGGAACAGATCACGATAACGCCAAGAAATTACGAATTTGATTTCCGGTTTGCCGGGAAGATAAAAAGCCATTATGCTTTGATCGGAATGGCATTTGTTGCAGGAGGTTATCCGCTTTATTATGATGCTGTTAATGAAAAAGGCCTTGGAATGGCAGGTCTTAATTTTGTCGGCAATGCGGCATATGAAGAAGCTTTGCCGGAAGATGAAACAGAAGTCAGCCAGGTGGCACAGTTCGAGTTCATCCCATGGATCCTTACACAGTGTGCTACTGTAGCAGAGGCGAGAGAGAAGCTGGCAGCAATGAGACTGACAGGCACAGCATTCAGTGAACAGCTGCCGACAGCACAGCTTCACTGGATCATTGCAGACAAAGACTCCTGTATCGTTGTTGAGTCTATGAAAGATGGGCTGCATGTATATGATAATCCGGTAGGAGTGCTTACCAATAATCCACCATTCCCGAGTCAGATGTTTGCACTGAATAATTATGCCGGAGTATCCAGAAAACAGCCGGAGAGTACTTTTGCAGGAGTATTACAGCTTGATGCATATAGCAGAGGAATGGGTGGAATGGGAATACCTGGAGATCTTTCCAGCCAGTCAAGATTTGTGAAAGTTGCCTTTACAAAATTAAATTCGATCTCCGGTGAAGAAGAGGATGAGAGTGTAAGCCAGTTCTTCCATATCTTAGGATCCGTAGATCAGCAGCGTGGATGCTGTGAGGTGACAGAAGGCAAATATGAGATCACGATATACACGTCCTGTTGTAATACAGCAAAAGGTATTTATTATTATACGACTTATGATAATCATCAGATCACAGCGGTTGACATGCATGCGGAAAATCTGGATTCAGATCAGCTGATCTGTTATCCGCTTCTGTCCAAGGGCGAAGTCAGATGGCAGAATAAATAATACGAAAATGCACGGAGAAAGCATAACGCAGAACAACAGGAGGACAATATCGAGATTGTATGGAATGCAGATGTTAGGTTGATAATTGTGCAAGCACCGCCTGCACAATTTGTGCAACAAAAAAGAGGAGCCAGTCCAGACTCCTCAAAGGTACGTTATTTCAAAAAGTTGCTCTTGTGTTCCAGCGCGTGCAGATTATAGCCAAGTGTAGCCAGGTGCGCTACCTTCAGCGCAACCAGATTGATGTCGGTGGACATCGCACTGGCGATCTGCTCGGCTGTGTATCCATACTCATAGATGTAACGAAGGACTTCATCGCTGTCCATCAGAATCTCTGCTGCTACGATGTTCGCTTCATATTCCGGTTTGGATTTCATATCGTAGAGCATGAACTCATGAATCGGGGTGGTTTTCGCCATATTCCGGTGAAGCTGATCATGCCCTAATTCATGTGCGCACACGATGCGCAGCATATTTTCATCCAGACTGTTATTCAGGAAAATAAAGCGATTTCGCTTAATCACCCGGTACATTCCCTTCAGGGAACCAAAATTTTCGCAAAGCATGACATTGATACCAAGCTGCCTTGCAATTTCAAAAGGATCTCTGGAACCGCAGCGTTTTACCAGTTTCTCACCGACCCGTGAAAGCTGTTCCGCATTCATCATACCACCTCCAGTTTACAGTATAGCGAAAAGTGTGTACGATAAATATCACTGATCGGATTTTTTACGCCTCGTTTTCGGGGCGTATTTTTTATTGTTCTCTTTGGCAATCCAGTAGGCATCGGTCAGAGCTTTATAAGCTCCTTCGATGGCATCTTCGCTTAATTCGCCGCCAGCGAACATACCGGTCACTTCGCTGACCAGTTCTTCAATATCTTTCGCTGCTTTTGCGCCGCCTTTTTCATGGGCTTCTACAACATAGGTGCCGCTGCTTCCCAGCAGATACTCAGTAGTAGTATTCAGCGCATCCGCGATCTTCTGGATCGTAACCATATTGGATGGTTTACGGCTGCCAAGCTCATAATTCTGAATTGTGCGGGCGGTTACACCGGCCTTCTCTGCAAGTTCTACCTGAGTTAAATTGGCTTCTGTTCTTTTTTCTTTCAACCTTTCTTTGAAGACCATAGGAATACCTCTTTCTTTTTTGATTACGAACACGAACACTTTTTCATAAAAATCTATTGACACGAAAAACTGTGCTTGCTATAATGACGATGAAAACACGAAATACAATTCGTGTAATTATAGTATCACAAGAAATGCTGTGTGTCAATGCGTTCGTGAAAAGTTGTTCGTGCTTTCACGAACGGAGAGGAGGAATACGGGATGCAAAGGGTGATTCTTCATTGTGATATGAATAACTTCTATGCCTCTGTCGAGTGTATGCTGAACCCGGAACTGAAGAACAAGCCGGTGGCAGTGTGCGGTTCTGTGGAGGAACGGCATGGCATCGTACTTGCGAAGAACTATGCAGCAAAGGCGTTTGGCGTTTCCACGGGAGAGGCAATCTGGCAAGCAAAGCAGAAGTGCCAGGATCTTGTGATCGTGGAGCCGCACTATGAGCAATATATGAAATTTTCAAAGCTGGCTCGTGGGATATACGGTCGCTATACCGATCAGATCGAGCCGTATGGGATGGACGAATGCTGGCTGGATGTGACCGGAAGCGGCTGCATGGGAACCGGATTTGAAATCGCAGATGAGATTCGCAGAACGGTTAAGTTTGAATTGGGACTTACGATTTCCGCAGGAGTGAGCTTCAATAAGATTTTTGCCAAGCTTGGGTCGGATATGAAAAAGCCGGATGCGATTACCTGCATCGAAGCAGATTCGTTCCAGGAGAAGATTTGGTGTCTTCCCGCCTCTGACTTGCTTGGAGTCGGCAGAGCGACCGAGAAGGTTCTGTCCGGTTATGGGATTCATACCATTGGAGAGCTTGCTGCAACATCGGATGATTTCTTGAAGTGCCGCCTTGGAAAGAATGGACTGGCGATTAAGAAATATGCCAATGGACTGGATGATTCGCCGGTTATGCGTTCCGATTATGTCTCCCCAGTAAAGAGCATTGGGCACGGAATAACGACCATGCAGGATTTGGAGAATAACGCCGAAGTCTGGTGCATCATACTGGAACTGGTGCAGGAAATCGGAACCAAGCTACGAATACATAAGAAGAAAGCTGGCGGAATTGCGATTTCCATCCGCAACAACGAGCTTTACACGAAAGAGTGGCAGTGCCGGATTAGTATTCCGACACAAAGCCCCACCTATCTGGCGAAAACCGCATTTGCGCTGTTTGTAAAGAATTATCAGTGGGAGCATCCGATTCGTTCGGTGACGGTTCGGGCAATCAACCTGTTTGAAGAGGATTGTCCGATACAATACGACCTATTCACAGATGTGAAATCACTGGATCGCCAGGAACGGCTGGACGCAGCGATTGAGCAGATTCGATTCCGATTCGGGAAAGATGCGATTAAAAATGGGGTACTTTTTCAGAAAAGCAAGATGCCGACAGAGCGAAAAGTGGATTTGGTTATGCCGACAGGAATGATTGGTTAATACAGCACCGGTAGAATCTGGTGAGTTCTTTGCTAAAAGAAGTCAACACATTCGCCGGTTTACAGAGGAGGAGCGTAGAATATGTCGGAACAGAAATGTAGAAAAGTATATGTACCTGTGAACTTGGATGTGGATGCGGAGGGAAATATCCGTCCGCGCCTGATTCGATGGATTGACGGACGGGTGTATGAGATCGACCGATTGAAGCATAAGTGTCGGGCTGCTTCCACAAAGGTGGGTGGCTGCGGAATCCGTTATACAGTCATGATCGGTGGGCATGAGAGTTTCCTGTACAACGAAGATGAAAATGGTTCGTTGAAGCAAAGGAGCCGTGCCTATGATCCTTTCACAGAAAAAGATAGAAGAAATCGCTGTTGCAGTGATAAGAGATTTTCAAAAGTCCTTTTTCGGCAGCGAAGCAGATGATCCGGCAAGATTCGCACTTCCGACACCCATTGACCAGTTTGCATCCGATTATCTGAACCTGAAGGTGTCATTTCAAAAGTTGTCCTCGGACGGAAGCATCTATGGTCTGACCGCGTATGTGGATACAGAATATCAGATAGAGGTTGATGGAAGTCAGAGGAGCATCTTCCTGAAAACTAATGATGTGGTTCTGGACAAGAGTTTCATTGAACCAGAGAATATTCGGAAACTCTGCGGAAAACGCAGATTTACGCTGGCACATGAGTGCGCTCACCAGATATTGTTTCAGCTGGATGCCGATGACCGAAAGATAGCCTGCCATAAGAGACCGGAAGTGAGGAAAAAAGGTTCCCGCGTTCTGAGAACGCAGGAAGATTGGAACGAGTGGCAGGCCAATTCGCTGGGAGCTGCCATCCTGATGCCCCAGTTAGAAGTGGATCGGGCGATGTGGTTCATCAACAGCAGAAAGCCTCTGACATGTTATGGATGGCGTTTTTATAACAAAGACCAGGTGAAGATAGATACTTTCTGTGGTGTCTTTGGCGTTTCGAGATCGGCAGCTGCTATCCGCTTGGAACAACTGGGCTATCTGAACCGGAAAAAGGATTATGAATATCGTGATCCATTGGAGGTGTGGCCATGAGCAGGAATATCAGAGTATCGGAACCATCTGCGGAAATGCAGATTAAAATCATCCGGGCAAAGGATGCAATCGCTTCCCAAAAGCCCAGGACTGTCAGGTGTCCTTATTGCCGACATAATTCAATCATTGTCTTTGAGGATACCAGAGGACATGTGCAGACCAAATGCAAGGTCTGCGGACGTGAGACCGTCTTCAATGTTTTGGAGATGAGAAGATTACGGAGATTGCAGCTCTACTATTCGTCTTTGAATGGTTGAGATGACAATAAATAACCCTATTAACACAATTTTATAAGTCATAGCTGTGCTGTGGAGCCGCTGACAGGCGAAGTCTTCCGAATGCCGCATGAGACAGAATTATGGGATACCCATGTTCTGTTTTATCGGCACAGGATTTTTTCTTCACCGTCATGCGGCTCTTTTTTTGACCTTCCGTCGATTCGGTTCTGTACCGGCTGTGCGGAAGGAGAAACGTATGTATTACGATCAGCATGTATGTGGAGCAAGAATTCAGGAATTACGCAAATCAAAAGGGTATACGCAGGAGGCCCTGGCTGAGGCGATTGATATTGATGCAAAACGCATTTCCAAAATTGAGCGCGGAGTAATATCGGCATCTTATAATGACATGATTTTGTTTTCGGAATTCTTTGGAGTAACGCTGGATTATCTGATCATTGGCAAGAGACAGGATGTGGATGCGTTGAAAAAGAAAGTGCAGGATGCCATTACGCAGCTTCAGGAAGCACTGATGTGAACTCGCAAAATTAGGTGGGCAAAGTCGCAGTTTCCGGCGTGTTATGTAAAACCGCATTCTTTTATACTTACTTTACAGCTAAGGCAACAAGGCTGATGAACTATGAAAATTGAATACTCATTCTCCAAGTACATTACTGACAGAACGAGCCTTCGACTGCACGCCATGATGCCCAACAGGGGCGAAGCGGAATCGCAGCAGCAAATGTCGGATTGCAACCGACGGTGGTGTAAAAGCCTGTCAGGGACAATGATACTTCCGTAATTCGCGGTCCGGCCATAAAGAAGGCGGGATGGTTAAATTCCAATGGAGCAGTGAAGCACACTGCCGCTTGTGAGAAATCCCCGATCTCTGGGGTGCCAAGAAAAAGTACAGAGAAACCATATTTTAAGAAAGGCTGTCAGAATAAAGCATTTGTATTATTTTCTGTCAGCTTTTATCCATAGATGATTATGGGATTGGAGGCAACCAGATGAAAGAAAACTGGGTTTACCGGCGAGGAGATATTTACCTTGCCAATCTTGGTGTTCCGATAGGATCAAAGCAGGGCGGTGTTCGTCCGGTAGTGGTTCTTCAGAACGATGTCGGCAACTTTTATTCGCCGACGATTACGGTTGCTCCTCTGACAACGAAGATACAAAAGAAAAGAAACCAGCCGACACATTATTTTCTTCGGAAGGCAAAAGGCTGGCAAGATCTTCGATGGTATTGGCGGAGCAGCTTGATACATGTGATAAGACCTGTGTGATTCGGTATCTCGGCAAGGTAAGTAAGGGACAGATGCGCGGAATTGATGAAGCTGTGAAAGTGCAGCTTGGATATTATATTCCGGAACAGGCGGAGAAAAAAAGACAAGGCAAATGCCGAAAGGAAGTGAATTTTGATGGTGGATAAATTGATTAAGCGTAAAGAAGCCGCTGAGATGTTGGGGATTAGCCTGGACACCTTGGATCATGCAAGAATGGAAGGGTTGATCACTTACGTTCAGTATGTTGAGAATGGCTGTGTTTATTTTACTGAAGTTGGACTTCAGGAGTATATTGCAAGGTCTACACACCGTGCAAGGCCGAAGGATAACAATCCGACTTTCCGAAAGAAGAGAACAGTCAGGAGCGAAATTCGACATCGTTGAGTATTGGCAGGTTATTCGCAATAATGAATATATCAGCTAAAAGTTTGGAGGTGTCGAAGATGGCAAGAAAAAGATATGCGATTCCTCAGTACGGAACCGTCATCATGGCGGGTAAGGAATATTACCGGACTCGAATTGAGGATGCTGATGGAAAGCGGGTGGCGTTGTATGGTAGAACCCGTGAAGAACTATATGATAAGGTGCTCGAAGCGAGAGAGCAGATTGAGGATAATACATTTCGCAGATCATCCCCCACAGTAAAGGAGTATTGCGAAAAGTGGCTGTTGTTACAATCCGCACAGGTAAGAGCCACTACTTTGACGGATTACACATCGAAAGTAAACCGGCATATTATAAAGCCTCTGGGTCATATGAATATAGCAGATGTTACAGCAGATGATATTCGTCTGGCACTGGTTCCGGTATCCAAAAAATCAGCGTCTGTGTACAAATCGGTTAATATACTTTATAAGAGCATTTTTGCGGCGGCAAAAGAAAGCAAAGTGATTCAGGACAATCCTACAATTTATTTGTCTGGAAAAAACGGAGGCGTTCCTCAAAAAGAGAAAAACCCTTTGACTGATGATCAGGTGGAGAGATTGCTGGATGCGATAAGAGACTGCCGCCGTATGTATTTGTGATGCTTGGTTTGTATGCGGGGCTTCGGCGAGAAGAAATTCTTGCATTGCAGTGGGATTCAGTTTTTCTGGATGAAGCAGCACCGTATTTGACAGTGTGTAGAGCTTGGCATACAGAGCACAATCGACCGGTAATAATGTCTGAACTGAAAACAAAGGCTGCTCATCGAGATGTACCGCTTCCTGATTGCCTGACGAAATGCCTGAGAGAAGCAAAGGAGACTTCCACATCAGACTATGTTGTTGCGAACAGCGAGGGTGAACCGCTTTCATATACGCAGTTTAAGAGGCTCTGGCAGTATATTGTGACCAGAACTGTAAAGGAACGGAGCTACTACCGTTATGAGAATGGAAAACGAGTGAAGCATACGGTGAAACCAGTGCTGGGCGAAAGAGCTGCGCATAATGGAAAGGTGGTTTATAGCTTAGACTTTGAAGTGACACCACATTTGCTGCGGCATACTTATATTACAAATCTTATTCACGCATCGGTTGATCCTAAAACAGTTCAGTATCTTGCCGGTCATGAGAACAGCAAGATAACGATGGACATTTATGCAAAGGCAAAGTATAACCGACCGGATGAACTGGCGGGCATATTAGAGGATACCTTTACACTGTGGGATGCAGAATAGGCCAGACAGTTTCATGAATGAGATCAAAAAGAGTAGGGATAATCCCTGCTCTTTTTACATATAGCCGACATCCTTGAGAACCGGAGCAGCATTCTGGATAATTAAAGAGCAAAGATCAATTTGGATGAATCGAGAAAATGGAGGAAGCAATAATGGCAAGAAAAAAAGTAGTGCCAGAATATGGCACAATTATGAAGAGGGGTGTTCAATATTACAGAACACGAATGCAAGATGCGGATGGAAAATGGATTTCGCTATATGCACAGACTCCTGAAGAACTGTACGATAAATCCATTGAGATGAAGCGCAGCATTGAGGATGAAATATTCCGGAAGAATAATCCGACAGTAGCTGAGTATTGCGAAAAGTGGTTGAAGATGCGCTCGGCGAGTGTGCGAGAAAACACATTGAGTGGATATGAGCGCACGATAAGAAAATACATTATTGGAGCTATTGGAGATATGTATATGGACGAAGTGACGACTGATGACCTTCGCTTGCTGCTGGTGCCAATCTCCAAGCAATCAGCTTCCCTGTACAGCAAAATGAATATGCTGATCAAATGTGTTTTCTATTCAGCAGAAGAAAGCAAAATCATCAGTTATAATCCGGCTGCGTCGCTTTCCGCAAAAGGCGGAACACCAAAGCAGGAAAAGAAGGCATTGACGGATGAGCAGGTGAAAATTCTTCTGGATACAATCAGGGGATTACCACCGTATGTCTTCGTAATGATTGGGTTGTACGCAGGGTTGCGGCGGGAAGAAATTCTTGCACTGCGATGGGATTGTGTTTTCCTAGATGAAGCCACTCCATATATTTCGGTACGGCGAGCATGGCGTTCTGTGAATAATCGTCCGGTAATTTCAACAGAATTAAAAACGCCAGCAGCTAAAAGGGACATTCCTATTCCGGGCAAGCTGGTGGAATGTTTGAAAGAGGCAAAAGAAAAGTCAAAATCGGAATATGTGATCTCTGACAGGAATGGTAACGCTCTGGCTGAATCCCAGTTCGTGAGGGTGTGGAAGTACATAGCAGTTCGTTCTACGGAAGAACGCTGCTATTACACCTATGTGAATGGGCAGAAGATTAAGCATGTGGTAAAGCCGAAGCTTGGTGAGCATCAGCCGAACAATCCGAAGTTGGTATATACGATGGATTTTCAAGTGACACCGCATCAATTGCGTCACACTTATATCACGAACCTGATTTATGCTTCGGTTGATCCTAAAACCGTACAGTATCTTGCCGGACACGAAAACAGCAAGGTGACTATGGACATTTACGCCAAAGTCAAGTATAATAAACCTGCCCAGTTACATGGGGTGATCAACAGAGCAATCGACACATCAAAAAAAGATTAGGGTTAAAATCCGACAAAAGCCTACAAAATCGTGGGTTTAAGAACTGGTGGACGAAGAGCAAAAAGCTTGAAAAACCGCGTAAAATCAAGCAAAATCGAGCTTCGGTTTCGTGAAGTACGGCCTGAAGGCTGCACGTCGTGCACCTCAGTTCTCCAAGCGCTAATCTACAGCTTAATAATGCTAAAAAAGCCCGGGAAATACGCCATTTCCCGGGCTTTTTCTATGCCTGAAATTCTGTTTGGACTAGATGATGGAAGTGTTCGAGAACCAGGAGTTCGGTTCGATCCGCGTGTTGCAGGAGGCGGGCAAGACCTTCTTCTGTGCAAGCGACGTGGCGAAAGCGTTGGGGTATGTGAATCCCTACGCCGCAGTGAAACATCATTGCAGAGGCCCCCTAACGAAACGCGAGGGGGTCGTTCAGAAGGTGAATCAGTATGGAAGTGCTGGAGAGCAGGTCGTTGAAATTCCCTTTATCACAGAAGGCGATGTTTATAGGCTGATCGTTCACAGCAAGCTGCCATCGGCAGAACGATTTGAACACTGGGTGTTTGATGAAGTTCTCCCTTCCATCCGCAAACATGGTGTGTATCCCAAACGCTTTTCCCTGCACCCGCCGCAAATGTAAAAAGGCACCGCACCTGCCCCGAAAGGCTGGTGTGACGCTGTGGTGTACTTCTGGGGAAGTGCAGCTGGCTGCCCGGTCTGGGCCCTTTAGCTTTGCGTCGCAGCCTTCCAGCTGGTTTGCCGATTCTTCTGTTTTGCGGGGGTGCTCTTTTGCATTTTATTATACCCCCTATATAAAATCAAGGGGTTTTCCATGAGTTGTCATTTGTAACAAATGCAGTCTATTTTTTAGTGCGATTTGACGGGGGGTGGGGGTGGCCCTCTCAGTCAAAGACTTTGGCTGAGAGGGTTAAGCCATTACTAGGAAAACGCCGCCGCACAGGTCGCAATTCTGTGCAGCGGCGTTCCTATGGAGGATGATAAAGTATCACTTGGAAATGGCGCAGTTATTCGTACAGGGCATCAAAGTTGGTCAGTTCCACCTCATGCTCATCCAGCCAGCGACGAACCTGCGGGTCACACAGGGTCGCCAGATCACGGCAGCGGGGCAGGGTCAGGGAAGTATTGTCCAGAAGGTACTGATCCAGATAACCCGGGTGGAAATGCAGGATATTGTACTCGTAGGGAGAGCTCAGGATGCCGAAGCGGTCTTCCAGCCAGTCCTCCGGGCGGCTGCCCCGGTTCAGGATCTCCATTGCGTTGCTGTTGCCCAGACTGAACAGCTCGCAGGCCGGTTTCATCGGCAGTTCTTCGGCCAGCGTATCGCCCATGTTATGGATGCCCAGCATCTTTCCGATATCCCGGAACGCCTGCTCCATGGGCCTTGTCATGGCGCTGTGGCCCTCAAAATGCCGGGGATAATGTCCCACAAGTTCTTTGTGCCGGTCCAGCTGGGCCATGGTCTCGGTATACAGGTCCTCATAGCTGGGGTAAACTTCGCCCTTGCATTTGGCATCATTGGGATTCTCGCTCTTCCACAGATAGCTGCGGTAGAACATTCCCTCTTCGTTTACCAGCGGTGGGCACCTTTTCCGGGGCGCTGACGGGGCGGTACTGCACAAAATTGGTGTGCTGGACCAGCGGCACCTCCGGGCACTCGCTCTGCCAGAGTTTCACCGCATGGGGGGCGGCGGCCATGTTGCTCATCAGCGAGAGGGTGCAGACCACGCCCTCCTTATAGGCCTTGATGACACCATAGTTGTATGCCTCACTGAAGCCGAAATCATCGGCTACTACGATTAGCTTCTTGCTCATAGCTGTTTCCTTCGTCCTTATCGGTTCAGATAATCCGCATTGAAGATCTTGCCCTCGGTGCTGCGGTCATAGACTTTCCGGCCCTCGGCGTAGGTGACCTGTGCCTGATAATCGTCGCTGATGACCACCAGATCTGCGTCTTTGCCCACTTCAATGGTACCCTTGCGGTCGGCAAAACCATACTTGATGCAGGGATTGAGGCAGGCCATCTTCAGGCAGGTCTCCAGCGGGATGCCAACATTGTTCACCAGATTTCTGATGTCGAACAGCACCGGCTGGCTGGAACCGCACAGGCGGCCGGTATCGGTCAGAACAAAGCCTCCGGGGTCACATTCAGGGCCATCCCCTCAAAGATGCCCTCATACTTGCCCACCGGTGCACCGGACAGAGCCGTACAGTCACTGACCATCATGAATTTGTCGGTGCTCTTGACCTTGAAGTAGATGCCCAGCATCTCATCGCAGATGTGCAGGCCGTCGCAGATCACCTCACAGGTAACGTTTTCATTGGTCAGGGCTGCTCCCAGACCGCCAATGTCCCGGTGATGCATATCGGTCATGACGTTGCCGGTATGGGTCGCCACACTGATGCCCTTGGCATAGGCGGCCATGGCCTGCTTATAGTTGTTGTCACTGTGGGCGGCTGCCACTGTGATGCCCTGCGAGAGGAAATACTCGATGATGGGGTCCATCCCGGGGATCTCCGGTGCCAGTGCCACAAGACGCAGCCACCCGCCGCCGGCTTCCACCATGGCATGTGCCGTCTCCATACTTACCTCCGGCCAGCCGGTACGGATGCCTTTTTCACCGGTGCGGTTCAGCCAGGGGCCTTCGCTGTGGATACCCAGAATGGTTGCACCGTCCTGATCACCCTCTTTTGCCACCTCTGCCACCGCACGGATGGAATCCGGGTCGCACACCGTCGGAAGATGTTCACGGTGCCCTGACTTGCCAGCCCCTTCAGATAACCTTTCACGGATGCGATCTGCTTTTCATGGGGGGCATTCTTATTCATGATATCATAACCGCAGGTGCCGTGGTTATGAGTATCAAAAATGCCGGGGATGATCCGCTGGTCGCCGTATTCAATGGCTTCGGGGTCGGTCGTATTTTCTGCAAAGGCAGTAATCTTGCTGCCTTCCACAGTCAGCACACCTGCCTTAGGGCCTTCCGGCGTATAAATGCGGTTGGAATGCAGTTTCATAATTCAGTTCTCCTTCTTATTTGCTTCCTGTTTTGCAAAATCGGCCAACGCCCGTTCCATCCGCTCCATCCGGGCAGATCCAGTACATGGTCCTGTGCACAGCAGGTATTCTCCACAACAAATTCGCCTTTTTCCACTCGTCCACAGCTGAGCATCATCCCTCTGGGAAAGAGCGCCAGCAGATTCCGCTGCCGCTGTTCCTCCGGGTAGTTCCGGTCATAGACCTTATCCTCCGGCAGCAAACTGCACAGCTGTTCCGCCGCCTCTTTCCGGTACTCGCCGTGCGCCAGCGCCACCGCCGGGCCGCTGGTCAGATTGTCCAGCAGCAGAACAGTTGCCGCAGTTGGCACCTCCTGCGCCAGAAGCCGGAAGCCGTCATAGTTATCCACTGCATGGTCGCAGAAGGCAAAAGCGATGTTCTCCTCACCGCTCAGGTCCTCCGCCAGCTTTACGGCAGTGGCGACCGCACCGGAACAGCGGCTGAAGTTGCAGGGGCTTGCATGGGGCAGCAGCAGCCAGACACCTACCCCCGCCAGCAGCAGTGCCGCCAGCGTCCGGGCAGCATGGCACCGGTTCCCCGTCCGGACCAGAACATCAGGCAGGCCGCACCGAAACAGAGCAGTTCCAGCACGCATTGCAGTGCAAGGTCTCTCCCCCGCTGCTGAACATTTTTGTCCGGATGGAACGGATAGTATTTCTGGGGCCGCAGCGCCTTTGCCGGCGTATCAAAGGGAACCGCAATGACGACCTTTGCATTTGCCAGATCCCCGGCGATCAGGTTTTCGATTTTGGAAAACCGTCCTTCCCTCTGTTGAACCCGCACCGGCCAGCCCAGCGGCGGTAGGCTCTCGTTGAGCTGCTGGGCAAAAAGATATTTCTGCTTTGCGGTGCGCCGGTTGCCCAAGGTGACACCATACAGCATCATCAGGTCTTGCAATGTCATATCCGTTCTCCTTCTACAAAAAAGTCCGGCAGGAAGCGTTTGACTCCTGCCGGACTGCGGACCCCTTGCAGGATCAGGCGATCTGATTTTTAGAAGATTCCAAAGAATGCGCCCAGCAGACCAAAGATCAGCAGACCGATGATCAGCTGTGTGGGGCGGTTACCCTTCTTGATTCGCCACATCATGAACAGCACCAGAGCCAGGCTCAGGATGCCCGGATAGATGGCATCAAACAGCTCGGAGACCACGATGGAGGTCTCGCCGATGTTCAGCGTCCAGTTCAGGGGGAAGCCCACGGTGGTTGCCGTCATGGCACCGACCATCATCAGGCCGAGGATGGATGCACAGCGGGTCGCAACGCTCATCAGGCCGCTGTTAAAGACGGTGTCGATGAAGCTGGTGCCCAGTGTGTAACCCAGTTTCAGCAGGACCCATTTGAGCAGGGACTGCGAAATGCCATACAGCAGGATGAAGATAAAGGTGCCGAGGATGTTGCCCTGCGAGCACAGACCGATTGCAATACCGGCACCGATGACACGCAGACAGTTGAAGAAGATGGAGTCGAACATACCGGCGGTGGGGCCATCAGGGAAGCCTTGATGGCATCAATGGTCTCGCCGGGAACTTTACCGTCGTGGCAGTCCTTTTCCAGTGCGTAGCACAGACCTGCGATAAAGTTGAATGCGACTGCATGGGTATTGAAGAAGGACTGATGGCGGGCATAGGCGGCCTTCTTGCCTTCGATATCGTCGCCATAGATACTCTCCACGGCGGGGGCCATGGTCATGGTGAAACCATTGGCTTCCATCTTGGTCATGTTGAAGTTTGCAAAGACCAGATGGCTATTCCAGAACATCTTTTTGAGGATCTTATTTTCCTCTGCGCTGACAACTTTCTTTTCCATCAGAAGAAATCCTCCTCACTGTTGGCAGGGGCAGCAGCACCCGCAGCGGGGGCAGCAGCCACAGCGTTCTTTGCATCAATGATGCGCTTGTCAATGAAGAACAGGGTCAGGGCGATGGCTGCACCGATGACGGCGATGCCAAGGCTGCTCAGGCCCAGGCTCTTAGCGCAGATAAAGCCGACAAAGTAGAACACAGCGATATCGGTGGACCAAATCATGGACAGCAGGATGCCGAAACCGACGGCGGTCATCATGGTACCGGCAACGGCTAGACCTGTCATGACCCATGCGGGGCAGGCAGCCAGACCAGCCTGCAGACCCTCGATGCCAAAGGCAACGCCCAGGAAGATGATCACCGCACCGGGCAGGCAGGCGATGAAGTTGACGACCATGGAAATGGCACGGAACTTGTTGGGCTTGCACTCAGAAGCCAGTCTCTCCCAGTAGGGAGCCAGGCCGGCCCACAGAGGCATCAGCATGGTACTGATGGTGGACATCACGGTACCGATGGTCAGGGACAGAGCCAGACCGGTTTCCATGGCACCGTCGCCGCCCACGCAATGGCATACGCCACAGCGATGATGGAGCCGGACAGGCAGTCGGACGGGACCGAGCCGCCCACAGCGGAGATGCCCATGAAGATTGCTTCCAGCGAAGCACCCATGATGATGCCGGTCTGGAAGTCGCCCAGAAGCAGGCCGACCAGCGGTGCCACCACGATGGGGCGGTTCAGGCACTGCCAGGACAGGGTGTACGGGTCAAGCCAGTTGATGACCGCATACACGACTGCACAGATGATTGCAGCGGTAATTGACATAGCGATTTTTCCTCCTTGTACTTTTTTCTATTTTCAGGCAGAGCACCATGCTCAGCCAGTACCTTGGAAAGTTCCTGCGGAACATCATCAGGGATGGTCTGCACATTGCAGGGGATCCCGGTTGCCATGACCTGCCGCAGAACCTCGACTTCGTCCTCGTAGGCATACAGATTCTTGGTATAGGTCTTGCGGGCTTCCGTTCCGTGCTTGGGAGCAATGCGGCCATAATTGCCCACATTGATCTGCGGGATGTCCTTGACTTCCTTGGCCACACGCAGCAGATTTTCCGGCGTGCTGACGATCAGCAGGATCTTCAGACCGGCTGCACGGGGATCGTTGCAGAGCGAGACTGCCTTATCCACCGTCACGATCGCCGTCTTACAGGTGGTCGGTGCAGCCATCATCAGGGATTTCTGCATGATATCGCTGGCAGCTGCCGTATCATCTGCCACCACGATGCGGTCAACGCCCAGCGTGCGGCTCCACTTGGTGGCAACCTGGCCATGGATCATGCGCTCATCCAAACGTACCCATTTGATCATAAGTTTCCATCCTTTCTTTTTATCAGAAGAAGTCGTCGCTGCCTGCCGGTGCCGTGTCCGCAGGAACTTCCGTTCCACACGGCGCAGATACTCGCGGCTTTCTTCAATGATCTCATCCAGCCGTTCGTCGCTGAGGGTATCCTCGCTCAGAACATTCATCATGAAGCTCATGTTCACACCGCTCACCAGCCGGGTGTTTGGGCGGTCCAGATAGGTGAACATGGCCTGATTCACGCTGCCGCCGTAAAGGTCGCTGCACAGCAGCACTTCGTCCTCCGGACCGACAGTCTCATAGAATGCATCCAGATGATCCTGCACGCAGCTCTCATCCAGATAGGCATCAAATACGGTCAGATTCTCGCACTCTCCCATCAGGATCTTCAGCGAGCTTTGCATTCCGCTGGCCATTGAGCCATGGGACGAGAGAAAGATTTTCAGCATAACAGGCATCCTCTTTTCGACTACAAGCTAATTATTTTCCTTCGATGTTCACATTTTATCTCTATTTTGCACAGAGTTCAACGCTTTTTAATTTATAGAATAAGTTCAAGTCGTTTTGATTTCATTTTATAAGTTCAAAATGGCGCACAGTTGAACACCCTGTTCAAAACTGTGCGCCATGATTTGGTAATTTTACATAGTCTGCAACGAGCGCCGAAGCCATTCCGCCGCCATCCGGGGCGGGTCTTCCGCAAAGGCTTCCAGTTCTTCCGGATACCGCACAAAAGAGTACAGCAGTGTATTCAGCGCTTTCATCTTCTGCCAGTCGTGAAGTCCGCCGCCGACATACAGCAGTGCCCGGATCTTCCGTTCTCCCAGAGCGCCCGTTTTTCCAGCGGTAGAATTCCAGTCGGATCTCTTCCCCTTCTGCGCCCTGTTCCTCCTGAAAGACCACCACGACTTCGTCGCACTGGTACGTCCAGCATTTTTCCCGGGAGATCCACCGATTCAGAAGCGCCTGCCGTTCAGCTTCGTCCCTGCCATGTACCCCCGCCAGATACTGGAAGAACTGCTCCGGCGTGTAATACTGGAAGTTTCGGATTACACGATAATTCTCCGGCGGCGGAAGCTGCTGCCGGTACTGGTATGCTTCCACCAGCAGGGTGTTGTAAACACGGTCAAAGTCCCGTTCGTTCCGGATCAGCAGCAACAGTTCCACCGGGTAATCATACCGGTAGCCGGGCTTTATTCCCTCTTCCTGTTCTGCGCCGTTTCCCAGCAACACTCCGTCGCATTCTGCCGGGTCGATGCGACGCAGCTCGTACAGGTTCATCGGCGTGATCTCTTCGATCAGTTCGGGGTAACGCTCTTTCAGGCCCTCTGTCTGGATCCGGGCATACTCGGTTCCCAGAAAATGGGTGGAGCACAGACGGAGCGGCCGGATGGGATACCGGATTTCGTGCAGCAGGCTGAAGAAATAGCAGCTCAGCATTGCCAGCAGGAACCGATTTGCCCGGAACGGATAAATCGTCTGGATAAATTCGATCACCCGGCGGCTCAGTTCCGCACAGAGCGGGCAATCCAGAAATTGCAGTTCATAAACATAGTCATACTGCATTGCACCATCCATTCCATAGAAATGTTGTGCGATCAGATTGAATAGGATCTGCTGCAGCAGATCCCTTGCCATTGGCAAGAGCGCAAAATCCAGTCCCGTCTCCTGCTTCAGGTAGACCAGCACCCGGTCCCGCAAGCGTCCCGCCTGCCTGCAAAGCCGGGATGCAGGCTGAACGGGTCCCGCTTCAGGTTCACATCCAGCATACTGAACAGCAGAATGCCCAGAAACGCCACCTCATCCCGGGGCATGGCATAGCCCCCGTATTGTTCCTCCAGTGTGTGGTAAATGGACTGTGCCAGCGGATAGAACATCGTTCCGGAGATGCTTTCCAGCCATGGGTCCGGCAGCCGGATCTCATGGCCGTTCTGCACCCGGTTCCGTGCAATGATCAGGTAGACCGCCACACGCTGGGTCGCACTGTCCCGCAGGGAGATCGGGCTTTCCCGCAGGATCTTCAGAAATGTATGCCGGATATCCTGCCGCTCTTCGTATCCGCAGCTGAGCCAGGATGCACTGTCCGGGTCACTGCAATCCAGCGTTTCCTTGTGGAAATGCACACCGGAGACCTCGGTCAGTGCCAGCCTGCGCTTGTACTCTTCTCCTTCCACCCGCATTCCGGTGCCGGGGCGTGAGACGATCCGCAGGCCAAAGCTCTCGCACAAGCGGGTCGCCATGCTCAGTGGCTCCCGCAATGCCGAAGCCGAGAGAAAAAGCTGATCGGCCAGCTGTTCTTTCTTAATGCCGGTTTCCGTGGAGATGATGCGCCGGGACAGATACCGCACCCGGCTTTCCCGGTCGGCGTTCAGCATACTGCCCGGCATCTGGCGGATGCTGGTCACAGCCGAAAAGGTATCGTATGCTTCCGGGTCCAGAACTTCCACATAGTAGCCCTTATGCCGCCGGGAAACCAGCCGGGCACCATTCTCATTCAGGATCTGCGCCACCTGCGGCATCTCATTCTTGATGGTGTGCGCACTGACACCGATCCGCTCCGCCAGTTCCTGCGAAGTCATCGTCTGTTCGGGGGCATTGCTCAACTGGGTCACGATCTGCAAGGCTCTGCTGGACATAAAACCGCTCCTTTTCCCAATCATTCCTGCCTTTATTGTAGTAAAACACTGCCCGAAATGCAAGCCGGAAACCGGAAATGCCGCTCCGAGCTTTTCAGCCCAGAGCGGCATTTCGGTTTTGGGATATAATTAGAGAATGGCTTGATTGTTAGCATCCTCACCCTCTCCGCCATTGCTTGCTACACAAAAATTATTTGTGCTGACTGCGGCTCTTTTGCATGACACGCTGTTCTTGGATTTTGTGTATGAAGATAGATAGGAGGAGAACACATAATAAACCTGAGGAATTGAGCAGCGTTGTGAATGCAGTATTCGGGCTGCGTTGAACTACACCAAAAATTTCGCGATTTCGTGGGTTTACTGAGAGAGGGAAGCACGAAAACCTGCATGAATAATGGACTTTTCGGATCAAGGTCAGGTGAGTACGGTCTGAAGGCTGCACGTCGTGCACCCCAGTTCTCCAAGCGCTAATCTACAGCTTAATAATGCTAAAAAAGCCCGGGAAATACGCCATTTCCCGGGCTTTTTCTATGCCTGAAATTCTGTTTGGACTAGATGATGGAACATTGTATTATGCGAACTCATTCCTCGAACAGATACAGAAGATATCCGTAGCCCTCTGCTTCATCTTTGCGTAAGGCACAAAGCGCAGGGCCGCACTGTTGATGCAGTAGCGCACGCCATTGGGGGACTCCGGATCGCCGGTGAACACATGACCAAGGTGAGAATCTCCGGCACGGCTTCTGACCTCTGTACGGCGCATGCCGTGGCTCAGGTCCTCCAGTTCCACCACGGCAGGCTCCTCGATGGGCTTTGTGAAAGCCGGCCAGCCGCAGCCGCTCTCGTACTTATCCGTGGAGGAAAAGAGCGGCTCGCCGGTGACGACATCCACATAGATGCCCTTTTCAAACTTATCCCAGAACTCGCCTGTGAAAGGGTGCTCTGTGCCGCTCTCCTGCGTAACACGGTACTGCTCCGCCGTCAGCTTGTCCCGGATGGATCCCGCCGAGGGCAAGGCAATGGCGCGCAGCAGGTACTTTTTAAATCTCAGGTCAGCCCATATCGGCGGCAAGAGCCTGGTCGATGAGCTTTTGCAGCGTCTCCGCCTGCTTCTTTTCCGTGATGGCACCTACGATGGGTTCACCCACGATATTGCCGCTGCGGTCGACCACATAGGTGGTGGGATAGGCAAAGATGTTGGTGGTAAACTTTCCCGCCTCACCGTCGGAGTTAAAATACACATTCTGATAGGTGGCACCCTTCTTGGCAAGCACATCCTTCGCCTCGGCGATGGCCTTCTCGTCGCGTCCAGCGTGAAGGTGTTGACGCCGATGAGGGAGCCGCCTTTCTCCGCCAGTTCCTTGTTCAGCGCATCCAGCTCGGAAAGCTCGCCTACGCAGGGATTGCAGGTGGTGAACCAGAAATTCACCACGGTGACGGCGTTGGCGGAGAACAGCTCGTCGCTCTTCACCGTGTTGCGTCCAGATCTTTCCCTTCAAAGGCGGGGAACTTCTGCATACTGCCGTCGTCGGAGGGGTGCTCGTGTCGCTGCCCGCGGGCATGCTCATATCGCCATCCATGGACTTCTGGATGATCTCGGGATACTTCTCTTCCAACTCGGTCAGCCGGTTTTCAATATTGCTGATCTCCGTGGCGGACTCCTTCAGCCACGCATACTCCTTGTCGGTGAACTGCTCTTTAGCGGCCTCGACGGTATCCAGCAGGAAGTCGCCGTAGTTTTTGCCGTCCTCCTGCATGGTCATGCCCTTGTCGGCCGCCATGAAAACCTTTTCCCACAGCTCGGTATTTTCCGACAGGATCGCATTCTCCCGCTCCAGCAGCTCCTTGTGCAGGGCGAGCGCCTCCTTGGCGTTTTTCGGCTCGCCAGTCATGGCGGAGCTGTCTCCGCTCATATCCGCCTGCTTGTCATTGCCCTTTGCGCCGCAGGCTGCAAGGGAGAGCAGCATCATCGCGCACAGCATCAGAGCCAGTATCTTCTTTACGTTCATATTCGTTTCTCCTTAAGCTTTGTTGTTGTTTTCTCGCAGTGTCGCTGCGTTTTCTTTCTCTTTTCCATTGCCGAAGCCGTAGCGGAAACACACGGCGTTCGTCGGACAGGCGCGGATGCACATTCCGCAGCGGATGCACTCGGTATGGTTGGGCGTTTTCGTCACATCCACATCCATCTTGCAGGCTCTGGCGCATTTCCCGCAGGAAACGCACTTATTCTTATCCACCTTCATCTGGAAGAGGGACACCCGGTTGAACAGCGCGTAGAACGCGCCAAGCGGGCATAGCCACTTGCAGAAGGGACGGTAGAACAGCACGCTCAGCACGATCACCGACAGCAGGATGCTGAATTTCCATGTAAACAGCTTGCCCAGCGCCGCCCGGATGCCGGAATTGGCAAGGGACAGCGGGATGGCTCCCTCCAGCACGCCTTGGGGGCAGAGGTATTTGCAGAAGAACGGGTCGCCCATGCCCACATCGTTTACAAGGAACGCCGGCAGCAGGAAAACCATCACCAGCAGGACAGCGTATTTCAGGTATGTCAGCGGCTTCAGCCTCTTTGTGGAGAGCTTCTTTGTTGGGATTTTATGCAGCAGCTCCTGAAACCAGCCGAAGGGACAGAGGAAGCCGCAGATAAAACGCCCCAGCAGGACTCCCAGCAAAATGAGAAAGCCTGTGATATAATAGGAGAAGCTGAACTTTGACGAGCCTACCACCGCCTGAAACGCACCGATGGGACAGGCACCGGAGGCTGCCGGGCAGGAATAGCAGTTCAGTCCCGGCACGCAGACGGTCTTCCCCGCCCCCTGATACAGTCCGCCCTTGAGAAAGTTCGGCAGATGCAGGTTGGTCAGCAGCGCCGCACCCGCCTGAATCCAGCCCCGGAAGCGGGACATGGTCTGTGAAACGCCTGAAAACTTTTTACCCAATGCCTACACACTCCAGACATAATTTGATTGCTTTGCTCAGCACTGTCGCCGCCTCGCCCCGCCAGACACCGAAGCACAGCATGGCGGTTCCGGCCATCAGCAGCACGATCTGCGCCGCTGCCTTTTTCCCGCAGCTCATTTTTCATCACCCTTTCCGATTTTCTGCCCCCATCATAGCGCGGGAGAGTTAAAGTCTCTGTTAAGAACGAAAACTTAACGCAAACCTTATCTGTTTTTGCTATAATGAAAGCAACACAAAAACGAAGAAATAAAAAGGAGGGCTCTCATGCACCTTTTAGTAATTGAAGATGAACGCGCCCTGTGCGAGACCATCGTCCGCAGCCTGCGGCGGCTGGCCTACAGCGTGGACTACTGCTATGACGGCGAAAAGGCGCTGGCGCTTCTGGGCGTGGAACGATACGATCTGGTGCTTCTTGATCTGAATCTGCCGAAAAAGGACGGCATGACAGTGCTGCGCACCCTGCGGCAGACCGACCGGGAGACGCGGGTGCTGATTCTCTCCGCCCGCAGCGAAGTGGAGGACAAGGTGCAGGGGCTGGATGCCGGGGCGAACGACTATCTGGCAAAGCTTTCCACTTGGCGGAGCTGGAGGCCCGCATCCGCAGCCTGACATTGCGGCAGTTCACCCAGCAGGATGTGCTGCTGAGCTGCGGAGGCCTGACCTTTGACACCCGCTCCCGTACCGCCGCCGTCAACGGGCAGACGCTGACGCTCACCCGGAAGGAAACGGGGATCCTGGAATATCTGATGGTGCATCAGGGCGGCCCGTGAGTCAGGAAGAGCTGATGGATCACGTTTGGGACAACAGCGTGGACAGCTTCAGCAATTCCATTCGCGTCCACATCTCCGCCCTGCGCAAAAAGCTCCGCGCCGTGCTGGGCGATGACCCCATCCGCAACCGCATCGGCGAGGGCTATCTGATGGGAGGCGAGGAGGAATGAAGCGGCTTTCCCTGCAGTGGCGCATCACGCTGATGTCCGTCCTGCTCATCGGCATCACCTGCGTGGCCATGAATTTGCTGCTGTGCTCCTCCGGTGTGTACTATATGGACACCATTGCGGACAGCTTGCAAGGCGGCGGCACGGTGATCCTGAATGATGGCGGAGCGGCGAGCTTTGACCCGCAGCTCATAGCGCCCAACGAGGAGTTGACCATCGTCGTCGATGGGGTGCAGGGGCGCTTCCGCACCACCAACTGGTACATCACGGCGGCGGTAACGCTGCTCAGCGGCATCCTCGCCTATTTCGTCAGCGGACGCGCTCTCAAGCCCCTGCGCAGCTTTACCTCGCAGGTGGAGCAGGTGCAGCTGAACAATCTTGCCGATATGAGGATCGATGAAGACACTATTTCAGAGTTCCGGCAGCTGAGCCGTTCGTTCAACCAGATGCTGGAGCGGCTGAACAACGCCTTTTCCGCCCAGCGGCAGTTCACCGGCAACGCCGCCCACGAGCTGCGCACGCCACTGGCACTAATGCAGGCGCAGTTGGAGCTGTTTTCCGCGGAGCTCCTGATGTGCGGCCGGAGACGGCGGAGTTCCTCACGCTTTTGCGTGAGCAGACGGAACGACTGGCACAGATGACCAAGACGCTGCTGGAGATGAGCAATCTGCGGCAGGTGGCGCGGAACGAGCGGATCCAGCTCGCTCCCATGATCGAGGAGATCTTCACAGATCTTGCGCCGCTCTCAGATAAGCTCGGTGTCACGCTGACGGCGGAGGCGACGGCATTATGACCGGCAGCGATGCACTGATCTACCGGCTGATCTTCAACCTGACGGAGAATGCTGTCAAGTACAACCGGCCGGGCGGCTCGGTACGGGTTTCTGTCACTCAGGAGTTGGAAAAGCTCCTGCTCCGCGTCTCCGATACCGGCTGCGGCATCCCGGAGGAGTATCAGCGCAGTATCTTCCAGCCCTTCTTCCGGGTGGACAAGTCTCGCAGCCGGGAATACGGCGGCGCAGGACTGGGGCTCTCACTGGTATGGGAGATCGCCGACCTCCACGGCGGCTCTGTTTGGGTGGAGAAAAGTTCGGAGAAGGGCACTACCATTGCGGTGGAGCTGCCAACGCAACAATCAGCGAAGCCCTAACCCCCTTTTATTTTGGTCAGCTTGAGCAGGCAAAACGGCCTGAGTCCTGCGCACAAAAAGAACACCCCCGCGCTTTGGGCCGGGGTGTTCTGCTGTGATAGGGAATGTCAGGTGGAAGCGGAAAGCATCTTCTGCAGCTGGGTCTTGGCCCGGTAGTAGGTCACCCGGGCCCATGCGGCGTTGTGGCCGAAGATCAGCCGATGCGCTCAAAGGGCAGCTCGCCGAATACCCGGAGGCTGAACACCTCTTTGTAAGGCTCGTCCAGCGTGTGCAGGCACTGATGTACAGTGAATGCCGCATCCTGATCGACCAGCAGCTGGGCAATGTCCGGAGTGTCGGCGGGGGCGGTTTCGGCATCTTCCAGCGGGGCAGTGTGCTTTGTCCGGCGGCAGTGGGAATAATAGGCGTTGCGGGCCACCGTGAACAGCCACGCCCGTACATCCTGCCGGTCGTCGTAGTCCTTCAGGCCGTCCAGAGCCTTGAAGAAAGTCTCCTGCGTCAGCTCCTCGGCCAGCGCTTCGTTGTGGGTCAGGCCCTGCAGGAACAGAAACACATCCCGGAAATAGAGCTGGTAAACGCTGTCGATGTCCATAGGCTCAGCCCTTCTTATAGTCGATGCCGTATTCCTGGTCGGTGCCGTAGCGTAGTCGAAGGTACCGTCCGGGTTTTCCTGCACGATGTAGCGGTCTACCAGCTGTCCATCGCGGTAGTACAGGGTCTGGTCCGCGCAGTCCACGGTCAGCAGCTGGGTGCGAGACACCATGACCCATACAGTGGATCGATCAGAACCCACCAGGGCTGTCAGTACCCGATGCACGCCCGGAAAGCGGTAGCGCATGGCCCGCACAGTGATCTGCGGCTTGCCCCAGCTGAAGGTGCCCTCCATATCCAGCCAGACCCCCTCGCCCTGCGCTTCCAGAATGCAGATGTCCGCGCCATTCTCTTTGCGGTTGTATGTCCAGAAATGAGCCTGCTCTGTGGTGGCCGGGACGCGGGCAGTGCCCATCCAGAACATCATTGCCAGAGCGCACAGGGCCGCCAGCACTGAGCCGATTGCTGCACGGATGCTCCTTCTTTGCAGGGCGGCCCTGATCCTGCGCAGGGGTGCATCCGGCTGCGCTTCCGGCCGCACCGGAACCGGCTGCTCCATCTGTTCCAGCACGGCGCGGCAGGCTTCACATTCGGCCAGATGCTCCTCCACCAGTGCATTGGTGGCCTCGCTGGTGATGTGCTCCGCATACAGCGGCAGCAGGTCACGGATGATATCACAATTCGTTTTCATCGTCTTTTGCCCTCCTTTTTCATGGCTTTCACCCCAATAACGCAGAAAAGGAGAAAGCGTTACAAGTTTCTGCAAATTTTTTGCAGGATCAGCCTTCTCCTGCCAGAATAACCCGCCGCTGGTCTGGAACAGGGGCCAGGGGTTCACGCTCCTGCTGCCGAGTTTGAAGTCCATGGGCCGATCAAGGTGGCACCCCACATCACGGTGACGGTATAGGCCGCCAGCGTGCCTGCAATGATGCCGCTGTCCTTGAAGTAGGTGACCATCCAACCCACAACGCTCTGCTCGGCGGCGTTCTGGCAGAACAGCAGGCCGGTGAGCAGCCAGAAGCGGGAGGAGCGCAAAAAGCTCCAATCGGTGACAGCTTCTTTGGCCTTGGCGCGGCCTGCCATGGGGGTGAACAGGTATACCAGCCAGAGCACCAGACCCAGCGCCGCCAGTGCCAGCACGGCCAGCGTGGTGCTGACCCTGGCAGCGGCAGAGATCAGAAAGGGGCAGAGCAGGGCACCGCAGGCGTAGCAGGCGTGCATGGTGTTCATGCCCCGGGTGCGGTCTGCAGAGTTGCTGCTGACAAGAATGGTGCAGGTGTTCAGGACACTGCCCTTGGCAATGCCCACAATGAAGAAGGCCAGCGCCAGCAGAATGGGCAGGCCGGTCAGGCTCATCAGGCCGTAGCCCACCGCATAGCCGATGGTCAACAGCAGGACGCTGGGCTTCATGCCCATTTTCCCACCAGCGCACCGGCCAGCAGGCCCGCCAGCAGGTTGCCGATGCTCAGCAGGCTGAGCAGGGTGCCGGTCATGCCGTAGGCAAAGCCGTATTCCTCCTGCAGCAGGCTGACCACCACACCGCTGGAAATGGTGCAGATGCCGCTGAAAAAGAAGGTGACGAAGCCCGCGTTCCGCAGGCGGGTGTTCCGTTGTTCCATAGGATTCTCCTTGCAGTATTCGGGGGCGCAGCGCCCATAGTTGCTTTTATTAAAGCATATTCTGGTCAGAAAGCAAGGGCTGTTGAGCCAGCAAAAGCAAAATCAGCGCCCAGTGGAAGCGCCCTGCCGTTCGGTGGGGCGCTTCTGTATTTTATTTTGCGTCTCCTATTGACAATGATCGAATCGTGCGTTATGATATTGTACGGCATCAAACAGTTCTAAAGAAAACAATCCTGTCACAAACAATTCAAAAGGGAAACCATTATGCACGATGAAAGCAAAAAACAGCCCTGCTGCAACCCCCATGGGAGCCGCCGCAGGTCATCCCGGCACAGGTGCGCCGGGTGAACAACCTGATCTTCCGCAAGATCAACCAGTTCCACCGGGTAAACAATGTGGACAACGTGACCCCCATGCACGACTGGATCATGAGCTACCTCTACTGGCACAAAAATGAGCCCGTATACCAGCGCGATATCGAGCGGGAGTTTTCCATCACACGCTCGACCGTGACGAACATCCTGCAGCTGATGGAGCGCAAGGCTACATCGAGCGCCAGAGCGTGCCGCAGGATGCCCGACTCAAGCGGCTGATCCTGACGGAAGAGGGAGCCGCGTCCATGAAAGGACGATACTCTCCCTGCACCAGACCGATGAGTTTGTGGCCGGATTGCTGACGGAAGAGGAAAACGCAGAGCTTCTGCGGTTATTGAACAAGCTGCGCAAGGGGCTGGAATGACCCCTGCAAATAAACTTCAGGAGGATTACAACAGATGATCAAAAAACTTGTGTCACATCTGGGCGAGTACAAGCGCGCCGCGATCCTGACACCGATCCTATCTGCTCTGGAAGCCATCATGGATGTGCTGCTGCCCACCATCATGGCCTTTATCATTGACCAGGGCATTGAAAAGGGCGATATGAACGCCGTTGTCAAGTACGGCCTGCTCACCTTCCTGGTGGCGGCCATTGCCCTGCTGCTGGGCGTGCTGGCCGGCAGGTTTGCCGCCACGGCATCCACCGGCTTTGCAGGCAACCTGCGCGATGCGATGTATGAGAACATCCAGCATTTCTCGTTCTCCAACATCGACAAGTACTCCACGGCCGGTCTGGTCACCCGTATGACCACCGACGTGACCAACCTGCAGAACGCGTTCCAGATGATCGAGCGCATGTGTGTGCGTGCCCCCGTCCATCTGGTTTTCGCGCTCATCATGGCCTCCATGATCAGCCGCTCGCTGACCATGGTGTTCCTGGTGGCGATCGTGTTCCTGGTGGCAGTGCTGGCAGGTATTATGGTTCCCACCTTCGGCATCTTTGATAAGGTGTTCAAGAACTACGATAACCTGAACGCCTCCGTGCAGGAGAATGTCTCGGCTATCCGCGTGGTCAAGAGCTTTGTCCGGGAGCACTTTGAGAACGAGAAGTACACCAAGGCCTGCGAGAGCCTGTACAAGCAGTTCGTCCACGCCGAGAGCCGCCTGAGCTTCAACAATCCCGCCATGCTGGTCTCTGTGTACGGCTGCAACATCGCCCTGAGCTGGTTCGGCGCACATTACGTCCTGAACGGTGCGATCACCACCGGCCAGCTGAACGCCCTGTTCGGTTACATTATGAACATCCTGATGGCCCTGATGATGCTGAGCATGGCCTTTGTGATGATCGCCATGTCCGCCGCTTCTGCCCGCCGTATCGTGGAAGTGCTGGACGAGACCACCGACCTGCCCGCCCCCAAGGCACCGGTGCAGCAGGTCAGGGATGGCGGCATCGAGTTCGAGCACGTTACCTTTAAGTATAAGCACGGCTCCGGCCAGCCTGTCCTGAACGATGTTACTTTCAGCATCCGGCCGGGCGAGACGCTGGGCATCATCGGCGGCACCGGCAGTGCAAAGTCCAGCCTGGTGCAGCTGATCCCCCGCCTGTATGATGCCGAGACCGGCTCTGTCAAGGTGGGCGGCGTGGACGTTAAGGATTACAGCCTGGATGTCCTCCGCCGGGAGGTCTCCATGGTGCTGCAGAAGAACGTTCTGTTCAGCGGCACCATCCTCAACAACCTGCGCTGGGGCGATGAGAACGCCAGCGAGGAAGAGTGCATCCGGGTGGCCAAGCTGGCCTGCGCCGATGAGTTCATCGAGCGCTTCCCTGATAAGTACAATACCTGGATCGAGCAGGGCGGCTCCAACGTGTCCGGCGGCCAGAAGCAGCGCCTGACCATTGCCCGCGCGCTGCTGCGCAAGCCCAAGGTGCTGATCCTGGACGACAGCACCAGCGCCGTGGATACCGCCACCGATGCAAGATCCGCAAGGCCTTCCGGAGGAGATCCCCGGCACCACCAAGATCATCATTGCACAGCGCATCTCCTCCGTGCAGGATGCAGACCGCATCCTGGTGCTGGACAACGGCCAGATCAACGGCCTGGGCACCCACGAGGAGCTGCTCAAGACAAACAAGATCTATCAGGAAGTTTACAACAGCCAGACCCAGGGCGGCGGCGATTTTGACAAGCAGGGAGGTGAGCAGTAATGGCACAGGTGAAAGAAGTAAAGGGCCCCGGCCCCCGTGGGGTGGGCGGCCCCAAACCGAAGGTCGAGAACCCGGGCAAGCTGCTCAAGCGGATCATGGATGAGGTGTTCAAGCACTATCTGCCCCACTGCATCCTTGTGCTGGTCTGCATCATCGTCAGTGCGCTGGCAAACGTGCAGGCAAGCCTCTTCCTCAAGACTCTGATCGATGATTACATCGTCCCCATGACCAAGCAGGCCACGCCGGACTTCGGCCCGCTGGCAGGCGCACTGGTGCGCATTGGCTGCATCTACGCCATCGGCGTGCTGGCCGCATGGCTTAACGCCCGTATCATGGTCAACGTGACCCAGGGCACCCTGCGCAACCTGCGCGTCCAGCTTTTCACCCACATGGAAAGCCTGCCCATCCGGTATTTTGACTCCCACCCCCACGGCGATATCATGTCGGTGTACACCAACGATGTGGACACCCTGCGCCAGATGATCAGCCAGAGCATCCCCCAGCTGGTGTCCAGCGCCATCACCATCGTGTCCGTGTTCACCAGCATGTGCCTGATGAGCTGGCAGCTCACCGTTGTCACCATGCTGATGGTGGCCCTGATGCTGTTCTGCTCCAAGAAGATCACTGCCATGAGCGGCAAGTACTTTGTGGCACAGCAGAAGGATCTGGGCAAGGTGAACGGCTACATCGAAGAGATGATGGAGGGCCAGAAGGTCGTCAAGGTGTTCACCCACGAGCAGAAGGCTCTGGATGGCTTCCGGCAGCTGAACGATAAGCTGAAGGAAAGCGCCAAGCAGGCCAACAGCTACGCCAACATCATCATGCCCGTTACCGCACAGCTGGGCAATATCAGCTATGCAGTCTGTGCTCTGGCAGGCGCGGCCATGGCCGTTGGAAATGTCGGCGGCATGACCCTGGGCACCGTGATGGCCTTCCTGAGCCTGAACAAGAGCTTCAATATGCCCATCAGCCAGGTGTCCATGCAGGCCAACAGCGTGATCATGGCACTGGCCGGTGCGGAGCGTATCTTCAAGATGATGGACGAGACCAGCGAGACCGACGAGGGTTATGTCACCCTGGTCAACGTCAAGTATGGCAAGGATGACGAGCTGATGGAAACCACCGAGCGCACCGGCATCTGGGCCTGGAAGCATCCCCACCACGACGGCACCACCACCTACCACAAGCTGGCGGGCGACATCACCTTTACCGATGTCGATTTTGGCTATGTGCCGGAAAAGACCGTTCTGCACGGGATCAACCTCTATGGCCGCCCGGGCCAGAAGATCGCCTTTGTCGGCTCCACCGGTGCCGGCAAAACGACCATCACCAACCTGATCAACCGCTTCTACGATATCGCAGACGGCAAGATCCGGTATGATGGCATCAACATCCGCAAGATCAAAAAGGACGATCTGCGCCGCTCTCTGGGCATCGTTCTGCAGGATACCCACCTGTTCACCGGCACGGTCATGGAGAACATCCGCTATGGCCGCCTGGATGCCACCGATGAGGAGTGCATTGCCGCCGCAAAGCTGGCCAATGCCGATGGCTTTGTCAAGCGTCTGCCCGATGGCTACAACACCATGCTGACCAACGACGGTGCAAACCTGTCGCAGGGGCAGCGCCAGCTGCTGGCCATTGCCCGCGCCGCGGTTGCGATCCCCCGGTGCTGATCCTGGACGAGGCGACCTCCTCCATTGATACCCGCACTGAGCACTGGTCCAGCGGGGCATGGACGGCCTGATGTACGGCCGCACCAGCTTTGTCATTGCCCACCGCCTGTCTACCGTCCGCAATGCAGACTGCATCGTGGTTCTGGAGCAGGGCCGCATCATCGAGCGCGGCAACCACGACGAGCTGATCGCCAAGAAGGGCAAGTATTACCAGCTCTACACCGGTAATCTGGCTGAAAATTAAAGAAAAAATCGTAAAAAACGGAGCCGCTGTACAAAATGATGTGCAGCGGCTCCGTTTATTTCAATTTGTTCAAATTCCTCACAAAGAAACTCCATTTTATCCTGTACAATAAAGGTGCAGTCAGGGAGGAACAGAAAAACAACCTCCAAGATGCCATGCAGGCAATGAAAGCCGCGCATCTCCGGCAGAAACCGGGCGGCGCGGCCTCTTTAAAAAACACTGTCCCCTGCTGATGCGAGGCAATAGCCAAGGCAGCGGACAGACTACCAACCATCTCCTGACAGCCGCAAATGTTTGGGAGTTCTCATACACAGCCAGCGCCGCTTTCTCCTCCTTTCCACGGCGCTGGCTGTTTTTGTTTGGATCCCGCCGCCATCTCAGCGGCAGGGGGCTATCCGATCAGCGCGTTCAGCTCGGATTCCTTTAATCTGGGCAGAGAGGAGACAGGGAGCATCATTTTCTCCATCCGATACAAGACCAGAGCGGGGCTCTGGTCTTTTTTGCGGCAGAAGCCATAACGCTGCGTGTAAAGGCGAGAATCCTGTCCTTTTTGTAGAAAAAGATCAGCTGCACATGGCCGGTGAACAGGGCAAACAGGGCTGTGCGCAGCTCCCGGGAGCCGAAGAGGAGGAGCAGGTCGCTCTCCTCTAAAAAGAGAACGTCTGCCCGGTCAAGAAACTGCAGGGCGGTCTGACACAGGGCCTCCCGCTGCGGCCAGTAGGGCGCGGCCTGCGCCAGCCGGG
>ENA-OQIR01000161-OQIR01000161.1-human-gut-metagenome-genome-assembly--contig:-NODE-161-length-30783-cov-4.041362_pt1 | contig 30783 bp, 33 predicted proteins | sample MGYA00242580_ERZ504745 | MGnify/ENA primary metagenome ERZ504745 (study PRJEB26092, sample SAMD00036214) | human gut metagenome | host: Homo sapiens | study: EMG produced TPA metagenomics assembly of...
GAGGGCGGGTGGGTCCAATACCTTAATGAGTGGACGGGGACACTTTCTTGCGGATGGCCTCTTCGTAGACGGTGCATTCTTGAGGACAGTGCATTCGCGGGACGGGGTCACCTTTTAGGAAATGGTAGCGGATGTAATAGAGGGTATCGTCTTCGCCGCGTTCCGAGAGCATGCGCAGCAGAAATTCGAGCTGCGAGAGTGTCTCGGGATGGACGAACCAGAGGTGGCCGATTCCTTTTTTGAGATACTGGTACGGCGCCTGATCGGTATAAGCGTCTCCGAGGTAGACGCGGGACGCGCTGATGCGATCCATAATCATCTCGGCGACGTAACGGCGCGGCATTGGGACGCCTTTGATGATGGTGTCACAATTGATACCGTAATCAATCCAGTATTCAAAATGATGTTTGTTGCGCCCTTTATGGTGCATCCAGGATTTTGACATGCCGGTGTCTTCGCGCTCGGCGTTATTGGGACTCCGGTCGCCCTGATAGTATTTCATGCCGACCAGAAATTCCGTCGGCGAATATTTCGAGAGGTCGTGGGTCAGTCCCTGCCAGTACAGTCCTATTTTGAAGCAGTACCGCATGACCCACATTTTGTGTGTGGTAATGGTTTTAAAGTGCTGCCATGCTTTCATCATTCTGCCTCTTCTCCTGCTTTCCTGTTAAAATTATGATACTGCGCGGCGGCACGATGACCGTTTTTGCGCTGACTTTTTTCTGATTTTCTTCTGTCAGGAAGACTTCCGGTGTGTTGGTGTCGGCCGTCAGATACCAGACCTTCTGCTCCGGGAGGGACGGCAGTGCCAGCTCATGCGGATTCCAGTGCATGTTGTAGGCAATATAGAGGTCGTCGTCCTTGTTGCCGTCTTTATCCTGGAAATAGCTTCCGCAGTACATGACGCCGATAAAACGGCATGTGTTTTCCATCTGGGAGAACCAGGCTCTCTGGCTGTGGAAGGACATATCCGGGCAGCCGTAGGATTTGTAGTCGATGAGGCGCGGCTCGCGTTCGCCGTGCAGCGCCGGATGCGCTTCCGGAAGGCGATTGCTGCTTTTACAAAGGCGGCAAACTCCGGATTCCGGGCGGCTGCTTTCCAGTCGATCCAGCCGGTTTTGTTGTCCTGGCACCAGGCGTTGTTGTTGCCCTTCTGGCTGTTGCCGAATTCATCGCCGCCGTAAATCAGCGGTGTTCCCTGGCTTGTCATCAGCATGAGAACGGCATTTTTCAGCTGGCGGAGACGCAGCGCGCGCACAGCCGGTTTCCGGGTCACGCCTTCTGCGCCGCAGTTCCAGGTCAGGTTTTCGTTGGAACCATCCATATTGTCTTCGCCATTGTCCAGATTGTGTTTCTGTTCGTAGGAAACGCTGTCATACAGGGTAAAACCGTCGTGATCCGCAAGATAATTGATCACACCGTGTGTCTCCGGGCTTCTTCTCAGATAATAGGTGAAGTCGGAAAGGCTGCCTCATCGCCTTTTAAGAAGCGGCGGATATGGTACTGGTAGCCTGATTGTGTTCCCCTAAATTCCGGAACCACGGGCGTTTTCCCTGATAGATCCGTGCGCCGTCAAAACCGAGGAAAATCAGTTTCGTCTTCCGAAGGAGTGCATCTTTGGACGCTTCTTCTGCCAGCGATGCATCGCCGACCAGATGGAAACCGTCGATCTGGTAGCGGAGCTGCCAGTGGTGCAGAACCTGCAGGGCAAAACCAGAAGGCGTTCCCGGGGCAAAACAGAATTCCATCAGGCATTCGATACCATTCTCATGCAGGGCATCGACCATCTCTGCGAACTCTGCGACGGCATCTGCGGATGCAGCATACGAAGCTTTCGGAGCAAAATACAGGGCCTTTGTGCCGTATCCCCAATAATTCACGCGCTTCTCTTCTGCCGGCGCCGGATATACATAGGCTGGCTCCGTAAGGGAGGTCCACTCAAAAAACTCGTAGGACGGCATCAGTTCTACTGCATTGATACCGAGTTCTTTTAAGTATGGAATTTTTTCGATCACGCCGCGGAACGTTCCCTTGTTCTTTACACGGGAGCTTCCGTCTTTGGTGAAACCGCGCACATGGAGCTTATACAGAATCGTCTCCTCATACGGCCGGTGCAGTGAGGTGGTGCGCATTACCGGGTACTCCGGGAGAAGGCAGCAGCAGGCGCCCTCTTCTTTTTCCATCGGTGCACCGAAGGTTTCTCTTCCTTCTACTGCTCCCGCATACGGATCCAAGCAGAAAGCTTCGTCCATCCGGTAGGCATACGAAAACTTTCCTACCGTCAGGCCTGTGATTTCCACGGAACTGATCACGCCAGTGCGCTCCTCTTCCGGAAGCGGCACGGTAAGAAACGGTTTCTGGTGACCTTTCCGGTACAGCAGAAGCTCTGCTTTTTTCCATCTGATACTTCTACGGCAAAATTGTATCCGTCTTTCGTCGCCGATGCGCCCATTTTCTCCGGATTTCCCGGTAAAATTCGATATTTTCCTCTGTTTTTTGTCTGTATCATAATTCCCGCCCTTATTTTTTATAATTTGTTGCAATTGTCATACTATTAATGTAAATCATTTGAATAAAATTGTCAATTGACCAATGTTACCAATTGTTATACCTCTAAATCCAGTTCCACCGGGCAATGGTCGGAACCGAGAATTTCGGTATGGATTTTGGCATCTGCAACTGCATCTTTTAAGGACTCTGATACCATAAAGTAATCAAGCCGCCATCCTGCATTCCGCTGGCGTGCCTGGAAGCGGTATGACCACCAGGAATACGTCACGGTGTCCGGATACAGCATACGGAAGGAATCAACAAAGCCTTTTTCTTTGATCACAGCAAATTTTTCGCGCTCCTCTTTCGTAAAGCCGGCGTTTTTCTCATTTGCCTTTGCATTTTTGATATCCATCTCGGTCGCTGCGACGTTCAGATCTCCGCAGAAAATCACCGGTTTTTCCTGCTCCAGTCCTTTTAAGTAAGAAAGAAACGCATCCTCCCACTCCATCCGGTAGGCAAGGCGTTTTAATTCATCCTGTGAATTCGGTGTGTAGACGGTTACAACAAAGTATTCCGGAAACTCTGCCGTGATCACACGGCCTTCCATATCATGTTCTTCGATTCCGATACCATAGCGAACAGAAATCGGCTCCTCTTTGGTAAACAGGGCCGTGCCGGAATATCCTTTCTTTTCCGCATAATTCCAATACTGATGATAGCCGGGCAGCTCAAGGTCGATCTGTCCTTCCTGCAGCTTTGTCTCCTGCAGGCAGAAAATATCGGCATCTGCCGCCTCAAAGTATTCCTGAAAGCCTTTCTTCATGCAGGCTCTCAGTCCATTTACGTTCCAGGATATCATTTTTTTCATACGCAATTCATCTCCTTTTCCTTACAGTCTGTTCTCTGCGGTTTCTGTTGCAAAACGCTGGGAACCGACTTCCGTTTTCTTTTATTCCTCTTTCAGAACATACAGCACTTCCAGCGACGCATCCGACGGTCCGTGAAATTCGCAGCCGTCTGCTTTATACTGGCGCATCAGTTCCAACATTTCTCTGCTGTACCGCTCGCCCGGGCAGATGAGCGGGATTCCCGGCGGATATGGGGCTGCCATCTCGGCTGCAATTCGTCCTTCCGCTTCTGCAAACGGAACGGCTTCCTTCTCCGCAAAATATGCCTCGCGCGGTGTCTTTACCATCTCCGGCAGGCTGCGGAACAGCCACTGCTTTTCTGTAAACTTCGTCCGCCCCGTCGTTTTCCCGCTCTCTGCTGCCGAAATTCCTGCCAGCGCATCGATCAGCCGTGTGATATCTTCCTCGCTGTTTGCCCAGGTAATAACGCAGACCACGTTCTCCTCGTCGGCAAGCTCTGTACTGACGCGGTATTCCTCGTACAGACGCACCTGCAGATCGTAGCCGGAAATACCAAGTTCTCTTGCCGAGAATACAAGACGCGTCAGGTCGATCTTCCATACGCCGCACGTTCCTTCCATCTCGGTCCCAAGAACTTCGATTCCTTTGATCTTTGCAAGCTCCTGCCGCGCCCTCTGGCCGAGTTCCAGCGCGCGTTCCATTCGCTCTTTTCCGTGCAGCGCCATCCCGCGCCGCGCCGCATCGAGGGATGCCATCAGAAGGTAGGACGGCGATGTACTCTGTACCATCTGCAGATTGGCGGCCACTCTTCCTCATCGAGACGGCCAGAACCGAGTGATAAGAAGGAGCTCTGTGTAAAGGAACCCGCCGTTTTGTGGATACTCTGCGCGCAGGCATCCGCACCACTTTCCAGTGCGCCGAGAGGAAGCTGTTCGGAAAAATAGAGGTGCGATCCATGTGCTTCATCGACAAGAAGCGCTGCGTTGTGGCAGTGACAGATTTCTGCGATCGCCTGCAGATCACTGCAAAGACCGTAGTACGTCGGGCTGACCAGAAGTACGGCTTTCGCATCCGGCGTTTCCGCGAAGGCTTTTTCGATCGTCTCCGGCGTTACGCGCCCCACATCTGCCATTTCGTGCTGTACTCCGGCATCACATAAACCGGTGTGGCTCCGCTTAAAATCAGGCCCATCAGCACCGATTTGTGCACGTTTCGCGGAACAATGATTTTTTCGCCCTCTTTCACAGACGAAAGCACCATCGCCTCGTTGCCGCATGTTGTGCCGTTGACAAGAAAAAAAGTTTTTTTTGCCTTCCACGTTTCCGCCGCCAGTTTCTGCGCCTCTGCAATCACGCCCTCCGCGTGATGCAGATCGTCAAGCCCTTCTGCCTCCGAGAGGTCATACGCCGCAAGCGACGCTCCGTTTAACGTCTCATCCAGCCCGCGCTCAAACCGGTGTCCCGGAATACGGAAATAGGCCGGTGCTTCCTCCCGGAACTGTTGTAACGCCTCCACAAGAGGCATTCGATTCTGATCCATTCTGCTTTGTTTCCTTTCAAACGATTTCTGAATCTTTTTCTGAAGCGAAAGAATCCTCCCCGCACCGCTGTGCGGGAAGGACCCCCTTATCTGCATTTTTCTGTTTTATATGGTTTATTCTACCGGAGTAGTCCAGCCATATTTATCTTCCAGTTTACCCCACTGGATACCGGTCAGGGTATCGTACAGTTTCTGGGTCAGCTCACCGATCTTGAAGTCATTTACAACAACAGAATCGTCCTTGTATACAAATTCACCAACCGGAGATACAACTGCTGCTGTACCAGTACCAAATGCTTCTTCCAGTGTGCCGTCATGACCTGCTTTCATCAGATCGTCAACCGACAGATGTGTTTCGTTTACTTTATATCCCCAGTCTCTTAAGATATGGATCAGGGAATCACGGGTTACGCCCGGAAGAACAGTTCCTTCCAGCGGTGCGGTGTAGATTTCGCCGGCAATCTTGAACATGATGTTCATGGTTCCAACTTCCTCTACATATTTACGATGTACGCCGTCCAGCCACAGAACCTGGGTGCATCCCATCTTCTCTGCTTTTACCTGGCCTGCGATGGAACTTGCATAGTTACCGCCGCATTTTGTAAATCCTGTGCCACCTTTGACTGCACGAACATATTCATCCTCAACCAGGATCTTAACCGGGTTGATGCCCTCTGCATAGTATGCTCCAACCGGAGTGGTGATGATAACGAATTTGTAGGATTTTGCCATATGTACGCCAAGGCTTGCCTCAGTAGCGAACATGAACGGACGGATGTAAAGAGATGTACCTGGCTCAGACGGTACCCAGTCTTCCTGTGCTTTAACCAGTGCTTTGACAGCCTCTACAAACATCTCCTCCGGTACGCCCGGCATGCAGAGTCTCTCGTTGGATTTAATCATACGGCGTGCGTTCATTTCCGGACGGAACAGCTGGATCTTTCCTTCTGCTGTTCTGTAGGCTTTCAGTCCCTCGAACGTTTCCTGTGCATAGTGAAGTACCATGGTTGCAGGATCCATCGGGATTCCGCCGTACGGTACGATTGCTGCATCATGCCATCCCTGCTCTTTGTCCCAGTCCATGACAAACATATAGTCTGTAAAGTGTTTTCCGAATCCAAGATTTTTCTGATCCGGTTTTTCCTGTAAATGTTCTCTTTTTTCAAATCTGATATCCATTTTTTGCCTCCCCGGCAGTTGAGGATAAGTTTGTTCAGCTGCCTGTATATTTAGATTCAATAGTGATAGTATAAAACTGTACCCGAAAACAGTCAATAGAAAATACGACTAATTTTTCATTTTTTCGTTCTTATTTATTGTATCTTTTCCGTATTTTCCTGTATCAGCCGCATTTTTTCTGCTTTCCCGGCACAGCCATTGTGTTTTTTTCTATTATCTGTTAGAATGGCAGACAAGAACCTGATAAGACTTGAACACGAAAAAGGAAGGTAATACAAATGAGTGAAGAATTATTCAACAGCGCATCCTGCAGCGGAGACTGCGCAGACTGCGGCAGCGACTGCCAGGATCTGGATCAGCCGACTGTTACCCTGACACTGGACGACGATACCGAAGTAAAATGTGCCGTACTGACCATTTTCCCAGCTCCGAACCAGAAAGAGTACATCGCTCTTCTGCCGCTCGATGAAAACGGCGAGAACGAAGACGGCGAAGTTTATCTGTATCGTTACTACGAAGAGAACGGCCAGCCGAACCTCGACAACATCGATTCCGATGAAGAGTACGAAATTGCAGCAGACGCATTCGACGAGCTGATGGATACCGAGCAGTTCAACGAGATGGAAGAAAATTCCACCGAAGAGTAAGAATCACAGACTTTGAAACGATTGCAGAACCCGGCGGGAGACCTTATTTTCCTGCCGGGTTTTTCTCTCTTTTTCTCTCAAATTCCCATTATTTCTTATTTGTACAGCTTTTCTGCATCTCTCTTTAAGATCTGTTTCTATTCTTTTACAGACGTATAATATATGTGAGTAGCAATTTTCATGCCGCTACATTACATAGGAATACGAGGTATCTTTTTATGAGAGATAAAGATGTGATACAGCACATTCAGGATTTATGCAAAGAGCGTTCCTGGACTTATTACCGTCTTGCAAAAGAGGCGGACATTCCCTATTCTACCTTAAATAATATGGTAAACCGCACCAATATTCCAACCATCCCTACCCTGCAGAAGCTCTGCGACGCTTTCGGCATCACACTTGCCGATTTCTTTCTCGACGAGCCGGATGCCCTGCAGCTTACCGAAGGACAGCAGGAAATCATTACGCTTTACAATAATCTTTCGCTGGAGAAAAAGAAAATCTTAAAAGCTTATATGAAAGGTCTTCTGATGGAAGTCTGACTTTTCCGGCATCATAAGTATCACAGATAAAGAAAGTTCCGTTTTTTGTTTTTCTAAAACAGAGGCGGAACTTTTTTTTCTGTCGATAAACTTTTCTTAAATTTTTCTAAAGCCCGGGACTTTTCCCGTATTTCGTTGTAGAATAAAGGACAACTGTTCACATATTAATCACAGAAGGAGTTACCCTTTCATGCTACAGATTCAGCATATCAAAAAAGAATACCGGACCGGGACGCTGGTACAGAAAGCGCTCGACGATGTGTCCTTAAATTTGCGCGACAACGAGTTTGTCGCTATTTTAGGGCCGAGCGGTTCCGGAAAGACGACGCTTCTGAATATCATCGGCGGCCTCGACCGCTACGACAGCGGCGATCTGATCATCAACGGCATTTCCACGAAAAAGTATAAGGACCGCGACTGGGATCCTACCGGAACCACACGATCGGCTTTGTCTTCCAGAGCTACAACCTGATCCCGCACCAGACCATCCTTGCAAACGTAGAGCTGGCGCTTACCATTTCCGGTGTTTCCAAAGAGGTGCGGCGCAAAAAAGCAATCGCGGCACTTGAAAAGGTCGGTCTTGGAAAACAGCTCCACAAGCGGCCGAGCCAGATGTCCGGCGGTCAGATGCAGCGTGTCGCCATCGCCCGCGCTCTTGTCAATGATCCGGAAATTCTGCTTGCCGATGAGCCGACCGGCGCGCTCGATTCCGACACCAGTATTCAGGTCATGGACTGCTGCAGGAAGTTGCCAAAGAACGCCTTGTCGTCATGGTCACACACAATCCGGAGCTCGCCGAGCTTTACGCCAACCGGATCGTCACCCTGCGTGACGGTGTGATCTGCTCCGACACGAACCCGTTTGAGCCGGATTCCGAAACCCTGCTTCCGCCCAAACACAAAAACATGGGCAAATCGTCGATGTCCTTTCTGACGGCGCTCTCCTTAAGTTTTAATAACCTGCGCACCAAGAAAGCGCGGACCTTGCTCACCTCGTTTGCCGGCTCAATCGGCATCATCGGCATTGCACTGATTCTGGCACTCTCCTCTGGTGTCAACGAGTATATTCAGAATATGGAAGAGGAAACTCTCTCCGAATATCCTCTTCAGATCCAGAGCACCGGCTTTGACCTCACTTCGATGATGGTCGGCTCACAGAATGCCGGCAAAGACTCAAAAGATTCCGGCAAAAAGAATGAAATCAAAGTCCAGGAAGTCGTGACCAACATGTTCTCCACCATGAACTCCAACGATCTCGCTTCCCTGAAAAAGTACCTTGACGGCGGTGCGGACGGCATTTCCGACTACACAAATGCCATCGAATATTCCTACTCCGTCACGCCGCAGATCTACCGCGAAAACGGCGATTCCATCCGCCAGGTGCACCCGGACCAGTCGTTCCGCTCGCTCGGCCTTGGCGCAAGCTCCAACAGCATCATGTCATCCATGATGAGCACCAACGTCTTTTACGAGATGCCGGACACCGCTTCCCTGTACGAGAACCAGTACGACTTAAAAGCCGGACACTGGCCGGAAAACTATAACGAATGTGTGCTTGTCCTCACTTCCGACGGCGGAATGAGTGATTTTCTGCTCTACACCCTGGGGCTCCGCGATGCACTCGAGCTGGATGAGATGGTCCGCCAGTTTTTAAATGAAGAAACCGTCGAGACCCCTTCCTCCATCGGCACGTATTCCTACGATGATATCCTCGGCACCACGTTCCGTCTTGTGAACAGCGCCGACTGCTACGAATACGACAGTCAGTATCAGGTCTGGAAAGATAAAAGCGACAACGAAGACTATATGAAAAAGCTCGTTGCCAACGGCGAAAAGCTCACAATCACCGGTATTGTCCAGCCGTCCCCTGACTCTGCCGCCTCTGCCCTGACCGCCGGCATCAATTACCCGGCATCGCTGACCCGCCACGTTGTGGAGGAAGCAAAGAAATCCGAGATTGTGAAACAGCAGATGGCGGACTCCTCCATCGATGTCTTTACGAATCAGGAATTCGGCACCGTGGATCAGAACAGCGGTCTTGATATGGATTCCTTTATCACTGTCGATGAGGACAAGCTGCAGAACGCTTTCCAGTTCGACGATTCCGCACTCTCCGGTGCTTTTTCCGGTGATTCCATGAACCTTGATTTTTCCAGTGCCTTTGCGGACGCCGGAAGCAGCATGGATCTCGCGGGTGCGATTGACCTCAGTCAGATCTCTCTTAATTTCGACGGACTGCCGCAGCTTGATCTTGGCCAGATTTTATCCGGGCTTACTCTCAATGTCAGTGAAGACGGCATGCAGGAACTGGCTTCCAGCCTCATGGAGGGCTATCAGGGCTACGCCTCGGAGCACCCGGAGGCGGATTATTCCCATTTACAGGAGGATTTCGTCTCCTACATCAATTCCACGGAAGCACAGGAAATCCTGCGGCGCCACATCCAGACCATCATTGCAGGCGGCGGTGTTTCCATTACACAGGAACAGATCCAGGAACTCATTCAGCGGATCTTCAAAGGGTATCAGGCATACCTGATCAAGATGGGCTACACCGACCCGGAACAGTTTGATGCTTATCTTGCGGAGTATCTGCAGACCGAAGAAGCTGTTCAGATCATCAACGACTGGATTTCCGAGGTGATGCAGAACAACGGCAATATCGAAATTACATCCGACCAGCTCACTGCGCTTGCGACGGAGCTTTCCAACGGTTATCTCGCTTACGTGAAGGAGAACGGCCTGCCGGATCCGACGGAGATGGGCCAGCACTTTATCGCCTATCTGAACACGGCGGACGGCCAGCAGCGGCTGAACAGCGGTATCACAAAAATCGTCGATCTCGACGGACTGCAGTCCCAGGTTTCTTCTGCGCTCACAAACTACATGGCAGGCGTTATGGGAAGCTACTCCGCTTCTGTCGCCTCGGTTCTGCAGACACAGATCACTTCCGCGATGGAACAGATGATGACGCAGATGGCCTCTGCAATTCAGTCCGAGATGGAGCGCGCCATGACGCAGGTCGGTAATTCTCTTCAGGATTCGATGGGCGATGCATGAAGATTGACACCGATGCCTTTGCAAGTGCCTTCCAGATGAATATGACTGAGGATGATATGAAAGAGCTCTTCGCTTCTCTTAGTTCTTCCGGCTCTTCCACCTATGAGGGCAATCTGCAGAAACTGGGCTACGCTGATTTTGACGAACCTTCTTCGATCAGCATTTACCCGAAAAACTTTGAGAGCAAGGAACACGTTGTCTCCATCCTCGACGGTTACAATGACACGATGGAAAAAGAAGGCAAAAACGAGCAGGTAATCTCGTACACCGATATGGTCGGCACTCTGATGTCCTCCGTCACGGATATCGTCAACATCATCAGCTACGTGCTGATCGCTTTTGTCGGCATTTCCCTTGTGGTTTCCTCGATTATGATCGGCGTCATCACCTATATCAGTGTTCTGGAACGCAAGAAAGAGATCGGTATCCTGCGCGCGATCGGTGCTTCGAAACGCAATATTTCGCAGGTCTTCAATGCCGAAACCTTCATCATCGGACTCTGTGCAGGACTGATCGGCATCGGGCTCTCGCTGCTTCTGATGATTCCGGGCAACCTTCTGATCCACCATCTGGCGGATACGACGAAGGTCAGTGCTTCTCTTCCGCTCGTCCCGGCGCTTGTTCTGATTGCACTCAGCGTCGTTCTGACCCTGATCGGCGGTCTGATTCCGTCGAAGAAAGCGGCAAAAAGCGATCCGGTTACGGCACTCCGGACAGAATAATCTGATCCTTAAAACACACTTTGCAAGTACGCAAAAAGCGGCCGGCAGAGGCTTTTCAAAAGTCCCGCCGGCCGCTTTTTCTATCTTAAACTTTTATTTTTCTTCCAGAAAAATCCATGCTCTGTCCGCACCAGTGTCGTCTCATAGAAGGTCTTTGCGAACTGCACCAGATAAGCAGTATCTTTGGCGCCTGCCGTCTCATACGGGGAATGCATCGCAAGCTGAGCCATTCCGATATCCACGCTTGTCACCGAGACAAGAGAGTTCAGAATTGCGCCGAGCGTGCTTCCGCCCGGAATGTCGGCGTGGTTTGCGAATACCTGGCACGGTACGCCGGCCTTCTCGCAAATCATCTTTGTTACGGCTTCCGAAACAGCATCGGTCGTGTATTTCTGGTTTGCACTCTGTTTGATGACAACGCCGCCGTTCATGTAGACGCGGCTCTTCGGATCGTATTTCTCCGCATGCGCCGGATGGAACGCATGTGCATTATCGGCAGAAACCATAAAGCTTCCCGCAAGATCTCTGTGGTAAGCGATCGTATCTTTTCCGCACGCTGCGTTGATGTGCTGCAGGGTCTCAGTCAGGAACGACGAATCTGCGCCCTGTTTGGTAAGGCTTCCGACTTCCTCGTTGTCAAAGATTGCGCAGACATTAACCTGACCTGTCGCTTTTGCGGCAAGGAATCCTTTTAAGGAACCGAATGCGCTCTGCAGATCGTCGAGGCGGCCGCTGGACAGAAATTCTTTGCTGGCGCCCCAGATAGAGCCCTCCACGCGGTTGTACAGATAAAGTTCCATCGAGAGGATGTCCTCTTTTGCCGTATCCGGCAGAAACAGCTCATAGAAATGATCTTTCGCTGTCTCATCACCGAGAATCGGGAGCATGTCGGTCTGCACACTGTATTTGATTCCGTTGTTGATGTCGCGGTTCAGATGAATCGGCAAATTCGGGATCGTCACCAGATCTCGTCCGGCATCAACCAGCACGGATTTCACGCTGTTTCCGTCACGTACACCATGCGGCCCGCCAGGGAAAGCGGACGGTCAAACCATGGGGAACGGATCATTCCGCCGTAGCCCTCCACGTTCAGGCGGGTATAATGACCATCCGTCACGAATGGGTCCTCTCCCTTTACTTTAAACGTCGGACAGTCGCTGTGGCTTGCGATGATCTGGTAGCTGGAAAATGCGCTCTCCGGGATCTGGAACGCAATCACCGAGGATTCATTTCTCGTCACATAATATTTTCCGCCCGGAACGAGACTCCATTCTTTTGTCTCCTCCAGTTTTGTATATCCATTTTCGTTCAGCAGATCACTGGCTTCTTTTACCACATGAAACGGGCTTTTGCACCGCATGATAAAATCGAGCAGCTCCTGCGCTGTATTCAGGTATTCCATAGTTTTTCTCCTTTGCATATATTCAAACGCTTCTTCTATTTTATAAAATCCCGCTGTCTTTTTCAAGACCCAAAAACCTGTGGGAACTTACTGTATCACTCGCAATCATCGTTTCGAATCGGATATTCGCAATCCGCTTCGCTACTCGCACATAAAACCAGCCGCTGCTTCACAAAAAAATCCCGCACAGACAGATTTTTATTTTCTGTCGTGCGGGACTTACTTTTTCCGTTTTTTCTGCTATGCAGAAACCTGATTTCCGGTATACAACTGATAATATTTTCCTTTCTGTTCCATCAGCTGATCATGGGTACCGCGCTCAATAATTTGTCCCTGCTCAAGAACCATGATACAATCGGCGTTTCGTACGGTAGACAGACGATGTGCGATAACAAAGGTTGTTCTTCCGCTCATCAGCTTATCCATACCATCCTGAACAATGCGCTCGGTACGGGTATCAATGGAGCTTGTCGCCTCATCGAGAATCAGTACCGGCGGATCCGCAATGGCTGCACGCGCGATCGCAAGAAGCTGCCGCTGACCCTGGGACAGATTCGCACCGTCTCCGGTCAGCATTGTGTCATAGCCCTGCGGCAGACGCATAATGAACCGTGCGCATTCGCCAGTTTTGCTGCTGCTACAACCTCATCCTCCGTCGCATCGAGCTTTCCGAAGGCAATATTTTCTCTTACCGTTCCCGTAAACAGATGTGTATCCTGCAAAACAATGCCAAGCGATCTTCTCAGATCGTCTTTTTTGATCTTTCCAATATTGATCTCATCGTAACGGATCTTACCTTTCTGAATATCATAAAAACGGTTGATCAGATTGGTAATGGTTGTTTTTCCGGCTCCGGTGGAACCGACAAACGCGATCTTCTGACCCGGCTCCGCAAACAGTGATACATCGTGCAGAACGATTTTATCCGGGTTATAGCCGAAATCAACATGTTCGAATACCACACGGCCCTGCAGCTCGCGGTAATCCACAGATCCATCTGCCTGGTGCGTATGCTTCCATGCCCATTTTCCGGTACGCTCTTTCGTCTCGGTGAGTTTTCCGTTTTCTTCCTTCGCATTGACAAGCGTTACATACCCCTCGTCCAGCTCCGGCTCTTCATCCATCAGGCGGAAAATACGTTCGGCTCCTGCAAGTGCCATAACGATTGCGTTCAACTGCTGGCTGACCTGGTTGATCGGCATGTTAAAACTCTTGTTGAAGGTCAGAAAGCTTGCCAGACCACCGAGCGTAAAGCCACCGACATTGCCAAGGGCAAGTGCACCGCCGACAATCGCACAGACAACATAGCTCATATTTCCAAGCTGTGCATTGATCGGTCCGATGACATTCGCAAACGCATTGGCATTGTAAGCACTCTCATACAGATTGTTATTAATTTCTTTGAATTTTTCGATATTCTCCTCTTCATGACAGAATACCTTGACAACCTTCTGGCCATCCATCATCTCTTCGATAAAGCCGTTGACTTTACCAAGATCCCTCTGCTGTTTTACAAAGAAATTTCCGGAAAATCCGGCCACCTTTTTTGTCACTCCCAGCATGATAGATACCATAACCAGCGTTGTAATCGTCAGCGGGATGTTCAGAATCAGCATACTGACAAAGACACTGACAATCGTGATTGCACTGTTGATGATCTGCGGGATACTCTGACTGATCATCTGGCGCAGAGTATCAATATCATTTGTATAAATCGACATAATATCGCCGTGCGCATGCGTATCAAAATATTTGATTGGCAGCTTTTCCATATTGCCGAACAGATCATTTCTCAGATTCCGCAGGGTTCCCTGGGACACATAAATCATGGTACGGTTCTGAATGAACGCAGCCACAATACCGATCCCGTAAAATCCGGCCACCCGCAAAATTGCGTGGAGCAGCGGGCCAAAATCCGGATCCGGCTGGGTCAGCATCGGCGTGATATAGCGTCAATCAGCGTTTTCATAAACATCGTTCCCTGTACGTTTGCCAGGACGTTGACAAAAATCGCAATGACAACAGCGATGCAATGTACGGTATAATCCTTTAATGCATATTTCATAATTCTGGTAAAGATCTTCATCGGATTCTTGACCTGCGGTTTCACCCCTCTTGGAGGTCTTGCGCCCGGCCCCTTTACCTGCTGTACTCTCTCTGCCATTCCTTACTCACCTCTCTTTTCGTCAAAGTCTCCGCCGCCACCGGTCTGAGACTCATATACTTCCCGGTAAATTTCATTGGTTTTCAGTAATTCCTCATGGCTTCCAAAACCATTTACTTTTCCGTTCTCCATGACAATGATACGGTCTGCGTCCTGCACACTGGAAATACGCTGTGCAATGATCAGCTTTGTCGTTTCAGGAATCTCGGTCAGGAATGCCTTCCGGATTTTTGCATCGGTTGCGGTATCGACAGCACTTGTACTGTCATCCAGAATCAGCACCTTTGGTTTTTTCAGCAGCGCTCGTGCGATACAGAGGCGCTGTTTCTGGCCGCCGGATACGTTGGATCCGCCCTGCTCGATGTAGGTGTTGTAGCCCTCCGGCATCCGGTCGATAAATTCATCAGCGCAGGCAAGACGGCAGACACGCTTGCACTCTTCTTCCGAAGCATTTTTATCACCCCAGCGAAGATTGTCGAGAATGGTACCGGAAAACAGCACATTTTTCTGTAAAACAACGGCTACTTCATTTCGCAGAGTTTCCATATCGTAGGAACGGACATCCTTTCCGCCGACTTTGATGGAGCCTTCCGTGACATCGTACAGACGGCTGATCAGGTTGACAAGACTCGTCTTCGCACTTCCGGTTCCGCCGATGATACCGATGGTCTCACCGGATTTGATCGAAAGGTTGATATCCGAAAGAACCGGCTCGCCTGCTCCCTTTTTGTAGTTGAAGTAGACGTGATCGAAGGTAATGCTTCCGTCCGGAATATCAAAGTCCGGATTCTCCGGATTGTCGAGATCGCTCTTCTCATTCAGAACCTCGGTAATACGGCGCGCACTCGCAAGGCTCATCGTGATCATAACGAATACCATCGAAAGCATCATGAGGCTCATCAAAATGTTCATGCAGTAGGTCAGAAGGCTCATCAGCTCTCCTGTTGTCAGGCTGCTTCCGACGATCATCTTCGCACCGAGCCAGCTGATCAGAAGAATACAGCTGTAAACGGTAAGCTGCATCAGCGGCGCGTTGAAGGAAAGGTTTTCCTCTGCTTTACAGAAAATTTTGTAGATGTTCTCTGCTGCTTTGTGGAACTTACTTGTTTCATGATCCTCACGCACATACGCTTTTACTACGCGGATGGCGGATACGTTTTCCTGTACGCTCGCATTCAGCTCATCGTACTTCGGAAATGCCTGATCGAAATATTTCATCGCGGAACGCATGATCAAAAACAGACACGTTCCGAGGATAAGAATGGCTACCAGATAAACGCTTGCAAGACGTGCATTGATATAAAACGACATAATCATCGCGATAATCATGCTCGACGGTGCACGCATGCACATACGAAGAATCATCTGATAGGCATTCTGCAGGTTGGTGACGTCTGTCGTCAGGCGGGTGACAAGACCTGCGGTGCTGAATTTGTCGATATTCGAAAATGAATATTCCTGAATGTTTTCAAACATGGCCTGACGCAGATTTCTTGCAAATCCGGCAGACGCTTTTGCTCCATATTTTCCGCCCATGATACCGGCAAACAGACCGATGGCTGCTGCTGCCACCATGAACGCTCCCACCACGTAGATGTGATGGAGATCGCCTTTTTCTACACCATCATCGATAATGGATGCCATCATAAGAGGAATGATCATCTCCATGATAACTTCCAGAATCATGAAAAGCGGAGTGGCAATGGAGGCTTTTTTAAACTCTTTTACCTGTGCTCCAAGTGTTTTTAACATGATGTCTCTCCTAACATATTTTTTACATTGCTTTTGAGCTGGTCGATGACACGGTAGAAGGTATCGAGATCTTCTTTTGCAATTCCTTCAATTGTCTGTTCTTCCAGAATATCGATCATATCTTTCGTCTTCTCGTGAAGCTCTCTTCCGGTATCGGTCAGCACCAGTTTCTTCAGACGTGCATCATAGGGAACGGACTCCCGTCGGATGTAGCCCTTTTTCTCCATGAGCTTTAAAATATTCGTCACGGTGGACCGACAGATCTTAAACTCCGCCTCGATATCCTTCTGGAAAATATCTTTGTCTTCGTTCCGGCACAGATACCCTAAAATCCATCCGTGCATGGCGGTCAGTTCATCGACCCCCGCTCTCTGGCGGCTGCCATCAGGTTCCGTGACATCATATTGTCCAGCGTCCGCAGTTCGTGGCCGATTTTTCTTTTTTTACAACACACGCTGCTTTTTTCCTCCTTTCCCCTTTGCTGCCGTCCCCATCTGTTCTTTATAAAACTGTTTGAACAAGGACTGTTCTATAAGCAACTGTTCTATAGATAACTGTTTCATATTAAACAGTTCGCTATAGAACATTCTAGGAGGTTTTGTGGGAAATGTCAACCTGTTTGCGTAAAAAAATTTGAAAAAAATGCTCCGGATAAAAGTTTTCCACTTTCCGCCCGGAGCATTCCGCTCGTTTATTCTTCGATTTTTCTTCTTAAATAGCTTCCCACCATATGGGAAAAGTTGCGGATGTCGCGCGCATATGCGAAATCCTTGCCGAAAATCTTCTGCTCCGCCATAAGCTCCGTCTCCTCGCCTACAAAGACCCCAAGCACCGAGACACCCTGCTGCCTAAGGCGCCGCACCTCAGTTGCCGTGTCATGCAGCGCATAGTCATCCCGGTACGGCTTTGGATTTCTCGCATTCGGCCGGTTCACCAGCACATCGTACGGCTTTCCGTCGCTTAAGAGGATCAGCAGCTTCCGGTCCTCCTGGCGTTTTAAAAGATCCATCCCCGCCGCCTTGACAGCAAGCCCGTCGCGGTTGTTTGATGATGTATATACTCAAAAATATTGCTGTTCTTCTCCCGCGGATCGTCGTAATCGCGCATCCGGTGCAGAATCGTGTAATCCCAGAACGTACAGAAGCTCATCACGCGGAACGGGATGTGCAGGCGGCTTAAGGTCTCCGCCAGAATGTACGTCTGCAGTGTCACATTCTCCTGGCGCGGCCGCTGGGAACCGCTCGCATCCACGAGAATATCCACGACAAAATCCAGCGAATTCCGCCGCTGCTCCAGCCGGAACAGATCCGCATTCTGACTCCGTCCCACCTTCCACATCCGCGCGGGCTGTAAAATTCCGTGGTCTGCATCTGCAAACGACTGGTCCTCCTGCAGCAGCATCGCTTTTTTCAGTTCCTGATACAGCAGCGAAATGTTCTGCCGCACCGCGCGGTGCTGGTCGTAATAGGCATGAAGGTTTTTATCCTTCTGCTTCTGCGCGTAGGAGAGCTGATAATACTTTCCGACCGGATTTTTCAGCACACCCTCCGTGTAATAGAGGCTGCAGTCGCTGTGGATGCCGCGGCAGAGCTGGTAATTCCGGCTTTTCTCCTCACTCTCCGAGAGCCACGTTTTTCCGTAATTGCGCTGAATGTACTGATACATCCGTGCCAGCGCTTTCTCATCAACGACAACGACCTTTTTGGTATCGCTTCCCGCTGTTTTTTCTTTCTTCTCTTCCGCCTCTTTTGATGTGAAATTTGTCATATCAAGCGAAACTCGCTCCAGATATGTCTCGAGCCCGTCCTCGTACAGTTCCTCCGAAATGAAATCCTTCCAGGAATACTCGGTGAGCTCCTCGATCGTTACCGCAAGAACCGAGGCAAGATCACCGTGCTTTTTCACAAATGCGGGATCGACGACCTTATTGTACAGCTCGTCCGTCACCCGGATCAGTTCCATTGTATCCGCTGTTTCGGATGCGTGCTTCAGCAGCTCCATCCACTCCCGCGTTTTCCCCGAGTATGAAGGCTTTTTCCTCGTCCTCCTCTCTTCTTCCGCGCAGATACTCCAGTTTCAGGCGCCCTGTCTCATTTTTGGATAAAGATTCAAACGAGTGGTCCAGTATTTCCTCCGCTGCTCTCCTTCGAAAGCCCTTGACACCGGGGCGCTCGCTTTCGAGCCGCTTCGATACGGCCTCCTCCGTCACCAGCTGGGCGAGCATCATCAGTTCTCCCTCCGCTGCGCCGCTGTAAACCTTCTTCACCAGATACAGGCTGTAGGCTTCCCGATCAAAGTAACACGAAAAGGCACCCTGGCGGATCGTATCGTACAGCACCGTATCCGGCTCTTTCGCATACCGCTCCACGTCCGGGTTCAGCTTCAGCGTGTAGTCGCCGCTGACGGTCCAGACGAGATTGCGGATCCGGCTCTCCAGCTCCATCTCATGCGTTTTTAATGTTTCCTCTGTCACCATACGTATTTCCTCTAAAAAATATCCTGCGGCGTCCACTCTTCCGGAATCCGCGTGCGCACAACATCCCGCACGATCTCTTTTTCAAACAGGTCAAAGCATTTATTGACAATGCCGATCTGCACCGCAAGATACGGGGACAGCCCCTGGCGCATCGTACCGATCGCTCCGAACAGGCCGCGGAGGTCGAGCGCACGCGTGGTGATTTCCGCCTGTTTTGCCTTTTTCTGCAGATCGAGGTAAAGACCGGCCAGCGCATCGCGTGCCGCCGGTTTCAGATCCGGGAATTTTGACTGCATCAGATAAAACAGTGTCTCTTCCGTAAGCGACGGCATGTCAATCACCAGAAAGCGGGACACCAGCGCCTCGTTCAGCTCTCTCGTTCCCGCATAGCCGTAGTTCATCGTTCCGATCATCCGCGCCGCCGGGTGAAGCGGAATTTTATCGTAGCCCGGCACATCGATAATGCGGCGGTAGTCGAGCGCGGCGTGAAGAACACTGACTGCATCGTTTTTCGCCATGTTGATCTCATCGAGAATGCCAAAACCGCCTTCCTCTGCACAGCGGTAAATGCTGCCCTTCCGGAGTGTGACCTCCTGGTTCTGGAACGTATCGGTTCCGATCAGCTCGGCACTTCCTGTGTTTACATGGAAGGAAACGTTGTACGTCGGTCTTCCGAAAACATACGCCAGTGTCTCTGCCAGCACGTTTTTTCCCGTTGCCTTCTCGCCGGTCAGCAGCAGATTTTCGCCCTGCAGCAGCGCGGCAATTGCCATCTCCAGAATCTCTTTTCCAAAAAACGGGATTTCCGGCGTACTCATGCGGTTCTCTAAGCCCTCCGCCACCGGATAGCTCTCGCGGAATCTCCGCACGCTCTCAATTAACGCCCCGCTCACGCCCTGTTCCTGTAAAAATGAATCGTTCATCTTCTATTTTTTAATCCTCTCTGTCGTTAAAATATCTTTTTGCTTCTACCAGTATACGGGATCTGCCTTTTTTCTGCAAGACCTGTCGGACTTATAGTAATCCCCAAATAATGCAAAAATTCGCGCTCTGCAGCACTGCCTTTTTTGCATTATTTTCGGGTCTTGCTATAGATTGAATTGAATTGAAACATAAAGACACCGGAAAACAGGCTTTATCCCGTTTCCCGGCGTCTTATTTCTGTCATTGATTCAGTTCATGCATCGCATTATCCGCGGATTCCGGAAAGAATTTCCTCTGTGGAAGCTTTTGCCTCCTCGTCCAGGTTCTCTTTCTTATAGTTCTCATATCTCTGTTTGTGATGCGGATTCTCTGCCCACAGCTCGTCTGCGGCTTTTTTCCACTCAGCAGCATACAGGTCACATTTTCCGCACAGATGCTCTGCGCTCTCCGGAGACTGCAGGTCGGTTGACTTCGCGCCGGTCTTCTCTACCATCTCACGCAGCAGTTCCGGATTTCGAGCATCGGACATGGGCGCAGGTGGTTGCGGTTGAACGGCTGTCCATCGCGGTATGCCTGGAACAGCGGCTGCTGCAGTGCTTCGATCAGGGAAACTTCGTTGATGTTGGCGCCGGAGTAATGGATGAAAACACACGGCTCCACATCGCCGTTTGCATTGATATGGCAGTAGTTTCTTCCTCCTGCGATACAGCCTCCGACGAACTCACCGTCGTTCTGGAAGTCCATAACAAAGATCTGTTTGTCGCTCTTATCGGAACGGATCTCACGCAGTCTGTGATAGATATATTTTCTCTGCTCAACCGTCGGCATCAGCTCCGGTGCAGCGTCCATGCCGACCGGCATGAAGTGGAAATACCAGCTGTAACGGCATCCGTGCTCGATCAAAAGATCCAGGAACTCGTCACTTGTAACGGTCTCGAGGTTTGCTCTTGTGTAGCAGATGGAAGTACCAAAAAGCAGACCGTGTTTTTTCATCAGATCCATGGCTGCCAGAACTTTATCGAAAATACCCTCGCCGCGCGTCCGTCGTTGACCTCCTCGAAGCCTTCCAGAGACAGGGAGAAGGAGATATTGCCGAGCTTCTGAACCGCCTCACAGAACTCCTCGTCGATCAGGGTTCCATTGGTGAAGCAGTGGAATTCACAGTCATGATGCTCTTCTGCCAGACGCAGGATGTCTTTTTTGCGCACAAGCGGTTCGCCGCCGGTGAACATGTAGAAGTAGGTTCCCAGCTCTTTTCCCTGGCTTATGATATCAGAAAGTTTCTCATAGGAAAGATTCAGCTTGTGGCCGTATTCTGCTGCCCAGCATCCGGTGCAGTGCAGGTTACAGGCACTTGTCGGTCCATCAGCATCGTCCATGGGATGTTGCAGTTGTATTTTTCACGGTTCATACGGATCTGTTTCGTTCCGACGAAAGCTGCCTGGAATCCCAGGTTCAAAGCAGTCATTTTGATCACCTGCGGATCCAGCTCGTCCAGTCCGCGGTTGACATACTGTACCCATTTGTTGTCCGGATTCTGCAGCATGGTGCGGATGTTGTCGAAGGTTTTCTCCGCAAACATATTTCCGGTAAATTTCTGTACAAAATCCGTCAGATTCAACAGCGCTTTTGTTCTGTCGTCTCCGTGATTCACATATTTTAAAACACCATCGATCGCAGCGCCTGCAGCGGCTCTTTCTACTTTCATTTTTGCATCCATTGTTCACGATCTCCTTTGTAATAGTTTAATATTTTCGCCCGGAATTGATCTGGTTTTGAATACCACATCCTGGCTTTTTCCCATTATATTCTCCATATTTGGAAAATACAACCCAAAATTCCCTCGTTTTGGACACATCAAAAAAAGTGTCCCACAAGGGAACACTTTTTCCTGTTTTTCTCTTTCCGTTATATTTTACATTGCATTTTCAGATTCACACAAAGCATTTTCTAATTTTCGATCAGAACCGCGCGGATCGGTCCGCCGTACTGGTGTTTCTTTTTGACCGGAGCAGCCACAAGAAAATAATGACCCGAGGTCACTTTCTCCAGATTCAGATTTTCGACAATCACCGTACCTTTTTTCAGCAGCTGCTGATGAACATCATTCCCCGATGTCTCATTTCCGACAGTTTCCTGCTCCACACCGAGCAGCACCAATTTTTTCTCTGCCAGGTAATCTGCCCCATCGCGTGTAATCTGCGCATCGCCGCGGATCAGAAGACGTTCACAGTCCTCTTCCATGACCTCCTCGAGCACTTCTCTTGTCACTTTTCCCTCAAGCTCCGCCACCTGACAGATGCCAAGTGACCGATCGAGCGTCGTCTGCGCCGTTCCTTCCTCCGTCATCAGATGACGCGGCGCGTCCATTGCGGAAAACTGCTCTCCGGAAATGTCATATAATTTCATATTTTCCTATCCTCAAACCGGGAAACTCCCGTCTTTCTTTTTTCCAATATTTGCCGATACTGCCAGATTCTGCCGGCAGCCAAACCTTGTTTAGTATAGCCTATTTTCGGACGCTTTACAAGGCTCATTTCTGCAAAAATTCTGACTTTTATACAGCAATCCTATCTGCAATAAACAATTTGTCATTTTCACTCCCCTGGTGTATAATAGAAATATCCAAACGGTTACGCTATCTTTCAAAAGGGAGGGAAATCTTATGAAACTCCGGCTAAGCCCGTGGATCTGCGCCACAGCTTCGCCGGAGTTTTTTACACTCTTCTGGTTTACGGAATCAGACGGTGAATGTCTCTTGGAAACAGGGATGCGTTCCGCACATTTTCAAATCCGAGAAGCCGTGCCGTAAACCGCTCCAGCCCAAGACCGAGACCGCCGTGCGGAGGCATGCCGCAGCGGTGCATCATTAGATAGCTCTCAAACGCTTCCACATGCATGCCGCGGCTTTCGATCTTTTCCACCTGCTCCCGGTAATTGTGGATGCGCTGGCCGCCGGTCGTCACTTCAAGGCCGCGGAACAGAAGGTCAAAGCTTTCCGTCTCTGCCGGGTTTTCTCTGCTGTCCATCGCGTAGAACGGGCGCTTGGCGCTTGGATAATGTGTCACAAATACGAAGTCACTGCCTGTCGTTTTCTTCACGTATTCGCACAGCAGTTTTTCCTCCTCCGGTTCAAAGTCCAGTTTCTCCGAAAAGGCTCTTTTGTATACGCGGCTCACCAGCTCTTTCGCCTCGGAAAAACGGATTCTCGGAATCTCCGTGATCACCGGCACCTCTGCTTTTAAAAGCGAAAGCTCCGCTCCGCATGTCTCCTGCAGCCGTCCAAATGTGTACCGCAGCATTTCCTGCTCCATCGCCATGATGTCCTCAAAATTCTCGATATAGCCCATCTCAAAGTCCACGCTTGTATATTCGTTCAGATGACGCGCCGTGTCGTGCTTCTCCGCCCGGAAGACCGGTGCGATCTCGTAGACACGCTCGAAGACGCCGACCATCATCTGCTTGTAAAACTGCGGGCTCTGCGCCAGATATGCCTGTTCGCCGAAATACGACAAAGAGAAGATATTAGCTCCGCCCTCGGCTCCCGCCGCTACGAGCTTCGGTGTGTGGATTTCGGTGAAGTGCTGTCCATCCAGAAATTCGCGGAACGCCTGACAGATCTTTGCCTGGATCTGGAAAATCGCGCGCTCTTTTTCGTTGCGCAGCGTAATTGGGCGATAGTCCAGCAGGTTCTCGATGGAAGTGTTGACCCGCTTCTGGTTGATGACAACCGGCGGTACTTCTTCCGGCTCGGAGAGGATTTCCACGTCTAACAGATGCAGGTCATACCCGCTTCTGGAACGCTCTTCACGGATCACCTCCGCGGTAAACCGGACACACGCCTCTTCTTTTAATTCCTCCAATGCAAACCGGGCATACGCCGGCTCGTACACGCACTGTACCATCTGCCGTTTCGTCCGAAGCAGCACAAATGCAAATGAGCTCATTTTTCGGATTTTGTAAATGCTTCCATGCAGCCGCACGATTTCGCCGATGTGTGCTCCTAACTGCTCTGCTTCGAGTTCCTCTGTTTTTCTTACTTTTACGGTATTCATTTCTGTCTTCATAGTCTTTTCTGCCTTTCTGTTCTGATTTTTCTTTATCGCCGCAAAATCAGCAGAAAATCCATATGGACATAATCTGTATGTCCCATACGATCACAACCCTTCTCTGATGTAAATTTCAAGTCATTCCCGCATGGATAAAAAATGGCAAAGAAAAACCACACGGGGTATTTCTTTTTCTCCCAGTGTGGTTTCCCTTTGCCTTATCTTCCACACAGGTACAACACAATCAGCGCCTGTACCTGTGAAGTATAGTAGTCTTCACTTTGATACAAGCGCTATCAATCGTCGTCCCTGTGCATCTGTACGCTGTGCATCTCGTTCATCGTTGATAACCTCTGTTTCGTAGTTTTGTTGTATTATAATTCTGCGTTCCGGTTTTGTCAACCCTTATTTTCCGTAATTGATGATCACCACTTCCGCTTTCGTCCCGATCCGCATCGGCGGTCCCCAGAGACCCACGCCGGATGTGACGATGCTGTACATGTCTCCGACTTTCTTCATCCCGCAGGCATTCTCCCACATCAGGCCGGTAAGGATATTTCCTGGGAAGAGCTGTCCGTCATGCGTATGGCCGCCAAGATCAAGGTCTGCGCCTGCCTCTGCCAGCTCGGTCAGCTCCGACGGCTGGTGGTCAATCACAAAAACTGGAAGCGACTGGTCCAGTCCGGTAAGCAGTTCGGACGGCGTGTCGCGTGTCTCCTGCGTTTTGCGGATCCGGTCGGGATCTTTTCGGCCCGCCAGATAAAAGGCATCATCGATACAAACCACATCATCCTCCAGCAGATGAATCTTCGCGCGGTCCAGGAACTCACCGAACCGGCGGTCGGCGACGCGCTCCTCCTTCGTCTCAAACGTAAAGCCCGCGAGAATCTTCTCATCGAGATCGTGGTTGCCGTAGCAGGCGTACGTGCCGTACCGGCTCTTTAAGCCCGCCAGAAGATCCGCCACGCGGTCCGGCTCATAGATGGCATCGTACTCATTATCAAAAATATCCCCGGCAATCACAACGACATCCGGCTCCTCAGCGTTGATTTTTTCCACCATCTCTTCCATCTGATGACTGCCGATGCTGTACCCCAGATGAAGATCTGCGACGAGCGCAATTTTCAGATGTGCATCCTTTTTCGATGGAACCTCATATCGTGTCGTGTAAATATGGACTGCATGCACCATTCCATAGATGCACATTCCCGTCACAAAAAGGATCGCGCCAAGGCGACCGCTTTCAATCCCATCGGAGAATACAGCCAAGTTTTCGTCAGTACCGTATGCGCAAAAATGAAGCGCAGCAGCACCAGAATCGCGGTGAAGCCAAGAAAATACAGATACATGCCGAGCCAGCAGTTGCTGATGACCTTTAAAATCCGGTGAACGGGATCTCTTTTGATCAGAAAGCTCGTCAGCAGGGAAAGTGCAAAAAATGCATACAGCACCAAAATGACACCCAGCACGGCCGGATGGCGGAACAGAGGATGCACCTCCTTCATCCACCGCAGCAGCCAGTAGGCGGTAAATACATTTGCCAGTATGTAGACCGGCGCAAGAAATATTGCAAGCATACGTATGTTTCCTCTCTTTTTCGATTCAAATACAGGGCAGGAAAAAGCGTGCCGAACGAAACGTTTCCGGCACGCTTTTTGCCAGGCATTCATCAGAGTTTTTTCTCTATGATATCAAACAGCTCACGTCTCCGCTTCCGCCAGCGCCAGCCATTTGCAAGTTTGTTGTAGAAATAGAACGAATCCACAAGCACCATGTTCAGGCGGCCGATCCGGTCTTTCGTCGTTCCGTTGTAATGTTCGCCGCCGCATTCGATCTGCGGGCACGTTTTTACGTAGGCGATCAGATCATCCTCACTTCTGATGGTATCCGGCAGCTCGGTGTACGCTTTTCCGATGCAGTCCAGCCGGTGCGCATCGCTTCCACCAAAGCCGGGCTTATTGAATTTCTCCGCCAGCCGTTTCGCTTTTGCGTTCGTCTCCGCGCTTTCACACGCATTGAAAATTTCAACAAAATCGAACTGCGGGAGAAGCTGGGCAATCCGCTGCTGATACTTTTTCTTCCGTTCATTCGTGCTGATCATGCTCATAAATTTTTCGCCGTACGGATGCGCCGGTCCTAAAATTCCGCCGTACGCATGGACGATCTTGACAAGGATCGATCCCGGCAGGCCGCGCAGCTCCAGAATTTTTAATTTTACGCCGAACGGCATAATCACAAGAATGTGGCCGCAGTCGCACGTATCGTACTCAACACCTTTTAATACCACAAAATCCTGGTGTGCTCTTCCCTTGATGGCATTCTTCCACTCGCGGTATCCGTCATAGGAATCGTGGTCGGATACCAACATTCCTCCAAATCCTTTTCGTTTCAGTGTTCGGATGTACTCCTCAATCATGACTTTTCCATCCATCGAACCCTCTTTTGTGTGGCAGTGCATATCAAATTTCATGCAAAACGCCTCCTTTTATCTTCCATGTTCGAAAACCATTTCGTTTTTCCTATTTTTCTGGAATCGTTTCGGATGGTTCCGCCGCGTTTTTGGCGCGGCAGAATCGATAGTTTGTACCATCTAACTTTATTTTACCACTTTTTCCACAAAAGAAAAAGAAATTTCTTCTGAAGATCTGGTAAATTTTCCTTAAAGAATGGAGTTTTTAGACAATTCCTGTTCTTTGTCCCTGTTTTTACCGTGTTCTTTTTGCTATGATAAAAACAGCTTATTTTACTTGATCGGAGGAACACATTATGAATTCACAGGACATCACCCGCGCACTGATCGACACAACAGTTGCACGCGCGATGGTGGAGATGGACGCAGATCCGAAACGCAGCGTCCGCAAGCTCTGCGATCTTGGCCGCCAATTTTCCCGCGGCCGCTTTCAGAATCAGATTTTTGCCATTTTTCAGGATCTTCTGCGCAACGATGAAAGCCCGTATTATCAGGCGATCGACTTTCTGCTGCGCAGCAACGATCCGGAAGCGCTTCGTCAGTTCGGCATCAACATCGGCTACAACAGTTTTACCTACGGTGCGCAGATTCTGCGCCAGAAGCAGAAAGAACTTTCCTTTGCTGTTCCCTGGGTTGTCAAGCTCCGTCTCGACAGCCGCATCCCGGACACTTACGATTCCTCGTTTTTTGCATCCGTGGTCAGAACCGGTCTGACATACGGCATCTACTCTTATCAGCTCCGCTCCATGGATCATCATGAGGATATGGAATCCTACCTTGCCGTTATCCAGTCGCATCCGGAATGCGCGTTTCTCTGGTTTCTTTCCGATACGCCGCTTACCGAAAAACAGCAGAAACTGCTTTTATCCTGCCCGAACCTGATGGTTTCTCTTCCAATTGATGCCCCCTCAACGGCTTCCATGGCAAAAGCCCTGCGCCGTCAGAAAACGCTGTTCGGTATGCACAAAGTCTATCAGGATGCAGATGCTGCCGCTTATCTGCTCTCTTTTGACCACCTGTATTCCCAGATGGAACAGAGTGTCTTTTTCTTTCTGGTCGCAGATGATTCGTGCTCAAAAGAAAGTATCCGGGCTGTTTCCGATGTTGTTCAACAGTACCGCTTCACCCCCATACAGCCATTCTTCCCGATCGAAGTGCAGGAAGACTCCCGCAAAATTGAGCAGATTATCACCGCCAATCCGGCGTATCTGCTGCTTCTGCCGGATCACATGGCCCGCACACTCGATACGCCCACCGTTTCCTTTGAAGAGTTGTCTCTTCGGAATATATTTTACCGTGAACTGCTCGCAGATGCATAAAAGTACAGCCAAAGCGGAATTTTATTTCTTTGGTTCCGCTTTGGCTGCTATTTTTTCTGATGATCTGCATATCACTTCTTTCAGTTCTTCGACAAACTGTTTCCGGTTCCAGCTCGCTTTCCATGGAAAACCAGCGCAGAACCGCGGTCAGGAAGGCATCACAGAAGAACGTTACAAACAGTTTCTGATTCTGTACCTGAAAGAGATCCTGTACAAAAAACGCCATGACCGGCTCGAGCATCTCGTAAAAGTAATCCTTAAAACTGTTCTGCCTTCGATCCTCAGGGCACTCTGGTAAAATGCTTTATTCTGATAGAAAATATTGCAGACCGCCACCAGCACATCCCATTCATTCTCAAAGTTCTTTCCGCCCATGTTTGTCAGAAAGTCCACATAAAAGATCCAGTTTACCAGATCGTATTTATCTTTAAAATGATAATAAAAGCTTTTCCGGTTCAGACCGCATTCCTCGCAGAGATCTGAAATACTGATTTTCGCAAAAGACTTGCATACCATCAATTTTTTCATTGCATCTGCAAGCGCACTCTTTGTACTGTTGGAATCCGCCATCTCTTCTCTCCCTCTCTTTTCGACCGTTTGTGCTATTATTCTACACCATCTTTTTCCTTTATGCAAGAAAAGCGCACCAGGAAAAGGCTGTATTTCCTTTTTCTGGCACGCTTTTTGCAATCATGCTTCTTCCGTTTTTCCATCTGCCTCCAGTGTGAACCAGAATGCCACACCGTTGTCGTAATTCTGGCAGCCGCACTGCTGCTGGAAGGAATCCATAATGGCTTTTACGATGGAAAGGCCGATGCCGCTTCCGCCGTATTCCCTTGTTCTCGCTTTGTCCACCTTGAAGAATTTCACCCATACCTTGTCGAGATCCTCCTCCGGGATCGGGTCCCCGGTATTGAAAACGGTTGTCTTTACGACATTCCCTTCTTTTTTGCAGCTGATCTCAATCGTGTGGTCGTAGTCCAGATGGTTGAGGGCATTCGTCAGATAGTTGGTGATAACCTCCTCGACTTTGAATTCATCGCCCCAGACATAGAGCGGGTCGCCGCCGGTAAAGAGCACTTTTGCCTCTTTCTGGCGGATCAGGATGTCGGAGGACTGCAGCACGCCTTTAATCACGGCGTTCAGATCGAACCGTTCCATATTGACCTGATCCTCACCGAACTCGAGTTGGTTCAGGTTCAGGAGTTTTTTGACCATCTCGTTCATCTTTGCCGCCTCGTCGATGATGACATCGCAGTAGAACTCGCGGCTTTCCTCGTCGTCGTTGATGTTGTCTTTCAGGCCTTCCGCATAACCCTGAATCAGAGCGATCGGGGTTTTCAGCTCATGTGTGACATTTGCGAGAAACTCGCGGCGCATTTCATCAATCTGCGTTTTTTTGTCAATATCTTTCTGCAGCTCAACGTTCGCACTTTTCAGCTCGGAAATCGCCTGCTCAAGCTGTTCGGACATGACATTGAAGTTGTTTCCAAGCTCGCCGATCTCGTCTTTTCCGCCGCTCACGTAGCGGGCATCGAAGTCAAGGGCTGCCATTTTTTTCGAAATTTCGGTCAGCTCCTGCACCGGACGGACGATCTGGCGGGTGATGATCCAGATCACAATGCACCGATGATGATGATCGGAATGCCGATAAAGAGGTAAAACTGGTTGGAAAGGCCGACCGCATCCGTGATGCTCTCCAGCGGGCATCTTGCAAAGTAGCAGTTTCCATTGTCAAACCAGCCGATGATCTGCAGATACTCGGCATCGGCGTGGCTGTCGTAGAATTTCTGGATCTGATAGTTGTCTTTGCTGTCAACGACTTTGGTATTTGCCTGCTCGTTTCCGCTGATCAGGCCGAAGATCAGGGTCTGGAGGCTCTGGCGGTTCGGTTGCGTTGGAATAGACGAAGCTGCTGAGCTCCGGTCCGGTGATAATGACTTTCAGGTTGTTGGTAACGCAGAACTGCTCGAAGGTATCAGGGATATCGTCGCTGTCTCCGCCTGTCGCATTCAGTTTCTGAAAGCTCTCTGCCAGAATGTGTTCTTTATCCCGGATATAAAAGGACCCGAGAAAGAAGTAATTGATCAGGCCGATGATAAGCAGGGTAGCCGCCATGGTCGCAATAAAAGTGTAGGCAATTCGTTTTTTGACGGAGTGTTTTCTTCCCTTTTGTGGCATTTTCAAGTGAAACCGGTGCTTTTTCTCCGTCTGGTTTCCCATTGTCACACGAGAATCTTCTGCAGGTATCTCCATGGAAGTCTCATTTTGTTTTTCTGTTCCGTTCATGATTCGTCCGCCTCGAATTTATAGCCCATGCCCCAGATGGTCTTGATTAAATCGCCTTTGTCGCCCATTTTGCTGCGAAGTTTTTTGACGTGGGTGTCGATGGTGCGGGCGTCGCCGTAGTAGTCGTAGTTCCAGACGTTGTTCAGGATTTTTTCTCTGGAGAGGGCGATTCCCTGGTTTTCGAGGAAGTAGGTGAGGAGTTCGAATTCTTTATAGCTTAACTCCATTGGTTTTCCGTCAATGGATGCCATGTGGGCGGCTTTGTCGATGCGGATGCCGCCGGCTTCTAATACGTCGTCTTCGCCGGTTTTGCCGCTGCGGCGCAGGATGGCTTCGACGCGGGCGACGAGGATTTTCGGGGAGAATGGTTTTGAGATGTATTCGTCTACGCCGAGGTCAAAGCCGAGGAGTTCATCGCGTTCTTCGCTTTTGGCGGTGAGCATGATGATCGGGACTTTGGAGTTCTGGCGGATTTCGCGGCAGACCTGCCAGCCGTCCATTTTGGGCATCATGACGTCGAGGATGATGAGGCGATGTCTTTCTGGGCGTAGAAGGTGTCTACGGCCTGTTCGCCGTCACCGGCTTCGATGACGTCGTATCCGGCTTTTACTAAAAAATCTTTGACAAGTTTGCGCATACGGCTTTCGTCGTCTACTACTAGGATTTTTAATTTGTCCATGATTGAAAGTCTCCTTTATTTGACGGACGGAAAAAAAACGGCTGCCCGCCCGCTCGTGCTTTTTCCTAATCTCGTTGTGTTTTTATGTTTGATATTTTTACCATTTTACTTTAACATGGGTTTATGTTTTTTCTGTGAAATGGGGTGAGTTTATTTTAACATATAGAAAGGGAGTTGGAAACTTCTATTTTTTTGTATTGATTAAATTTGGG
>ENA-OQIR01000162-OQIR01000162.1-human-gut-metagenome-genome-assembly--contig:-NODE-162-length-30744-cov-4.202241_pt1 | contig 30744 bp, 36 predicted proteins | sample MGYA00242580_ERZ504745 | MGnify/ENA primary metagenome ERZ504745 (study PRJEB26092, sample SAMD00036214) | human gut metagenome | host: Homo sapiens | study: EMG produced TPA metagenomics assembly of...
TATTTAGGAATAAACACAATGTGATACTGGCATTTCCAACGAGTATGTGATAAACTTTTATTGTCCATTTGGACCGCCTCCTTTGATTTTGAGTTTGGCTTGCGACACCATTCTCATTCTATCACAGTCCAGTTTTTACCATGCTTTATAACGTCTCCTGATACGCCCGATCAATCAGCTTCTTTGCCTTCTGAAAGTCTTCTGCCGTCTTGATTGACACTTCTAGCTCCCCCGTTCCGTAATGTCCAATCCCGCGGGTATCTCTTGTGAATCCTTCTTCCAGTTCAACAGTGTCCGGGTCGAGTTTCATTCGGAGCAGGATCTGTTTGTTATAAATTTCAATGCAGAAAATGTTCTGCACTTTCTTATAGGCCAAATACAGCTTCAATTGGTTTGGAACAAGATCGTCTCCCAGCGATTCGATGTAGTCACAAAGCGCCGTATATAATGTTTTGAAATGGCTGCTTGCTGATGACAGCTTCTCTAAATGTGTTTTCTGTGTGTATGTACTACTTGTTGTTGAAATGGTTGATGTTTCCGTTACTGGCTTTGCCACCGGTGTGTTCAGATGTTCAAACAGCAACAGATCTTCCCCATATTTCCGATATTTCACCAACTTGATATTCCTCTGCATCTGATTCACTGCATGCACGTCGTATTTCGTAAAATCATTTGCAATACAAATCACACAAGGCACCGACCAATCAATCTGGTCTGCTACTTCCATACCCAGTTTTTCAATCACAAGCAGTTTGAAATCCGCTTTGTGATCCAAAAGCCAATCCAGATAGAATAATCCCTGATTAATTACGTTCTCGCTCGAGCTTCTCTTATACTCAAAAATCACTGGGCTATTATTTTCATCAATTCCGATGCTGTCCATTCTTCCGGATGTGATCATATATTCACTTTTCAGAAAACGAACGCCGAAAAATGTCTCCATGTTCTGCTCTATCGTTGTTTGCAGTTGTTTCTCCAATACTACCGTGGAAGAGGTGCGCTCTTTCACAACCGTTCCGACCTCAAAAAGTTTTATTTCCGACACTGCAATTTCTCCTTCCCTGTCGCAAGATATATGTTCATTATATCGTACCTTCTTACAAAATACTATTGTAAAACATTCTTTCCGCAGGCATTCCCATCAAAAAAGGCCGCAGCTCCGCAAAGCTGTGACCTTTTCCCAATATTACCAATATGCTATTTCCGATACACCGTCTTCCCCCGTGCAACGACTTCCTGAATCTCCATTCCCTGATCCAGTACGCAAAGATCTGCATCAAACCCTTCCTGGATTTTTCCTTTTCCTTTCAGTGACAGGATCTCTGCCGGGTTTGCCGTAATCGTCGAAATTGCGGTTTCCAGCGGAATTCCCGCTTTCTCCACGCATTCTTTTACTTCTTTCAGCAAACAGCTCGACTGGCCCATGCCCATCCGCAGGAATTCTCCCTTCTCATTAAAGATCGGCAGACTGCCCTGACCGTCGGATGAGATGGTGATGTGTTTCGGGTTCACGCCTGCATCCAGCATGCGGCGGATTCCTTTGCACACGCGGACTTCATCACAGACAGTTTCCCAGTAATCGATCTCTTCATTTCCGGTGAAATCGACCGCACCGCCCTTTACGGCGTATTCAATTGCCTTCTGGAACAGCTTCTCGTTCCGGTTGACATGGGTCGGGAGGAACTGGCTGGCCGGGATTTCGGTTTCGCTGATGACGCGTTCGATCAGCTCCATACATCTTGCACCGTCGCCAAGGTGGACATTGATCACTCCCGCTTTCCCGGAAAGAACACCTCCGAGGCGCGTGTCTGCTGCCAGTCGGGCGAATTCTTCGAAGGTCGGCTGTGAGGATCGGTGGTCCGAGATGGCGATTTCGCCGGTTCCGATAATTTCTTCGATCATCATGATATCTTTCGTAATTCCATCCGTCAGTGTACGCACCGGAACCTGATAGCTGCCGGTGTAGCACCAGGCGGACATGCCCTGCTCCCGGAGGCCTTTTGTTTTTGCCACGAGCGCGCACATGTCACGGCCAATGCCGTCAGTTCCGAGGCAGCCGACAACGGTTGTCACACCGAACTTGTTCAGGCCTTCCATCGTCGCCTCCGGGGTGCGGTTGGCAAAGCCGCCCTCGCCGCCTCCGCCGAGCACGTGAACATGGCAGTCGACAAAGCCAGGTGTCAGGACAAGTCCGGTTCCGTCTACGGTCTCCGTGCCAGAGAGCAGGCCGTCTGCCGTTATCGTGCCGGCATCTGCGATCTTGACAATTTTATCATACACAGTAAGAACGTCTTTTCTTCCGAGGTATTCCGGCGCATAGACGTCTATGTTCTGAAATAATATCATTTTCTCTCACTCCTCTTAAAATCCAATGGCAACCGCAATCAGAATCGTAATGACTGCTCCAATCATCAGTATCCCTAAGAATTTCCACATGAATTTGATCCAGTTCGACCACTCGATTTTTGCAATCGCCAGGGAGCCGATCAGGCAGCCGGAGGTCGGGACGATCAGGTTTGTGAAGGCATCACCGAGCTGGAACGCAAGGACGGATGTCTGGCGGGATACGCCGAGAAGATCCGCGAGCGGTGCCATGATCGGCATGGTGATCGCCGCCTGACCGGAGCCGGATACGACGAAGAAGTTGAAGACCGACTGGAACACATACATCAGCACGGCTGCGGCTGCACCGGAAAGACCGGCCAGTGCCTGTGAGATGCCGTACATAATGGTGTTGATAACGGTCGGTGTGGTCGGATCAGAACCGCCGAGCACCTGCATGATGCCCTGTGCCATCGCAACAACGAGTGCTGCGCCGATCAGGTCTTTTGCGCCGTCTTTGAAGGAAACGGCAATATCATTTACTTTCATGTCATTCAGATGGAAAATGACACCGATCACACCTGCCACAATTCCCATGATGAAGAACTGGGTTGCGATTTCGGCCATGTAATAGCCTTTTGCCATAACGCCCCAGATGACCCAGACAACGGTAACGGCCAGTGTTACCAGAACTAAGATATGGCCGATGCCGAAGGAATGGCCCTCGTCGATGCCTGTTTTTTCGTTCTGATCACGGAAATACTGGTCACTTTCGTAGGCAACGGAGATTTCCGGGGTCTTTTTGACTTTTGCTGCATAGAACATGGTCATGCCGCAGCCAAGAGCGGTGAACACCACCCACATCACCATACGGAAACCTGCGCCGGAGAAGACGTCAACGCCGGCGATTCCCTGTGCTATTCCGACAGAGAACGGGTTCATCCAGGAGGATCCGAAGCCGATCTGTGTTGCGACGTACGTGACAAGCACGGCAATGACCGTGTCGTATCCGACAGCGACGAACAGCGGGCAGAGGATCATGGTGAACGGAAGGGCCTCTTCTCCCATTCCGAACACGCTCCGCCGAGGGAAAACAGGACGAAAAGGACCGGGATCAGCAGTTTTTCGGCTCCTTTTGCTTTACGGATCAGGCCGATCAGACCGGCTTCAACGGCTCCGGTGCGGATCATGATACCGAAAGCGCCGCCGACTACCATCAGAAATGCGATGATTTCGATGGCGGAGCTGCTGATAATTCCGTTATACATGTAATTGAAAAATCCGGTTCCGCCGTCGCCGCTGAACAGTGAAACGCCTTCTGTGACCGGTTTTCCTGCAGCATCGGTCAGATACTGGAAGCTTCCGTCTTTGATGACGGTACGGGTCTTTTCTACCCCGTTCATCAGGTACGTGACATCCTCCGTCTCGTAATAGCCTTTCGGGACGAGGAAGGTCATGACGGCCGCGATAACTACCACAAAAAAGATGATAATGTAGGTATCCGGCACGTCAAATCCCCTGTTGAATGATTTCAGGCCTTCGCCTTTCTTTTTGCTCATATTTTGAGATTTCCTCCATTTGATATTCTATTCTCGTTTTTAACGCGCATGGATTAGTGTACCATAGATCATAGAGGAAAGTCACTGAAAAAATCAAAAAAGTGACAGAAAAATTTTCCATTCGGATTTTTCTGCCGGCTGTGTGCAATGTCATGCATAACATGATTGTATAGAAAGGTAAACAATTCCTTTTAAGGTTTCCTGCTTCCCGTCTCTTATGCTATACTTGAAAGGTTCTTGCTTCCGGCGCTTCATCTGCCGGTTTTTGACATGAAACTGATTCAGTCGGCGATTCCAAATGCGTTTACGATCGCGGTGCTTGCGGCGATTGAGTCGCTTCTCTCCTGTGTTGTTGCGGACGGCATGATCAACAGCAAGCATCGTTCGGATACAGAGCTGATTGCACAGGGTGCCGGAAATATTGCTTCTGCGCTTTTCGGCGGTATTCCGGCTACGGGAGCGATTGCCAGAACGGCGGCAAATATCAAAAACGGCGGACGCACGCCGACAGCTGGGTCTATGTGGACGATGATTCCCCGGCGGTGGATGAACATCTGCAGAAGCTGCCGCTGGAAATCCGTGTATACGAGATCACAGGACCGCTCTTCTTTGGCGCGGCGGATGCGATTGAGCACATCGTGGTAAAGGATTTCACAAAATGTCTCGTTCTCCGGATGCGGAGCGTACCGGCGATCGACAGTACAGCCATGAATGCACTCCAGAATCTGACGAAGCTCTACGAATCGAAAGGGATCACCCTCGTCTTCTCTCATGTGAATGAGCAGCCGATGAAGGTGATGAAAAAATCCGGCTTTGTGGAGCTTGTCGGGGAAGAAAATTTCTGTTCGAATATTTCGGATGCATTAAAGCATGCGGAGGAGCTGATTTCGAGATAATGTGAAACTGCAGCTGCCGCAGCATCTGGTCTGTATCACCTGTGATCCTTTCTCCTTTATGCCGGATAGCTTCTACACATAAAAAAGGCCGCCGTGCTGAGTACTGACCTATGCTTTTCCGTTCATCACGCAGTTAATCTTTTTCTCATCGTAAAACATCAGTATCAGTCCGCCTGCGCCGCAGAATACAGCTGCACCGAATGCCGCATTGATCCAGCTGTTTTCATTCACCGGTGACCAAAACACCAGCACGGTGGAAAGTGCCAGCGGCAGGGACGTGCCTTTTAAGAACGGGATCCGCCGTCCTTTTTTGAAGTGCACCGATCTGACCAGGACGCAATCATCGGATCAGTGAATACATCAAAAATTCTTCCGAAGGCTGTGATCCCTCCAATGATGGTAAAAACCCCGAAGCCAGTTCGATATGATACCAGACAGCAGCGCCCATCCAAACTGGCCTGCTGCGAACTGCCATATCTTTGCCGTTGTTAATTTTTTCATTTTGCTTCCCCCTGTTTTGTCTTCTCCTGTTTTTATACTGTCCAAATTTTTACATTTTTTCCAGAAAAGGCGATTCCAAGTTTGATGACTTCCCTAACCCCTTCCTGCCGCATTTCTGCATCGTATCGCTGTGTTTCAATCTGGTTTAATGCTTCTTTCGCTAATTTTTTCAGTGTGTCTTCTGTAATCCCCTTTTTCCATTTTAGTTCCATCAGAATGCCAGGATACCGGAGTTCTCGCGGGAACAGGCTGATATCGTACCGTCCCTCTCCGAATTCCCGGTTGGATGTGATTTTATACTGTTGATCCAGCAATGCAATTAGTCCCAGTACCAGTCCATGGTAAAAACCTTCTGCGCCCGCATCGTAAAAACTGATCGACTTGTCCATATATTCTGCAATCGCACTCTGCAGCTTTTTCACGTCATTCGTATACAAACTTTCCGCAATCTGATCTGCTGTTGTCCTCGTTACTGCTCCAATCTGCAGCAGATAGGATAAAATCTCGGCTTTGTAAACTGCCGCAATCTCCCGGTTGGGGATAGATACCTCGCACAGATAAGCGCCGTCTGTCTGCAATTCTTTTTGGGGTGTCTTCAGATATCCGGCGACCAGGAGCAGACTATAAATACTTGCGGGCTCTTCCAGCAGTGACCAGTACACTACATTTTGATCAATTCTCGCAACTACTCGCTCTCCCTGCAGCAATGCATACAATTTCTCTATGACATCCTCTGTCGCTGCCTTCAGAACTTCTTCCAAAATTTCATTCTTTCCGGTGTTTACCCAATATGCCTTTGGAATGCACCCCTGTGCAATATAGTTGACCACGGACCAGGGATTGTAAATTTCTTCTGCGCCAAAAAGATATCCGTCATACCAGGTTTTAAGCTCTGCTTCTTTTTCGAGAGCACCGTAATCCCGCAGCATTTTATGGACTTCTGCACGGGTAAATCCAAAGTATTTATCATATGTCTCATCCAGAATGGAATTTACCGTCAGATTATTCAGACCACTGAATATACTTTCCTGTGCAATCCGCAGAATTCCAGTTAAAAAACCGTACGACAGATGCCGGTTGTCTTTGAATGCGCCGGAAAAGAAATTCCACATAAATCCAACAATTTCTTCATAAAACTTTTTCGAATAGCCTTCCTGAATCGGTGCATCATATTCATCGATCATAATGATCGGTGCTTTTCCATAATGTTCATGAAGCATTTTGGAAAGTTTCTGCAGAGACGAAGAAAGTTCTACTTCATTTGCCTGACCTTCCAGTATTTTCCGAAAATAATCCTTCTCATATAGTTCTAGTTTCTCACTCGTTCCAAGTTCCTTATGTCTGCCGAACTCTTCCTGTACCAGCTCTGCAATTTTGCAAAAGTCAGTTCCCAGGACGCAAATTTTATATCTTTAAACGTCAGAAAAATAACCGGATATTTTCCCTGATGCTCTCGGTATTCTTCTCCACATCTCCAGATTTCTTTGTCCCGGAAATACTGGCTGGTATCTGTATCGGAAATTTCAAAGAAAACGCGAAGCATATCCATATTCAACGTCTTTCCAAATCGTCTCGGCCGCGTAAACAGTGATACCAGTGGTTTTCGATCCAGAAATTCTTTGATCATTCCTGTCTTGTCCACATAATAATATTCCGACTGTGCCCGTACGTAATCAGATATTCCTATCGGAAGTGGTTTTTTTGCTTCTTTTTCCTCTTTTTTTACATACTTTCCTGACAGTATTCTGCCATCCACTGGTTTTTCTGCCTCATCCGGAATGCGCCAGCTTTTTCCTTCTTTTACGGCTCCTGGAATTTTACCTGTTTTGCAGAAAGTTGTTACAGTGCGTTCCGTAACGCCCCATAGCTTTGCCATTTCCTTGCATGTTTTCATTCGTTCCCTCCTTTCCAGTGTGCTTCTTTCCGATTATTATATCTTATTTTCAGAAATATATCAATTGTTGTATTTTCATTTTTCCGAATATTATCGTTGTTTTGCTTTATTTTCAAAGAAGGCAGCGTTTTTCTCCGCTGCCTTCTTTGAAGATTATTTTTCAGTTTTCCGCATCATTTTTCATCTGTGCCTTCGCTTTTCTTGCAATTCCCTGTGCTCCGTTCAGGATGCTTGCGCGGGTGACTTTGTCGTTGCCGTATTTCTGGCGGATTGCGTCGAGGGCGGCATCGAGTTTACGGCTTTTCTCCTTCTTTTCGGGATCTTCGAAGAGGGAGAGCTGTTCGAAATCGTCTTCGGTAAGGCCGGTTACGGAGACACCGATCAGGCGGAGGGGCTCTCCTTTCCAGGATTCGCGGAAGAGCTGTTTGGCGCAGCGGTAGATTTCATCTGTGATATCGGTCGCATTTGGAAGTTTTGTCTGGTGTGAGCGGTTTCGGAAATCGAGGGTGCGGAAGGTTATGGAAACGGAGGTGCATTTTTTCTTTTTCCGACGCATGCGGGCGGCCACGATGTCACACTGGGCGAGAAGGATCGGATTCACCTGTTCGATGGAGATGATGTCCTCGTTGAAGGTCGTCTCGGCGCTGAAGCCTTTGGCCTCGTCGGGCTGCGCTTTTACAGGGGAATCATCGATGCCGCGGGCGTACTGGTAGAGCTGATGGCCGTTTTTCTTGCCGATCAGCGTCTGGATATCCGCTTCGCGCGCATGCGCCAGGTCTCCGATTGTTCGGATTCCGGCCTCGATCAGTTTCTTTTCGGATGCTTTTCCGAGGAACAACAGCTCGCGTACCGGAAGCGGCCACATTTTTTCGGGGATTTCTTCTGGGAACAGAGTGTGTACTTTGTTTGGTTTTTCGAAATCAGATGCCATTTTGGCCAGGAGTTTATTTGTGGAGATTCCAATATTGACGGTAAATCCAAGCTCCTCGTAAATCCGGTCCTTGATTTCGTGCGCCGCCGCAATCGGGTCCGGATACAGAAGGGAAGTTCCCGTCATATCGAGGAATACCTCATCGATCGAAAAGGATTCCATGACCGGGGTGTAGGAGGCGCAGATTTTCTTGAAGGCACGGGAACACCTGACGTAGAGGTCGAAATCACTCGGGACAATGACCATGTTCGGACATTTCCGCAGTGCCATTGCCACAGGTTCACCGGTCTGGACACCGCATTTTTTCGCCGGGATCGACTTTGCCACAACGATTCCTGTCCGCTTCGTCGGATCGCCGCCGATACAGGCAGGAATGTCCCGCAGATCCGGCAGTCCCTCTTTGATCCGCCGCACCGACTCCAGGATAAAAAGGCGCTGTTGACATCTACGTGAAAAATCAGGCGTTCTGTTGTCGCCTTCGTTTGTTCTTCTCTCATTTTTTTAACCCTCTTTCAAATTCTGCTGCTCTCTATGCAAAAAACAGCAGACCTGCTTTTGCCAGAAAGAAAAGAAGAAGGATCTGCGCCGCCAGCATCAGCGGGACTCCAATCGTGAATTTCTTTTTTCTTGTCTTGTGATGAAACAGGTGCATGCCCAGCAAGGCTCCCACCGAGCCGCCGGCTGCCGCAAGTCCAAGCAAGGTGGAAACGCGGATTCTCCATTTTCCCCGCACCGCACTTCGTTTGTCGATTCCATAGACTGCTATGGTAATGATATTAATACAAATCAGGTAACTCCACAATACTGTCTGTAAGATCGAATGTTCCATTTTTTACGCACCAGCCTTTCTTTTTTCAAAAAAGGCAGCGTTTTTCTGCGCTGCCTTTTTCAAACTCTTTTCAAAATTACTTTTTCTCCAGAAATATTTTTCTGGTCACAAAATTGTATACCATAACAATCGCCGTCGCGAATACTTTCGCGATTGTGTAGATCAGGTTATGGCCTATGTTCTGCTGCAGTGCAACATTACCGCCGTAGATCGGGCCTACGACGATCCAGATCAGGAAACTGTTGAGCAGCATGCCGATCAGGGAAAGGACGACAAAGGTGATGAACTCGACTTTTTTGTTCATTTCTTCTTTCCGCTCAAAGACAAATTTGAAGCTTAAAATGTAATTTGCAATGACCGATACGGTAAATCCGGCAACGGAACCGATGAGGGATGCCGCTTCAAAGTAAGAGCTGGAAGTCAGCGCCATCACAAGATTCAGGACAATAAGACCGGTCACGTAGTCGATGCCGAAGCTGATAACGCCGACGATACCGAATTTCACAATCTGTGCAAATAATTTCTTCATGTTTTTCCTCTTGTTTCTTCTATTATTTTCGAGTCAACGACTCTATGAGAATACCATATCACGGCAGTTTTTTCAAGTTTCCGTATTGTTTTTCCTCACGTCAAAAACGCCGATTTCACATACAAACATGAAATCCGGCGTCTTTGAATTTCTCTAAATCTCCCGTTTCTCCATAAATCTTACACTGATCCCATACGAAATCAGCACAACTGCGATGCTTACCGCAAAAATTCCCGCCTGTCCAGGAACGTTTCCCGTGATGGTGCCAAGTAGCTCCGCGATCGTAAACTGCCCGTTGAAGCCCGACTCTGCCAGCGATACACCGATTTTCTGCCGGTCCTGCAGTGTGATCTCTGTGATCGGTTTTCCAAAGAGTTCGATCGTTCCGCTCTCCGCTTTTACAAGGCCGAGCATCAGGCGGATCGCCGTGCTCTTTCCTGCTCCGTTTTTTCCGATGAGTCCGGTGATTCTTCCCTCCGGAACTTCGGTCCGTTTTGAGCCCGGTGAAGAAAAAGAGGTGAAAAAGCTCGATTTTGACCAGCGGATTTCCGCATCCATCCACAACCATCATCACTGATGCGGTTTTTGTCCGTACCTTCGGAAGAATGGGCCGACCTCTTTTCGCGGGCAGGCTCATTCCGTATCTTATGATTTTCAGGAGACTTTTTATGTCCGAACTTAATTTTTATCTTCTTCAGATCAACGATGCTTTATTTCCAATCGGTGCGTATTCACACTCGCAGGGACTCGAGACGTAAATCTCTTTCTCTCACGATCGGAGCACGCAGATACCCTTCTGGAGGAAATCCGGGAATTTCTTGCCTCCGATCTGGAAATTGACGGCGGCGCAACTATACTTTCCTGCGGTGATCTTGCAGTTCGTATTTTCGGTCTACGCGCGCAAAGGCTGCAGCAAATGGCGGAAAAAATAAAGTCTGCATATGACAAATTTTTATAACTGTCTATTCAAGTCGTTCACTTTTCCCTTCGTCAAATTTCGCAGAAAAAATGTCAAAATAAGGATATGACAACCTCTTCAGAATGTGATAAAATAACTTTCGTTTTAAGCGAAGATAAAACTTATTTTACCATCATTTCGAGGAGGTTTTCTCATGGAAAAAGACATGACAAAGGGAAGTCCGCTTCCGGTCATTCTGCAGTTTACGCTGCCGCTGATTATCGGAAACATTTTCCAGCAGCTCTACAACATGGCAGACACGATTATCGTTGGCCGATATGTCGGAGCGGATGCACTGGCTGCAGTTGGTTCTACGGGAACGATTATGTTCCTGGTGCTTGGATTTGCGCAGGGCATCACAGCAGGCTTTACGGTTCTGACATCGCAACGGTTCGGTGCAAAGGATACGCGCGGAGTAAAGCGAAGTGTGGCAAACGGCATTCTACTGGCTCTCCTTTTCACGGTTGTCCTGACGTTCTTCAGCATGATCTCCATGCGGCCGCTGCTGCATCTCATGAACACACCGGAAAATATTTTTCAGGACGCTTATTCCTATATTATGATTATCTGCGGTGGCCTGATCGCTACGATTTTTTACAATCTGCTTTCCTCCTATCTGCGTGCAGTAGGAAACAGCCAGACTCCGCTGATGTTCCTGATTTTTTCGGCTGTATTAAATGTTCTTCTGGATCTGCTTCTCATCATTCGTTTTAAAATGGGCGTTGCGGGAGCCGGATATGCAACCGTTTTCTCCCAGGGAATTTCTGCTGTGCTCTGTCTTTTTTATATTTATCGCTCCATGCCGGATATGTGGCCGGAAAAACACCACTGGAAGCTTCATGCGGCAGATTCCCGCCATCAGCTCTCGATGGGCATTCCGATGGCACTCCAGTTTGCCATCACCGCATCCGGTACAATGATTATGCAGGCTGCCATTAACCTGTTCGGCTCGGAGGCGGTTGCCGCTTTTACGGCGGCCTGTAAGCTGCAGAATCTGGTCACACAGGGCTTTTCCGCAATGGGACAGACGATGGCAACCTACAGCGGGCAAAATTTCGGAAAGGGCGATATTCCACGGATTAAAAAGGGAGTTCGCGCTGCACTTCTGACTTCCATCACGTATTCGATCGCAGCCGCTGCTCTCGTCTTCCTTCTTCTGAAGCCATGTCTTTCCCTCTTCTTCTCGGGTGATGTCGATATGGCCGCCATGATGCCATGGGCAAAGACTTATTCCTATATGTGTGCTCTTTTTTATGTACCGCTCTGCACCATCTTTATTTTCCGAAATGCAATGCAGGGTTGCGGCTACGGCTTTCTGCCTATGATGGGCGGTGTTTCTGAACTCTTTGCGCGCCTTATTGTAGCTGTGATTGCCATAAAGTCATCAGCTATCCGCTCGCCTGCTTCTGTGACCCGGCAGCCTGGGTGACGGCAGCTGTCTTTACCGGTGTTTCGTATCTGTTTGTCATGAAGGATATCGACAAAAAGTATGATTCAAAGACATCGACGGCTCCGATCAGCTGACATTTTTCATACCAAACGCAAAACTGCGCGGAATGCACGATTCTGAAATGCATTCCACGCAGTTTTTTGTATTTACAGGATTACAGATTCAGTTTTGCTTTCTGCAGACTTACACAGGAACGATGATATGTGAGTGTCATCGTCAGATAAATGACGCCCACGACAATGACTGCGAGAATACCGGTATGGAACACCAGATGCAGGATCATCGTCGCACACAGCAGGATCTGAATCATCTTGCCCAGCGCCATATAGCCTTATAGGCACTCTGATATACCATCTCTTTTTCTGCCTCATCGCAACTTGCCATCCAGTCTTTCTGGAAGTTTTTTGAGTTCATATCGCCTCTCTTCTCCGGGTGAGCTGCCTGAACCATTTTTACATAACGCATCTGATAATAGCCATAGAGAAAGAAGTTGATACAAAACAGAGCACAGGTTGCCAGGAATCCGGCGAGCTCTTTTCCCGATGCTTCTTCCAGCCAAGAACGGGAAAAGGTAAATGTCAGCACGATGATATCGCAGACCTGCGAAATCACATTGCAGTTCATCAGCATCGCGCCGTATTTCTCTTCTTCATAGCTTAAGACTTCGTACTGTTCATCCTCTGCTTCTTCGAGATGCTTCATCGTATCCTTTAATTTCCGGCTGTAAAATTCCATCAGGACAATGCTTACAACGAAAATTACCGCAATGATCGGCAGTGCCAGCGGGCGGACCAGATCGCTCAGATCACTCATGCCATTTTTCACACCGAACGTCATAAAAATTCCGGCAAAGCAACCGAAGACTCCGCCAATCCCAAGAGAAATCAGCATCCGCTTCGTCAGCTTTCCGTAGGAATTTGGTTTGTTCCCCTGTTTTTCTTTCATGGTTCATCCTCCTCATATTGAAAAATATCTTCTACTTTTACTTCACAGATTTTTGCAAGTTTTAATGCCAGTGTCACCGACGGTGAATAGTCTCCCCGCTCGATCAGGCTGATGGTCTGTCTCGATACTCCCGCCATTTTTCCAAGGTCGGTTTGGTTGATGCCAAGCTTCGAACGGTACTCTTTTAACTGATTGTACAGCGGCATCGCAGTATCCCCTTTCACTTTGTTTTTAGATGAGCTCTCTATTTGACAACTTTTCTTGTCATCTACTACTCTACTATTGACAACTTTATTTGTCAATAGTTTTGACAAGTTTTTTTGTCATTGCCAAGCGGATATTCGCAATGGAAGCAGGGGACTTACTTGATTCGGTTAAACTCCCGGTTGATTTGTAGGCCGAAATGTACTAAACTAGAGATATCTATTTTCGTAACTATTCAAGCCGCAGAAAGGACAGAATCTATGGAACAGAAAGACAGCCGGTTTGCCGTATTGATCGATGCGGACAATGTTTCCCCGAAATACATCAAATATATCCTGGACGAGGTTTCCGACCAGGGTGTTGCCACGTACAAACGGATCTACGGGGACTGGACCGATATCTCGAAAAAGAGCTGGAAAGAGCAGCTTTTGCGCTACTCGATCAATCCGATCCAGCAGTACAGCAATACGAACGGAAAAAATTCAACTGACTCCGCGATGATCATCGATGCCATGGACATCCTCTACTCCGGAAATGTGGAGGCTTCTGCCTGGTTTCTTCGGACTCTGATTTTACCAAGCTGGCGCAGCGTCTGCGTGAATCCGGCATGTTTGTGCTCGGCATGGGCGAGCAGAAAACCCCTTCTTCCTTCCGCGTTGCGTGCGATGCCTTTAAAATTCTCGAAATCATTTCCCAGAACGAGGACGATATCTCCCCTGCGATTACCGCTGTCTCGGAAAATCCGGCGCGCTACGGCACTTCTCAGGACGAAACCCCTTCCATTACAAGCAAGGCAGAAATCGAACGGACGGTTTCCCGTGTACTGACAGAGAACAATGATCACGGAAAAAATACGACACTTAGTGAGATCGGCAGTATCCTGCAGAAGAAATTCTCAGAGTTTGACGTTCGAAATTACGGTTATTCCAAACTTTCCACGTTTCTAGAAAGCATGAACGATATCGAAGTGCTGAAAACCGGTCATAATTACCTCGTAAAGGAACGCCAGAACACCGTATCGCGCCAGCAGATCGAAAAATGTATCACGGATCTGATCTGCTCCAACGGAGGCCATATCGACAACCTCAGCATTATTCACGATGCCCTGCGGAACCGTTTCCCGGGCTTCGATGTGAAGCAGTATGGGTATAGCAGGATTTCAAGTTTTATCAACAGTTTCAAAAAATTCAAAATCACAAACAATACGGTACAGATGAAACAATAGCATTCAAAACATAAACCAGATTCGCCGGATCCGGATCGTGTTTGATATACCATGTACATGTTTGGTGTGCCCGCAACAAAAAGCCCCCGGAAATGTCAGATTTTCTGACACCCGGAGGCTCTTTTTATTTCGTCTGTTGTTATCTTTTTCCTGTACTTCCAATTCCGCCGCGGTCCTCGCCGTTTAAGTGGTCAACTTCTTCAAAGCCGATGGTCGGCTGGTGTTTCTCGATGCGGAACTGGCAGATGCGGTCATTCACATGAATCACGGTGTCACGCAGGGCATACGCCGGCATGTAGAACCAGTCGTTCGGTCCGCAGTAGCTCTCGTCGATGATACCGCAGTGGTTCGTCTGGATAATACCGAAGTTCTTGAAGGTGCTGCTTCTCGGCACAATATGCGCCTCGTAGCCCTCCGGCAGCTGCATGGCAACGCCGAGGTGGATCAGCTTGAATTCTCCGGCCTTTAACTCTACTTCCTCTGCCGCGCGCAGGTCAATCCAGTCGGACTTTCCGTCGATATAGCGCAGGCGCTCAATTTCATCGTTTAAATACTGAATTTTAATGGTTTCCATAAAGCGTCTCCTTTTCTTTTTGCGTGACTACTTTTCGCCGAACAGTACGACTTCGCCGCGTGCTCTCGTCTTTTTCACATCAATGACTCTCTGATTCGGGCTGCCCTTCCATTCCAAGGTAACGTCCCTCTGGGCAAGAATAAAGCGGCCGTCCACAACCACGTCCGTGTAATCCATCAGTTCCAGATCACAGACGGATTCCCACTCATATCCGGTGTAAACCCAGATATCTTTTTTCGGATATCTTTCCTTGATCTCTTTTGCCAGAGCCGTCACATCCGCCGGTTTGCCTCATGCAGCGGATCTCCGCCGGAGAAGGTGATGCCGGAAATGTAGTCCTTGTCCAGCTGTTCAAAAATTTCTGCCTTTGCCGCGTCATCAAACGGGATGCCGCCATTTGGATCCCAGGTAATCGGATTCTGACATCCCTTGCAGTGATGACCGCATCCGGCGACCCAGAGCACGACGCGCAGGCCGTCTCCGTTCAGCATATCATCTTTCGTTATATTATGGTATCTCATAGCTTTCACTCCTATTGGACATAAGAAAACACAGAAAAACGAACCGTTTTGCAGATCCCTTTTTCTGTGTTCCCCGCTCTTTATCGTCTGGCAGATCTATTTATTTCGCGTCTGCCGGAACATCCTTGATACTGAAGCTTACACGGCCCATTTTATCTTTGCCCATGCAGACTACTTTTACAACATCGCCAAGGCTGACAACGTCTTCTACTTTCTCAACACGCTGTTTGGCGAGCTTGGAGATGTGTACCAGACCTTCTTTTCCAGGTGCGAATTCAAGGAAAGCACCGAAGTCTTTGATGCTGACAACTTTTCCGGTCAGGATCTGTCCCTCGGTAAAGTCGCTTGCGATGATCTCGATATATTTCTTTGCCTGATCCATCATAGCCTGCTCGGTTCCGCAGATGGAAACTGCACCGTCATCTGTGATGTCGATCTTTACGCCGGTCTCATCGATGATGGCGTTGATGGTCTTTCCTCTCTGGCCGACAACTTCACCGATCTTCTGCGGGTCGATCATCATCTGGATGATCTTCGGAGCGAACTCGCCGACCGTCTTACGCGGCTCTGCGATCGCTTTCTCCATAACCTCGGTCAGGATGTACTCTCTTGCCTGTTTCGTTCTGGCAATCGCCTCTTCTACGATCTGACGGGTCAGTCCATGGATCTTGATATCCATCTGGATCGCAGTGATTCCGTCGTGGGTACCAGCTACCTTAAAGTCCATGTCGCCGAAGAAGTCTTCGAGACCCTGGATATCGGTCAGTACGAGGTAATCATCATCGGTCTCGCCTGTTACCAGACCGCAGGAGATACCTGCAACCGGTTTTTTGATCGGTACACCGGCAGCCATCAGAGACATGGTGGATGCACAGATACTTGCCTGGGAAGTAGAACCGTTGGACTCGAAGGTCTCGGATACGGTACGGATTGCGTACGGGAACTCTTCCTCGGTCGGAAGTACCGGAACCAGGGCACGTTCTGCCAGAGCACCATGGCCGATCTCACGGCGTCCCGGTCCGCGGGACGGTTTTGTCTCACCTACAGAGTAGGACGGGAAGTTGTACTGATGCATGTAACGTTTGGAGGTCTCGAACTCATCCAGTCCGTCCAGTTTCTGTGCTTCGGAAAGCGGAGCCAGTGTTGTTACGTTGCAGATCTGAGTCTGTCCACGGGTGAACATAGCGGAACCATGAACACGCGGGATAATGTCAACCTCTGCTGCCAGAGGACGGATTTCTGTGATCGCACGGCCGTCCGGACGTTTGTGGTCTTTTAAGATCATCTTACGAACGGTCTTTTTCTGATACTGGTAAACAGCCTCGCCTAATACTGCCAGCCACTCTTCGTTGTCGGCAAATGCCTCCTCGAGTTTCTCGGTGATGACACGGATGTTTTCTTCTCTTGTCTGTTTATCATCGCTGAAAACAGCCTCTTCCATCTCTGCCGGAGGAACGATCTCTTTGATCGCTGCAAACAGCTCTTCCGGAATAGCGCAGCTCTCATAAGCGTGTTTCGGTTTTCCAACCTCTGCTACGATGCTGTCGATGAATTTGATGATTTCCTGGTTTACTTCGTGTGCTTTGTAGATGGCGTCGATCATTTTTGCTTCCGGAATCTCTTTTGCTCCGGCTTCGATCATGATGACTTTCTCTCTGGTGGAAGCTACGGTCAGTTTCAGGTCGGATACGGCTTTCTGTGCGAGAGTCGGGTTTACGATGAACTCGCCGTCGATCATGCCGATCTGAGTCATGGCACACGGACCGTCAAACGGGATGTCGGAAATGCAGGTTGCGATTGCGGAACCCAGCATTGCGACTACTTCCGGATCACACTCCGGATCTACGGACATTACCATGTTGTTTAATGTAACATCGTTGCGGTAATCTTTTGGGAACAGCGGACGCATCGGACGGTCAATGACACGGCTGGTCAGAATTGCGTGCTCGCTTGCTTTTCCTTCTCTTTTGTTGAATCCGCCCGGGATTTTTCCAACGGCGTACATCTTCTCTTCGTACTCAACGCTTAATGGGAAGAAGTCGATGCCGTCACGCGGTTTCTCAGATGCGGTTGCTGTAGAAAGAACTACAGTATCGCCATAATGCATAAATGCTGCGCCGTTTGCCTGTTTTGCTACACGGCCTACGTCTACGGTCAGGGTTCTGCCTGCCAGTTCCATAGAAAAACTCTTGTACATAAATAATCTCCTTTTTTTCTTCTGAGCAGAATTTCCGAAACAACTGAAAAGCACACCGGAATACGGACAGGATGCAGCTTTTCAATGTGTTTTTCAGTGGTCTCGGATAAAATTTCTGCACCTCCAGAACCTGCCACTGGCAGCTTCTTACGGATGCAATGCAGCTCAGAATGGCTCCATGTCGTTTGCGTCTTTGATCTTACAAGCAAAGAAACGGGCGGAAAATGTATCCCGCCCGTTGTTCCAAGCTGATTATTTTCTGATTCCTAACTTCTCGATTAAAGCACGGTATCTTTCAATATCAGTTTTCTTTAAGTAGTCAAGCAGACCACGTCTCTGACCAACCATTTTCAGAAGACCTCTTCTGGAGTGATGATCTTTGTGGTGAACTTTCAGATGCTCAGTGAGCTCCTCGATTCTTGCGGTAAGAACAGCTACCTGTACTTCCGGTGATCCTGTATCTCCCTCAGTTCTTGCATACTCTTTGATGATTGCCTGTTTTTTTTCTTTCGAAATCATTTTAAATTCCTCCTATTATTTTGATTGCACCGCTGACTAAGAAGTGGTCGGAGTGTCCTGCCTCTGAATCAGGGTCCGGGGATCTTTTTTGTCCCACATACTCGATTAGTATAGCATACGCTTTTCGAATTGTAAATACTAAAATCAGATGTTTTCGCGATGAATTTTCACGTAGTTACAGTTCTCCGAACTGTAACTTTCGCAGCTCTCATTTTAAGTTTTGCTTCGCAAAAGGAGAGCTGCTCACACCTGAATCACTTTCTTACGCAGCGAAACAGCGAGTGTTTCACTGCTGAGCGAACTTTTTTTCTACATATTTTTTTCCTGCCGCAACATCATGATCGAGCTGGTTTTTCAGCGCGTCGATCGAAACAAATTTCTGCTCCGGGCGCAGAAATTTTAACAGAGAAACCTCCGCCTGTTTTCCATAGAGATCCTCGCTGCAGTCAAAAAGATTCGTCTCCACGCCGGTAAATTTTTCCTGTACCGTCGGCTTAACACCGATGTTTGTGATACCGTAATAAATTTTCCTTCGATTTTCACCTCGGAAACGTAGACGCCGAACGGCGGAAGCAGCTTTTCTGCCGGCGGGATCTGATTGATGGTCGCACGCCGATCGTTCTGCCGAGTGCATGACCGTGGACAATCTCGCCGTGAACCGCGTAATCGTAGCCGAGCAGACCGCTCACGGCTTCCATATTGCCCTGTTCCAGCTCTTCCCGTGCCCAGGTGCTGCTGATCTCGCGGCCGTTTTCCTCTGCTTTTTCGATGATCTCGGTTTCAAAACCAAGGGACGGGCCCATTTCTTTCAGCATTTCGGCTGTGCCGCTTCTCTTGTAGCCAAAACCGAAATCCTTTCCCACAACAACTTTTTTCGCGTGCAGCTTATCCACCAGAATCTCTTTGATAAAGGCTTCCGGCGTCATGTGCATCACTTCATCCACAAACGGGCATTCCACAAGGCAGTCCATGCCAAGCTGTTCGAGGCGGGCTCTTCTCTCCTCATTCGTCAGCAGCTGATGCGGCTTGACATGCTGCACTTTCGACTGCGGCGGCACGTCAAACGTAAACACAACCGTTTCCAGTCCTTCCGTTCTGCCGATTGCAAGGACACGACGGATCAGAAGCATATGCCCCCGGTGGAGGCCGTCAAATTTTCCCAGGGTTACAACGCTGTCCCCTCTGCTGTCAAAATCCAGTGTTTTTGTTAGATATCTCATGTTCTCTCCAGAAATAACTTGACCGGTCTGGTTAAGTTTTGTGATGGTCTGTATTGATAAATACCGACAAACGTTCCGCCATCGAGATAAAGGCGGAACTCCTCGTCTTCTGCGAAGTCCCCGCCGGAAGCAGTTTCCCCGATTTCGCGGATCTGCGCCGGTTTCAGCGGATTTCCGTTTTCCGCAAGCTTTTTCGCATGATCGTCCGCTGTCGCAAAGCTGCGCAGCGCGGCAAACATTTCATCGACCGGCACGAGGATCTCCGAAAGGCGGCCCTCACCGACAATCGCTGCGATCTCGTCAAGCGTGTGCGCTCCGTTTCGGTCAAACTGGCCGACTCTCGTGCGGATCAGCTGCTCCATACATCCGTGGCAGCCCAGTTTTTCGCCGATATCGTGGCACAGGGTGCGGATATACGTTCCCTTCGAACACGTTACCTCCATGCGCACCAGCGGAAGCTTCATTTCCAGAATGCTGATCTCGTAAAAGTGCACCGTGCGGGCCTTCCGCTCGATCTCGATGCCTTCCCGCGCCAGCTCGTAGAGTTTCTTTCCATTAACCTTCAGCGCGGAATACATCGGCGGCACCTGCTGCTGCTCCCCGACAAACGAGGCGATGCAGTCCCGCACCTCTTCTTCCGTCACGGTCACTGGCGCTTCTGCTGTCACGGTTCCGCTCATGTCCTGCGTATCCGTTGCGATTCCAAGGTGAAGCAACGCTTCATACGTCTTCGTTTCATCGGTCAGCATATCGCAGAGACGCGTTCCCTTTCCAAGCAGACCGGAAGCACGCCCGTCGCATCCGGGTCTAGGGTTCCGGTGTGGCCGATTTTTTTCTGGTGCAGGATGCCGCGCAGCTTCGCAACCACGTCATGCGACGTAAATCCCGCCTCTTTCCATACGTTCAGAACTCCGTTTATCATGTTGTTTTGTCTCCCTCTTTTTCACAAGAAAACCGGGCGTGGATATATTTTCTGCGCCCGGCTGTTTCCTGTTTATGCTTCTTCCTCTGTCGTCTCTTCTTCCTCTTCTGCAAGAAGCTGTTTTTCGATATACAGAGTCAGATTGTTGATTACATCATACGGAGAACCTGACATCGTGCAGCCAGCCGCACGGATATGGCCGCCGCCGCCGAATACGGCTGCGATTTTGCTCACATCAACCAGCTCGTCGGAGCGGAGGCTTACTTTGAAGACCTGCGGCTCCAGCTCATACAGGAAGATCGCTACGTGAACGCCTTCTGTATTTTTAACTGGATGACAATGCCGTCCATATCTCCCGATGTCAGGCCATAGAAGTCCATGACCTTCTTCCGCACGATACCGACAATACACTGCTTGTCGAGAAGCATGATGCTCTCTGTCAGCGTGCGTCCCATAATCTGGTTCTGTACGTATGTTTTCTTGAAGAATGCATCCTCGATGATTCTGGTAAACGGAACTCCCTTTTCCATCAGAGCGGCCGCAACCCGCATCGTGTGCGGAGAGGTGCTGCTGTACTGGAATACGCCGGAATCGGTCACAATACCGGTGTACAGCGCCTCGGCGCACGGCTCGGAGATCTTTTCTTCCTCCAGAAGCCCAAACAGCACCTCGCAGGCAGAGCTTGCATCCGGCTCTACGTGATTGATTTCGCAATATTCTGTATTCGTCACATGGTGATCGATGCAGATCGTCTTTCCCGCTTTTGCAAGAAGCGGTGCGGCAACGCCGATGCGCTCCTCGCTGGATACATCCAGAAGGACCACAAGGTCGTACGCTTTCTCTTCACAGCTTGTCTTTACCTCAGAAAAACCCGGAAGATAGGAAAATTCCGGCCGTGGATCCTCAAGATAGACATCTGCCTGAATCTCCGGCCGATTGTCGCGAAGATACTGGTATAATCCCAGGCAGGAACCGATGCAGTCACCGTCCGGACGAACGTGTCCGGCGATGGCCATGCAGGAGACTCCGTTTAGAATTTCTTCAATTTTCTTCATTTTCCTCATCCTTTTTGTCTTCTTTGTGTGTTACTTCATCAATCAGTTTCGACATCGTAACGCCATATTCAATCGACTCATCCAGGACAAAGGTCAGCTCCGGTGTATTGCGGAGGTTAATGGTCTTGGCCAGCATACGGCGGATGAAACCCTCCGCGCTCTTTAAGCCGCGGATGGTTTCTTTCTTCGCCTCATCATCGCCAAACACACTGATATATACTTTACACGTCTTCAGATCCGGCGCTACCTCTGCCGCTGTGACAGAGGTCATCATTCCGATGCGCGGATCCTTGATCTCGTTCCGGATGATGTTGGAAAGCTCTTTCTGTACTTCCCCGTTGATCCTGGTGTTTTTAATACTGTTTTTTCTCAACTTAATTCCTCATTTCTATCTCGCACTTCTACCATGATATAAGCCTCGACCTGATCGAACTCCTGAAGATCGTTGAATCCTTCAAATACAAGACCGCACTCATAGCCGGAGCGCACTTCTTTGACATCGTCTTTGAAACGTTTGAGGGATGCCAGATTTCCTTCGAAGATCTGGTTTCCTTCGCGGCTGATTCGAACTTTGCAGCCTCTCTGGAACGTTCCGTCCAGTACATAGCTTCCGGCGATCGTTCCGACACCGGATGCCTTGAAGAGCTGACGTACCTCGGCATGGCCGATAACTTTCTCTTCGTAAACCGGCTCAAGCATACCCTTCATGGCTGCCTCAACATCCTCAATTGCCTGGTAGATGACACGGTACAGACGGATGTCTACGCCGTTCTGCTCTGCCATGGATTTTGCGTTCGCATCCGGGCGTACGTTAAATCCGATAATGATGGCGGAAGATGCGGTTGCCAGCATAACGTCGGACTCGTTGATCGCACCGACACCGCCGTGGATGACGCGTACGGCAACTTCCTCGTTGGAGAGTTTGACAAGACTCTGTTTTACTGCCTCGACAGATCCCTGTACATCGGCTTTGACAACAAGTGCCAGTTCTTTTAAGTTACCCTCCTGAATCTGGTTGAACAGATCATCCAGGGACATCTTCGCTTTTGTCTCCTCAAGCAGGTTCTTCTTGTTCTCTGCCACGAAGGTTGCTGCGAAGTTCTTTGCTTCTTTATCGTTATCGGTCTGAACGAGGATCTCTCCTGCGTTCGGAACATCGGAAAGTCCGAGGATCTCAACCGGAGTAGACGGGCCTGCCTCTTTGACGCGGCGTCCCTTATCATCCATCATCGCACGGACTTTACCGGAGCATGCGCCTGCTGCGATGTAATCGCCGACATGCAGGGTACCTTTCTGTACCAGAATGGTAGCAACCGGTCCTTTTCCTTTATCCAGCTCAGCCTCGATGACAAGACCTCTTGCTTTCCGGTTCGGGTTTGCTTTCAGCTCAAGCACTTCGGAAGTCAGAAGGATCATCTCAAGCAGATCGTCGATACCTTCGTTGTTCTTTGCAGATACCGGAACGAATACGGTGCTTCCGCCCCAGTCCTCCGGAATCAGTTCGTACTCGGAGAGCTCCTGTTTTACACGCTCTACGTTTGCGCCTGGTTTATCGATCTTATTGATCGCAACGATGATCTCAACGCCGGCTGCTTTTGCATGGTTGATTGCCTCAACGGTCTGCGGCATCACACCGTCGTCTGCTGCGACAACGAGAATGGCGATATCCGTTGCATTGGCTCCACGCATACGCATAGCGGTGAATGCCTCATGTCCCGGGGTATCGAGGAACGTAATCTTCTGTTTGTTGATCGAAACGGTGTATGCACCGATGTGCTGGGTAATACCGCCAGCCTCACGGTCGGTGACATGGGTGTTCCGGATGCAGTCCAGAAGAGATGTTTTACCGTGGTCAACGTGTCCCATAACGCAGACTACCGGCGGACGCGGAACCATGTCTTTTTCATCCTCTTCGTCCTCTTTTAAGAGCTCTTCGATCACATCGACTTTCTCTTCCGGCTCAGCGATGATATTATAATCAAGCGCGATTTCCTGTGCTTTTTCGAAATCGATCTCATGGTTTACAGTAACCATCGTTCCTTCCATGAACAGTTTCTTTACGATGACTGCCGGCTGCATTTTCATCTTCTCAGCCAGCTCGCGGATGGTCATTTTCTCCGGCAGGGTAATCTCCTTTACCTCGTCTTCGGAGCTTCCTGTTTCGGTTTGTTGACCGGTTTCTGGAGCGCTTTCGGGAGTCTGGACTGCTGATGATGTCCCTGGTTCGGACGGTTTCCGCCTCTTCCTCTGTCTTCACTGAATTTATTTTCTCTTAAAGAATCTTTGTTTTTGTCTTTTTCTTTTCTTCCTGTATCACGGCCTGGCTTCTTGATGCCAAGGCTCATTGTATCGCCTGCAGAGCTCTTATGCTCGGTTCTGCGGCGGTCTCCTCCCGGACGGCGGTTCTGATTCTGGGAATCATCATCCTTTCCTGCGAACGGTCTTCCGCCATTATTTCCCGGTCTGCCTCCGTTTGGACGTGCGGAACGCTCACCGAATGGTCTTCCGCTTCTCTCACCGTTTCCGCTTCTTCCGCCGTTATTGCGGTCTCCTCCCGGACGGTCTCCGCTGCGGTTCGGGCGGTCTCCATTGTTTCCGCCGAAGCGGCGTTCTCCCTGCGGACGGTCTCCGCTGCGGTTCGGGCGGTCTCCGTTATTGTTGAAGCGGCGCTCTCCCTGCGGACGGTCTCCATTGCGGTTCGGGCGGTCTCCATTGTTTCCGCCGAAGCGGCGCTCTCCCTGCGGACGGTCTCCATTGCGGTTCGGACGATCTCCATTTCCGCCGTTTCCGTTTCCACGGTTCGGACGGTCCTCGCTTCTTCCGTTTCCATTGCGGTTTCCTTCCGGACGGCCGTTTCCGCGGGACGGACGGTCTTTTTTCTGTCCCTGGTTCTTTGTGAACTCTTTTGCTTCTTTACTTGTTGCGTTCTGCGGACGCACAACGGAAATAATTTTCTTTTTCTTCGGTTTTGCCTGCTCTTCCGGTTTCTTCATTTCCATATTTTCTGTATCTTTCTTTTCCAATGATCTTTTCTCCTCTTTCTGCGGTTTTCGTGTTTCCTGCATCCATCCACCGACCTTTCCGGCCTTACGCCTTACGCTTCTGCCAACAATGCTGCTATTTTTTCTGCAAAATGCGCTTCACATACGGCAAGGGAAGAACGGTATTCTCTTCCGATGGCTCTTCCAAGCTGCTCTTTGTCCCCAAAAAGAATGCATGGCACTTTATAGTATGCACACATATTGCGAAATTTCTTCTGTGTATTGGCCGACGCCGTTTCCGCCAGAATGACAAGGTATGCGCTGCCGCTCTTTACGGCCTGCTCGGTCGCAAATTCGCCGCTCGATACCTTACCCGCCTTCATGGCAAGGCCCAGCATGGATAATCCTTTACTTTGACTGTTCAATCTTCGCAAATGCCTCCTTTAACTGCTCATAAACCTCTGATGGAATTTCTGCCTTCAGAGAACGGGAAAGTCCTTTGTTTTTCATTGCTTTCCCAAGACATTCCAGAGAGCAGACATAAGCACCGCGTCCGTTCATTCTTCCGGTTGTGTCCGGAACAATCGTTCCTTCGGTGGTTTTCACCACGCGGATCATTTCTTTTTGTTTTCATTTCATTGCAGCCAATGCATTTACGCAGCGGCACTTTACGAACTGTACTCAAATGCTCATCCCGCCTTTGTTTTATTTTAATTACTCTTCGTCTCCGGCTTTCTCTGCTGTTTCTACATCATTCTCGTCGAAGTTTTCTTCTGCAGAGATGGTTTCCTCCTCTGCTGCGGACTCATCGTAATTGTCCTCTTCCTCGTATTCCTCTTCTACGTAGTCGAAGTCTCCTGCCTCGCGTGCCTGGGTCTCGCTCTTAATGTCGATCTTGAATCCGGTCAGACGTGCGGCAAGTCTTGCGTTCTGTCCCTCTTTACCGATGGCAAGGGAAAGCTGGTAATCCGGAACGATTACTTTTGCGGTCTTCTCCTCCGGGTCTGCCATAACGGAGATAACTTTTGCCGGGCTCAGTGCGTTCTCGATCAGGAGTGCCGGGTTCTCATCCCATGTAATGATGTCGATCTTCTCTCCGTTCAGCTCATTGACAACCGCGTTGACACGGCTTCCGTTCATACCGACGCATGCGCCGACTGCATCGACGTTCGGATCGTTGGACCATACTGCCATTTTCGTACGGCTTCCTGCCTCACGGGCAATGCTCTTGATCTCTACGATGCCTTCTGCAACCTCGGAAACCTCAGACTCAAAGAGACGTTTTACGAGTTCCGGATGGGTACGGGATACCATGACTTTCGGTCCCTTGGTTGTATTCTTTACTTCCAGAACGTATACTTTCACACGCTGGGTCGCTCAAATTTCTCGCCTTTGACCTGCTCGTTCTCGGTCAGCAGAGCGTCTACTTTACCGAGGTTGATGCTGACGTTGCGTCCCACATAGCGCTGTACCACACCGGTAACCACATCGTGCTCTTTCTCGAAGTACTGATCAAACAGAACTTTACGCTCTTCCTCACGGATCTTCTGAAGAATGACGTTTTTGGCATTCTGGGTTGCAATACGGCCGAACTCTTTGGATTTGATTTCTACCGGAACGATATCGCCGAGTTCATAGCGGGAGTCTGCACGTTTTGCATCGGAAAGGGCGATCTCCATGATCGGATCCTGTACCAGATCAACAACGGTTTTCTCTGCTACGACTTTGAAATCACCAGTCTGGGCGTTAATGCTTACCTTTACATTATCTGCTTTGCCAAAATGGTTTTTACAGGCCTGGATCAGCGACTGCTCAATTGCCTCAAGCAGGGTATCTTTGCTGATATTCTTCTCTTTCTCAAGAACTTCAAGGGCCTCCATTAATTCTGTATTCATTTTTCTCTTTTCCTCCTGTATCTGCGTCTGTTTAGAAATCAAATGCTAAACGGATCAATGCAATATCGCTTTTCTGGAAGACGCGCTCTGTTCCGTCCTCCTCCAAAATGGTCACACTGTTATCATCATATGCGGTGAGTATTCCGTAAAATTCCCGGTTTCTCTCGATCGCACGGTATGTCCGGATTTCCAGCTCTTTTCCCATGCTTCTCTTATAGTCTTTCTCTTTTTTCAGCGGACGTCCAAGGCCCGGGGAGCTGACCTCCATGATATAGGCGTCATCGATAAAGTCCTCTGCGTCCAGCCGGTCAGAAAATGCACGGCTGACGATTTCGCAGTCATCCACGGTAATTCCGCCTTCTTTGTCGATGTAAGCACGCAGGTACCAGGTACCGCCCTCTTTGACATACTCCACATCCACCAGTCAAAACCATTGGCTTCTACAATCGGAGTGATCAGTTCTTCTGCCTTCTGTTCGTATTCTTCTCTTCTGCTCAAATCCTCACCACCTTTTTGATTCAGGGAAACTTTCGAAAAATTCTTTCATTTCCCTGTACACAAGAAAGAGTGGACGAAATCGTCCACTCCTTAACAGTCACTTATTAACAACTTTACTATAGCACCTTTTCCGTGCAATTGCAAGGGTTAATTTTCAAAATATCCTTTATTTATCGCCTTTTCCGGCTTTTTTGTTCGCCGGTTCCGGGCAGATGTGGACATCGAGCTGGTTATACGGGATGGAAATTCCCGCCGCGTCAAACTCTTCTTTGATGCGCTCATTCATTTTCCATTTGACCGGCCAGTAATTTTCCGTTGCGACCCAGGCGCGCAGACCGACCGTGATCGCGCTCTCGCCCAGCTCATCTACGAAAAACTGCTGCTCCTCCGACTGAAAATGCGGCTCCTCCTCAACGAGGCGACGCAGGATGTCCTTCGCTTTTCTGATATCGGACTCATAAGAAATGCCGACTTTGATCTCCAGCTTTCTCCGGTCCATCGCCGTCACGTTGATGATGGTGTGGTTCGTCAGATTGGCGTTCGGGATCATGATGGTACGGTTGTCGATGCTGTTGATTGTCGTGTAATACATCTCAATCTTTTTGACCGTTCCCTCCTGCCTTCGCCCGGGAAGATAATGTAGTCACCGACCTTAAATGGCTTCAGCAGCAGAATCATCACCCCGCCTGCAAAGTTCGAGAGACCGCCCTGCAATGCCAGGGATACGGCAACGCCGGCGGAAGCGATGGCTGCTGCGATCGACGCTTCGGATACGATACCGAGCTGAACGATAATGGTCAGCACCAGCAGCGTGTTCAGACTGTATTTCACCATGGAAGCGGTGAAACTGACCACCGCCTCCTCCGTGTGAAAACGCCGCATGTTTTTCCGGATCAGATCGCAGAGCCACAGGATCAGTTTGCGTGCAACCAGAAACAGAATTACTGCAAACACGATCTTCAGCACCAGATCGGCAGCCGAAGAGGCCTTGTCGATCCAGTATTCATAGACGCGTTCCGCCGCTGTCAGATTCACCATGTGTTATCTCTCCTCTGTCTCGAATTTTCTCTGCAGCTCCTCGCCGAGTTCACTCATGCCTGTGCTTTTTTTCGTTTTTGTCTCTGGTTTTGCCTCTGATTTTGCTTCCGACTTGGTTTCCGGCTTTGTAGCCGGCTTCTTTTCCGGATCGGCGGCTGCGCGGTATTTTTCCACGGCTTTTGCTGCCTCTGCCGCTGCGGATTTTCCGGCTTTCACCAGCTTGTCCACCGTCTGCTCTACCGTTTTCACCGGTTTGCTGTCGATCGCCTGCTTTACTGCTTTCTCCACCTTCTCTGTCGCAGTCGTAGTTCCCTGCTTTTTCTCTGCGGTTTTCACCGTTTTTTCCGATACCTTTTTCTCTGCTTTTTGGGCAGTCTTTGTTGTTTTCTTTGCTTTTACTGCTTTTACTGCTTCTTCCGTTTTTCCAGCCGGTTTTCCCTTCTTTCCGGTTTTCTTCTCTGCTGCCGCTTTCGCTGCAGTTTTTGCCTTTGCGCTCTTATTGCTTGCAGCGCCCGTCTCCGGCTTCGTATAAGAAAATACCTGAACAGAAAGCGGTGCGAGTTTTACGGTAATCGAGTTTTTCCGCTCGTCGCACTCTGTTTTTTTCGACATTTTCACGCGTGGATTTCCGACGCCTGTTCCGCCATAGCTTTCCGCATCGCTGTTGAACATCTCTTTGTACTTTCCTGGATACGGCACACCAATGCGGAAATCATCGTACTCGACATTCGAGAAGTTGCATACGACAAGCAGCGTATCTTCTTTCTTCCTTGTTCTGCGAAGGAAGATCAGAAGATTCTTTTCCCACTCCATGCCATTGATCCACTCAAAGCCCTCCGGCTTTTCGTCAAGCTGATACAATGCCGGATTTGCTTTGTAGAATGCATGAAGTGCCGCCATATAGTTCTTTAACTGCAGATGTTCCTTGTCCTCAAGAAGCTCCCAGGACAGGGACTGTTTCTCATTCCACTCTTTTTCCTGTCCGAATTCCTGTCCCATAAACAGAAGCTTCTTTCCGGGATGCACCATCTGATAAGCGTACGCCAGACGAAGATTTGCCATTTTCTGCTCCGGTGTACCCGGCATTTTGGTATACATGGATCCCTTCAGATGAACCACTTCATCGTGCGACAGACTCAGCATGAATTTCTCCGAGTATGCATATACCATAGAAAAAGTCAGCTGATCGTGATGTGCCCCGCGGTATACCGGATCGTTTTTCATATATTCCGTAAAATCATTCATCCAGCCCATGTTCCACTTGTAGTCGAAGCCAAGTCCTTCATCGTCGAGTTCTCCCGTCACCTTCGGCCATGCGGTCGATTCCTCTGCGATAAGAAGCGCATCCGGGAACTCTTTTTTGAAGATGGAGTTCAGATGTTTTAAAAATTCGATTGCCTCAAGGTTCTCATTTCCGCCGTAGATATTTGCGACCCACTCCCCGTCCTGCTTGCCATAATCAAGATACAGCATCGATGCAACCGCATCCATACGGATTCCGTCGGCATGGTACTCTTTTGCCCAGAAAAGCGCATTGGCGATCAGGAAGTTCTTTACTTCCGGTCTGCCGTAATTGTAAATCAGCGTGCCCCAGTGTGGATGGGATCCCTGTCTCGGGTCAAAATGCTCGTACAGACACGTTCCGTCAAACGCAGAAAGTCCGAAGGTATCGCGCGGGAAGTGTGCCGGTACCCAGTCGAGAATAACACCAATGTCGTTCTGGTGCATCGTATCCATAAAATAGCGGAAGTCATCCGGCGTTCCGTATCGTGCTGTCGGTGCGTAATAGCCCGTTACCTGATAACCCCAGGATTCATCGAGCGGATGCTCCATCACCGGCATCAGCTCAACATGGGTGTAGCCGAGCTCTTTCACATAAGAAGCCAGCATCGGAGCGATCTCACGGTAGTTATAAAATTCACGGCCATCGTCCGGTTTTTCCAGGAGCCAAGATGCACTTCATAAACAGAAATCGGCGCTTTGTCGCCCTGTGTGACACCACGCTTCTTCATCCAGTTCTCATCCTGCCAGGCATATTTTCCAAGATCAACCACAACACTCGCATTGTTCGGACGCAGCTGTGCTGCATTCGCGTATGGATCCGATTTCAGATACGTCAGACCGCCCTTTGCCTTAATTTCATATTTATAGATGTCGCCCGCGCGAACACCGGGGATAAAGAGCTCGTAGATTCCGGACTCCAGAAGATTCATCTGATATGCTCTTCCGTCCCAGTTATTGAAATTTCCGACAACACTGACACGGATCGCATTCGGTGCCCACACAGCGAAGTAAACACCGCTGATACCATCGATCTTTACCGGGTGTGCACCCAGCTTCTCATAGATGGAATAACAGATGCCGTTTTCAAACTGTTTCTGTTCCTGCTCGGTGAACTGCATCGGATAGGCGTACGGATCGTAATGCTCCATCTGGTTTCCGTCGCCATCCCAGTAGATCAGCGTATAGGACGGAATTTTCTTCCCTGGAAGCAGCACAGCGAAAAATCCCGCCTCATCCTCGCAAACCATCTCGGTCTGTTTTCCGTCGCGGATCGTATGTACGGCTGCACGGGTTGCACCCGGGAAAAACGCCTGAATCAAAATACCATCCTCCGTTACGCGCGGTCCCAAGATGTCTCTTGGATGATTTTCCTCGGAATAGACCACGCTTCTATTTCCGCCCAATCCATATAATCGTATAATTTTTTCATGCACTTTGGCGACTTTTCCCAGATCATTTGTTTCCAGATAAACAGCAACAGCTTCCGGCATTCCGCCAACAATCAGATATAAATAAAACAGATCCAGCATTTTGGAATGAATAAAATCATCCACCGGGTTTCTCTTTTTAAAATGACCTTCCAACATGAGAATTACATCATTTTTCACCCCTGCTGCCCTGACAAACTCTTTAAAATCTAACGGATACATATCATAGATTTCAAGGTATCCAACCGGAGCTGATCTTAAATCATTTAATTCTACTCCCAGCAATGAACCGCTCATAATATATCGAAATGTACCATCCTCTACCAGAAATTTTATTCTTGTAACGATATCTTTAAATTCTTGGATTTCA